>Ga0181537_10000252_pt1 | contig 50400 bp, 35 predicted proteins | sample PEATcosm2014_Bin_39_FD_119765 | JGI IMG/M metagenome (GOLD analysis project Ga0181537, IMG submission 119765) | Peatland microbial communities from MTU Mesocosm Facility, Houghton, MI, USA - PEATcosm2014_Bin23_10_metaG | ecosystem: Environmental > Terrestrial > Soil > Wetlands > Peat | place...
ACGCTTTCCACAGTCTTGCGAAGTTCTCCACAACCGAAATCGCCCCACACCGCCCCTCCGTCCTTTAACCTGAAATGCCATGGGCAAGATTCTCGGGGTCGTGAACCAAAAAGGCGGTGTTGGCAAGACCACGACTGCCATTAATCTCTCCGCCTGCCTCGCGCTTGAGGGCCTCAAAGTCCTCCTCGTCGACTGCGATCCCCAGGCCAACGCCTCTTCAGGATTCGGCGTACAGCGCGACGACAACCGGCATTCCATCTACGACGTGCTCATCGGCAACGCCAGCGCCGATCAGGTCATCCTGCCCACCGAGATCCCCACGCTCTGGCTTCTGCCCGGATCGAAAAACCTCACCGGTGCCAATATTGAGTTGGCCGCCGTCGAGGGCCGCGAAGTGCGCCTGCGCGACGCCCTCGCTGCCGTTAAGGACAATTACGATGTCGTGCTTCTCGATTGCCCGCCTGCCCTCGACCTGCTCACGCTCAACGTGCTCGTCGCCGCCAATTCCCTCATTGTGCCCATGCAGGCTGAATACTTCGCCCTCGAAGGCATCTCCGAGCTCATTTCGACCCTCGAGCGCGTCCAAAACGCCTTCAACCCCGACATCAAGATCGAGGGCGTCCTCCTCACCATGTATGACGACCGCACCAATCTGGCCCAGCAGGTCACCGAGACCCTCCGCGAATACTTCAAAGATCGCCTCTTCAAGACCGTCATTCCTAGAAATGTCCGTCTGGCCGAGGCTCCCAGTCACGGGCGGCCCGTTGCTCTTTACGACGGGCGTTCTCGCGGCACCGAGGCCTACTTCGAGTTGACCGGAGAATTCCTGGCGCGCAACCACATGGAAAGCCCGCGCAGTCTGGAGCGAAAGGCGGCGGCCGCCGAACGCCCCAAGCGCGAGGTTCGGTTCTGGCCATACGCCTAGCGGCACACCAGAAGCCGCCACGCAATTCGCAACACAAACAAGACAAAGTCCCGGGCAATCTTTCCGGGTTTTGAGGACTATTACTGATGACGACCGCTTCTACTGACACCAAACGACGGGCTCTGGGCAAGGGCCTCGATTCCTTGCTTCCGCGGGTTCCAACGCCGGCAGCGCCGGCTCCTCTCCATGTTGAGACCGAGGGGGGCAAACCGCGCGAGCTTCCATTAAAGCTGATCGACCGCAATCCCTATCAAACTCGTGGCCAGATGGACGTCGACGCCCTCGCGGAGCTTGCCGCCTCCATCCAGGCCAACGGCGTGGTGCAGCCGATCCTGGTCCGGCCCCTTGCCAACGGACGCTTTCAGCTGATCGCCGGCGAACGGCGCTGGCGTGCCTCCGAGCTCGCCAACAAAGAAACCATCCCGGCAATCCTGCGCCAGGTCTCAGACGAGCAGGCGATGGAGATCACCATCGTCGAAAACCTGCAGCGCGCCGACCTCAACCCCATGGAGCAGGCCCGCGCCTTTGATCGTCTCTCTCGCGAGTTCCATATGACTCAGGAGCAAATGGCCTCGCGTACCGGGAAAGAGCGCGTATCCATCGCTAACTTCTTAAGATTGTTAAGGTTACCTGTATCGGTCCAATCGCTGGTCGAATCCGCTCAGCTTTCTTTCGGCCACGCCAAGGCATTGCTCGGTCTAAGTGAACCATCTGAACTCGAGAGGGCAGCGAAACATGTGGTCCAGCTTTCGCTTTCTGTTCGCCAAACCGAGTCTTACGTACAGGGTCTCCTGAATCCAGAAAAGAAGAAAGAGCCCAAGCCAGAGCCGCCCGTCGATCCCAACGTCCGTGCGGTCGCAGAGAAGCTGCAACGTGCGCTCGGCCTCAAAGTTCACATCGAAGATCGCAAAGGCCGCGGCCGCGTCATCATCGAGTACGCGCATCTCGAAGACTTCGACACCCTGCTCGAAACTCTCGCCGGCAAATAGGCATGCGCCTCTTCGTCGGAATTCCATTGGCGAACGAGCTTACCAGCGAGCTTGAAACCTTTATCGGCCAGCTCCGTGCGCCAGACGATCAGCTGCGATGGTCTGCGCCCGCAGGTTGGCACATCACCCTGCAATTTCTGGGTTCCGCTTCGTCCGAGCAGTGCGAGTGCGTAAAGTCGCAACTCGCCACGCTGCGCCCTCCGCGTTTTCCCATTCAGCTTGTGTCGCCCGGTTTCTTCGATCGAGCCGGCGTATTCTTCGTCGGCGTTGCAGTGTCACCCGACCTTGCTGCGCTGCAGAGTCGTGTCGTCGATGCTACGCAGGCCTGTGGATTCTCGAGCGAAGACCGGCCCTATCATCCGCACATCACCCTGGCCCGCGCTAAACGCAGCGGGTCAACGCTAACCAGACTCAAAGCGCGGCTCCGCTCTCAGCCCAGATTCTCGGGCTTCATCGCCCGCGAATTTCTGCTCTACGAGAGCTTTCCCGATCCCTGTGGCTCGCGCTACGAAGTCCGCGGCAGCTTCTCGTTCTAGCCGCCCGCCGTCTGGTGCCAGTTGTAGCCCATCCCCGCGATCACCCCGCGCATAAACGTGAAGCTCTCAGCGACGCCGGGCAGCGGATCATCGGGTTTGATTTCGTATTCAAGGTCGACCCAGCCCGGATAGTGGTTGTAGGCGAGCGCCAAAAAAATGTCCGCGATCGGCAGGTAGCCCTCGCCAACAGCGACCTGGCTCTCCTTGCTGTTGAAGTCGGTCAGGTCCTTCATGTGCACATTGAAGACGCGTGCTCCAATCGTGCGAATGGCTGCAGGAATGTCCGTGCCCGCGCGGGCTGCGTGCCCAACGTCGATGCAGCAACCCATGCGCGCGTCCATCTCCTTCACCGCCTGGTAAACCTGAACCGGCCCCGGCCACAACTTGTCTTCCGGTCCATGATTGTGGATCGCGAAACGGATGTCGTATTCCTTCACGAATTTTTCGATGCGCGGCAACGTCTCCGGCGTCGGATCGCCTGCCACCAGCACTTTGAGTCCCGCGCGCTTTGCGTATTCAAACTTGGCTCTAATGTCGTCGTCTTCGTCCTTCGCAAATGACACCACGCCGGCAGCGTGCAGCTCGATTCCCTCAGCCTTGTAGTCGGCCAGCGCTGCCATTTCTCCCGCGGCATCGGCAGGCAGATGATCCTTCACATCTTTGGCGTTGAGCTGCGTGATTTTGAGTTGCTTCATAAACCCAATCATCTGCGAGCGCGTGAAGTTGCGAAACGTGTAGCTCGCAAGCCCCAGGCGGATCGGCGACGGATGGCCGAGTCGGATTGGCTGCACTTGGCCAGCCGCAAATCGAGGCGCGACCACGGACGCAGCAGCGGCCAGAGCCGACGAGCGAACAAAACTACGGCGAGAAAATTCCTTCATCATATGCGAGGTTCCCATCCCTTTTCGTACGTCCGATCCCAATACTTCATTGCATCGGCGTCGTTTTTGATTTTGCCATCGGCGGGGTCAAGATCGAGCTCGCGATGCACAAACCATGCGATGTTCGAGAGCTGCAGCATCGTCACAGCCACATTGCCCACGGCCACAGGCGCATGCAACTTGGCGCCCGTCTTAATTCCGGCGATAAAGTTGGCAAAGTGTGCGTCCGTCATCGAGTCGGCGCCCACCAGGTCGGCCGTCGTGGTTTCGCTGCCCACTTTGAATTCGTCGGTCTTCTTGCCCTTGAGGTCATAGACTTCGTAGCCATCGCGATCGATGAGCACTGTCCCCTCCGTGCCCTCGATCAGCGAGCCGCGCCCGCGATTGAAGTAGCGCATGCCGTTCGCGCTCGTCGACTCCCACGCAATCATCTTGTCGTCGTATTCAAAGTTGGTGATGATCGTGTCATAGAACTGCCAGTCGTCCTTGTAGGCGTAACGTCCGCCGGATGCAGTCACGCGATTGGGAAAGTCGACGCCCAGCGCCCAGCGGCAAACATCCACTTCATGCGTGCCATTGTTAAGCGTTTCACCCGTGCCCCATACGCGGAACCAGTGCCAGTTGTAGGGCTGCACGTTGTCCGTGTAATCCTGCCTTGGCGCCGGGCCCTGCCAGAGATCCCAGTCGAGCGTCGCCGGCACGGGCGCAGCCTTTCCGTGTCCAATCGAGATGCGCGTGTTGTTATACCAGCACTTCGCGAAATAAGCCCGGCCCACCAGCCCGTTGCGAATCTTCTCAACCACGTCGATGGTGAATTGCGACGAGCGCTGCTGCGTGCCCATCTGCACCAGTTTGCCGTACTTCTGCTGCGCCCTCACCAGCAGCGCGCCTTCGCCCGGATTGTGACTGCATGGCTTTTCAACATAGACGTGCTTGCCGGCTTGCAATCCGAGAATCGCCATCGGCGCGTGCCAGTGGTCGGGCGTCGCGATCGTGATCGCATCCACGTCCTTCAACTCGAGCAACTTGCGAAAATCCTGATGCGTCTTCGGCGCGTAACCCAACTGCTTCTCGGTAGCCCCGGCAAACTTGGCCAGGATATTCGTTTCCACGTCGCACACGTGCGCGATGCGTGCCGCATCCTGGTTGGCCTTGAGACCCGAGAGGTGCGCGTAGGCGCGGCTGTTCAGCCCGATCACGGCAAAGTTCAGCCGCTCATTTGCGCCCATGATCTGTCCATAACTTTTCGCAGTCGAGGCAATTGCCAGTCCCGCAGCACCCACCGCCATCGTGTCAAGAAACTCCCGCCGAGTAACCATCTGTTCTCCCTTGATAGAGCGGTCCGCGTCCACTTTCAGACGTTGACCATCCTACAACGCGAGTTGGTCGTCATGCAGGGTTTTGCAGGGCTGCGCCGCGATCCCGATTGCAGCGTCTTGAATTGCGAGCATGCTTCAACCGGCGCTTCGCATCGACACAACACTCAGTTTTTATAAGTTCTTCTTCGTAACCGTGACATGCAGCGCGCGGTCTGTCGGCGTCTGCGCAGTCACTTCATAGCCGAGCGCAGGCAGGTTAATCCCCTCGAAAAGCGATTCGCCTTTTCCCAGCAGCGTGTAGGCAAAGGCCAGATGCAACTCGTCGATGAGGCCGGCGCTCAGAAACTGCCGAATCGTCGCCACTCCCCCGCCGAGGCGCACATCCTTCCCCTGCGCCGCCTCAAATGCGCGCGTGAGCGCCTCTTCGATTCCGCCAGTCACGAAGTAGAAAGTCGTCCCGCCTTTCATCTCCAGCGGATTGCGAGCGTAATGGGTCAGCACAAATGCAGGCACGTGATACGGTGGCTCATCGCCCCACCAACCGCGCCATGACTCGTCCGGCCACGGCCCGCGCACCGGGCCAAACATGTTACGCCCCAGAATCCATGCCCCGACGTTTTCAAATCCTCTCGCGGCAAACTCGTCGTCAACGCCAGTCGTGCCGCCCTCGCCACCGTGCATCGCGCAAAACGTGCGCGTCCCAAAGAACCATTGAAAGATTGCCGTGCCATTCACTCCCAGGGGGTTCTCCAAGCTCTGTTTCGGTCCCGCGCCGAAGCCATCCAGAGAGACTCCGAAGCCATGTACACGAAGTTTGGCCATACATCTCCTCAACGATCCCTTGCATTTTGCGATGCGCGCATCAATTTTGCAAGGCGGCCTGGCGGCGCGTGAGAAAGCGGCGCACCGCATCATCGCGCTCCAGCCCGATCGCCACGGAATAGGCGTGCCGCGCCTCAACGTGCGCACCGGTCCGCGCCAGCAGCTCCGCCCGCGCGGCCCACCAGGGCTGATACTCGCCAAGACGGTCGTCGTCGGCGAGTTGATCCAGCGCTTCCAGACCGGCGGCCGCGCCCTTCAGCTCAGCCAACGCCACCGCGCGATTGATGGCAACCACGGGCGATCCCGTCAACGCCAGCAGTGCATCGTAGAGCTCAACAATGTCCGCCCAATTCCCGTGCCCGGTGCGTCTGCGATACACGTGGGCCGATTGCAGCGCGGCCTGCAATTGAAACCGCCCCAGCGACCCAAGCGCGCTCGCCTCGCGCAGGAGCGATTCCGCTTCATCGACCAGTTCCGCATCCCACCGCGATGGGTCCTGCTCCGCAAGCGGAACAAATTCCTGTTGCGCGGCTCGTTCCTTGTCGATTGCGCGACGAGCACTGCGGCGCGCTTCCGTATGCAGCAGCAGCGAGAGCAGTCCCAGCGCCTCGGCCTCCTGCGGCATCAGCTCGGCAACCAGTCGTGCGAGAAAGATTGCTTCCTCGGCGAGATCGCGCCGCGCTGCATCGGTCGCAGCCGGGTCGGTCCAGCCCTCGGAGTAGGCCGCGTAAATCGCGTCGAGCACCGCGTCCAGGCGCCCAGCCAGTTCGGCGCGCTCCGGCACGCGAAACGGAATCTGCGCTGCCCGAATCTTTGTCTTGGCGCGAACCAGCCGCTTGCTCATTGCATCCGGCGAAGTGAGAAACGCCGATGCGATCGCCTTGGCGTCGAGTCCCAGCACCACCTGCAGCATCAACGGCGCGCGCACCGCCTCTTCAATCGCCGGGTTCGCGCAGGCAAACAGCATCGCCAGCCGCTCATCGGGAATCTCCGTGGTCACTGGCGCAGCTGCAAGCAGACGGTCGAGCTCGCCCTCGCCAAACTGGTCAGCGTGATTGGAGCGAAAAGCGTCGATGAGTTTGCGTCGTGCCACAGTCAGCAGCCATGCCTCAGGGTTGGCGGGACAGCCGTTTTGCGGCCAGTTTGCGAGTGCCGCCGCGAAGGCCTCCGAGAGCGCGTCCTCTGCGGCGGCCACATCCTGCGTTCGTGCGGCAAGATAAGCGACGAGCTTGCCATAGCTGCGGCGCGCCACCGCATCCGCCGTGCTGTGAGCCTGCTCGCCGCCCGTCATCGGTCCTTCACATCGCCCACATCGGGCGCACCTCAACACTGCCGTGACTCGCTCCGGGGCACCGGCCTGCCCAGGCCAGAGCTGCGTCAAGGTCAGCCACGTCGATCAGGAAGTAGCCGCCAAACTGCTCCTTGGTGTCGATGAACGGACCATCGAGCACCTGCGGCTTGCCATTGACCAGGCGAACCGTGGATGCTGTTGCCACGGGTTGCAAACGGCCCGAGGCCACGTAGGCCTTGGCCTGTTTGAGTGCATCGCTGTAGGCCATATAGGCCGCATAGCCTTGCTTCTGTTCTTCAGGCGTCAGCCTCTGGTATCCGGCTTCGTCTGCGTAGACTGCAAGCATGTATTGCATGGGAATCCTCCTCGGTGCATTTGCCGGCCTTCAATGTGCCGGCACTGGGATGACGCTGCCAGGTCCGCATTTTGGACATGCATGTGAAATTTTTCTTAGCCGTCTGCATGATTCCTTATCGTGGGCGTGCGACGCAAATCATCCCCGGTCCATCGCAGCCCAGCCCGGCTCTTTAGAATCAAAGTATGCGTCGCAGATTGCGGAATCGTCCCCGGCGGTCGTCATCCAACCGACACCATCAAAATAGAGGAATCTGAATGAGCACAGTTCTTGTCACCGGCGGTTCCGGCTTTATCGGCGGCCATTGCATTTTGCAGCTTCTCGCGGCAGGTCACACCGTGCGCACCACCGTCCGCAGTCTCAAGCGCGAGAGCGACGTTCGCGCCCTCTTGCAGCAGGCTGGTGCCGATGCAGGCGATCGCCTATCCTTCTTCGCCGCCGATCTCCAAAAAGACGCAGGATGGCCGGAAGCGGTTGCGGGCTGCGACTACGTCCTTCATGTGGCCTCGCCATTTCCCGCCACCGTGCCCAAAGATGAAAACGAACTGATCGTGCCGGCGCGTGAGGGCGCCCTACGCGTGCTTCGCGCCTCCCGCGATGCTGGCGTCAAGCGCGTCGTTCAGACCTCCTCCTTCGCGGCCATCGGCTATGGTCATCCTCCCCAGTCCGCGCCCTTCACTGAGTCCGATTGGACCGACCCCAACGGCCCCGGCGTGATGCCCTATACCAAGTCAAAGACCCTGGCCGAGCGCGCCGCATGGGACTTCATCGCGCGCGAGGGCGGCGCCCTTGAGCTCGCTACCGTCAATCCGGTCGCCGTCTTCGGGCCGCTCTTCGGGCCAGACTACGCAACCTCAATTCTTGTCGTGAAGAAAATGCTCGACGGTTCCATGCCCGGCTGCCCCCGCATCACGTTTGGCGTGGTCGATGTCCGCGACGTGGCCGATCTCCATCTGCGCGCCATGACCAATCCCGCAGCCAAAGGCGAGCGCTTCCTCGCGGTCGCCGGAGACTTCCTGACCCTCCGCGCCATCGCCCAAACCCTCAAGAGCCGTTTGGGCGCGTCGGCCAAGCGCGTGCCAACCCGCGAGCTGCCCGACTGGCTGCTCCGCGCCGTCGCACTCTTCGATCGCTCCGTGCGACAAGTCGTTCCCGAGCTGGGCACCACCAAAAACGCCACCAACGAAAAGGCCCGCCGCGTCCTGGGTTGGGCGCCCTACTCCGTGGAAGACGCGCTCGTCGCCACTGCCGAGAGCCTGCTGCAACTGAAGCTGGTGTAATAAGTCGCCAATCCAAAACTCCGCAGCGCGCAAAAACAAAAGCCCGAGGCGTGAGCCACCGGGCCTTTGATCTTGCTGCAAACCAAACTTCGCGCGTTATTGAATCATCTGCCGGCGATCGATCCCACTGATCCGCCGTTCCACACCGTTGACTCGCGGGTCGCGCGCGTTGATGCGGCGATCGCGAAAGTTCAGACGGCGCTCGTTCACTTTGCCGTTGCCCCGGTCGCGTTCCCGCGTCAGGTTAGGCAGCACGATTACCGGGTTGGTGTTGACCATCGGCGCATCCGACGCATCCGGGCCGGCCGAGTGCGTATCCAGCGTCCTTTGCTCGCTCGAGCCACTCTCCGCATTCGCTGTGAGCAGCCTGTTGAGAATCGGAATCTGCACGCGCTGCGTTTCAACAAAGTCAACGCCCGCCGCCGTCAACGTGAAGTCCGAGTTGTCCGCTCGCGTGACGTATCCCTTTCTCGTCAGATACCAGGTCGTGAAGTCCAGATAATCCCTCGGGAAGCCCATCCGCTTTTCGATATCTGCGAGTGGCACTTCCGGCGCATATGGATTGGCGCGCCGCCGGAAATAAAGCACCGCCAGCACCGCCACGCGGCGATTCAGCTCGCCCTCCATATCGTCCATAAAATCGACCGTCTTCGAGAGCGGCTGCTGATGCACCGGTTCTCTCTGGCAGGCCGCGTCATATTCCGCCCGCTTCAGAGGGTCCGACAACACCTCATACGCGGTGCGAAGCATATTGAATTTGCCAACATTACCCGTCTCCGGATTGTCGGGATGAAACCTCGCTGCCAGAAAACGGTAAACACGATGAATCGTATCGTGGTCCGCGTTGGGACTGATTTGAAGGAACTCATAGTAATCGACGCTTGCTGTCTGTGTTGACATTAGTGTCCTCTTCAATCCATACGAATAGGGAAGTTATTGGAACGAAGTGTAGCACTGCTTCTTGTGAGTCGAGCAACAATCAAATATGCCGATTCAAAATTGCAACCTTCCGATGTAACCACTTGCCGGTAACTGAGGTTGTAGTTGATAGGTCTTCAAGGAGTTATCTGTTTCAAATTGGAACATTCCCTCCAAAGCATTCCACAAAAGTGTTAGTCTCCCACTCTTCCAATCCATGCCAATGTAAGCTGCCTTCCCATAGCTTTCTGTGACTCGATGAGTCGCCCGCTATACTCTCACTTTGTGAGATAAGGCCGCGCAATCATAGCGGCCCACCTGAGGAGCGTTCTTCCTTGGCTTTGAACCGCCGAAGATTTCTAAAGTCGCTTTCGACAACCGCATTGGTCCTATCCCTTGAAGACGTGCTCGCCCTGGCGCGGCCCCTCATGGGCCAGACCACCCCGCAAAAGCCTTCCGGCAGCTCCCGCCAATCCTACGAAGCGCCTTCTCGCCCCGCTCCCAAAGGTGCGCCATCCCCCGTTACAGGCACGCCGCTCGGCGTTCAATTTGTCGACGTCGCTAAGCAGGCCGGTCTCAACGTCGAGACCATCTTCGGCGGCGAACACCGCAACAAATATCTCCTTGAAACGACCGGCTGCGGCGCGGCCTTCTTCGACTACGATCACGACGACTGGGTCGACATCTTCCTCGTCAACGGCTGGCGCCTCGAGGGATTTCCCAAAGGCCACGAGCCCGTCTGCCATCTCTTCAAAAACAATCGCGACGGAACCTTTACCGACGTCACGCTCAAGTCCGGCCTCGCGCGCAGTGGTTGGGGTCAGGCCTGTTGCGTCGGCGACTACAACAACGACGGTTGGAACGATCTCTTCGTCAGCTACTACGGACAGAACGCGCTCTTCCGCAACAATGGCAACGGCACCTTCACTGATGTCACCAAAGAGGCCGGCCTCCAGCAGGACCGCCTGCGCTGGAACTCCGGCTGCACGTTTCTCGACTACGACAAAGACGGCCGCCTCGATCTCTTTGTCGGCAACTACATCGACTTCGACGTCAAAACCGCGCCGCTTCCTCAGGACGCCAACTGCACCTACAAAGGCATCGTCGTCGCCTGCGGCCCGCCCGGTCTCGATGGCGGAAAAAATCTGCTCTATCACAACAACGGCGACGGCACCTTTACCGACGTCAGCGACAAAGCCGGCCTTGGCGGCACGCTCGGCACCTATGCGCTCAGTTGTGGTGCCGCCGATTTCGATTCCACCGGCTGGCCCAACATCTATGTCGCCAACGATTCGACCTCGGCCACCTATTACGTCAATCAGCGAGACGGCACATTCAAAGATCAGGCCATCGAGGCCGGCGTCGCCTATTCGCCCGATGGCAAGCCGCAGGCGGGCATGGGCGTCTCCATCGGCGATTACAACCGCGACGGGCTCCTCGATATCCTCAAGACCAACTTCGCCGGCGACACTGACTCCTTATATATGAATCTCGGCGACGGGTCCTTCGACGATCGCACTTATCAGGCCGGCCTCGGCATCAACACCCGTCTCCTCGGTTGGGGCGTCAGTTTCATCGACATCGACAACGACGGCTGGCTCGACATTCTCGTCGCCAACGGCCACGTCTACCCCGAGGTCGACGGCACCCAGGTCGACGCGTCCTACGCCGAGCGCAAATATCTCTATCGAAATCTCCGCAACGGCCAGTTTGAAGATGTCAGCCTCATCGGCGGCAGCGGCATCACCACCGACGCCAAGGCCCGCGGCTTCGCCATCGGCGACTACGACAACGACGGCGACCTCGATGCCATCGTCAACTGCGTCAATGCCGTTCCCCAATTGCTGCGCAACGATCAGGCCCTCAACCGCAGCTGGATCAAGATTCGCCTCGTCGGCACCAAATCCAATCGCACCGGCATCGGAGCGCGCATCCAAGTCGTGGCCCAGACAGGCTCGCCTCTGCTCACCGCCAAACCCGGCACGCCCCTCGCGCAAATTGAAGAGGTGCGCTCCTGCAACGGCTACTACTCCGCCAGCGATCTCCGCATTCACTTCGGCCTCGGCGACGCAAAAAAGGCGGACCTCGTCGAGATCCGCTGGCCCTCCGGCACCGTCGACACTCTCAAGGACCTCGACGTGAACCGCCTCTACGTCGTGGAAGAAGGCGGCAAGCTCCTCAAGAACGAAGCGCTCGTCCCCGCCCGCAAGCGCTAGCCTCTCTACAAAGTTGATAGCCATCCGCCATCGATGAGTGCTACCCTGCGCTTATCCACGGGAAAAGACAAGCGCAGAGCCACCATGGCTCGCTCCTCGCGCAAAGCAAGAGCCAAAATCCACCGACGAGAGACCTTAACCATGCAAAGATGCGACGCCATCAAATTTCTGCGGATCGCCGCCCTCCCAGTGATCTCGATCCTCATCGGAGTTCCAGCCTCCGTCTCCGCCCGCGCACAGGCCAATCCGTCATCGGCCCCAGCCGCCCCCGCACCCCCGGTCCCGTTGCAGACCTACACAGCGCAGGACCAAAGCGCCTCTGCCGGTGTGCCCGATGGATGGAAAGTTGCATCGGCCTCGGGGACGAATATCGAAATGGCAGGGCCACAGGGCGAGTTCGTCGGCCTTGGAGAAGGATTCATCGCGCACGACGGTCCTTTTCAATTGGGACAGACTGGGCCCGACGGCTCAAATATGTCGATGCCCTACTCGGCAAAGCTTACTGACAAACTCACCATGGTTTTACAGCAGCGTGCCGCGCTCAGCAGAAATCCGACTCCTCAGATTAAGTTCGTTTACGCCGCGCCTCTTCAATCGCTCCCCGCCGGGTTCCAATGCGGCGTGTTCGTTATCGCCGTTTCCGGTGTCGCCACGCCGGGTGACGCCTTGGGCATTTTCTGCTCGCTCCCCCAGGACCGCCTCCAGTTTTATAAGAACTTTTTGTCGTTTGGATCGGCCCCGACCGCCATTGCAGCCAAGGATGCGCCCACCGTTGCCGCCATCCTTAAGAGCTACCAGATTCCTTCCGCCTGGCTGCAGAAAAAGTTTGCGCCCTTCACAGCCCCCGCCGCGGCATCCCCTGTTCAGGGGCCCGGCACTGCGGCCGAGGTCCAAATGTATCTGAACGCGATGCAGAGTCAACAGCGGGTCATCGATCACGGCGCCACTTGCGCTGACGCGGGCATGCTCGGCCCCTCAAACTTGAGGACCGCGGCCGAGTGCGGTTATCTGTCGCCAAGCTTCTAAAGTCGATTTCGGCCGGGTGCCCCATGTCCCTGTGTCGGGGCATGGGAAAGCATGAATCCCGCCCGTCAGTTACAGCTTCATCGAGACCCAGCACACCATCGGCGCGATGCGGTCTGCGGACGAAAAAGGATCGCATCATCGAAAGCGATTGCCGTGGAGTCCTTACCATTCATTTGGATGGGAGCCGGACGCGGCGAGGCCTGCGTCCTTTGCGAACTGCATCAGGCGCGAATCAAGATCATCGGATATCTCAGCGAAGCGGAAGCTCTCCTTCTCGTCTAAATCGGAAATCTTCGACCCGGGAACTTCGAATTCATACGGAATCATCTTTCTCCGTTCCAGAGTATCCTCCGGAACTTCAGCTCCCGCGAAGAGAGACTGGCGCGCCCGCCTCAGCAGATCAAGCGCTTCCAGCTCGTTGAGCCTTTCGAGGGCTGCTTCAACATCTCGGTGACGAGCGCCAGACGAATTCCGGAAATACTGATGGAACCCGCCATTCAAGACCTCATTCACCAACTCGCGTATTGCAAAGATCGCCTTTTCGTCTTCGCTAAATCGGTCGAATCCAACATCTGGATGACAGAACTGTTCCATCAATCGTTCGTTCAACGCAAAGTACGGGTCAATCTTTGACCGCTCTTCACGCCAGCATTTCACGCATAAGAAATCGCCCTCACCGATCTTCCAAAATGGGAGAGTGGGCCGGCCGCAAAGGCCGCACGGAAGCTTCGAAGACGACTTTTTCCTCTTAGCCGCACCAGCTCTGGCTCCGATCGACACAGCCCCGACCGCTTGAGAGATGCGGGAACTTGAATTGTCAGCGGCCTGCGAGATTTCATTCCTCTCGGCGTTCACCGATGCAAGGCGTTCCTCGGCCGCGACAGCCTCTTCTGCCCGGCCAAGCCGTTTGAGGGCTGCAACCTCCTCCGCCAGATCGTTGGCCATGGATTCAAAATCAGGGCTGGGAATGTCCTTGCGCAGAGCATAGGCGGTTTGGAACATCTCCACTGCTTCTGCATCGCGACCCTCGTCTCTAAAGACAAGTCCTCGCGATCCGTAGACCGACGCAAGGATGGAAGCCCCTCCTTGCTGTTCCGGCTTCAGCAGTTCAGTCGCTCGATCCAACCGCGCGTGAGCCTCGGCAAAGTTACCCATCCGCCCATAATTGAGGGCCATATTGTTGAGCAATCTTCCGATGCGTGCCGTTTCTTGGGGAGCGAGTTCCTCAACAGTGTGTAAGGCCTTCTCGTAGAACTCGAGTGACTCGGCGTAGCGGCCGTGCTCCGAGCAGAGGATTCCCAAATTACTCCACACAGGCACCGCGAATTCAAGATCCCCTTTGGCTACGTAGATCTCTGCCGCCTCACGGTACAAGTTCTCAGCCTCTGTGGGTGAAGACTTGCGTACGGCGTTGCCCAAGGTGATCAAGACTGACGGAAGGCGCTGGGTGTCAGGATAGTCGCGAAGAATCTTCAAAGCAGCTCTTGCGGGAACGGCCGACTGATCCTTCATTCCCATCAACGAGTAGCACTGGGCTGCGCGTTCCAGACTCTCTGCGATGTCCAACGGTTTGTTGCGTTTCAGGTGGCGCTGAATGGCGCGTTCGCAGAACGGGATGGCCCGGCGATATTCGCGAAGCTCCATCAGGATCTTCGCCATTGCCCCCTGGGAAATAAACCGCTCCATCCTTTCCGCATTTTCGTCCAGCAGCATCATCGCTGACTCGTGCAATTCTCGTGCCTCCTCAGTCTTGCCGAGACGGCTCTGCAATAGACTCCAGTGGCACCGTACCAGCAGAACAAAGTCCCGGGCAGAATCGGGCGGCAGGGATTCAAGCTGCTTTTCGGCCGCCTGAAAACACTGCTCGGCTTTTGCGAATTGTCCGGAATGAATCGCATCAAGGCCGAGACGCGTGTAACCCACACACATTTGGTCGGGAGGGGGCGCCATAGATCTCCAATGCTGAACAACAACAGTCTAGCGGGGCATCGGCCTGGGTGCGCCAGTTCGCTGTTGTATTGACAGAATCAGGCCGTCGATTTTGATTTTCCCGATGCGACCCCAGACAATCTCCGTTACCCCTACCGCCCAACCCGCTCCACCGGAATCCGAAAAACATTGATGCTGATCGGCGCAACCGACAGCGTCGACCCTGTGCCGCCCTCCGACCTCTGCTCAATCGTCACCTGCGCTGGCTGCCCCACCTTGTCCACAGCCTGCAAATCTTTTCCAGTCATCCGCCACAGGGTCGGCGATCCCGCCACACGCATCCCCGCGATATTCAAATCAAACTTCTCCTCCGCGTCTGTCGCGTTCACCACCGCCAGCGTTACAAACTTGCCATCCGGCGTCAACGCGGCAAACATATCCAGCGGATAAGTCGCGCTCCCCGAATTAGTCTCCGGCTGATCGCCGCCAACCGCAGATTGTGGCGCCGGCTGCGGCGAGTTCCCCGAGAGTGCCACCGGTACAGATCCCGGCACAAACTGATCGCCATACAGCTTGAACACCAGCCCCGTTGTGTTCAACATCGCGGCCACCGGTGTCGTGTCCATCGTCGACACGCCCATGGTGTGCGCCGACATCCGCAAAAAATCCGTATGCCGCAGCATTTCATTGAAGATCATCCCGTAGGCCAGCGCCAGCTTCAGATCCGGGGCCCGATTAAACGTTCCGCCAAAATACGCATACTCATCGATCGATAGAAAAATCTTTTCTTTTAGCATCTCCGGAAATCGCTGCTGATATCTCTCCCACGACTGCGCATTCAGGTGCACGATGTTGGCCGGATAGCGCGCATACTCCAGGGTCGTCTGATCCACCTTGTCGTAGCCTGCATCGGTCGGCGCATCCAGCGGCAGTGTCTTCGCCTTCTGCACGTTAAATCGCCTGCCCGACTGCGCATACCAGTGCTGCGTGATCCCCGCGAAGTTGCCCCAGCTGTGCTCCAGCAGGCCGCCCGTCCAGTCCTCCGGCGTGCCTTCCACTGCCTTCAGATTGTCCGCGTCCTTCGCACGCATATTGCCCTTCAGGTCCATCGCCTGCGGCATATTGCCCGAGGCCAGCAGCGTGATCGTCGGATCGGCCTTGCGCATCGCCGCTGCAAATTCGTTGTGCTTCAGCACGTAATACTTCAGATCGGTGCGGCCCAGTTGCCACTCGCCATACGGCTCATTGCCGATGTCCCAGTAGTGAACGTGATACGGCTCAGCGTGCCCGTTGCGCGCGCGTTCTGCGCCCATGCGCGTGTGCGCGTCCCCATTCATGTACTCCACTTCCTCGGCGGCAGAGTGGGAGTCGCCGAATCCGGCGTTCACCGTGATGTATGGCTCCACGCCGATCAGCTTGCACAGCGTCATGAACTCGTCCATGCCCACGTCGTTCGACTGCATCGCGTTCCACGCATAGTCAAACATCGGCGGTCGCCTGTCGCGGTCGCCGAGCCCGTCATACCAGTTCCAGTCCGAGAGAAAGTTGCCGCCCGGCAGCCTCCAGAATCCCGAGTGCAATTGCCGCAGCAGGCTAGTCGTGTCCGGCCTGAATCCCTCCACGTTATCCGCCGGCATCAGCGAAACCGCGCCAACGTTAAAGCTGCCCGACCCCGTGCCGGTGATCTCAATCGCCGCATCGCTCGCGTCCGCCCCCGCCGTAAAGCTGAAAGCAAACTTCGCATACGCGCCGCCCGGCACTGCAAACGACGCGCTATCTCGATCCTTATCGCCCGTGCCCCAGACCAGTGCCACCTTCACCTTGTTGCCAGCCGTCCCGCGCAGCCAGATGTGTCCCGTGTAGCGCTTGCCCTTCACCAGCGCCAACCCCGCCTGCTTGATTCCATGCGTCGTCGTACCATCGAGCTCGATTCGCGGGCTCTGCTCTCCGGCAAAGGCGTGGTCCCTATCCATCTCCACGTTCACGTCCGGCCCAATCGGGAGCCACTTGCGCAGCTGCATTCCCGGAAATCCGCCCGGCCGCTGGCCCTCTGTCCCAGGCTCGCTTGATTTGATCGGAAAGTAGAACTTGCGATCGTCCAGCATCTCCGCCCACAGGCTGCGATAGATGAGAGGGCCGATATGCTCAATAAACATGCCGAACTGGTACTTCGACATCGCCGGCGCCGTCTGCTGCGCATCGACGGTCACAGCAATCGGCAAACGATCCTGCTGCGTCGTGTCTTGACCTTGAGCCGCCAGCACGACAAAACAGAATGCAGCCTCTAGCAACGCAACCTGCGCGATCACTTTCTTCATAGCGCCTTCTCCTTCAATTTGGTCGACTTCTAACCGGGCAGTGTCGCTACTTGCAATCAGCAGAGAAACACAGATTCTTGCTGAAGAAGGGCATCACGTGATTCTGAAAACGGTCCGCCACCGCGCTCGTGTGCGTCCCCGAATAAAGCTCGAACGTGTTTGCGATTCCGTAGCTGTCGAGCACTTCGTGCAGCGTGATCGTATCCGTGCGCAGGCCGTCCTGGTCTCCCACATCAATCGCGATGGCCCGATATTGGCGAAGATTCCCAATGTACTGATCGATGAATGCAAGTGGAGCGTTGGCCGCCCACTTGGCGAGAACCGCAGGCTGCGACACGCCATCCTTCCATGGCAAGTCAAGATAGAGCGGCGGATTCTTCGGATCGGGCGACCACGCTGCCGCCGTCGCGAGCTGCGCGCGCTCAAAGAACGCTAGCTTGGCAGAGTCCTCCTCCGTCTTCACTGCCTCAAGCTTCTTCTCGAGCTCAGGGTCAACCGGTCCGGCGGGCCGCGCCGACATGCAGCACGGGCTCATGATGTACAAGCTGCCAAACACCTCCGGATGCTTCATGCCGATGCGTGACGCGCCATAGCCGCCCATCGAGTGGCCCACCAGTCCGCGGCTCTCGCGCGTCGCGATCGTCCGGTAGTGCGCGTCAATATAGGCAACCACATCGTGTGCGATGAACTTCTCAAAATCCCCGGTCGTTACCCCGCTCGAGTACATTGAGCCATTGTGCATCGTCTTCGAATCCGGCAGCACCACGATCATCTCTTTCGCGCCCTGCGCAATCGCTCCTTCAATCGTCTGCGGCACGTGGATTTCATGCGTCCACTGCTCCGCCCCAATCGAGTAGCCATGCAGCGCATACACCACCGGGTACCGGCGATCCTTGTTCTCGTTGTAGCTCGGCGGCAAAAAGACAAACACGTCGCGGTCCACCGCATCGCCCTCGAGATTGCCTTCCAGCGATTCGCCGTGAATCTTGATGTGCTCCACCGTATCCGGCCTGGCGTCTGCCACCACCGGCGGCACGATCGTCTGCACCTGCGCCGCAATGTTCCCCACAAAAAAACAGGCCGCTGCAAGCCCGGCAATTTTTCTAAGCATTCTCGATTCCCCTTCCGCAAACAACTCACTATACAGAGCAGGTTGCCGCTCCGGCAATCGCAATAAATCGCTTTACATCAAACGAAACTCACCTGTCATCTTGAGCGAGTTGCGTCGCGGCGAGTCAAGAGATCCGCGGTTGCATCCACAGGGAAAGATTCGCGGCCGCTGCTTCCGAGGGAGCAGACCTCCAGATCGAGTGATTGATGCGGCCTCTCGCGAAAGCCTTGATGGTTCTTCTGGTGGGTGCGGGCTTCAGCCCGAACATTTGGCTGCCCGCGGGGTGGCCCGCCCTTAATTTCCCGCAGATGTGGGTGCCCCATCCTTCGCCTTTTCTCTGGCGAAGGGTGGGAAGCCACAACCCTCTTGCGCGAAGCGCGATTCGCTGGAACGCGCGGTCCCGTGTCATCTTGAGCGAGTCACGCAGCGGCGAGTCGAATGATCAGCGGTTGCTCTTCGGAGGGAGCAGGGCTTCCAGGCCAAATGATTGATGCGGCCTCTTGCGGAAGCCTCGATGGTTCTTCTGGAGGGTACGGGCTTTAGCCCGTACATTTGGCTGCCCGCCTAATGAAACCGGGGCTTTGGCCCCGGCCATTCCGCCTCTGAGCTTTCGTCTCCAGATGGCTGAGCTAACAGCTAAAAGCTAGCGCTGGCCTCCCCGCAGCTCCCCTGTGGAAATCTTGTCAATAGGTAAACCGCAAAAATAATTTTCCCGATTTTTTAACCGTATTCTTCCCTATCACTTGCAGCCAAAGATTTTTTGATCGATTTTGCGTATTAACTCTACGAAAAAGCGCACAATAAAAGGGTAGTCAAAAACAGGCGGCGACACCGGACATCCGGCTCGCCGCTTTTCTGTTTCTGTTCACTTCTTCACTCGTTCACTTTTTTAACCGTCTCTCTCTCTCTCTGGAGCGCAGCCGTGATGATCGACTCGACAACTCGCCAATTACCGCCCGTCCAGCTTCAAGGCGCAGAGCGCGTCTGCCTGGATCCGCCAGCTCCGCCAACACCGCCGGGGTGCCCCATTCATCGCAGCTCTATCGCGATGAGTGGGGGCCCAACTCCGCTTCCCTGCGCGAAGCGCGGCTGCCCCACCGCAGGTGGTTCCCTGCGTTCCTGTGAGCGCGCCGCGCGCAACTCCATGCGCACCACCACTTGCCGCATATCAAATTCCGAGTTTGAAAAGACTTTTTCCCTGTGGGATTCGCAAAACGCTGCGAAGCGCGATGCGTTACCGCAGCTAACGCTGTATGTCTGTATCGTCGCCCCGCGCAAGCCTTTCCGCACCACTAGTTGCCGCCCACGCAGTTCCGAGTTTGCAGGCACCTTTTTCCCGCTTCCCTGTGCGATTCGCAACGCGCGATCATTCATTCCAGACCTACCCGCGCGAAGCGCAGTTGGCCCCACCGCAGGTGGCGCGAAGCGCGTCTGCTTGGACGGCCAGTCCTCAGCTCGGCTCATCCGTTACATATGGATACGCCTGCTGGGCAAGATCGGTCAGATACCAGGTGCCCACAAACAACACGGCAATGCCGGAGGCCGCCCAGAAAAACAGTTGCACCGGCAGAGTCGCAGTGAGCCGCGTTCGTTTCCGTCCGCGCCGCAAAGGCCAGCAAAAAAGCAGTCCGCTGCAGAAACACACGCACCCCGCAATCGCCAACTTGAGAAGAGCAAGAGCGAGACGCTCCTCCCACCGGCTGCCGGGAACAAAGAATGCACTTACTGCCAGCCAATAGATCGACACGATGCTGAGCAGGAAAGAAAGCGCCTTGCCGAGTTCGAGGATCATAGCGCCGGATCCATTTCTCGCGCAGCCCACAAGTTCACAATGCGCGGCTGCAGACCGCCGGTCGTCCTTTCCTCCATATTAGCTCCGAAGATCCTCGGCTCGAATGCAGAACCGCCCATAGCCTCCGCGAAAAATCCTTTACCGCCTCTGTTTCGCGTTGAGGCCGCGTCAACTTATCCGGCGTCTTCTTCGTCAGTTTTATTGAGAAAGATCGAGAGCGGCGGCGGTTGCTGGTGGAGCGTAGCGTCTGACCCGTTTCCCCTTGGTCGTGGGAATTTCTTTTGCTGCAATAACCTTGGTTTGGGTTCCGTGCTTTGCGCCGCTTCAAGGGCAAGCGGTCACGAGCATCGCGGCGGCCGATCCGAATGCGAGTTGTGCGCCCTGTCATCGTGCCGTCTACGAGCGCTATCGCAAAACGCCAATGGCCAATGCCAGCGGCATTGCCGCCCAGGGATTCATTCCCGCAGACCTCGAACACGGCCCATCGGGCGTCCATTACAAAATCTCCGAGGAGGCAGACCGAGTCTGGCTCGACTATGAGCGTGACGATCCGGCCCGGCCGCTTCACGGGCGTGTGGAGCTGCGCTACTTCATCGGCTCCGGCAGGCGTGGGCGAACCTTCCTCTTTGAGCGGGAGGGCTACTGGTTTGAAGCGCCCATTAATTGGTATTCAAAAAAACAAGTGTGGGATATGGCGCCGAATTATCTCGACGCGCGCGAAATGCCCCTGACGATGCCGGTCGATCCAGGCTGTCTGCACTGCCACACGTCCGGCGCCGTTTCGTCGCTACCCGACGCGCGCAATCACTACGCCGGCCAGCCATTTACCGAGGCGGGAATCACCTGCGTCGCCTGCCACGGCGACTCGAGTGCTCATCTCGCGTCTGGCGGCAAAACCCGCATGTTGAACATCGATCAGCTCGAAGCAGTGCGGCGCGATTCGGTGTGCCTCAACTGTCACCTTGAGGGCCAGGCTGCCGTCGACAAGCTTGGCAAACAGATTGAGAACTTCGCGCCCGGCGAAAACTTATTCGACTACACGCTCTTTTTTACCTATAAGAGCGAAACCGGATCGGGCGGCCGCGCCACGAGCCAATATGAGGCATTGCTCAAAAGCGCCTGCATGCGGCAGTCCGGCGGCAAGCTGACTTGCACCACGTGTCACGATCCACATGGGTCGCCTGCTCCTGAGGAGCGAGTTGCCTTTTATCGTCAACGCTGCTTGCAGTGTCACGCGCCGCTCGCGCGGCAACATCACGAGGAGAACCCGGACTGCACCGCGTGCCACATGGCGCGTCCTCCCTCCAACGACATTGCCCATGAGCAGGTTACCGATCACTGGATCAGAAAACGCGTCAATCAAGATCGTTTGCCACTGGCCACGACCGGGGAATTGGTTGCTGTGGGCCCAGTAGCCGCCGATCACCGCGATCTCGCGCTTGCTTACGCGCAAATGGCTGAGCGCGGCGACCAGGCAGCGGGTCCCATTGCAATCCAGCTTCTCCGAAAAGTCGAGCAACACGCTGCCACGGCCGATCAGGATCACGAATTGCACGCGCAGCTTGGTTTTCTTGAGCAGTTGAATGGTCAGACCGAGATCGCAGCCGGCGAGTACCGCAAAGCTCTCGCTGCAGATCCCTACGATTCCCTGGCCGCTGGTGATCTCGCGCTGATTCAAGTGCGACAGCACCATCCGGCAGAAGCCGTTCGCTTGTGGAGCGATGTGCTTGCCCACAACCCCGCCGAGGTGCGCGCGGCCATGAATCTGGCCATTGTCGAGTGCGCACAAGAGGAGCCGGAGGCTGCCCTTGCGACTTTGGACCGCATCCTGCTTTTTGCACAGGACGATGCACAGGCTCGCCTCTTTGCAGGTCAAATTCGGTCAGGAAAGCAAAATTGTGGTGTCAAGTGAGATTCGCAGATGTCGCCTGTGACCCCTGCGACTGTCGCGTCGGCTTCCCTCTAGGGCGAAAACAGAGTAAATCGCTTTATATCGAAGCAGGCTTCTGTGCGCATTCAGGAAGCTGGAGTTTTTGTTTAGCGGAACGGTCCGGAAGCCGCAGCCGCATTCCATCCGCGTAGGCCTTCTTTCAGCGTTCTGGCCAGAGTTTTGTTGGATTTAGACGTTGACAGCGATGCCGGATTTTATATAACGTTTCGAGTTGCCCCGGGGTCAGCCATTTTTGCTCTCACTAGTTCAATTTGAAGAGCAGCGGCACCGGAATCTTTAGCGAGCCCACTAACGCGGTGGGGGAGCCTTGCACGCCGACTAGCCGAAATCACATCTGCCAGCCGGCAGCTCACCACAAGTTGACATTAGAACCACTGTAGTTTTTTCAGGAGACCGCATGAACAAAACTGTGCGTACAGCACTCGTGCTGGCGTTCTTCGCCTGCGTGAGTTTGCTTCTTACCGTTCCGGCCAGTGCACAATCGGTCTACGGATCGATCTTCGGCACCGTTTCCGATTCCACCGGGGCCGCGATTCCAAACGCTACAATTACGGTGACTGACGAGGCCAAGGGCATTGTCGTCACGGCTGTGTCAAACGGCTCGGGCGATTACAGCGTTCCTCACCTTATCCCCGACGTCTATGACCTCAAGGTGTCTGCCAAGGGGTTCAAGGCATTTGAAGCCAAGGGAATCTCAGTCCTGGCCGACACTGCGCCTCGCATCGACCCCACCATGGAGATCGGTGCGGCCAATACAACCGTCGAAGTCAACGCCGATTCTGAGCCGGAGTTAAAGACTGACCGCGCCGATGTTTCAACAGTTTTTGACCAGCAGCAGGTTTCGAGCCTGCCGGTCGGCGATCAGAACTTTACTAACCTGCAGCTTCTCCTTCCCGGCGCCCAAAAGCTTGGCTGGTCCCACGCGGCTGATGAAAACCCGCAGGGCTCCCAGCAAATCCAGGTCGACGGCCAGGCATTCGGCGGAACAGCTTTTGAGCTGGACGGAACCGACAACCAGGATCCGATTCTTGGAATCATCGTCATCAACCCAACCATGGATGCGGTGACCGAAACCAAGATCACGACACAGAATTTCGACGCCGAGCTCGGCAAAGCGGTTTCCGCAGTCGTTACCGCGCAGACTCGCTCAGGCACCAACAGCTTCCACGGCAGCGCATACGACTACCGGACCGGTAACGCCAACTTGGCTCGCGATCCGTTCTCATCGACAACGACTGGCACCATCAGCGCCACTAATCCTAATGGAATGCCTGCCGGACTCAAGAATCGCTTTGGCGGATCGATCGGCGGTCCAGCCATAAAAGACAAGTTCTTCTTCTTCGGAAACTACGAGGCTCAACGGGCAAAAGTCGGCACAAATGCCAAAGACACCCTGCCCACAAACTTCGCCACCGAGACTTGCTTGGGCAAAGAGCCGGATTCCATGGGCGGAACCGGTTGCGACCTCAGCGAATATCTCACCCAGCAGGGAGCTGCAGCCCAAATCTACGATACGACGAGCCCGTACATTGGTACGGATGGGAAGACGCATTACACGGCATTCCCGAATAACATTATTCCTCGGTCGTATCTGACCGGTCCGGTGTCGGCTCCGGCGATTGCCCTGCTGACGATTCTCGAGCCGTACACCGCGAATATCCATGTTGGCGGCACCGGCGACGATGACGGTCTCGACAACAACTACAGTGCATCCGGCACCGGGCTGTTCAACAGCAACCAATGGACAGTGCGTGGTGACTACACGTTGAACGAGAAGGCGCACGCGTTTGCGCGGTTCTCGCGTTTCTGGGATACCCTCTCCGGCGCTGTAATGTTCGGCCCTGCGGGTGGCTCAGGATTCGGCATCAACAACTACGGCGGCAACTCCAACGGCGCCAACGACAGCTTGGCGTCCGGCATGGACATTGCCATCAATCCCAAGTTGCTCACCGATTTCCGTCTCGGCTACTACCGCTACAACGTGATCGACACCAAGTACGATCAGGGCACCGAGTTTGCCAATACGCTCGGCATTCCCGGCATCAATACCGGCAGCAATTTCACGTCGGGGTCTCCAGGATTCCAGATCGATGGGTTGCCCACTGGAACAACAAACAACCCGGTTTTCGGCAATGCAGATTGGGAATACGGCGCCGGGCTTGGCATCAACCGGTGCAACTGCCCCTTGACTGAACGCGAAGATCAATTCCAGATCGTCAACAACTGGACAAAGGTCTTGGGTAACCACACCTTCAAGGCTGGCGTAGATCTTCGTTATGGACGCAATCTGCGCGTTCCTTCGGACGTGGATCGAGCCGGACTGATCGAGTTCAGTTCAGGCCCGACCTCTGATCCAGCCAACACAACCGCGGCGGGCGGTCTCGGCTTTGCTACTTATATGCTGGGCGACGCCAGCAAATATGGCCGCTACTATTCCACATCCACCAATGCCAAGGAATTCCAGAAGCGCACGTTCTTCTACGGTCAGGACACTTGGCGCGCAACCCGCAAACTCACCTTGAATCTTGGTTTGCGTTGGGAGGCTTACTTCCCAGAAACCGTCAATGGTGCGGGCAACGGTTCACTTCTCAGTCTTTCAGACGGCTACCTTCACGTCGCTGGTGTCGGTGGCATCGGCTCCGACCTCGATTGGCGTGCCCAGTTGGGACGGCAGTTTGCGCCCCGCATTGGTGCCGCTTATCAGATTGACGAAAAAACGGTGGTTCGCGCGGGCTACGGACGCAGCTTTGACACCGGAGTCTTTGGCTCTATCTTCGGCCACACCGTAACCCAGAACCTTCCGGTCCTGGGCAACCAGCAACTCGTCGCCGCAACAGCGATTTCCGACGTATTTACTTTGAATGTCGGGCCCCAGGCTCCGACTATCCTGGCCACTCCAGCCAATGGCCTGATCCCCAACCCGGGATCGTCCGTCGGCTCGAGTTCACGGCCCAACCCGCTCAAGTTCCCGACCATCGACGCCTGGAACCTGGCGGTGCAGCGTGCTATCACTCCTACACTTACCCTCACCGTGGCGTACGTCGGCAACAAGGGAACCCACACGCTGGGTGACGGCGACAGCAACGGCACCAACCCCAATGAAGCGGCGATCAACCTGCCCGGCAGCTACAGTGTCAACGGCCAGGCCCTGCATTATGATCCGTCAGTTCCAACTTCTGGGACAGGCATAGCAGCGAATGGCGGCACCGATGTCCAAAACCTTCTGCAGCGCTACTATGGCCTCAGCCTGCCAGCCTGCAGAGACGCCAACTACACCACACCATCTGAGCAGGACGTCACACCCGGCATGTGCGGATGGACAAGCGGAATCGGATACAGAGGCGACGATCAGAACACTGAATTCGATGCCTTGCAAGTCACCTTGGCGCAACAGTTCTCCAAGGGCCTTGCAATCACCGGGAACTATCAGTGGGATGCTGCGTTCGACGAGCAATCGGGCTACTACACGTGGAGTCATTCCGTCACACATGGTCGCGACAGTAACACGCGCGATCAACAACTCACCGCATATGGGAGCTACGATCTTCCGTTCGGTAGAGGGAAGCAGTATGTTCCCGATGCCAATCGGGTGACCGACCTGATCATCGGCGGCTTCCAGTTGGCCGGGGTGTTGAACTGGTCCGGCGGATTGCCCTTCACGCTGAACTACGGCGAAGCAAGCTCCAACATCCCAGGCAGCGCGCCGACTTATCCGAGCGCCGTTTCTGGCCGGCATATGTCGACCAGCCTCGGCGGATTTAATGCGGCCGCGAAGCACCGCAAGTTTTACGCGACGCAGATTCCCGGCAAATTGACTGATCCTGTGGCAGTTTCAAACGGCACAGGTATCTTCCTTGACCCAGGTCTCGATACCATCGGCAATGTGGGTCGCAACACTTATTTCGGCCCCGGATTCTTCAACACCGATCTGGCCATCACTAAGGCGTTCACCATCCGCGAGAGCATTGTCACCAAGTTCCGCATGGATGCGTTCAACGCGTTCAATCACATCAATCCCGGCAACCCCGGCGGCGGTATCGAATCAGAAGGCGACATTACAGGCATGGCACTGCCGGTCTCGCAGCGCCAGCTCGAATTCTCCCTCCGCGTGCAGTTCTAGGGCGCTGAGGAGCCGCAATAAACCTCGAGGGGAGCTTCGGCTCCCCTCTTCTTTTTTGGGGTTCAGCCCGGCAACGTGCAAATTCAATTCACGCTCGTTCGATCCCAATCAATCCGACTGGAGAGGTAAACTTCAAAGAGTAGATCTTCATGTATCGTCCATTCTTCATTACCATTGTTTTCGGCGCTTTGCTCGGTTCGCTTGCGGCGCAATCGGTCCCAGACGCTCCCCCTGCAAATCCTGATGCGCCACCACCGCCATCCTTTGACTCCGCAAAAGCCCTAGCCGGAAAAGGGCGGCTCGATCAGGCCATGGCTCAGCTCGATCAGCTCGCAGCGCAATCGCCTGAGCCCGCGGGTACCGAGCGCCTGCGCGGCATCATCTTCTACCAACGCGAGCAGTTCAACGACGCCATTGCAGCGTTTACCAAGGCTTCGGATCAGGATGCGAGCGACCGCGAATCAATCGAGATGCATGGGGTCAGCCTGTTTCGGCTTGGCCGCATTCCTGAGGCCATCCCTCTGCTTGAAAAAGCGCGCACAGCGGTAGTCAGCGCCAACATCGATCCCGACTACGTCCTCGCACTCTGCTATGCCGATGTTCAGCGCTACGACGACTCGCGTCGCGCCTTCGCGGCGCAGTTTGGCTTTGAGCCGGACTCACCCGAGGCCTATCTGCTTGCCGCACGCATGTTCCTGCGACGCGAGTTGCGCAGCGAAGCGGCCGTTGAGGCGAGCAAGGCACTCGCGCTCGAGCCCAGCCTGCCGCTTGCGCATGAGCTGTTGGGTGAGGCCGCATTGGCACATGGAGATTCAACAACCGCGATTCGCGAGCTTAACGAGGAACGAAAGATTGACCCCATGAATCCCGATCTCTACGATCGGCTCGGCGATGCTTATGTGCGCAGCGGACAATACGCCGACGCGCAGCAGGCTCTTAATCGGGCTGTTCTGCTCGAGCCGACTGCGACCGGACCCTACATCCTGCTCGGCGAGACATTTCTCAAACTGGGCGAGCCGATTCAAGCGCTTCACTATCTCGATCATGCCGTCCACATGGATCCGTCGAACTACATAACCCATAACCTATTGGCGCAGGCCTATAAGGCGACGGGTCAGGTGGCCGCGGCCAACCGCGAGTTCCAATTGGTGGTTGACCTGCAGCACCGGGATGATCCAAAACCGGCGGGGAAGTAGTCGATGTGGCCGAATCGACGAGCAACGCTTTGCGGAATTCTGGCCGCGCTTCTGGTCACGCCTTGTGTATCAGCGAAACCGTCACAAGCTCAGAACGATCCGACTGCTATCGAGAGAGCTGACTCCGCATTTCGCGAGGGCTATGCAGCACGCCAAAGCGGCGATCTTGAGCTGGCCCGAGAAAAATTTTCTGAGGTGGTGAGGCTGCAACCTCAGATTGCCGAGGCCCATGAGGCGCTTGGCGCCGTTCTGGTGGAGTTAGGCAAAACTGGCGACGCAATTGCAGAGCTGAATGAGGCGCTCAAGCTTCAGCCGCAAGATCAGGGCGTCGAAACCAATCTCGCTCTGGCCTACGCGCAAGCTGGCCAACCCGCTGACGCGGTCGTCCATTTTGACGCGGCCGTTCGTTTGGCGCAGGCTTTCGGCCAACCAGCGGGCGACGCGGTTTTCTATGATACCTACGCGCATTCGCTGGCGGCTGCGGGCAGTCCCGATCGAGCGCTGGAGCAATTCAATGCTGAGGAAAAGATAACCGGGCCCCGTGCGGACCTTGAAGATGCCATCGGCTCGCTCTATGCTCAGCAGCAGCGTTGGAATGAGGCTCGCAGTCGATTCGAACATGCCATTGCGCTCGATCCTGCATTCGTTCGTGCGCATGTGCACCTCGGCGTGATTCTTCGTGAGCAGAATGATCTCCCTGACGCGCTTGCAACTCTCGAGGCAGCGGCCAAGCTTGAACTACCCGATGCCGACGCACTCCTCGAGTACGGGAGAACCCTGGTGGCTACGGGCCGCGACGACGAAGCAGCGCAGAAAATCGCGCAGGCGTTGACGCTCAGTCCCCATCTTCCCGGCGCGCAATTGGAATTGGCGATGGCCCTGCAACGGCTCGGGCGCGAGCAGGAGGCGATTCCACTCTTCGAACAGGTCGTTGCCGCGGAGCCTCAAAACTCCGGCGCGCTTACCAACCTGGGTCTCGCGCTCACTCTCACGGGAAAAGCCAAAGACGCGCTCGACGTTTTTGCGCGGGCGCTTGCTCTGGATTCCCAAAACGCCGTCATCTATAAAGATCTCGGCGTCGCCCACGTTCAACTTTCGGCCTTCGACGAAGCGATCACGGATTTCCAAAAGGCGTTGGCGCTCGAACCAAACGATCCCCAGCTGCACTACGATCTCGGTCTTGCCTACAAATTCAAAGACCGTTTTGACGACTCCATTGCCGAACTGAGTCGCGCCGGACAGATGGATCCCACGCTGCAGGATCCGCCTTACACTCTGGGTATCCTGCTGATGCAGGTTGGCAAGCTCGACGACGCTGTGGTCGAACTGCGCAAGGCCGTCGCGCTTCGACCTGAGAATGGTGACGCCTGGGCAATTCTCGGCAGCACCCTCAAGCAGGATTCACGGTTGCCCGAGGCCGCAGATGCGCTCAAGAGAGCGATCCCGTTGCTGCCCGGCCAGCCGGGTCCTCGAGTGACTCTGGCAAGCGTGCTTGCCGAGGAAGCAGGCAATCTCGCCACGCAGGCCGATGCCGCAGATGCAGCGGGCGAAACAGCTAGAGCAACCGAATTGCGCAGCCAGATGAATGAATTGCGCACACAAGCAGCAGATCTTCGCCGCGATGCCGCAGGTTTGGCGCGTGGCGCGGTCAATCGCCAGCGTGCAAACTTCGCTTTGAATGCCGGCAACCAGTTGATGCTGCGGGGCCAGATCGCCGACGCCATTGCTCGCTATCAGGAGTCGATCGCCGCCGATCCGACCTTCGCCGATCCGCACGCTCAGCTTGCCATTGCGCTTGATCGCCAGGGCCGTGCCGATGAAGCCGCAGCCGAACGGGCCAAGGCTTCAGACCTGACCAGGACAAATTAGAACCACGACAGTTTAGAATTCTGCTTCGCATGGAAAAGGGAATTATGAAGCGTTCAAGCCACCCAGCAGGTTTCCTGCGCATGCACCGCTGCTTTTTCCTTCTCGCGGCGTCGACCCTCTGTCTCGCGTCGGCGATTTCGCTGCATGCGCAGCAGCGTTGGAGCGAAGCCCAGGCCAACGATTGGTACGCGCATCAACCCTGGCCAGTCGGCGCAGACTTCTTGCCCTCGACCGCCATCAACGAGCTGGAGATGTGGCAGGGCGATACCTTCGATGAGCCGACCATCGATCGCGAGCTCGGTTGGGCCGAAAACATTGGCATGAACACCATGCGTGTCTTTCTCCACAACCTGCTTTGGGAGCAAGACCCGAAAGGCTTCACTCAGCGCATTGATCAGTTTCTGGTGATCGCGGCGCGGCATCATATCCGGCCGGTCTTCGTCCTCTTTGATTCCTGTTGGGATCCGCTTCCACGGCTCGGTCCCCAGCATCCTCCTATCCCCGGCGTGCATAATTCCGGTTGGGTACAGGCCCCAGGCGCCGAGATTCTGGCCGATCCAACCAAATACCCGCAGCTCGAGCAGTATGTCAAAGGCGTCGTAGGCGCTTTCGCCAACGATCCCCGCATCCTTGCGTGGGACGTGTGGAACGAACCCGACAATGTCAATAATGGATCGTATGGTCCGCACGACCCCAAAAACAAAGTCGAAACCATCCTCGGCTTGCTGCCTCAAGTGTTTGCGTGGACGCGTTCAGCTCGGGCAACGCAGCCCCTCACCAGCGGCATCTGGCATGGCGACTGGAGCTCGCTCGAAGCGATGCCGCCTATAGCCAAAATCCAGATTGAACAATCTGACGTCATCAGTTTTCACGATTACGGATGGCCCGAGGACTTCGAACATCACGTAATGATGCTCCGTCAATTCCACCGCCCTCTGATCTGCACCGAATATATGGCGCGCAACATTGGCAGCACGTTCGACACGGTGCTGCCCTTGGCTAAGAAGTACAACGTCGGGGCGATCAACTGGGGCCTCGTGGCAGGCAAGAGCCAAACCTGGATTCCATGGGACTCGTGGCAGCGGCCCTATGTGACCGAGCAGCCCATGACATGGCAGCATGATGTCTTTCATCCTGACGGCACGCCCTATCGTGCGCGCGAAGCTGAGATAATTCGCGCCCTGACAAGTGGCAAACCAGCGCCTCAGTGATTGTGGCAATCACCCGGTGAATAAATGAACCGACGGTCTTTCTTGCAGGTGGCAACGCTCTTAAGCGCGCAGGGCGCGCTTGTCCCGGCTGAGCCGACAACGCATGGCGTCAAAGCCGACTCAGAAAGCCAGCGCCGCATCACCCGCGCCACAGCTGCTGCCATGTCGATGCAGCGGCGCGATTGGGAGCAGGGCATTCTGGCTCAGGCAATGTTTGAAGTCGGCGACCGCAAACGCTTGATTCAGTTAACACGTGCCGCGATGGTGCAGGCCGCGCCTGATGGACGCTTGGGCGTTGTGGTTTCCGGCGGACCAACCGACCCGGCGATGGGCGGCGCAGCTTACGCGCAGGCTGCGGAGTGGAACAGCGATCCGCAGATACGCCAGGCGGTCGACAAACTGTTTCTTTGGATCCGTCATAAGGCGCCGCGCAGTGCGGACGGAATCCTTTATCACGTCTTTGACGCGCCGCAGATGTGGTCCGATGGATTCAATGGTGCGCCACCTTTTCTCGCCACTTTGGGCGACTACGACGAAGCGCTCAAGCAGATCGACGGATTCAGGTCGCGTTTGTGGAACCCCGACAAGCAACTACTCGCTCACATTTGGGATGACGGCAAGCGACAATTAAAAGACCCCGGTTTTTGGGGCGGAGGCAACGGCTGGGCTGCTGCGGGATTGGCGCGCGTGATTCGAAGTTTGCCCCGCGAGCGTTTGACTGACCGGCAAAGGCTTGCCGAGTTCCTCCGGCAAATTGTCGATGGCTGCCTCAAGCATCAGCACTCTGACGGCCTCTTCCACAATGTCATCGACGAGCGGGATTCATTTGTTGAGACAAATCTTGCGCAGATGTTGGCATACTCGATTTACACGGGCATCGCCGGCAGATGGCTCCCGGCACACTACCGTGTTCATGCCGACGTGATGCGTGCCGCCGCACGAGCCAAAATGGATCCCGATGGATTCGTGCAGGGTGTGTGCGGCGCACCTGATTTTGAACGGCCCGGCATTTCAACTGAAGGCCAGGCGTTTTGCATACTCATGGAATCGGCTGGCGAATCCGTAGCCGATTAATCGCCCCTTCTCGAGCATCAAATCTCATTTGAGGTCTATTCTGGTCCACACACGATGCAGCGCACTCCTGGCAATTTGATTCGATGGCTGTTCGACGGAAGAAACGGCTCCGCCGACCGCCTCATTCCGCGCTGGATTTTTCTTCGCGCGCTCGCAGCAATCTACTTTTCTGCGCTTTATTCGCTGCTCTTTCAAATCAAAGGTTTGATCGGTCCCGACGGCATCGAGCCCGCGCGACTGTACCTCTCCGCGGTCGCACAGTCGCTCCCTACGACAAAGTTTTGGTACGCGCCCTCCATTTTTTGGATATCTTCCACTTCATCCATGTTGATGGCGATCGTTTGGCTCGGGATCGCTTCGTCAATCCTGGCGTTCCTCAATCTGTGGCCGCGCCTAAGTTTCTTCGCCTGTTTCCTGTGCTTCCTATCCTTTGTCGGTGTCGCAGGCGAATTCGCGAACTACCAATCTGACGGAATGCTGCTCGAGGCCGGCTTTCTCGCATTGTTTTTTGCGCCCGGCGGATTGCTGCCAGGTTGGGGTGCAGACCGCCTGCCCTCGCGTGCGAGCCTGTTCCTTCTTCAATGGGAGTGGTTCCGCATCTACTTCGAGTCAGGCATGGTCAAGCTGCTGAGTGGCGACGAGGAGTGGCGCCACCTCACAGCTATGGACGAGTACTACCAGAACGGGCCGTTGCCCACATGGATAGGTTGGTACGCCGAACATCTTCCCCATTGGTTCCACGTCGCTTCGGCGGCTGGCACGCTGGTGATGGAGCTTGGCGTTGTTTTGATGCTCTTCTTCCCGCGCCGCGTGCGGCTCGTCTGTTTCTTCATCGTAACCCCGTGGGAGATCGGCGTTATCCTCACCGCCAATTACACATTTCTTAATTATTTAGTCCTCTCGCTCGGATTCCTGTTGCTCGATGACAGGTCTTTGCTGTGGCTGGTTCCGCGGCGCCTTCGCCCCACTGACTCCGTGTCCGTCGTAAGCGAGGAACTGCACGAGGAGAAACCGCTCACAATCCTTAGCGCAGAGAATGCCACCGAGCCAGACTCCATCGAAGCCGTCCCTCGGTTAATTGATGCCCGTCCTAACCTCCGCCGTCATCTCAGCGCTATTGGCCTCGCGGTCACCGCAGTGATGCTCACTTGGATCGCATATGACACGACCGCGGAGTTGATAGGCATCTTATCTCATGATCTCCCGATACCCGCCGCGCCCATCGTTGCGCTCGAGCCGTTCCGCATTGCTAATCGATATGGGTTGTTTGCCGTCATGACGCGGGGCCGTTATGAGATCGAATTTCAGGGTTCCAACGACGGTGAAAGCTGGACAGCCTACCCGTTTCGCAACAAGCCCCAGGCGCTCAACGAAGCGCCGCGCATCTATGCTCCCTATCAGCCGCGCTTCGAGTGGAATCTGTGGTTTGCTTCGCTGGGCAGTTGGCGAGACGACAATCTCGTTCCGCTCACTGAGGAGTCTCTGCTCGACAACCGTGATGACGTGCTCACGCTTTTCAAGAGCAATCCCTTTCCGCAAGCGCCGCCAAAATATGTGCGCGCCGTCCTGTGGCAATATTGGTTTACGTCGATGGAAGAAAAGAACCGTACCGGCAACTGGTGGCGCCGTCAGTATCTAGGCGTATTTGCACCCGTACTAACCAAGGCTTCCGACGGCCGGGTCGCAATCGTGCAGTGGCCCGATGAGATCGCGCCACATGATTGATCGCATAGGATGACAACATGATGCGCGCGCATGTGATCGGCGCAGGACCGAACGGATTGGCAGCTGCGATTGTGCTCGCGCAATCAGGTCTGCCGGTTGACGTATATGAAGCTCAGGCCGAACCGGGCGGCGCTGCGCGCACCATGGCTCTTACAATACCCGGATTTTTGCACGACTTCGGATCAGCTGTGCTTCCCATGGCCGTTGGATCGCCATTTTTCTCAACTCTGCCTTTGGTTGACTATGGGCTTCAATGGATCCATGGTGACGCACCCTTGGCGCATCCGCTCGACGATGGCACCGCCGTAATGCTCGAGCGAAGTATCGCTGATACCGCTCGCGGTCTCGGCGAAGACGGCAGATCCTGGCAGCAGCTTATGCAGCCCATTGCAGATCACTGGGAAGAATTCGCCGCCGATGCAATGGGGCCGCTGATTCATTTTCCGCATCACCCGTTGCTGATGGCCCGATTCGGCATCAGCGCGTTTCAATCCGCTCAGTTACTTGCTGACAACCGCTTCAGCGGCGACCGCGCGCGCTCCCTATTCGCCGGCCTCGCCGCGCATTCGTTCATGAGTTTTGAGCGGCCGTTAAGTGCTGCAATCGGGTTGGTCCTTGGGGCTGCGGCGCATGCAGTGGGCTGGCCCATTCCGCGCGGGGGCTCTGGTTCGCTTACTGGCGCGCTCATCGCTCACTTTAAGAGTTTAGGTGGCGCCATACACATAAATGCCCGCATCGATGCAGGCGCGTTCCGCGATTTAATCTCCGACAACGCGCTCATCCTCTGCGACACAACACCTGCGGCGCTGTTGTCGATGGCAGGCGATCGAATCAAACCCGCGTTCCGTCGGGCCGCGCGTCAATTTGAACTCGGCCCCGGCGTCTTCAAAATCGACTATGCCCTGTCGGAACCAGTTCCGTGGCGTGCTGCCGAATGTCGTCGGGCAATTACAGTGCACCTCGGCGGTACCTTCGAAGAGGTAGCCGCTGCTGAGGAGGCGGTGACGCGCGGCCAAAGCGCTCTTCGGCCCTTTTTGCTCGTAGCGCAGCCATCGCTCTTCGACTCATCTCGCGCACCCGCCGGCAAACATGTCTTGTGGGTTTATTGCCATCTGCCCAACGGTTCTAAATTCGACATGACCACCCGCATCGAGGCGCAGATCGAGCGTTTTGCGCCGGGCTTTCGCGAATGTGTGCTCCAGCGGCACATTTCCACGCCCGCTACACTCGAACAGGCAGACGCGAATCTCGTTGGCGGCGACATCAGCGGGGGGGCGTCGACGCTGCGGCAGTTTCTTTTTCGCCCCAACCTGCCCAGCTATGCCACCGGCACATCAAATCTTTATCTTTGTTCCGCTTCGACGCCACCGGGCGGAGGCGTGCACGGAATGTGCGGCTTCCACGCGGCCACTCTTGCTTTGCAGAAATTGGTGGCGATATCGCGCAGTTAGTGGAATCTGCCACAACAATCCAATAGTCGGCAAACTTCACTTTATCTTCAAGATATCCTGCCGTCGGGGTTTGCCATGCAGCGGCGCCACAAATACGATGCAAAAGCGACGATGCCACTTTGGACCTGCAGCCATCTTAGAATTCCCTAAATAAATCAGCGGTCAATTTGATTCACTAGAAGCCCTCGCGCTTTCTCGTTGTCCTGTCATTCTGAATGCGGGTCCGATAACGACTCGATCGTTCATTGGGAATGCCGGCGGCCACGATGAGGCCCACTTTCGTTCGCGGCCCACCACCAAAGAAGGACGGTGGCCGGGGCGGAGCTTGCCCAAAAAAAGGCAAAAGTAGATATGAGCAAGAAATGCGCATTCATTTTCCTCGTGCTATCCACCGTTTGCTGGAGTCAGACAAATTCGACCTCGGCGGGAGCACCGTCCGATTCAAGCTCATCGGAGACTGCAGGAGATACCTCATCCCCGACGTTCGAGTCGATGCCTGGTGCCAGTGATTCAAGGGCTTCTCTTCCAACCACTGTTCGAGCGTCAAAATCCCAAGCCTTATCCGTCCCAAAAAGTGGATCTGGAAACGATCCGGCCTTGGAGGGCGAGAGAGAGACCGTGCCGTCTTCCAGGGTGTCCGGTCCTATAACCACTCGCTCAGACTTCCAGCGATTTGCAGAGGACGCGGCAGGCACAACACTTCAAGTCTACGGTCGCCAGCTCTTTATCGATGCTCCATCGACTTTCGCGCCCATGGATCGGATTCCAGTTCCCGCTGAATATGTGCTTGGGCCCGGCGATGAGCTCTTGATCCGAATATGGGGCAAGGTCAATCTTGATCTCCGCGTCACGATCGACCGGAACGGCCAGATATCACTTCCGAAGATCGGCGCCGTGAATGTCGCCGGTTTGGATTACGCTCAGTTGGATAGCTATTTGAGGGCTGCGGTCGGCGTTCTTTATAAGGATTTTGAGCTCAATGTGACACTCGGCCAACTGCGCTCGATTCAGGTTTTTGTGCTCGGCAACGCCCGTCAGCCGGGTGCATACACTCTCAGCTCGCTGAGCACCCTGGTCGACGCGCTGTTCGCATCCGGAGGCCCCTCCGCCACCGGAACCATGCGAAGGATTCAGCTCTTGCGAAACAATCACCTGCGCAGTGAATTCGATGTATACGATCTGCAGCTTAAGGGCGACAAATCGGCCGACGTTCAATTGCTTCCCGGAGACGTGATCTACATTCCTCCGGTCGGCGCTCAGATTGCGATTGTTGGAAATGTAAGCCAGCCGGGCATCTTCGAGTTGAAAGGCAACGCCACAGTCTCCTCCGCACTCGACGGTGCTGGCGGCTTGACGGGCGTCGCTGACGCTGCCCGGGCCCTCGTGGAACGAATCGAAAATCACAAGACGCGTCGCGTTGACGAGTTCACATTGGACCAAGCCGGGATGCAGCAGCCGCTGAAAGATGGTGACTTGCTGCGCATCTCTTCGATCTCGCAGCAGTTTGAAAATGCGGTCACCATCCGAGGAAACGTCGCCGCCCCTGGGCATTTCCCATGGCACGAGAAGATGCGAATTTCCGATCTGATTCCTTCAAGAGGCTTTCTCATTACTCAAGACCACTGGAATGTACAAAACCATCTTGCCGATCAGGGGTCGGCACCAGGCGATTCTCGTTCCTCAAAGCAGCATGTTGACATGATGGCCGATCTCGTCCACACAAACGCTGAAATCAATTGGGATTATGCCGTCATCGAGAGGCTCGATGACCGCGACCTGAGCACGCGTTTGATTCCTTTTCATCTTGGAAATGCGGTCGACAATCCGGCGTCCGGCGACAATCTTCCACTCCAGATCGGGGATGTAATCACGATCTTTTCGAGAGCAGACCTGCCGTTGCCGATGGAAAAGCACGCGACCTTCGTCCGGGTCGCAGGCGAAGTCGAAGCGCCGGGGGTCTACCGCATGAATCCTGGAAGTACATTGCGGGATGCAGTGCGTGCCGCAGGAGGCTTGACCTCACATTCCTATCTCTTCGCTTCCCAACTCAATCGAGCGTCGACCCGCGAGATGCAAGAGGAGCAGCTGAAACTATCGATCGATCGAATGAAGAGAGACTTGAGCACGAGTGCTCCGATCGGAACGCGCGGCTCGGGGGAATTAGCGCTGGCTTCTCTGGCCGCACCCCAGATTGCGCTCGATCAGCAGATGCATATTGCCGCGCAAGAAAAACTTGTCTCACAGCTTGGGGAAATGCGACCGACGGGCCGGGTCGTTCTTGGCATCAAGCCGGACGCCATGGCGGAGGAGGATATTCCGGACTTTCCCCTCGAAGATGGAGACAGCTTTTACGTTCCACCCAGGCTCGGCACTATTCAAGTGGTCGGAGAGGTTTACAACGCCAATGCATTCCGTTACCAAAACGAGAAAACACTGGCAGCCTATTTGAACGACTCAGGAGGGCCGACGCGTTCTGCGGATTTGAAGCGCGTCTTCCTGATTCGTGCAGATGGAACAGTGATCAGCAAACAGAGCCACGGGCGATATTTTTCCGGATGCTTTGACAAGCTGAGGCTGATGCCCGGCGACGCTGTGGTCGTGCCTCCAAAATTAAAAATGTCGGGCGGGTTCATGGCAGATTTGCCCATGTTTACTCAAATCCTTTCTCAAACCGCCGTGACAGGGGCCGTCGTTGGCCTGATGAGGTAGTCAAGTTGACAAAAGTGATCAATCAGATCGTCGACCAGGTCTCATCCAGAAGCGCTAACGGAGATCCAAGTCCACAAAACACCGACACGGCGCCCGCACCAGACGCGATTCGGGCTCTTACTGAGCTGGCCCGCAGAAAGTGGCTGATTGCCAAGGTCACCGGTTCCACACTCCTGATAGGGGTTCTCATGTGTTTTCTCTTGCCGAACAGATATATGGCAACAATCAGAATCATGCCGCCGAAGCAGACGCCGTCGACAACGGCACTCTTGAGCAGTCAAGCGGGACTTGCCTCGCTTGCCGATTCATCTGGTGCTGGTCTACTCAAAGATCCCAACGCCATCTATATCGGACTGCTTAAGTCCAGGCCCATCGCGGATGCAATGATCGCCAGCTTCGGCCTTGAAAAGGTATATCGCTCAAGGGACATGACAGGGGCCCGCAAGACACTTGAGCGCAACACAACGGTTACCTCTGAAAAAAGCACGCTCGTTGCAATTTCGGTCACTGATGCTGACGGGAATCGCGCCGCTGGTCTCGCCAATGCTTACGCAGAGCAACTTCGCATTCTCACCAGAAATATCTCAATGACTGAGGCCTCCAGACGGCGACTGTTTTTCGAGGAGCAGTTGAAAAGTGAAAAGGAGTCGCTGATTGCGGCTGAGGCGGCACTGCAAAAAGTTCAGCAGGATCATGGCTTGGTTCACCTTGACGCTCAGGCCAACGTGATCATTGGCCGACTTGCCGGAATACGCGCCGAGATTAGCGCCAAAGAAGTGGAATTGCAGGCGCAGAGATCCTATTCGACCGAACGTAATCCAGACGTTCAATTGGCTGAGCGCGAGCTTTCAGCGCTGCAGGGCGAAGCGGCAACGATTGAGAATCGGAAGAGCGGAACCGGAGAATTCTCCGAATCCGGCCTCAAAGATGTGCCTCAGGCGGGCCTTGACTATTTACGTGCTGAGCGGGAGCTCCAATACCAGCAGGCCTTCTTCGATCTTCTGATTAAACAATACGAAGCGGCACGCCTCGATGAGGCCAAAGAAGCTGCCACCATCCAGGTTGTGGAACCCGCGATTGTACCGGAAAGACGCTCATCTCCCAGAGCGCTGATCATTCTGCCTATTTCCTTGCTGGTCGGTTTTGCCCTGAGTTATCAGCTGATACGGTGTCTCCGCTGGCTCGAAGCCGAAAAGTCGGATCCAGAGCGGGCCAGGGCGCTTCAGGAATTCAAGTATGCCTTGGTTGGTCGGAACACTTAAAAGAGAATGGCGAGCCAGGTTCAAATCGAGTTTCTTTCGCGGCCGCGTATTCGAGAGACCCCGCCGTTGCTCAGGAGCTTCGCATGGACACTCGGCGGCAATGTTGTCTATGCGGCTTGCCAATGGGGAATGCTTTCCGCACTGGCCAAGCTCGGCAGTGCAGCCCTGGTCGGGCGTTTAGCGTTGGGATTGTCGATTACTGCGCCGGTGTTTATGTTCACCAACCTTCAGCTTCGCGGCGTTCAGGCCACTGACGCTCGCTCCGAGTTCGCCTTTTCAGACTACTTTACGCTTCGTTTCGTGGCATCTCTGGCCGGTCTTTTTGTAGTACTGCTCGTCGTTTGCGTTGGGCGATACGACTGGGCGACAGGTGCCGTCATTCTGCTGACAGGCCTGTCGAAGATGGTCGAATCGCTCAGCGACGTGATTGCCGGTTTGCTTCAGAAGTCCGAGCGGCTCGACCGTGTCGCAATCAGCCTTATGATCCGTGGCTCGATTTCGATAGCAGGGTTTGCAATAGCCTTCAAGCTCACACGCAGTCTTGTTGTCGCGGTCGCGATTCTGGTTGCGATCTGGCTCTCAGTCTTTCTCTCCTACGATCTCCGCCAGGCCCGTTCCCTTATGGATAGCGAGGACAGGTTCTTCCGATTCCGCTTATCGCAGTTGAAAACCTTGATTGTCGTCAGCGCCCCGCTCGGAATCGTGATGACTCTTGTCTCTTTAAACGTCAATATTCCACGATATCTGCTGGAACACGCGCTTGGCCCGGCAGACTTGGGTATTTTCGCTTCGCTCGCCTATTCGCTGGTTGCCGTAAACCTGGTGGTCAACGCGCTTGGCCAGGCGACCTCTTCCCGACTGGCTCATATGTACGCAGCAAAGGAGACAAAACGCTTCCGGGCAGCGCTTGCGAGACTGATCGCCGTTGGAGCGATCCTAACGATTGTCAGCGTGCCCGTCGCCGCGGCGGTTGGCCGGCCGTTGCTCACAATTCTTTACCGTCCTGAATACGGTCGGCATGTGCAGCTCTTCGTGATTATGGTGACCACCGCAGGAGTCTGCTCCATTGGCTCGTTCCTGGGCTACGGAATGACGGCCGCCCGCAAGTTTCCTATGCAGGTACCGGTGACCGCGGTTTCAGCTCTCACTACCGTCCTTTTCTGCGTGATTCTGATTTCCCGCTGGGGCAGCATGGGCGCAGCTTATGCACTCTTGATAGGGTCCTTCGTGCAGGTCATCGGTTCCGCCCTTGTCCTGCACGGAGCTGTCGTCCGTCTTCCGAGGCTTGGATAGATATGCGAATTCTTCACATAGTCGGCTCGCTCAACCGCGGCGGCGTTGAAACCTGGTTGATGCAGATTCTCCAACATGTCGATAGACGAAACATCCAAATGGACTTTGCCGTGCAAACGACCGAACCGGGCGCATTCGACAAAGAGGCAATAACGCTCGGGGCTCGTGTCATCCCGTGCTTGAATCCTTCGAACCCGCTGAACTTTGCTTTCAATTTCTGGCGCATCTTGCGCCGATACGGGCCTTACGATTGCATTCACAGCCACGTCCATCACTACTCCGGCTATGTGCTCTTTCTTGCAGCGATGCTGCGTGTTCCAATTCGCATCGCCCACAGTCACACCGATTCGAGGGCAGTCGATTCTACATCCACCTTTTTCCGCAAGGCCTACATCAAGATCATGGAGGTTCTGATTCAGTTTTTTGCAACAAAGGGCATTGCGGTCAGCGAGAGTGCTGCCGCATCTCTTTTCTCCGAGTGCTGGACATCCGACGCAAGATGGTCCATATGCCCTCTTGGAATTGACATTCGTCCATTCGAGCGAGAGGTCAATCCCCTTCAAGTGCGGACTGAATTGGGAATATCTGAGAGTGCATTTGTTGTCGGCCACGTGGGCAGTTTCCTTCCCAAGAAGAATCATCGCTTTCTTGTTGAGGTTGCAGACCAACTCTCCAAGATGGAACCGAGGACAGTCATTCTACTGGTTGGGGATGGCCCCCTTAGAGCCGAGATCGAGACTCTCATTTACGCCCGAGGCTTGTCAGATCGCTTCGTACTTACTGGCGTGCGAGCCGATGTGCCCAGACTCATGATGGGAGCCATGAATTGTTTTCTTTTTCCTTCGAGCGTCGAGGGACTCGGGCTCGTTGTCTGGGAAGCGCAAGTGGCCGGATTGCCGTGCTTCATCGCGGATGCGGTCCCGCAAGAGGCGAACTTACATCAGGGACTGGTCGAGACACTATCGCTCAAAAGTTCCCCGGAACAATGGGCACGCCAGATTCTCCGCAAGCGAGATCGAATTCTGGCGAGACCCGCCAAATCCTTTCCTTGCTATCTGACCAGCGCGGAATCCACCCGTCGTCTCTCTTCGCTCTATGGATTAGAAGGAGAATAGGCGGCGATGGATCCCTCACAAGCAAGAATCGCTGGGCCGATTACGCCCTTTGACAACGAAACGGCTAGTCCGCCGAAAGTCAGACTTCTGATAGCTTCCATGGCTGCCATGATGGGCTTCGCGTCGTTGCCCAGGCTCGGTCCGGATTTCGCGGATTCTTCAGTTCTGATGCGCGTGCGTGTGGTGGGACTTATTGCAGGCCTTCTGGTGCTGGCGCTGCTTGGGAATGGAAAAAGAAAAATGCCAATCCCAAGCCGAGAGAGAAGTCTTCTCCTTCGCTTTTGGCTGTTCTTCGGAATTGCTATTGTGTCCTCCGCAATCGCAAACCTTGACGACGTTGGATCCATGATCAGCGTGATCTGGATGGCGGCCGGAATACCTGTAATCCTTTTTGACCGAGTTCCCGCTCAACTCGGCAGGTTTGGCCCTCGTGCAGTCATTATCTCGATCCTGTTGGCGGCCAGCCCCTACATGATCGGTTGGTTTATCTCCAATCCCGAGATGCGTTTCGCCTATAGAGGAATACTCATCAATTCCAATACTCCAGGCATCGTTTCTTCGACGATTCTGATCTCCCTCTTGCCGGTTGCAATGGATTGTCAGCGCAAACGAAAAAGGCTGTTATTGGCGATGGCCTCGATCATCATAGTCGCGATGTTTCTGGTGGTTCTCCTTTCAGGGTCGCGGACCTCTTTTATGTCATGTGCTCTGACCAGTCTGCTTGTCTCCCTTGCGGCTGGAAGGAGATTTGTGAAGGCATGGTTCGTCGCGGCAGGTCTCGCAACTGCTGTCCTCGCGGTTCTGGTCTATCAATACAGCGATGCATTCAGCATGTTCCTGGAGATACTTTCAAAGCAGCAGGCGATGGCCGACTCCGGGAATGTCTTAAGCAGCCGCGGCGATATATGGGCAGAGGTATTCCACAACGCAACTTTCTTCGGACACGGCGGCCATTATTTCGAAGATGTGATCGGGATCGGTCCACACAACAGCATCATCTGGGCGTTGGGCGTGCGAGGGCCCTGTGCCGCCATGGCGTTGGTGCCGATCGCGGCGCTGTCCACCCGGTGCGCATGGGCATTCGCGAAGAATCATTTTGCCCTCGATCCCTACGCGGTTGGAGTGCTCGCGCTCATCATTCATTTTTGGACCGTTTCAATGACAGAAGCGATGTTGGGGTCATTTGGGAACGACCTGACGATTGCAGCATTTGTCTGTATGGGTCTTGCGACCTGTCAGACGCAACCACGATATCGACGATCTTGTGCTGAGGCACGACCGGCGCTGGGCGCCAGATCCTTGCAGCCAGGTGCGAGCGTCTAATTCATAGACGCTCCCGCCGTTGGATGAATGCATAGCTCGGAAAGGAAGTGTAAGCAATGGACCTCACGGTTACGCTCGAAGCGCGCTACTCGGTGGCGCCAGACGGCTCAGTCTGGGCGCAGATCGGCATGGCCCATTCATTCTGGGAACGCTACCTCGAAGTCTTCAACACTGTCAAAGTAGTCGCGCGGGGCACTCCGGTCATGCAACCGCCCACGGGCTGGTTGCGCGTCGACGGCGATGGCGTTGTCTTTCACTGCGTGCCTGACTACTGCGGACCATGGGAATACCTGAAGCGCCGCACTGCAGTTCAGTCCGCAATTCGCGCTGCGTTGCCAGCCAGCGGAGCGGTGATCTTGCGCGTAGGGTCGTCTCAGATCGCCAATATCCTTGCCGGCGAGCTTCATCATCGAAACTACCCCTACGCTGTCGAGGTAATTGGTGATCCCTACGAAGTCTTCGCGCCGGGTGTTGTTGATCATCCTTTCCGGCCTCTCTTTCGTTGGCACTTTTCCCGTCGACTCCGGCAGCAGTGTCTTCGCGCAAACGGAGCGGCATATGTCACGCGCGCGACGTTGCAGGCACGGTATCCCAGCCGGTCTAATTTCAGCGTGTCCGATGTAGATCTCACGGAGGGGTCTTTTCTGGATGCGGGCTCCGCGTACTATTCAAATGTCGAGCTGAATGCGGAATGCATCACTAAGTCCACGTATAAGCCCAGAAAACACGGCCCCTTCCGACTGGTATCGATCGGTTCTCTGGAACAGATGTACAAGGGCATGGACGTCTTGATCGATGCGATGGCGCAATGTCTCCGCGGTGGAGTCGATGTAACGGCGGTCATCGTCGGTGACGGCAAATTCCGTCCGATACTTATGGCGCAGACAGAGCGCCTCGGGTTGGCTTCACATATTCAGTTTGCTGGCTGGGTGACAGCAGGAGAGCCGGTGCGACAAATATTAGATGAGGCTGATTTGTTCGTTCTGGCTTCTCGAACAGAGGGGTTGCCGCGAGCGATGGTGGAGGCGATGGCACGCGCACGTCCCTGCATTGGGTCGAATGTGGGGGGTATTCCTGAGCTGCTCGATGCCTCCGAGATGGTGCCAGCGGACGATTCCCAAGCCTTGGCCGACAAAATCATTGCAGTGCTGCGCGATTCGAACCGGATGGAAGCAATGTCGCGCCTCAATCTTGAAAGGTCCCGTGAATACTGCGACACGGTATTGAACGAACGGCGTCGCAGATTCTATGAGCATGTACGGGACTTCACCCGGGAGTGGGGACGGACGCACCGCCAAGTCCCTTCAAAATCGAGTGGTCGGGAATCGAAGCAGCCTCCAGTAACTCCGTCGCATCGGAATTGACAATCAACGGCTCTCACTCCAATAGACTGCGTCGTGAAGAGAGCCCAATTCTGCGGAAAGATTAATGAACGTCTATCCTGATTCGGCGTTCAAGTTGCTGCTACATAACCGAAGTCGCAAGGAGCCTTCGGGGTGGACGGCAGCGAGTCGCGCAGGAGAATTCTGTACATTGTGACCAGAGCCGAACGCGGCGGAGCTCAAGCCCACGTTCTGCAGCTTCTCCAGGCGTCCGTCACGAGTTATGAAACGATACTGGCTACCGGCGAAAGCGGGTTTCTCACCGAGGCAGCGCAACTATTGGGAGTGCGCGTGCTTTCGCTCAAACATCTCCATGCCCCGTTGAGCCCATTCGAAGATATGCGCGCTTTGACGGAGCTGTGCCGGGCGATGAAAGAAATCCAACCCGATATCGTTCACGCGCATTCGTCAAAGGCTGGCATCCTGGGCCGACTGGCCGCTCGATTCCAAGGTATCCCGTGTGTGTTTACTGCTCATGGATGGGCATTCACCGATGGTGCTCCGTTGCTTCGGAAGTGTGTCGCGCTTCTTTCGGAGTGGGTTGTCGGGCGCTTCGGCGCGGCGACCATCGCCGTTTCGGAATACGATCGCGCTCTGTCGCAACGTTATGGATTGGGTGCGGGCAACGGAGTTGAAACCATTCGCAATGGGATCTGCGACGATCAACTGCGTGCTCATCCGGAGCAAGGGGATCCTCCGGTCGTCACAATGGTGGCAAGGTTTAGCGCACCCAAGAATCACTTGGCCTTGCTTCGTGCGCTCAGCAACGTGCGAGCGCCATACCGCCTCTGGCTGGTCGGCGACGGGCCGCTGTTGGGGCAAGCTGAGCAATATGCAGAAACCCTCGGAGTCAAAAACCAAGCAACCTTCTACGGAGACAGCGAACGGGTCTCAGAGTTGCTGGCAAAGACGCATATCTTTGTATTGATTTCCCGATACGAAGGTCTTCCCATCAGCATTCTCGAAGCGATGCGTGCAGGCCTACCTATCGTGGCCACCAATGTCGGCGGCGTTCCGGAGGCAGTGCGGGAGGGATGGAATGGGTTCCTCGTCGATCGGGATGACGAGGTTGCCTTGCTCGATAGGCTCGAATTGCTGCTTCAGCAGCCGGAGCTTCGCTCACTCTTCGGCAAGAATTCCCGCGCATCCTTTGAGAAGAGTTTTACGAATCGCACCATGATCAGCAACACCTTTGCAGTGTACGAGCGAATGTTCGCCCGGCGGCACGTAGACGCGGCAGATCAGGGATATATACGCGGTCGCCGAGTTCCCGCGGCATTACCGCTGCACGCTCCGCGGTCCTCGTTGCGTTAGGCGGGATACCTATTTTCCGATGCAGAAAGTCGAAAAGATCAGATTGAGAATATCGTCCGGCGTGGTTTGCCCGGTAAGTGAATCGAGCGCCCATAGCGCGCGATAGAGGTCAATCAAAATCATCTCGTGAGGAATGCCGCCTGTGTTCGCGGACGCCGCGTCTGCGAGCGCCCCGAGTGTCGTCGCAATTGCCTGCTGCTGACGAAGGTTGGTCAACAGGCCGGGCTCGGCCGCCATCCCGCCTGTGGCAAGTGCCACAATTTTGTCACGCAGCGCCGCAATCCCCTCTCCGGTCAGCGCCGAAGTGCGCAGCGCACGCGCGACGGCCGGCTCTGGCTCGATCATTTTGAATATTGCTTCGCCGCGCGCGGCAAGGTCGCATTTGTTGATGACCACCAGCGCTGGGCGTCCTTCGATCGCCGCAATCAACCTACGCTCCTCGTCATTCAGCGGCTGAGTGGCATCGAGCACCACCAGAACGAGGGCGGCATCGGCCAGAGCCTCGCGGCTGCGCGCGATGCCGAGCTGCTCAATCTCTTCGTGAGATTCGCGAAGGCCGGCCGTGTCAACCAGTTCAATGGGAATGCCGTCGAGCGAAACGCGTTCGGTGACCAGATCGCGCGTCGTACCCGGTGTCGCCGTCACAATGGCACGATCGCGCTCCAGAAGGCGATTGAAAAGTGAGCTCTTGCCCGCGTTAGGGCGTCCCACAATCGCAAGCGTCAAGCCGTCGTGAACCACTCGTCCGCGAGCAAACGAGGCCTCCAGCGCGGCCAGCGGCGGTGTGAGTTCACCAATGCGCCTTGCAATCTCAGCTTGCGGCGCTACATCGATGTCATCTTCGGCAAAATCGATGCCGGCTTCGAGCAGCGCGATCAACTCCACCAGCGCCTGTTTCAACGGTTGTACGCGGCGACTCAGCGCGCCTCCCATCTGGCTCGCTGCCTGGCGCGCCTGCGTCAGGGTCTGCGCTTCTATGAGGTCTCGAACGGCCTCGGCCTGCGTCAGGTCAAGTTTTCCCGTGAGAAATGCTCGCTGTGTAAATTCACCCGGCTCTGCCAATCGCGCGCCTAAGTCGAGTGCCCGTCGCAGCATCAGGTCCAGCACGACCGGCGAGCCGTGCGCCGCGATCTCAACAAGATCGTCGCTGGTATAGGAGTTGGGCGCAGCAAAAAATGTGACTACCGCTTCGTCGATGCGTTCGCCGCCAGCATCATCCACTACTTCGGCCAATCGTGCCCGCGCGTGTTCCAATGGCTGACGCAGAGCGACAAATTGAACTGCGATCTCCACAGCCTGCGGCCCACTCAGTCGCACGATGCCGATGCCGCCCCGTCCAGCTGGAGTGGAGATGGCGGCGATGGTGTCAATCGCCGCCGTTGCAGCAGCCGGTTTGGATTCCAGGGATTCCATTTCACTCCATTGTAGAGTCGCGACGAACTCAGCGGATTGGTTAGGCGCAGCGTTCGATTCCGAGACTACAGTACCGATTCGCATCGGCATTTTCCGATCCGAAACGATTCCGGCCGACACGCGTTCCAATGCCCTACAAAAAGGTTTTAGCACTCATTTTGTCGGTATAATCCTGATGTGCATTCGGGCGCCAGTTTCACGATTCTGCCGCCGACTTCTATCGCACTCGAAGTACAGGATAAGGTCCGTTCAGGTGAAAAAGAAACCGTGTAAGTTCCGTTCGAAATGCAGCTCCGTACCAGTCGTCGCGATCGGGAGATTGTTTGCATTTATTGCTGCTCTCTCAGCTGCTTCCGTGATTTTTGCGCAACAACCAGCCCAGTCATCCTGGCAAGGTGTATTACGCACCACCGCTGGCGCTCCCATTTCTGCCGCCAAGGTCACTCTTGGCGAGGGAACCGCGAAGACCGAAGCAATCACCAGCGCCGACGGTCATTTTCATCTGGACGGTCTCCCTTCCGGTCAGTATCGCCTCACGGTTGAGACCGCGTCTAACAAGTTTGAATATGCCGAACCGATAGACGTCGCATCCGACGTCTTGCCAGTGCTGATTACGCTCTCTAGCCGCGGTGAAATCACCGTGTCCGCGCTCGTCGCCAAACAGGAGGTTGCAACCGGGGGAGAACAATTGTCGAGCCAGGCGGTGAGCGAGCTGCCCTTGAACAAGCGAGACTTCAGTTCGCTGCTTCTCCTGGCTGCCGGCACCATGACCGACGCAAATGGCGCCACCAACTTCACCGCGCAATTTGCCATCAACGGCCAGCGTGGTGTCGAGGCAACATTTGCGATGGACGGCGCGGACATCAGCGATCCCGAGATGGGCGGATCCACTTTCTCCAACTTTAACGTCGATGCAGTCGAGGGCATCGATTCAAGCTCCGGCTGGATGCCGGCAGAGATAGGCCGTGGTGCGTCCGGGTTTACTGATATCCACACTCGATCGGGCGCCAGCGGCTTTCATGGGTCGATCTTTGAATTCGTACGCAATTCCGCGTTTGATGCACGAAATTATTTCGATCACGCCACCCCCGCATATCCCGGACGGATTCCCCCATTTCGCCGCAACGAATTTGGCTTCACCAACGGCGGTCCTGTTTTCCTCCCGCATGTCTACGATGGCCGCAAGCGTACCTTCTACTTCACGGAGTATCAGGGATTCCGTCAGGTGCTCGGCACAACACAAGTGATGCCGGTGCCATCGGCTTCCGAGCGGCCATCCAATGGCAGCAATCTAGTCGACGACACGGTCACCTATCCCGATGGGAGCGTTGACACACTCGCGGTGCCCGCAAATCCTGCCATCGCGGCCATCCTTGCACGTTATCCGCTGCCCAACGATCCCACCGGGCCCTTCGGTGCGAACACATACGCTACCGCTTCAAAGGTAGCCACGGATGCCGATCAGTTCTCGCTACGTATTGATCACAGCTTCTCGCCCAAGGACCAATTCTTTGCGCGGTTCACGATGGATAATCTAACCGGCCCGACCACGAACCCCGACCAGACCGCAGTCGATCCAGCCTTCGCCGTGCAATATATCGACCGCCAGCGCAATGTCGTCGGCACCTATACGCGCACACAATCTCCGCGCCTGATTTTCGAATCACTCGTCAGCATCGCGCGCTCAACGCCCGGATTTCCAACCAATGATTATGCAGATCCGGCCGTCAAGTTCAACGATGGATTGTTCGAAGCTTTCAATGCGGCGGGCGGCTCGGTCATGCAGGCCTACGGCAATCTCTTCCACGGTCGTCAGACCGTGGCCTACACGGCGGGAACGCATTCCTTAAAGGCCGGCTTTGAGGCGCGCGTCAACCGCGACACTACTTACTTTGGCATCAGCCCCAATGGCGAATACGACTTCGGCGGCGGCACCGCGTATGCCACCGAGGCAATCATGTCCGCCAGCGGAACACACAATATTGCCGCGGGCGATCCTTTGCCCGATACGCTTTCGAGTTTCCTCTCCGGCAGCCCGTTCGTCTACTCCGTGGCCATCGCGCCGCCGTATTTCTCTAACGGACCTCACATCGGTCCCGCGGCGATCTCGCGCAACAACTTCAGCGTGTGGGTTCAGGACACTTGGAAAGTTACGCCGCACTTTACGCTCGACTACGGTCTGCGCTGGGAGGTCTACACTCCTATCACTGAGCGCGCTCGGCGCACCAGCGGCTTTCTCACTGAGAATGAAACCCAGGAATTTGTCGTCAATCCACAGCCCGGTTACAAAACCAATTTGAATGGATTCAGTCCGCGCATTCAGGGCGCTTGGGAAGTTACGAGCAAGTTACAAGTCCATGCCGGCGCGGCTATCACCGTAATCCCACCTAATATCTGGCAGGATAACTTCCTTACCGGCTCCACGCCCTTTGTCGTTTACCCGCGGCTGGTCGCAGCCCAAGGTGCTCCCATTAGTTACGGTTTTCAGATCACTCCGTCCGAACTGCCTCGGGTCTATACGCCACAGGGGCAAGACATCTTCGCCTCGGGCAAAACCAACACTGTCGCGCCCAACACGGTGATGGATGTCGATCGCTACGAAAAAGCTGTTGCCACGCTGGGCCAGCAGCTTACTGGAAGCTACGTCGTCAGCGCACTCAATCTCAGTGGCATCGATCGGTCGTTTGGAAATGGAACACTCTTCACCTGGACAACAGGCCTGGAGCAGAAGCTCGGCAACCTCGTTGCAGACGCGAGTTATGTCGGAACTGCAAGCGAGAAACTGCCACGAGTGAGTTATCCCAACGCCTATCCCGGAGCCAGCCCGGGCTTTGCTCCGTATACCCAGTTTGACAATACCGGTAACGTCATCGGCGGTTTCGGCGTTGAAAACATCATCACCGCGACAGCCCATTCCACTTATCACGCGCTGCAAACTTCGCTGTCTGGCACGGTGGGTCATGGCGGTCCGGGAGTCCAGGCAAGTTATACGTGGAGTAAGTCGATCGACGACACAAGCCAGGTTGTCGGAGGTACCGGTGCGACCGGCGCTGTTTCAATTCCATTTCCGCAGAACCCGTTCGACACGCACGCTGAAAAGGGTCCGTCTTCCTTCGATGTCACACATGGCTTTGGCCTTAGCCTCGCCCAGGATCTTCACCTCGAGAGCGTTGACTTTCTGCGTCCGGTAAGTCGGAAGGTCACCTATGGCTGGGAACTTCTGAGCATCTCCAGCATAAGCTCCGGCTCTCCCTTCACGGTTTATTCTGGAATCCAACAAACCGGTTACGGCTCATATGGAGTCGACCGTCCTGACCAGATTGCCAAGCCAAACCTCTCCACGGCGCGCGCCAACCGCCAGGACTACTTTGGTGAGGGCGCCAACAATGCGACTGCCTTCTTCAGTATCCCGACTCATATTGCTGGCGGATCTGGCCCCAACCAAGGTCGTTTCGGCACCCTCGGGCGCAACACTTTCCGCGGTCCGGCTTTCTATAATTTCGACTTTGCTCTCATCAAAGACACCCCCTTCGGGCAACGCAAGAGCGGTGCTGAGCGCATGGACCTCCAATTCCGCTCTGAGTTCTTTAACCTGTTCAACATCGTCACCATGGGTCTGCCTGCCAACGAACTCAATGGCTCAGGCTTCGGCGAGATCAGCAGGACCGCTGGCAACTCAAGACAGATTCAGTTTTCACTAAAGCTTATTTATTAGAGGTTCCCGCCAACCCTGTGCAATTATGAGGGACCCCTAGCTCCGAATTCGCCCTATTGCCAACCCATAGAGAATGATGTATCGTCGCTTCTATGGTTTTGCCATAGGAGGGCAGTCCATGGGCGGAAAGACAGATGTCTGGCAGGGAACTCTGGCCTTGATGGTGCTCAAGACGTTGCAATTGATCGGACCGCAGCACGGCTATGGCCTCGCGCGGCGCATCGAGCAGACCAGTGGCGATCTCCTCGAGTTAAATTACGGTACTCTCTATCCTGCTTTGCTCAAGCTGGAGCAGGAGGGCTACATCCGCTCCCGCTGGGGCTTATCCGACAACAATCGCAAAGCCAAATTCTACGAACTGACAAAAGCGGGCGAGCGCCAGGTCCGCAAAGCCGCCGCCGAGTGGGAGCAGGCCACCGAGATTCTGGCGCGCTTCCTCAGGCGACATGCCGCGGCGCTCGAAATCGTCGGCCAGCAGCGTGAGATGCGATGCGACTTCGCGGGCCAGTTCTTGCTCCGCGCGATGGTTGCGGAAAAGACTGCGCAGCTTTGAGAGGATTCGCCTTGAA
>Ga0181537_10000254_pt1 | contig 50334 bp, 58 predicted proteins | sample PEATcosm2014_Bin_39_FD_119765 | JGI IMG/M metagenome (GOLD analysis project Ga0181537, IMG submission 119765) | Peatland microbial communities from MTU Mesocosm Facility, Houghton, MI, USA - PEATcosm2014_Bin23_10_metaG | ecosystem: Environmental > Terrestrial > Soil > Wetlands > Peat | place...
CTCGTGGTTTCAGTGTATCACTAAATCGTCTGCTGATTAAATCGCAACTCGTTAGTCCTCGACTGCAAAAAAGCCCGTGGTTCTTGCGTCAAACCGTGGTCGCTACTACTCGAAAATCCGTCGAGTCGGATGGCGTAGTTGGTCCGACCGGCATCAGTGACAGCCCACAAATTGAGCGGAGACACCGACTGCGGAAATTTGATGAACCGCGCGCTGCCGTCCGACATGGCGTTGTTCGAGCCGCCGGAACCCCATCCGGCCGCGCTGGCCGCCGGAGTGGAATCGTGACGGCTTTGGTTGAGAATGCCCTCGAAATCGTTGCCCGCCGCCCCTTCATTGAGGTCCATGTAGAAATCGCCATGTTCATCGGTCTTTTCGCCGATGACAATCGTGTCACTCGGATTGGGCATGGCAGCTTCATTCATGGCGTCCCCTTCGTTCAAGCCCTGCGGGTCTTTCACAGGACTCTGGCTTTGGAAAAAATCATTCCAACCGTTGATGATGTAGCTGCGCGGCGATGCGTCGGCAATGTTGTTGGAAGGATTCATGCCTCCAGTATCCGGCGTGGCGGTTTCGCTGGGGCAGAGCAGCAGTTTAATGCTCCTTCCGTAGTCGTCATACAAACAATCCGGCCAGCGGTCGGTGTTGCTGCGCGATGGATAATAGCTTTTGTTGTCGCCGACATAAATCTGCGCCGCCAGGCTCAATTCCTTGAGATTGTTCAGGCACGAGATACGATGGCCGGCTTCCTTCGCGCGGGCCAGCACCGGCAGCAGCATCGCCGCCAGAATCGCGATGATGGCGATGACCACCAGCAATTCAATCAGCGTGAAGGCCGTTTCCGCACTGGCCAACCGCCGCCGGCCTGTTATTTTCCTAACCATTCGGTTCTCCCGCGCGTCTGAACATGTAATCCGACGGGCGGACCGCCCGCGGTGTTCGTTCGGTTTATGAAAAAAAAAGACTTCATGCTCATCGGCCTTGTGCTCGTGCTTGCCGGGGTCTATGCCGTTTTTTTCACGGACTGGTTCCGGACAAAAACGATTCCCATTTCGCACACCAACCGTTCCATGCGAGCCGGCGCGGCGGCCAGCCGGATGATCTTCGGCCTCGGCAACTACTACTCGCTCACCGAAATCAAGGTCGTCCCGCTCGCCGCGCTGCAGACCAACAAGCTCGCCGAGCCGGTTTGGCATCTCGTCTCGGACGAAGGCTCCGATGACGTGGACCATTTTGTTTACGGCCAAAAAATCAACGGCATGGATCCCGTCATCGAAGGCGCGGGAGCCGAACCGCTTCAGCCCAGCGTCACCTATTGTCTCTTCGTCACCGCCGGGAAAATCAAGGGACAACACGATTTCCAACTCGGCGCCCCGTCGGTCAGTCCGCCCAAGCCCCAGAACACAGACAACTAGACGCCCTTGGCTTGAACCGGGTTACGTCGCGTCAATCTTCTTTCCCGCAAAATGGCACGAAGCCCAATGGCTTTTCTGAACTTCCCGTGATTCTGGAAATTCGTCTTTGCATTTGGGAAGCTGCGCAATCGGGCAGCGCGGATGAAACGGGCAGCCGCCCGGCGGATGAATCGGCGACGGCACATCACCCGGCAGCACGATGCGTTTGCGTTTGGTTTCAGGATCCACTTCCGGCACGGCGGAAATCAGCGCCTGCGTGTAGGGATGCTGGGGATTGCAGATGATTTCCTTCGCGTCCGCTGTTTCCACGATTTTGCCGAGATACATCACCATGACGCGATGGCTGATGTGCTCAACCACCGCCAAATCGTGCGCGATGAAGAGATACATGATGCCGCGCTGTTGCTGCAAATCGCGGAGCAGATTGATGATTTGCGCCTGCACCGAAACGTCCAGCGCGCTCACCGGCTCGTCGCAGATGATCAGTTCCGGCTCGACCGCCAGCGCGCGGGCGATGCCGATGCGCTGGCGCTGGCCGCCGGAAAATTCATGCGGATAACGCTGCGCGTAAACCGGGTCGAGGCCGACGTCTTTGAGCAGTTCAAAAATCCGTTTCTGCCGCGCGGAACTGCTGTCGGTCAATTTGTGGATGTCCAGCGCCTCGCCGACGATTTGCTCGACGGTCATGCGTGGATTGAGCGAGCCGTAAGGGTCCTGGAAAATCATCTGGAACTTCCGCCGCCGCGCGCGCAATTCCGCGCCGCTCATCTTCAGGATGTCCTCGCCGTCGAGCGAGATTTCCCCCGCCGTCGGCTCGACGAGCCGGACGATGGCGCGGCCGAGCGTCGTCTTGCCGCAGCCGCTTTCGCCGACGAGGCCGAGCGTTTCGCCCGGCGTGATGCTGAAGCTCACGTCGTCCACCGCCTTCACGGATTCGCGGACGCGGCTGAACATCCCGTGCTTCACGGGAAAATGCACCTTCAGGTTTTTGACTTCGAGCAGCGCGCTCATGCAAAGAGTTTCTCCAAAGCCGCCCGCGCTTCAATGCGAACTTTAAGCGACATCCACAACGACGATTTTTCCAATCCAATCAAAAACGCCTCCGCCTCCGATTTTTTCACAAGCCGGTTGACCGCAGCCCAAAGCACAACGCCGATTGAACCGTGGACTTCGACGTTCAAAGATTCCGCCATCAATCGCGCCGCCGCATCGTCGGTGAGAAACCAATCGGACTTGGACTCGCGCGCCAAAGCCAGCGCCTCGGCCTCGCCGACGTGCAACAGTCCCGCCCGCCGCCATTCCAAAGCGCGTGCTTGCGCGGTCGAAGAGAGCGCTTGAACCTTCGCCCATTTCGGCAACGCGGAAATCCTCGGACGCAATTCAGCCGCGACCAGCGGCGGCAGGAAAATTTCACCGGCCAACGGAAGCAGGTGAAGCGCGCCGGCTTCATGCAGATGCAAGACCGGCCCAGTGTCCGCGACCAGCCGTTTCATTTCGCGGCGGACTTTTCATTCAAAGCCCAGGCGATGTCGTCCAACTGCTGCCGCTCCATCAATTCAAACCGGCGATGGGAAATGAATTCACGCAACGCCGCGCGCACGACCTCCGTCGCATTTTCAAACTTCCCGGCTTCCACGGCGTCGGCGATTTCGTGCGCCATCTGGTCGGGCAATTCCACTTGCAGCGTTTTCATGCTGGAAAATTAAGCGCAATGCGGTTTGGCGTCAATGCGGCAAAAACCTCAAAAGCTTTCAAAAAGTTTTCCGCGCCGCCATCGTTGCGGTCTGGGCTTGTCAGCAGACGACGGTTCGTAGGAAGGGTCTAAAGTCTTTTTCAACTGCTTCGTCCAAAGATAACATTTTCGCACATCATACTTTTTTGTGACGCAGGCTTTTTTCACTTTCTCTAAAATTTCGACTCCGTCTCTTGTTAATTCCCAACAATCACGTTGATTGTTGAATAATAAACCCCATTCAACCCCGTCTTTGCGACGGAAGGCTATGTCGGTGTTCCAGCGAGGTTCGATTTGAGTTACATAGCTTTCCAAATCTTCTGGACGAATATCCAAATAATGCCGTTGCCGAATATATTCAATCACTTCCTGTTTTCTTGCCGGAAGGCAAGGTATTTCACCGAGCACAAAAAGCAGACAAATTAGTCTTTGTATTTGTTCTGTGTAATTGGCTCTCATATTTGACCTAATTGATATTCAATTCCTTCGCATACGGGCATCTCACGAAACGTCCGGGTTCGACTTCGAGCAGTTCGGGAATTTTCTCCGAACATTCCGGCCTGGCAATCGGACAGCGCGGGGCGAACCGGCAGCCGGGCGGGAAATTGCCAATGCGCGGGACGTTGCCGGGAATGGCCGAGAGGCGGTCGGCGTCGCCGCGCAGTTTCGGCACGGAATTCATCAGCGCGCGGGTGTAGGGATGCAGCGGTCGGCGCAGGAGTTCGCGCGCGGGTGACAGCTCGACGATCTGTCCGGCATACATCACGGCCACGCGGTCGGCCATGTCGCCGACGATGCCGAGGTTGTGCGTGATGAGCAGAATCGCCATGCCGAGCCGCTGCTTGAGCTCGCTCAACAAATCCAGAATCTGCGCCTGGATCGTCACGTCGAGCGCGGTGGTCGGCTCGTCGGCGACGAGCAGTTTCGGCTCGCTCGCCAGCGCCATCGCGATCATCACGCGCTGCTGCATCCCGCCGGACATCTCGAACGGATAATTTTTGATGCGCGATTCCGGCGCGGGAATGCCGACGAGCTTCAGCAGGCGGATGACTTCGGCGTCGTTCGCCTTTTCCGGTTTGTGCAGCTTGAGCGATTCCTTGATCTGGTTGCCGATGCGGAAAACGGGATTCAGCGACGCGCCCGGGTCTTGAAAAACATAGCTGACCACACCGCCGCGAATCTGCTGTAGTTCGCGAACCGACATTTTCAACGTGTCCCGGCCGTTCAGCAAAATTTCCCCGCCGACGTAATTCGCCGGCGGCGTCGGCACGAGCCGGGCGATGGAAAGTGCGGTGACAGTTTTGCCGCAGCCACTTTCGCCGACGAGGCAGACGGTTTCGCCCGTGCCGATGGTGAACGAGACATCGTCAATCGCGCGCAGCGCCTCGGCGTTTTTGCCGAAGTCCATTTTCAGGTTTTTGATTTCGAGCAGGTTCATTTTCTTTGGACAGAATTTACAGAATTGACAAAATTAGAAACACGTTTTCGGGAATCCAATTTTAATTCTGAATATTTTGTTAATTCTGTCTTCATAAAGATTTCGTGTCCGCCGCGTCTCTTAATCCATCGCCGAGAAAGTTGAAAGCCAGAACGGTGACAAAAATCGCTGCGCTCGGTGCGAGCAGCCACGGATAATTTTGCAGGTATTGAATGTCCTCGGCGGCGGTCAGCATATTGCCCCAGCTCGCCTGCGGTTCCTGGATGCCGACGCCCAGAAAGCTCAAGACGACTTCGCCGAGGATATAATACGGCACGCTCAACGTCGCCGCGACGATGACATACGACAGCGTGTTCGGCAAAATATGGCGCACGATGATTTTGAAATTCGACTGGCCGAGTGAGCGAGCGGCGAGGACGAATTGCTGCTCACGCAGCGAGAGCGTCATTCCGCGGATGACGCGCGCCATGCTCGCCCAGCCGATGAAGCTCAAAATGACGACAATCATCGCATAAACCTGCGACGAGCTCATGTCCGGCGGAAATGTCGCGCGCAGCGAGATGATGAGGTAAAGCGCGGGAATGGACATGATGAGTTCGCAAAACCGCATGATGACGGTATCCGTCACGCCGGAAAAATAGCCGGAGATGCCGCCGATGATCATTCCCAGCGCGAACGACAGCAGGATGCCGACGACGCCGATGGAGAGCGAAATTTCCGAGCCGTAAAGCAGCCGCGAAAAAACGTCGCGCCCGAACTGGTCGGTGCCGAGGAGATAAAGGGGATAATTGTCATCACTGCCGAAAAGGTGAACCGTTGCGGGAATCAGACCGAACAATTTGTATTGGTCGCCGCGGACGAAGAAGTGGAGCGGCTTGGTGTCATTCGGAACTTCGCGATAGACGAAATCGCCGGGCAATTGCTCGTAGCGCGGGACGACGATGTGAAAGCCCGACGGCCGCGGCCAGATTGGCGGATGGAAAAAGCGGTCGCGGTCCTGGCGGCTGTAAGTGTAGGGCGCGACGAAACCGGCGAACAGCATCACGGAATAGAGGAAAATCAAAATCACGCCTCCGAGCATGGCGATGCGCCGGCGCTTCAGCCGCAGCCAGAACAACCGCCACGGCGAAAGCGGCTTCTGCGATTCGGTGATTGAAATGGGCGCGGAATTTTCCATTTTATTTCAAGCGGATGCGCGGGTCGCTCCACGCGAGCAAAATGTCTGCAATGAAATTGCCAATCACCAGCAGGGCGGTGGCCATGACCACGCAGTCCACGACGAGATAGGAATCCTTGGCGAAGAAGGCTTCCATTGTCAGGCGGCCGAGGCCGGGCCAGGCCATGATGTTTTCGACGATGAACGCGCCGCTCAACAAATTGGACAGCGAGTAGCCGAAGATGGTGAGCAGCGGATTGATGGCGTTCCGGAGCGCGTGCTTGTAAATGACCCGGCCTTCGCCGAGACCGCGGGCGCGCGCGGCGGTGACGTATTCGGCGCGGAGCGTGTCGAGCAGGTTCGAGCGCATCTGGCGCATGATGCCGGCCATGTCGGCGGCGGCCAGCACGATCGCGGGCAGGATGAGGTGGTGTGTGTAATCCCAGAATTGCTGCACAGGCGACATCAAATCGTGCAGCGGACTTTCCGCGCCGCCGATGGGAAACCAGCCGGTGGCCGCCGCGACCCACAGGGCCAGCAGTGCCAGCAGAATTTCCGAGATGGACAACCCGACGAACGCGACGAGCGAGCTGCCCCGGTCAATCCACGAATCCTTTTTGACCGCCGCGGAGACGCCGAGCGGAATGGCGATGCCCCACGCGATGATCAGCGCGATGAACGAAAGGAGAAACGTGTTCCACAACCGCTGGAAGATGAGCGCCGTGGCGGGAATCTTGTAGGCCATCGAGTAACCGAAATCGCCGCTCAAAATATTTTTCAGCCAGAAAAAGTATTGCACATACCATGGCTTATCGAGGTGGAACTGCGCCTTGAGCCGGGCGATGGTGTCTGGTGAAATCTGCGGGTTTTGCGACAGCGTGGTAAAAAAATCACCGGGCGCGAGCGACATGAGCAGAAAGGTGAGCAATGAAACGCCCAACAGGAGCGGAATCATGTGCAACAGCCGTTTCAGGACGAATGACCACATCGCAACAACGCGTGAAACGTGGCAAAAAAACTCCCCGCGGGCGAGTCAAAAGCAAATGTCGAACTCGACATTGATGGCCGAAACAGGCCGCATGACGGGAAATATATCACAACCGGGACAGTCCGGCTCATTTCTCCACATCCCGCGGGGAAACATCACGTCATTGCTCATTGGCGCAGGTTTGATTGACGTAATGGTTGTTTGGCGATGCTGGGGCTGGCATATTAAAGTTCGGAGTTCCGGTTTTAACCGGGCTGGGCCGCCTGAAGGCGGGACTCCAAACAGACGGCGGTGCTGGTTTTCGTTGATTGATTTTGTTCATTCTGCTTTGTGTCTTCGCGCCTTGGTGGTTAAATTTGCGTCCGTGAACCGCGCGAAATCCAAAAAACTTTTCGCCGAGGCGTTGAAATACATTCCCGGCGGCGTGAACTCGCCGGTGCGTGCGTTCCGCGGCGTCGGCGGACAGCCGTTTTCCGTGGACAAGGCCAAAGGCGCGCGCATCTGGGACGTGGACGGGAACGAGTTGATTGATTACGTCTGCACCTGGGGACCGGCGATTCTCGGCCACGCGCATCCGAAAATCATTGCCGCAATCAAGTCAGCCGCTGACCGCGGCACGAGTTTCGGCATTCCCAATCCGTTTGAAGTGACGATGGCGAAGTTGATTTGTTCGTTCGTGCCCGGTGTGCAGAAGGTGCGCATGACGAATTCCGGCACGGAAGCGTGCATGAGCGCCATCCGGCTGGCGCGCGGTTTCACGAAGCGCGATAAAATCATCAAGTTCGATGGTTGCTACCATGGCCACTCGGACTCTCTGCTGGTGAAGGCCGGCAGCGGCGCGCTGACGTTTGGCAATCCCGACAGCGCGGGCGTGCCGGTGGATTTTGCGAAGCACACCATCGTCCTGCCGTTCAACGACGTTGACGGGGTGAAGGCCGCGTTCCGCGCGAACAAAAATAAAATCGCCGCCATCATCGTCGAACCGGTGCCAGGCAACGCGGGGCTTTATCTGCCGAAGCCGGGCTATCTGGAATTTCTCCGCGAGGCGACGACAGCGAACGGCGCGCTGCTGATTTTCGACGAGGTGATGACGGGTTTCCGACTGGCGAAAGGCGGCGCGCAGGAGCGTTTCGGAATCTCGCCGGATTTGACGTGTCTCGGCAAAATCATCGGCGGCGGACTGCCGGTCGGGGCATTCGGTGGTCGCGCGGACATCATGGATTATCTTGCGCCGCTGGGGCCGGTTTACCAGGCGGGAACATTGAGCGGAAATCCGCTGGCGATGGCGGCGGGCATCGCGGCACTGGAGGAACTCGGCATCAATCGTAAATCCAAGAATGCCTACGCGCTGCTCGAACAACTCGGCTCGCAGCTTGAAGCGGGCATGAAGGATGCGGCGAAGTCGGCAAAAATCCCGGTGACGTTCAACCGGTGCGGCTCGATGTTCTGCGGATACTTCACCGGCGGGCCGGTCTGGAATCTGGCGGACGCGATGAAGAGCGATCGCGAACGGTTCAAGAAATTCTTTCACGGAATGCTGGCGGAAGGCGTTTACCTCGCGCCGTCGCAGTTCGAATCGGGCTTCATTTCCACGGCACACACGGCGGCGGACATTGGACGGACGGTGAAATCGGCGGCCAAAGTGCTGCGCGGGCTGTAACCTTTTTCGAGACACCACGTCTGACGGAATACCCCGTCGTTCCATGAAGGCGCGGCGGTTTTGAAACCAACACCGTAAACTTAAGCTTATGAAATTATCGAAGTCATTGATCATGGCCGCGCTTGTCGCCGGCAGTTTGTTCGCGAGCAACGCCGCGCTTCAGGCTCAAGCCGACACCAACACGCCGCCCGCAGGCGCACCACCTGGCGGCGGTCGTGGCATAAGGGGTGGTCCGTCGCTGGACCAGATCGCCACGGCGCTTAAACTGGACGACGCTACCAAGGCCAAGATCAAACCCATCCTTGACGCGCAACGCCAGAAGATGACCGACTTGCGTGCCGACACCAGCCTGTCGCCGGAAGATCGCCGGACCAAGATGCAGGCCATCCGCGATGACGCGGCCACTCAACTGAAAGCCATCCTGACGCCGGATCAGTTCAACCAATACCAGAAGATGACCCAGCGTCAGCGCCGTCCTGCTCCCGCCGCCGGCAATCCTCCGCCTGCCGCCGCGCCGCAGCAGTAATTTGGTGGGGAATGCACAAACTGAGACGGCCAGCCGGTCTATCTGCTGTGTCGGAGCGGCCAGCGCGCAACGAAGTCGGTAGAAAAGTTAGCGAAGGAAGGTTTCACTCAACCGGTCGTCGTCGAAGGCGGCACGCTCGCGTGGATGGAAGCCAATCTGCCGGTGACGCGCTGTGCGGTGAAAGTCATCAGCCTTGAACGGCAGGTGCGCATCGCCGCAGGCGCGATTGTGCTCTCCGGCGTGTTGCTTGCGTGTTTGGTGAATTTCAACTTCATCTGGCTGTCGGGATTTGTTGGTGCGGGTTTAATTTTTGCTGGCATCACGGATTTTTGCGGCATGGGATTATTGCTCGCTAAAATGCCGTGGAACAAGCGCAAATCTCTTGCTTGAGATGGCCGTTGCCAGCAGGATTAACTTTTAGCGGGTAATCAGTCTGTCGTCCGCTGCCATCGGCCACCAACGGCGCGGATCAGTTTCTGGATGGCGGCTCTTTGTTTCGAGAATGTCATGAAAGCGACAGCCATTGTTGAAATGGCTTCCGCTCGACGATCCAAAATGTTTTGTCGAGATCGAACTGTCCGCGCCCGCGTTCGGCCCGCGCGATTTATTGGTGCGGGTCAGAGCGGTCTCGGTTAATCCCGTTGATTATAAAGTCCGGCAGCGTCGCGTCGCGGCTGCGCGTGAACCGCAGATTCTCGGATGGGATGCGGCGGGGACTGTCGAAGCCATCGGTTCGGAGGTTTCGCTTTTTAAGCCGGGCGATGAAGTTTTTCACGCGGGCGACATCACGCGCCCCGGATCGAACGCGGAATTTCAAATTGTGGACGAACGCATCGTCGCCCGCAAACCGCGCACGCTTTCGTTTGCCGAGGCCGCCGCGTTGCCGCTTACGGCCATCACCGCCTAGGAAGCCTTGTTTGACGGCTGAACATCGCGCCGGAGAAAAAGGCGGAGCACCACGACCGCAGCGTTTTGATCATCGGCGGCGCTGGCGGCGTTGGTTCGATTGCGATTCAAATTGCCAGGCACGTGGCGGGTTTGACGGTCATAGCCACGGCATCGCGGAAGGAATCCATTGAATGGTGCCGTTCGCTGGGCGCGGATCATGTGATTGATCACCGCCAACCCCTGCTCGCACAACTCAAAACTTTGGGCGTTGGCGATGTGGATTACATCCTTTGTTTCAACGACACCGAAGCGGGCGCAGAAATCACAGAGAATGCGAACCGGGACGCCGATCTCGCCATCTTTGTGCTCAGTCGTGTTGAGAAGCTCCATGAGAAACCATGAGTGCCTCACGTCATACATTCGGCCTGATGGTCTCGCTCATCTGATGTTGGGGCCACCCGGCGCAGGTGGCAAAACAAACTTTTCGATGTGGCAGCGGTTACGGCGCGGCTCAATTCTCGTCGGAAATGACCCAGGCCAATTCATTATCAACATCAAGCAGAAGGAGTGTTCGTCATTTCGGGACAAAAAGTCGAGTTACCCGCCCGTTGCTTATACATTCGTCAGGATGACTTTCAGGGCGTGCTCCCGTCCGGCGTTGCCGAATGTGTCGTAGGCCTTGATGATTTCAGCCAGCGCAAAGTGATGCGTGATGAGCTGCTTCGGCTTGAGCTTGCCGGCCATGACGGTCTTGAGCAGCAGCGGCGTGGTCACCGCGTCCACCAATCGCGTTGTGATGGTGATGTTTTGCGACCAGAGTTTTTCGAGATGCAGCGTCACGCTCGCACCATGCACGCCGATGTTGGCGATGTGCCCGCCCGCGCCGACGATTTCCTGGCAGAGGCCGAACGTGGCGGCCAGGCCGACAGCTTCGATGGCGACATCCACTCCCTTGCCGGCGGTCAGAGCCATGACTTTTTCGACGGCCTTTCCGTCGGTGCTGTTGATCACCCCGGTCGCTCCGAACTGCTTGGCCACCTTGAGACGATTGTCATCGAGATCAATGACGATGAGGTTGGCCGGGGCATAAAATTGAGTTGTTAGCAAAGCCGCCAGACCGACGGGGCCGGCGCCGATGATGGCCACCGTATCGCCCGGCTTGACGGCGCCATTAAGCACGCCGCATTCGTAGCCGGTCGGCAGAATGTCGCTCAACATCACCATCGCGTCCTCGTCCGCGTCCTTGGGAATGAGATAAAGACTCGTGTCGGCAAACGGAATCCTGACGACCTCGGCCTGCGTGCCGTCAATCGTGTTACCCAGAATCCAGCCGCCCTGTTCGCAATGCGAAGGCATGCCGCGACGGCAACACTCGCACTTCCCGCACGCCGTGATGCATGAGATCAAAACGAGGTCGCCTTTGTGAAAGCGGCTGACGCCGGTGCCAGCCTCTTCGATGACGCCAATTCCTTCATGGCCGAGGATACGACCGGCGGTGATGGTGGGCAGGTCGCCCTTGAGAATGTGCAGGTCCGTGCCGCAGATAGTGGTCTTGGTCATCCGCACGATGGCGTCGGTCGCCTCGCGCAGCACAGGCTTCGGCATTTCTTCCAACTGCTTCTTTCCCGGCCCGCGATAAACGAGGGCTTTCACTTGGTTGAAATGCTCTCGGATTTTGCGTGGTTGTTTTGGCCTGGCTGCGTGAATCCTTCCACACGAACCTGAGGCAGATGATATGCGGGACTTTTTTCGATGGCCTCTTTCGTCAGCTTTACGAACACCGTGGAGTCGTCGTAACTGATCCGGTCAATTTTATTCACGGGAATCAACACCTCGTTGCCGGTGAACCGGTGGCCGGTTTTGACGACGAGTTGACCGACGGCCCAGCTCTGATCGTCCGTTAAAAAATCGCAGACATGGCCGATGACGCCGTCAGTGGCCTGAACATGGTAGCCGCTCACCGCCTGGGTGCTGCGCAGATGCACATCGGCTTGTTTGGGCTGCGAATCATTCGTTGCGGATGATTTGCCCGGGAGAATTGGTGGCGTTTCCAAAACCGAATTGCCGCCCATGCCCCACATCCCGTCGCCCAGCCAGTAGGCCGGCCAGCCATAATAGCGGTGATACTCCTCCTCATGCTGCCGCGACACCGGCTTGTGCGACTCAATCGTCGGGCTGTCCTCAATCTTTTTCCGGGTCAGCTTTACGCGCAAAACCTTTCCGTCGTGATGAAGACTGCCGATGGCATGGGGCGAGAGCAGCACCTGCCGCCCCGGCAACCACGAGCCAGTATCCGCGACCAGATAACGGACCGCCCAGCTCTGGTCGTCAAAATAGAAATCCTTCACATGGCCGATGTCGCCATCCGACGCGCCGAGTTTGTTTCCGTGCAATTGTTTGATGCTTTGTAACACAATTTTACCTTTCATTCGGATTGCGCGGGTGCCACCCCAAAAGATGACTCGCTCGCCGTTTGATTCATTCAACCGCCAGCACCTGCTGCCGATGGCGTTCAGCCGTCCTGCTCAAATTCTGCCCAACAAGAGCAGGACGACCAAAACAACCAGAAGCGCGCCCAGTCCGCTGCTCGGGTAATAACCCCAATTCCGGCTGTGTGGCCAGGCAGGGAACGCGCCGATCAGCATCAGGACGAGCAAAACCAATAAAACGGTTCCTAACATAATGTTCCTTTCAACGTGCGAATGCGATTCGCGCCGGACATGCAACCGGCTTTGAGGAAAAGCTTCTTTTTGTTCATTGAATGAGAATAATCCAACGAGATATCAGGCCGCTATGGGGTGTAACCCTACCGGCGGACTTTCACTCCATCGCGGACAGCAGTTCATCCAGGGAAACGGTGGCGAAGCTGGTGGCGGAGTCGCTCATCGCGTAGGGGATGATGAGTTCGCTTCCGTGCAGCAGCGCGCCGCAGGTGTAAACGACATTCGGCACGTAGCCTTCGCGCTCCGCTTCGTTCGGACAAAGCAGTGGTTCGCGCAGGCGGCCGATCACGCGGCTGGGGTCGTTCAAATCGAGCAGGAACGCTCCGAGGCAATATCTCCGCATCGCACCGACTCCGTGGCTCAATACCAGCCAGCCCCGGTCGGTTTCAATCGGCGAACCGCAATTGCCGAGCTTGAAAAATTCCCACGGCTGCGCCGGTGCGAGCAATATTTTCGGGTCAGCCCAAAAATGGAGGTTGGCGGAGAACATGAGCAAGATGTTCTCGTCGTCCTGGCGCGAGAGCATCACGTATTGTCCGTTGATTTTGCGCGGGAACAGCGCCATGCCCTTGTTTTGCACGGCGGGACCGTTGAGCGTGCGAAATTTGAAATGCACGAAGTCCGGCGTCTCCAATAATTGCGGCAGCGTGATCTTGCCGTCGTAGGCGGTGTAGGTTGCGTAGTAGATGAAGCCGCCGTCGTCGTTCAGGAACCTGACGAAGCGCGCGTCCTCGATGCCATTGCTCTGGCTGGGCGCTGACGGAAAAAGCACGCGCTGCGAAATCTGGCTGTCCCGCGCGAAGTCCACCTCGTAATTCGATTCCGCCAGCAGCAGGATGCCGCGAGCCGCCCAGGCCGCCGTGGCGTCGGAGGTGTCCGTCAAGCCGGACGCCGCCAGAACCGCGTGCAGTTCTTTCAGCGTGAAATCGTCGTGCAACTGGGCCAGCACGCGTTTGCAAAAATCATTTTGCACGCCTGCCTCCTCCAGCTTGTGCGTGAACAATCCCTTGGTGTAGGCGACATCCGGCACGCGCTCCGGTTCGGTCACGAACGGCACGGGTGGCGTCATCGTGATGCGGTTATGCGCGCGAATTTTTCCCTGGCGGAAGGTGATGGAGGAAATGTGCCCCTCGCCTGTGGCACGCAGGCTCAAGATGAAGCGCAGCGCGCCCTTCGGCACGCCGGTTTGATCCGGATGCGGCACAATGGAAGGATTGAACAGCGCCGCCGACTCCGGTGAATACTCGTGCGTAAAGTAAGCCCCGATGAGCAGTTGCCGTTCGGATGACGGCATCGGCTGGTCGGCGGGTTCGAGGTGGTGCTTCACCTGGGTGAAACGCTTGAGAAAGAAATCTTCGACATGCTCGTGCCGGTCCGAAAATTCGCCGAGCACCTGGCTCGCGAGCCTGATGACTTCCGCTTCCGGCAACGCCATGACGCGGGCAACAACCCGCCGCGAGATGTCATCGGTGGTGGGCCGGAACGGGCGCATCAACACGCGCGACCGGTCGGGAACCAGTGTCGGCCCGATGCGTTTGGCATGAAGTGTGGATGTTGTTTGCTCGGTCATGAAATGGTTGTTGCCGGTTTTCGGCGGCCAGTGTTATTCGCTGGCGGGTTCCTTGAAACTGGTGAGGATGTTTTGGAGCGCCTGCTGTTCCGCGAGCGCGAGCAAAAAGGCCAGCGTGGATTCGGCGCCCTGGTTCTGGCTCAACCGGTCCACGTGCAGCCCGTCGCGGCAACCGCCGGTGCCCGGATCGTAAAGCGCGAGGCCAAGATCGTTGCGGCCGAGAAACCACTCGAACGCGCGGCGCGCTTCCGCGACCCAGACCATGTCGCCCGTGGCGTGATACGCCTCGATGCAGGCCGAAATCGTGGCCTGCGCCTCAATGGGCTGCTGGTCGAATTGCGCGCGTTCCTGGCCGCGCGTGTAAAATCCGTTCGAGCCGATGGGCCGAAAAGCGCCGGTCGGGGAGGTCTGAACCTTGACCAGCCAGCGCAGGGCTTTAAGGCCGGTGTCCAGCAGCGGCGCGGCGTTCATGTAGCGTCCGCTTAAAATGAGCGCGTGCGGCAGCTTCGCGTTCGCATACGAAACGACTTCTTCAAACCAATGCCAGTCCTCGGTGGCGGTGTCGCCGTAGCTTTGCATCAGCCGCGTCGTGAGCGTTTCACGAATGTGGTTCGCGCGCCGGTCGCCGCCAAAGCGCCGCAGGTATTCGTCAATGCCGATGAGCGTGAACGCCCACGCGCGCGGCGAGGCAAATTCGGCGGCCACGGGCAGCGCTTGCTCGAAAAGCTGCGCCGCGAGCATTTGAAAACTTCCCTGTCCGGCCTGTGATACGCATAAGCCAAGCGCCCACAGCGCGTGGCCCTGGCAATCCTCGGAGCCGACCTCCTCCAGCCAGCGCCGCTCGAAGCTCATGAAATTGCGGAAGCGCCCGAGCTTGCGGTCGAAGGCGTGATTGATGAACGCCGCGTAGGTGGCGGCTCGCGCGCCAAGCATCGGCGAACCGTGTCCCAATTTTTTCAGCATGAGCGCCAACACCAGCGCGCGGGCGTTGTCGTCCGTGCAATAGCCTTCCGAAAAATTCGGCACGGTGAAGCTCGCATGTTGAAAGATGCCGGTCGAATCGCTCATCCGAAACAGATGATCCAGCTTCAACTCCGGCAACTGCCCCGGCTGTTCGTCGAGCGTCTTGATTGGCGAAGATTTTCGCCCGACGAAATTGTGATCCTGCCGCGCCTGTTCGAATGACTTCTCGTAGAGCTGCGCCACGCGGCTCCACACCATGTCGCGCCCCAGCTTGTAGGCGTTCTTGCGCATCGAATGGCGCAGCGGTTCATCGCGCAGCAATTCCACCACGGCGACCGCGATGGCCTTGGCATCGCGGAAGGGCACGAGCTTTCCGCGTTCCGCCGTCAGCAATTCCGCCGCGTGCCAGTAGGGCGTGGACACCACGGCGTTGCCCGCGCCGAACGCATACGCCAGCGTGCCGGAGGTGATTTGCGCCTCGGTCAGATACGGCGTGAGATAAATGTCCGCCGCGCCGATGAACCGCATCAGCTCTTCCAGCTCGACGAAGCGGTTGAAGAATACGACGTGCTTTTGCACGCCGAGGTCTATGGCCAGCCGCTCCAAACTCAAGCGGTAAGCCTCGCCCTCATTGCGCAGCAGGTTCGGATGCGTCTGGCCGAGCACGATGTAGACGACATTGGGAAATTCGCGGAGGATGTCCGGCAGCGCGCGGAGCGCATACTCGATGCCTTTGTTCGGCGACAGCAATCCGAACGTGAGCAGCACCTGTTTGCCCGCCACGCCGAATTCGTCCTTGAAATAATTCGGGTCGGCGAACGGCATGTCGGGGATGCCGTGCGGTATGAGGTCAATCTTGTTCTCCGGCGCGTGATAAATGTCGCGCAGAAATTCCCGGCCGCGTTCGCTCATCACCACCAGCCGGGTCGAGAGCCGGATCAGTTCGCGCATCACGCGCCGCTGCTCCGCGTTCGGCTCGCGCAAAACCGTGTGCAGCGTGGTGACAATCGGCATCTGCAGTTCGCGCAGCAGCGCCAGCACATGACTGCCCGCCGGCCCGCCGTAAATTCCAAACTCGTGTTCCACGCAAACCACGTCCACGTCCGTGATGTTCAAAAAATCCGCCGCGCGCAGATACGACGGCAAATCCTGCTCCGCAATCTCAAACCGCACCTCCGCCGGATAATCGTAGCCGCCTGCGATGTCATTGACCGGCACGACGAGGCATTGCATCGCCGGAAACTGCGCCGCCACCGCGCAACGCAAATCCGTCGTGAACGTGGCGATGCCGCATTTCCTCGGCAGATAATCGCCGAGGAACGCGACCTTGCGGATGGCAGAGGCGGGCGGCATGAAATGATTTTGGCCGGTGGAAGCCTAGGCCATCAGGAACGGCTGCGACATGGGGTGAAACCCTACCTTCCCCGCCATGTCGGTCAATTGGATCTACCGCGCCATCTGCTATCTGAGCGTCTGGAGCCAGCCCGTCAGCGCCACCGGCTGGCGTGAAATAAAATTGTGGGGTCGGTGCGCTGCGCCAACCGGACATCACAGCCCGAAAGCAGCGCCAAATTGTTCTCGACACTTGGGAAAGACGACCGATTATATTTTTACGATGCCTATGAAAATGCAAAGAGCTCTTGTTGTGGTTCTATTCGCGGGTTCATTATCGTTTCTCTGTTCATGCTTTACGGTAGGCACTAAATTCACCCTCCCCAATCCCGACAAGCTGCAACTAGGAACATTACAACCTGCGGATTGTATAACTCTTTTTGGCAAGCCCACCTCGACGGAAAGCAAAACAACGGCAGGTGCAAGCTATGTGTTTTACAAATATGATGATTCACTTGTTCGCGCATTGTCCGTCAGCGAGCGGGTGCTATACTTGGAATTTAAAGATGGCAGGTTAAATGGATATTTTTTGTGGTCTTCATTCAACGAAGACAAGACCAAAGTGGACATGAACAATGTGGATAAATTAAAGTCTGGAGTTGGCAAATTAACAAAGGGAGATGTGTTGAATATGGTTGGCAAGCCAAATGCAAAAGCCTTTTGTCCTACAATGATTTACGAATTGAAAGAAGATTGCGCCACGAATACGGAAGTCTGGGGATGGTATATGCGTGGCGAGTCTGGCGCCGACCCGGCCAATTTTGATTTCTCGCAGATATATGTTTGGTTTGACACATCGGGCAAGATTTCAAGTGTTGAATCGGGCGAAAGAAAGAACGAAGTGGTCAGCCCCAAACATTGACAATTCCTTGGCATGCTGTGCGGGCCACTATTTCTCTTCTTGCTCGTGACGCTGCGAGCGGAATTCCGACCAGAATGAGCCGACCAGCCCCGCGCCTTTCAAAATGGTCCGCCACCACGAGGGTTTTTCAGCAACGGGTGCGGATGCTTTGTGCCGGCAGGAAACCAGACCGGCGACCAGCGACGCGGCCGCCGATGCGATGGAGCTGATGCTTCTGGCCTGGCTTGTGAGCGAATGAACTTCATCCGTCATCGTCCGCCATTCCTGAACCAGTTGCGCGCGATTGAGTTCGCTTTCCGCGATCAACATTTGTTTCTGCGATTCAAGCGGGCTCATGAGAAGATTTTTTCCAGACATGCGCGGTCCTTGCGGAGTTGATCCAACGAGGCGGAAAGCGTCTGCCAGTTGCGCATCACGCCGAGAAGCTGGCGGTAAAGACAAATCCCGGCGGCGGCGTAAAGTCCCGTCAAAATCAGGAGCACGGCCAGGGGCGACCAGGCCCACAACAAAACCGCGACGGCTGCCGTCAGCGTCAAGCCGGCGAGCAGGCCAGATATCGCGACGCCGAGGGCCAGAAGAAAGGCGTGCAGGAGACGTTCGCGTTCCTCCTGCACTTCCACCGTCAACAGTTCGAGCCGGTTTTCCCCGATGGTCAACAGCCGGCGCGCGAACGTTTTCGACGTTGCGCCCAGTTGCCCCAGGCTGACGGTGGATTCTTCCATGACCTGGTCAATCACAGTTGCGGGCGCACCGGCGTGCCAGCAGAAACCCGAGAAGCGCCCCGACGCCGACACCGATGGCGATGGCTTTGTAGGGATGTTCATGCACGGCCTCGTCGGCGGCTTTGGCGCCGGCGACCGCCTTGTCGCGGACATTGCCCGCGATTTGTCTGGCGCGTTCCAGCGCGGCGGCGAGGCGCTTGCGGGCTTCCCCGACCTTTTCACCGGCCACATCGGCGGTGGCGGCCATCAACGCGCGGGCGTCCTCGGCCAGTTGTCCCATGTCATTACTGACTGCTTGTGTTTCTTTGCTCATATTTTCTTTGTTTTTGGTTTGTTAATGTTTTTCAACGGTAAATTTGCCGCGTCGGCGAGATGGGCCGCTTCCGGCGAAGTGGCCACGTGCAAAATCGAGTTTCTGCCGCCGAACGGATTGGCCACGGATTCCCTGGCAAGCGGATCGGGCATCCATTTGCCGTCCACCACGAGGCAATATTCGTAGGTGCCGGGGGCCAGACTGGTTTCCTTCCACCAGATGCCAACACCGGTGGAATGCAACGTCTTGGCTTCGGGCTGCCAATGGTTAAAAGTTCCCGCGAGGCAGACGGTTTTGGCAGTCGGATGCGTAAACTCAAAGCGAACAGGCACGAGTTGGAGGTCAACGTTTTGGGCGTTGTCGTGGTTATGATTATGTTTCATGGTTGGAGATTCGTTGGGGCGGTTGACTTTCGTTTTTTGAAAAATGTTCCATTTCACTTCGCCATCATGCGGCCAAAATCCCGCCGGGGCTATGGGGTGTTACCCTACCAAGGATCAGTGGATCCAGTCCTGGCCAACCGGCAGGGAAAAATTTGGAAATCGAATCGCGGTTTTCCGCCCGGCCGCAGGCGGTGACGCGGCAAAGATTTTGCGCAAGGCCAGGTGCGTGGGGAGAAAAGCGACGAGCCAGAGCACGCCCAGCCACAGGATGACATACAGGTCTTGGTTGACCCAGTGCTGCGGCTGCTGGTCGTTGAAGCCGTAAAGATAATTGATGTTGATGGGGACATTGGCATTGGCCAGATGGCTGCCGGCCGCAGGAGTAAAAAAGTAGCAGACGAAGCACAACGCTGCGGCCAGAACAGTCCACGCAGGCAAGGCCCGTTTGTCATAACCCAGACGGAACAGGAGCCAGACGAGCAGCAAGGGCAGCCAGCCGTGAAATAGCGAAAGCCCGCGCGTGAACAGCGGAAGATGCGGATCGAACATATAACTGGTCAGGTTCAGAAAGTGAAACCCCAGAAGGTTGACGCCGAAGTCCGCGAGCCAGAGGCATTGCGGCAGCAGAATGCCCACGGCGCACATGCTGACGAGCAGCGAACTTTCGAACCACATGCCCGCTACCGTTAGGACCAGGGCGGCATCGCAGAACCATAAAAAATTGGTCGGGCCATAAGTGCTCAAATAAACCGGAACAAGAGTGGCGAGAAAAATGGTGCCGGACACTTTGGCGGCCAATGGAATTTTGCGTTTTCGAACTGTGGAGTGTTCCTCGAAAGCAACTGAAATTGCTTGGATGACGACCGATGGAGCTTCAGAGTTCATGGGCGGAATTTTTCACTGGCTTGTTTCAGACTTGGGTTGGGGCGGCCTCATCGGCGTAAGTGCCGCTAAAATGGCCTTTTGCACCATCGGATTGGCAAGATTTCCCAGGTGACCGCCTCGCGGGAAGACCGTCAATTGATTCGTGGCGAAGGTGGCGTGGAGCCAGGCCAGGTCCGCGTCCGTCAGCAGAAAATCGTTTTGATTGACGATGACACGGATGTCCGGGTTGGCGCGCAGGCCGGCGTCATACGTTCGCAAGTCACCGGCTTTTTCCAGCGTTTCCTCCGGCGAGGCAAGGCCACGGGCCGAATAATACGGGATTGCAAATTTATCAAAATAATCCTGGTAGGAATACTGGAGGATTTCCTGATACACCGGGTCGCGCCGCCAATCCCGGATCGGGTGGCGCAGGACGCCCTGATTATTTCGCCGTTGGCTGCTGTAAATAATATCCCGCAGCGAGAGCCGGAAGGTCAGTCCGATGAGAAACTTGGACTCGATGGCATTGAAGGGCAGCGAGGTTTGCGGCGTGAGCGTGCCCTGGCTCAAGGCGGCCACCTTGAGAAAGGTATTTTCGATGTTGTCGGTCCGGTTGGTGGCCGGCCAGCTCAAGGGCGCGCGGTAAAATTCGTCCAGCTTGGAAATCCCCTGCGCCAGGCGAACGGGTGTGTTTATGGCAACGTAGCGGTCGAATCGAATCAACGGCACTTGATTCGTCACAGTGGCGTTGCTCACTTCCTTCACGCCCTGTTTCCCTTGAAGAAAACACAGCACGGAACCTTTCGTGATGACGGAATACTGATTCGTCGGCCCGGTGGCTGCGACAAACAACGATTCGAGCGCGCCCATCGAATAGCCCATCAACGCCTTGTTGCCCAGCCGGTCCGGATACAATTTGTTCAAGCGGTGATCAATCTCGGTGAGCGCCACGTCCAAATCGTGGCCATCCACCGGCAGATAAGCCGGCAGCGCCACCGTCGAGGCATGTTCCATGAACTCGAAGTTGAACGGACTGCTGACCAGCACGGCCGAGAAGCCATTTTTATAAACCAGCTCGGCCAGTGCCAGCGAGGCTTCGGCCAGACGATGGCCGCCCAGGCCGGGAACGATATAGACCACGTTCGCCTGTCCCGGCTGCAACCAGAACGTAAATTTTAACTTCCTGCCCGTCGCCGAAATCAGAACCGACCGGGTCTTGCCGTGGCTTGGGAATTCAGGATCTTTGAAGGTGAAGAAGACGGATTCGAGGGTTTCGAGCGAAGCCGGGTCTTGTTTGCCCTTCACTTGAAAATTCGCCACCCGGTTCGCCCGTGCGAACGTCCACGCATACTGAACTTCCGAATACGGGTCCATTTCGGCCTGACTGAAACGCACATATCCGCCCACGCTGTCGGAAAGATTGTTATACATGATCCCGTAGTTGAGATAACTGTAAGGACCGAGCCAGGTCAGCGGATCGTTCGCGACGAATTTGTAGGGGGCGATGTAGAGCAGCGGATTGGCCGCCGTGTCGGCGGCGAGGCCAACGGTGTCCCGGTCACTGCTCGGGCCATAAACCGGCAGCATGATAAAAAACTGTGGCTTCCAACCCCATTGGCCGAACGTCTGGCCGAAATCCGCGTCCGATTTCGGAATGTTCCATTTGGTCGCCACGTCCCAGAAGCCGGCGACACCGACGGTGGTATTGCAAACGAACCGCCATGATTCATCGCGGGCGCCGCCCCATTTTTCCTGGAGCAGGTTGTTGATCAATCGTCCCGGATAGGTGAGGTTCTTACCAATATTCCCAATTCCGGTCCGAACCGGTTTCACCACGACAAATCGATAAACCCGGCTCGTCGGTTTGATGACGTCGGTCATCAGCCCCACATTGAAGGCCCACATCACCCGGTTAAACGGCTCGATTGGGTCAGGGACGGATTTGGGAAGAACAACGATTTCCGCCATCGGCGGATTGGTGACGCCAACGGCGGGCTCCTGCCCGTTGGCGAACAGCGAGAGGCACACCGACAGAAGTGTCAGGACTGCCAGTGCCAAACTTCGGATTTCCCGAACCGGTGAAATTTTCAATCGCCCCGCCTTCCGGGTCTTGCGGTGAAAATCTTCCAAGCACTCAATGCAAGCTCTGTGTCGCGTCTCTGCTGGCAACCCGATTTCAAATGAATGCCGTAACCCTTCATGGCCATCATGGTGTCGTCTCAAAATGGGAGGTAATTAAGATTTCGCTTCGAAAACACGAACCGTTGTTGTCCCCGAAACTCGACCAAGTGTGCGTTGACGGCGAGCCACACAAATCCGTTGGCCCGGCGTCCGCCCCAGGCATCGTGCGCGGCACTGATGAACTCGCCAAATGTCAGGGTTTTCCTCCGGCAATTCATTCTCATGGTTGAATGTAGGTTGGGAGGCCACGCGCCCGCTATCCGGTGTTTTACCCATGCCGGACTTGATGAATCCGGCACGCAGACTACCGCACGATGACTTCCGGCGGACGCACGACCAGTTCCGGGGCGCGCACCACCACTGCCGGAGGTCCCACGACCACGTCGTCATGATGTTCATATCTCGCGTGCCCGCCCCGTCCACCTTCCGGGAAAATACATCCCGTGGTGGAGAGGAGGGTGACGATGGCGATTAAATGCAGGATTTTTTTCATATCCTGTGACGTTACGCGACGGGCGGGAATTTCCATATAAGGTATAACCCGATGAAAAACGCAGGGACGCAAACCGTTGAACAACCGAAGAACTCGACAAATATGCCAGTGGCTGACAAATGGGTTCAGGTTGGCGGCAGCCCAAGCAAATCCAGCCGGAACGCCTTGATGGCATTGAGCATGAATTGAATGGCGACCGCTGCCAACAGCAGCCCCATGATGCGGATGGCGATGCTCATCATGATCGGGCTCAACCACCGCGCGCCACGGGCGGAGATCCGCAAAATCAGATAACTCACCAGCGAAACCGCCACGATGCAGCCGTAAAGCGCGATGCGCTGGGGAATGTCCTTCGCTTCATTCTGGAGCAGGATCACCGTGGAAATTGCGCCCGGCCCCGCGAGCATCGGAATCGCCAGAGGCGTCACGGCGATGTCCGTCTTTTCGGTGCCGGCTTTCCGTTCCTCGTGCGTTTCCTGGACCCGCGAGCGTTGGGCGCGCACCATGTCCAGTGCCACCACCAGCAGCAGGATGCTCGCCGCGATCTGAAACGCCGGCATCGTGATGCTCATGACCTTGAAGACCAGTTGACCGGCCACGGAAAACAAGAGAAGGACGCCCGCCGTCACGCAACACGCCAGCCGCGCCGTGCGGATGCGTTGTTCCGCCGTGTCGTTTGGCGTCATGGCCAGAAATGCCGGCACGACGGCCAGCGGATCCACAATCACGAAGAGCGAACTCGCCGCCAGCAAAATGTATTCAAGCAATTTGATAAATTGAATTAGACCCGGATGATGGCGAAAGTCAATCCGGCCTTGTCCATGTGATGGAATTAAACCCGGCGCGCTAACTGAACCGCACCGTCAGATTGCCATCAAGGCGTTTGGATAAATCAATGGGATCGCCCACGGAAACTTCCTGCGGATTCACCTGGTAAGCCCAGACTTCAAAATGGGTCAGATTGGCCTCGCCGTAGATTGTCGCAAACGCGCCATCCACGGCGTCCGAACCGTGCGCGACTTTGACGCGCCCGATGCGCGGGACATTGTAGCGCGGATCAAAGGTGAACCATTCCTGCCCCAGATAGACTTCGAAATAGGCGTGAAAATCCATCGGCGTGCCCGGGTCAATGTAGCCGATGTCCGGCAGGTGTCCGGTCACATAGCGGGCGGGCAGATTGAAGGCGCGGCACAACGCAATGGCCGCGTGGGCGAAATCGCGGCAGACACCATGACGACGGGCAATCACTTCCGAGGCGGAGAGGTCGGGCCGGCCGGAACCGAAGCGATATTCAATGTTGTTGTGAACCCAATCACAGATGGTTTGCACCCGCTGGAGCGCATTGGTGATCTGCCCGAAATTCTGCCAGGCCAGGTCACGCAGTTTGTCCGAGTCGCAATAGCGGCTGGGCAGCGTGTAGCGCAATACCTCGGGCGGGAGCTGGCTGACGGGGACAATCTGGTTGGGCACGTCCCGGTTGTCCGGCTGGGAAGAAACGGAGACGAGGGCATCATGCCGGATTTCATTCCGGCCCGGCATGAACATCGAGCGATAGGTGATGTTGCCGTGGCTGTCTTGAAACTCATACGACGGCAGGCCGATGCCGAACGAAAGTTTCTCCTGCATCACCAGCACCCGGCCTTCGAGCCGCGGCTTGAGCACGAACAGCACCGGCGTCTGCACGGTGGTTTCATAGGCAAGGTTGCAGCCGACGCGAACGGTAAGATCCAAAGGAGGCCAGTTCATGGGTTATGGCCGGGTTGAAATCGGGTCTGGCATTTCATAATGCCGGGTAAGTTAAGCCGGGTGGGCGTGCCGCCGCCATCCGGTGTTTTCCCCATGCCGGATTTGATGAATCCAGCTCCAAGCTCACTCCTCCAATCGAGACCAAGGGTTTTCCCAGTGGCGGCAAGGAACACCCTAGTCGCGGCTGCGCCTGGCGGGAGCTAAGGATAGTTATGACAATTATCCACAAACAAAAGGCGGGCCGCACGTGTGCCACTGGAGGTTGGTCTTCGCGAATCATGCGACTGACAAGAGTTCTGGTTGGAATCTTGTTCCTCGTCCTGCTCCGCAATCCCGCGCCGGTTATCGGCGCAACCGTCGCAGGCTCATACAGTGTGACCCTGGCGTGGCAGTCAAGCCCCAGCACCAACGCCACCGGCTACCGCGTTTATTACGGCCCGGCAAGCGGAAATTATACGAACAGCGTTTTGATTGGAAACGTGACGACAAACACGGTTTCAGGCCTGGCGGGCGGTGTCACCTATTACTTCGCCATCACCACCGTCGCCACGGGCGGAAAGGAAAGCCCTTTCTCGAATCAGATAAGTTTCGTTCCCGGAGTTCAAACCGTCCAGATTCGCAACTCTTCCGCGAAACAGTTTGTTATGACGTTGTCGGGCTTGATCGGACACACCTACCAAGTCGAAGCGACGCAGGATTTCAAGACATGGACAATCATCGGCACCGTGACGCTGGGCGCCGGCGGTTCATTGGATTTTACCGACACGAACGCGGCGAGTTTCCCTTACCGCTTCTATCGCACGCAAGGATGACCCAAAAATCAACCAACTGAAATTATGAAACTTAAAATACGGTTCGCCGGGGAAACCCGCTTTGATGTGCCGGCCCGGCAATTAGTCCGGATCCGGTCCTGGACGCAATTGTTGTTCGGCACCCGGCATTCATTTCACTCGCTGGCCATGGCCGAACAACCGAAGCCGTTCAAGCGCCATGCCGACTAGCGGAATTTTCGAAAGCCTCTAGTTTGCGGCCAGCTTTTCCTCTGGAATCAATCCAACCCGCAAGGCGAAGCGCACCAGTCCCGGAATGTCATGCACGTTCAGGCAGTTCATCAATTTCATGCGGTGATATTCGACGGTCTTGGGGCTGACCTTCAGGGTTTCGCCGATTCTCTTGGTGTTCTGGCCCTCGGCAATGAGCTGGAGAATTTCGCGCTGCCGCCCCGTCAATTGTTCGAACGGGCCTTTCCGGGCGGCGATTCCCTGCAACGGAAACTCCCGATGCAACTGCATGGAAATTTCCTTGCTAAGATAAACTTCCCCGTCAACCACCCGGTGCAGGGCGGTTTCCAGTTCGGCGGTTGCCGCCTTCTTGAGCAGATAGCCGGAGGCGCCCGACTTGATGGCGCGCAAGACATACTCCTCGTTGTTGTGCATGGAAAGCATGATGATCCGCACTTTTGGAAAATCCCGCGCCATGCGCTCCGCCGCTTCCAGGCCGTTGAGACCGGGCATGGCGATATCCATCAACACCACATCCGGCCGCTGCGCCTTGACCAGATTCAAAACCTCGCGGCCGTCGCCGGCTTCGCCGGTCACTTTCACCCCCGGCAACTTTTCCAGCAAGGCGCGAATGCCCGCGCGCACCAGCGTGTGGTCATCCGCAAGGATGACCTGGATGGGTTGGACGGATTTGTTCACGACTTTCTGGATTCCGATGGCGGTGCCTTCCATTTCAGCGGAAACCAGGCATGAACTTCGGTGCCTTTTTTTGGAGCGGACCTGAATTCCAGCCCGCCGCCGGCCAGCGCCGCACGCTCCTCCATGCTTAACAGACCCAGGCTGGCACCGCGCATGGCCTGTTCCCGGACGGCACCGACGTCAAAGCCGATTCCGTTGTCACGCACGCGCAGGTGGAGCTGGCCGGCCTCCTTGCGCAATTCCACCGTCACGGTTTTCGCCTGGGCATGGCGCACCACATTCGTCAAGGCTTCCTGCGCCACGCGGAAACATTCGGTTTCAATCACCGGATTCAGCCTTCGCTTCAACAGGTCGGCATTAAATCCGGCCCGCAATCCGACGAGCGCCGCCTGCCGGTTGGTGAACCAGCGCAAGGCCGGCTCCAATCCCAGATCATCGAGAATCAACGGGCGCAAATTCAGCGAGATGTCATGCACCTGTTCCAGCACATGGTCAACCACCTCCAGGCTCTCCTTCAGGCGCGGTGACAGGACTTTCGCGTCCGGTGATTGCAACATTGCCTGCAAATTCAATTGAATGACCGTGAGCGCCTGGCCGATTTCGTCGTGAAGTTCGCGCGCGATGTTCCGGCGTTCGGTCTCCTGCGCCTCCACCACCCGGCGGGAAACCTCCCGCAGCTTGCGGCTGTATTCCTTGAGCTTTTCCTCCGCGCGGCGCCGTTTCGTGATGTCGCGGATGTTGCATTGCACCACCCGGTCGCCGTTGACCTGGTAGATGTTGCTGACAAATTCCACGTTGATGGCCCGGCCATCCCGGGTTTCCAGCGGCAGGTCTTCGTAGCGGACATAGGCTTCGCGCTGCAACTCCCGGAACTCCGCCTTGGACGCCTCCACATCCTTGAACGGGCCGATCTCCCAGAGTTTGTTTCCCAGCAACTGCTTGCGGGAATAGCCCAGCATGTCCGTCAGGAACGGGTTGACATCATCAATCTGACCATTGTCCGCATTGAGAATCAGGATGCCGTCCTGCGCGGTTTCAAACAGCCGGCGATAGCGCTGTTCGGAAACTTTCAGCGCGTATTCCGTCGAACGTTTTTTCTCTCCGGTATCTTTCAAGATTACTTTTTTGGGGTTCATATTTTTGGTTTAAGCGCGGAAACATTGTCCGATGACGTGATGTTCGTCCCTTTGCCATGGCCCACACGTTCCTTCGGTAATCGGGAACGGGCGCGGCAATGAGATTTATTTGTTTGTGGTGGCCGGCCATCAATCCGCAAACATTGAACGCCATACTTTTTTCCAATGCGTTCGCGCGAGATCGCCGCGCCGGAATCCAACCGCCCGTGCCCGCGCCTTCAGCCAGAGCGGCATGGGGCTGCCGCGATTCAGGGATTTCACCCTGCATGACGAATCCAGCCCCGCACAACCGTTCCAGCCGGAGGAACCTTGACTGGACGCTGAAGTGGGGACTGGAATCATCATAATTTCAAGCCGCCGTCCGACGGTGGGATTGGCGGCAGCAGGATTTGCTCTCGGGAACCGTCTGCCGTCCGCAGGACGGCTTCCACCGTTCCCAACAATTGCTCGACGGAATAGGGTTTGACCAGCGTGGCGACGGGCTGGAGCCAGGGATATCGGTCCATTAAATCTTCCGTTGGCAATGTTCCGGTGGCCATGATGACCGGCAGGGCCATGCGGGCGGCGCGCACCTTCTTGACCAGGGCCAGGCCGGACAATCCCGGCATGTCGTGGTCGGTAATCAGGAGAGAGTAGCTTTCGGGGGCGTGGCGGGTGGCATGAAGCGCCTCCCAGCCCGCTTTGCCGTCTTCGGCGGTGTCAACATGGTAGCCGGAGTTCTTCAGCACTTCAGCATTGAGACGGCGGATGTCCGGTTCGTCCTCCACCACGAGAATGCGGCGGGGCGGATTCGCCTGGCATTGGACTGGCTCACTGCCCGGCTTCAAGGCTTGGAAGGTATTATTGTCCTTCAAATCAGGACTTCCTGGCACTTGGGGGCTGTCGGCTTCGTGCAGGACCTCTTTCACCGCATCCAATATCGCCTTGGCCGAATAGGGTTTCATCAGCACGGCGTCAAGTTTCAGCCATGGATTCTGTTCCAGCTCCTCCGTCGGCGCCGTTCCCGATGCCAGTATGACCGACAGCGTCATGTCTTCGGAACGCACCTTTTTGATCAGCCCCATGCCCGTCACCCTCGGCATGGTATTGTCGGTGATCAGGACGTCGTAGCGGCTGGTCTTGAGCGCCTTCCAACCGGCTGCGCCATCCTCGGCGGTGTCAACGTGGTAGCCGGCGTGATGCAGCACCATGGCGTTGCTCTGGCGGATGTAGCGGTTGTCCTCAACCACGAGGATGCGGAGGGGCGAACTCGTCTCGCGCTGAAGTGATGTGCCGGCCGGTTCCCCGGCCTGCAAAATTATGTTTTCTTTCATGGCGCAAGAATAAGCCGGAACATGTTGTCGGTGCTATTCGGTGTTTTACCCATCCCGGAACTGGCGTCCCGTTACGTGGGTTGCACCATTAGATTGACGAAAAATCCCTTTTCGCGTATGCCATTGGCATCATGCAACTGGAAACATTGCGGCTCTTCTGCGACGCGGCGGACACCCAGAGCTTCACGGACGCCGCCCGCCTCCACCACTGCACCCCGGCCCATGCCAGCCAGTCGTTCCACGCCGTGGAGGATGAATTCAACATGCCGCTGGCCGTGCCCGGCCTCCGCCACGTGTTTCTCAATCCGGCCGGCCATGTCTGCTACGAACACTGCCGGCAAATGGTCGGACTGGAAGATGCGTTGGTTGACAAGTTGAACAAAATCCGGGCAGGCTCCGGGTCGCTGGAAATCGCCGCATGCCCCTGCATCAGGCTGTATCGCCTGCCGCCGCTGTTGCACAAATTCCAGCAGGCCTTTCCCGGCATCACCGTCCGGGTCCGGCACACCTCCCACGACGGCGTGCATCAGGCGGTGCTCGACAACCGCGTGGACGCCGGCCTCGTGCCCTATCCGCGTCATGAACCGGGGCTGGCCGTCAAGGTCATCCGCGAGGTGCCGCTCGTGCTTGCCACCCACCCGGAGCATCCCTTCGCCGCGCTGCCACTGGTCACCGTCCGGCAGTTGAAAAATCTTTCTATCATTGTCTGGAGCCGGGTTCCGTGGCTGGCGCTGTTGACGGGCGTGCGTCCGAACGAACGGCACTTCTACGAGCCGCGCCACGAGTTCGACGATGTGGAATCGGCCCGGCAGGCGGTGATGGCGGGCCTCGGCGTGGCGGTGCTGCCGGCCAGCCTTGTGCGGGACGAGGTCGCGCAACGGCGGCTGGCGGCGGTGCCGTTTGAGAACGGGCGGCACATTGTGCCGGTGGCGGTGCTCCACCGGAAACGCCGCAAACTGCCGCCGGCCCTGCAACAATTCCTCCAGTTCCTCCAACAGCCGGAGCCGGGCGTCAGTATTGTTTGAGCAGCTTGATCTCGTCGGCTTTGCGCTTGGCGAATACGGCCTCCATTTCAGGATGGTTGGCCACGATCCTGGCACGCAGCTTTGCGCCCTCCGGACCGGTTTCGAGCGGGTAGGCCTCCATGAGGCGCGGGCCGGGAATGAAATCCATGAACTCGATCTCCGAGCCGGGGCCGTGGCCCTCGATCAGGACGATGTCCCGGATGCGCTGCGCCAGCCAGGGCCAGTGCTGCGACCGTTTTTTCGCCGCCGCGTTCCTCTTGAGAGCGGCTTCGCTAAACGGCGTCCGCCGCCGCCAGATCTCGATGTATTCCCGCATGGCCCCGACAGGTTCCTTGCGGTCGGCGGGTTCGGTGAAAGCCTCGCCGTAATGGAAATTATAGGCCCGCACGGGCGATTCCTCGCGGAGGGAACTCATTTCGTTGACGGTCAGGCAGGTGGTGAGGAAGTATTCATCCGCCGTTTCCTTGTAGGTGAAGCCGAGGATGGAATCCTGGTAGCCCATGACGAAGGCCCGGCCCGGCCCGACGGGCAGGCCGATGAGGTTGTTGCCATAGAAAGCCAGGAGCAGGTTGGTGATGTCCGTGCCCACGGCGTTGGGCACGCGTTCGGTGAAGCGTTGCAGGACATGGTCCGCGAAGGCGATGCGTTTGCCGGAAAGCCGGATCTCGGGAAAGAAGCCGTCCGGACCGTAAAACCGGAAACGCTGGACGCGGCCCAGCGGCGTGCTCTCGGTGATTTGCTGGGCGATGGCCAGCCGCGTGACGCGGTCGGCATCGGGCAGGTCATAAAGCCGCAGTTGGTCGGTGCGCGCGTTGTTGAGGACGGTGCAATACATCATGGCGGCGCGGCGCAGCAGGATCTTGTGAAAGCCGTCGGCGCGTTTGTCCACGCGGGCGATGTGGCCGGGCAGCGCGCCGAGAAACTCGAGGTTCAGCGCGCGGTGCAGTTGTGGCAACTGGTCGGTGTGCGGATAAAGGGTGACATTGCCGAGCTTCTGTTCGACCACTTCGAAATCCTCCCGATAGTTGGATTGAAAAGGGTTATGTTTCATGGCCCAAAACCTTGGCCCCAGTTTAGCCCGTCCACCCCGGCCGGCAAATCCGTCCGTTGCCATTTATCCAACATTTTTTGCCCCTCGCCATCCCTCTTTCTGCTTTCAGTTTTCAGAAGTTCAGCCTTTGCTTTCGATTCCTCCAACTGCCGGAGCTAGGGGGAAAAGATTTAGCCACAGATGGGCACGGATGAACACAGATTCAATAATTCGCCTTGGACTGCATTTGTCCCACCCCTCACGTTAAAATTCGTTCTGAAATAAGTGTGATTCCACTCACACCAACTGGATAAAACGAGGCGAGGTGGAAATCGCCTCAAAGGAAAAGCAAAAGTTATGCCCGAAAAAGTGATGTGCATAGTCAAAGGCGAAGCGCATCTGCATTCGGATTGTCGCTCGATAACAAAAATCACAACGGATAACTGGCGGGTATACACCCGAGAACAGGCGCATGATCAAGTGAAAGCATATCCGGGGTCAATCGTTGTGGAAGGCGGAGGCGAGACCGCGCCGCTCATTCCCGGCGAACGTGAGGGGAAAAAATACGTTCGCACCCGGCCGGACGATACGACTGCTGACAACCTGTTAAAAGTCAGGGAGTGCTGACAAATGATGACGAAAGCGGCCTCTGGAAATGGGGGCCGCTTTTTATTCTCGACTCGGTTCAGAAATGGGCGTATTCAGCCAATCAATCCGAAAATCCCGGCTTTCAGAAATGCCATCATTTCCAATTAGAAAACGCTTTTGTAAGGCATGGACTGCATTTGTCCTACCCTTTGTGCCAGACTGGATTATTATTTGAACTCGTGAGCGCCAATTCAAAAATCGAATGGACGGATGCAACGTGGAATCCGGTGCGCGGCTGCACCAAGATCAGCCCCGGCTGCCTGCATTGCTACGCCGAGACATTCGCCGAGCGCTTTCGCGGCGTGTCCGGCCATCCGTTTGAACAGGGATTTGACCTGCGCCTCGTGCCGGAAAAACTCGGCGACCCGCTGCGCTGGTCAACCCCGCAGCGGATTTTCGTGAATTCCATGAGCGACCTGTTTCATCCCGGCGTGCCGGATGAATACATCGTCAAGGTGGCGCGCGTGATGAAGGCCGCCAACTGGCACACCTACCAGATTCTCACCAAGCGCGCCGGGCGGATGCAGAAATTACTGAAAGGCAAATTGAAGTTCGCGGCGGAACAGCCGCATATCTGGTGGGGCGTGAGTGTGGAAAACCGCCAGCACGGATTGCCGCGCATTGATTTGCTCCGCGACTCGCCCGCGCAAGTCCGTTTCTTGAGCATCGAACCGCTGCTGGAACATCTTGGCCCAATCGCCTTGCGCGGCATTGATTGGGTGATTGTTGGCGGTGAAAGCGGGCCGGGCGCTCGGCCAATGGCTGCCGACTGGGTGCGGGACATCCGCGCGCAATGTCACCGGGCAAAGGTCGCCTTCTTTTTCAAGCAATGGGGCGGCGTCCGCAAAAAGGAAGCCGGACGGGAACTGGACGACCGCACCTATGATGAATTCCCGGAACGGCCGCAAATTCCTGTGCCCGGCTTGGAATTCCGGCGAAACACTTTGGAACGATTGGAATTGGTTTGATGAAAAATTCTCGACATGGTTCTGAAATCGGCGTATTCAGGCAGCAGTTGCAAACTAGCGGGTAATATATGGCAAACGAAATTACAATTCTTCATATTAGCGACTTGCACGCAAGATTGAGCGAGAAAGATAAGCTTCAAATGCGCGTAACTGCTCTTTTAGATGACATCGCCCTTCAGAATTTAACCATTGATTTGGTAGTGTTTACTGGCGACATTGCATTTTCAGGAAAAGAAGAGGAATATAAACTATCAAATGAACTTTTGTTTGAGCCATTATTACGACGATTTCAAATATCACCAAAGAAAGTCTTCGTCATTCCTGGAAATCATGATGTTGATCGTAATCTGATTGATGCAATGGAGGAATCTGGATTAAAAAGAACACTTAAGACATCTGAAGCGGCTGGTAATGCTTTCAAAACAAACGGATATGCCTCGAAACGACTAGCTGGTTATTTTGAATTCTTCAAAACAAAATACAATTCAGCGGCTCCATTTACTTTCCATTCTGTGTCTGTTCAAGGGTTTGATATAGGTATAGCCAGCCTTAATTCAGCTTGGCGCTGCTCAAGCGATCAAGATAAAGGCAAGCTATTTCTAACACACGAGCAGGTCAACATTGCGGCTGAGGCTCTGAATAAATGTGCCTTGAGGATTGCTTTGATCCATCATCCTTTCGATTGGTTCCACGAGAGCGAAAGTGATATTTTAGAGGACTTGAAGCGTCGCTTTGAAATAATATTATCTGGACATTTACATGGACAGGTAAGTATCGCTCAACAGACGACAGCCCACAATTCTCTCTTCTTGACGGCCCCAGCACTATACTTCGGAAAGCATGTGGATGGCTACAACTTATACCGAATAAGCATTGAAAATCGGGCTTTGACAGCAAATTTTCGTAAATACATTCGTAACCGTAACGATTTTGACAGGGATACCGCCCACGCACGAGATGGAGTGCATAAGTTCAATCTTCCTGTTCGAGACATTTCAAAATTGACTCACGCAGTTATGGTTCAGAGAATTGCTGCTTGCAAGTCAAGGCTACAAGAAGTGGTAAAAAGTCAGTTGCAAATAATCCAAAAAATAGACAACCCCGTTCTGGTCACCCCAAAAATTTCAAAAGTCACATGGTCAGCCGGAACAAAGATAAAATCACCAATTAGTGGTGGGTTAGTAGATATTGCAAAGAACCATTCAATTATATTTGGCCCAACTGATTCAGGGAAAACAATTCTTTTAGAAACATTAGCGGCAGATTTAAGTGAACAACGAGTTTTAGATAAGTCTGAACGTTTGGCTCTCTACGTTGAGTTTAAGGCGAACCAATCTTTTGAGTCAAAACAAGGACTTGGTGATTATTTAGATTCAATTGCCGGCAAGGAGCTTCCGGGCGAAAAACTCCAGCATGCCATTATTCTAGCAGATGGACTTGGAGAAAAACATTTGACAACATTGGATTATCTCATGGGGTTAGCTTTGGAAAGAGATTGGATAATACTTCTGTCAATCGGGAGTGAATTTCTTTTTGATGCATTGGTGCAAAAACCTGCCTTTGCAAAATGCGACTTTTATGAGTTGAGCCATTGGGGACCAAGTCGCATACGTGAGTTTGTTACCAAATATTTCGAGAATACAGATATTAATATTGATGCAGCATATAATTTTGTTAAGGCCAGTCTTGAAGATACTGACATTCCCGCGACCCCATGGATAGTTGCTTTGTATCTTTCCATTTTTCCTACCCTGGGGAAGCAGGTTTCGAGTTTGTCATTCCTTCGATTGCTGGAAAAAATTGAAGACCATCGCCTTGGTCAAGTTGAGACTTCTTCCGCTGATTCATTGTATAACAAGCGTCAAATACTAATGCGACTTGCTTGCACATGCCTGTCACGTGGAGCCATATCAATTGATAGGAAGTCATTAGAAGACATGGTTGAAGCATTTTTTAAGGAAAAGTTTCTACCGGTTAACATTCAAAACTTTATTGGATCATTGCACGATAGCGGATTGGTCATTTTATCAGACGATTCGATAAAGTTTTCCTATTTTGCATTTTATGATTATTATTTAGCACGTGCGTTTGAACGTAAAATAGCTGAACCGGATGCCATGCTAACAAGCTTGTCCGGCTGTTTGTCGATTGGACATGCTCTCAGTCTTTATGGTGGCATTTTTCGCGAGAACACAACAATTGCAAAAACTGTGCTTGTGCATGTCGGGACTGCATTTAAGGGCAAAGGAGCATTTACAATTAAAGATTTAGAGAAATATATTAACGACCTGCTGGTCGAATGCGACCGCGAGAAAACAGCCGATGAAATTGCAAACGCAGATTTGAAGAAGAAAATTGACTACGAAAAGGATGACGAAGGCTTTGACAAACGAAAAAGCAAGCAAGCGCATGACCGAATCGCTCAACTCCGACCACTTCAACCCACTTGCCAAGCGGAAGAGCTTGGAACTTGCGTTTTAGCCTTAAAAACTTTTTATAATCTATTTCGCAATCTTGAAAATATTTCTGGCGATGAAAAGGTTAAACTGTTAGATCAGGTTCTTGATTTTCACATTAGCCTCAACCTGAACCTGATTCAATTTTTCCACAGCATGAGAGGCGAGAGCACCGCAAGTGATTTTAGAACACTTACGGCTTATATCGTAACAATGGGTGGTCAATTATTTCTATCAAATAATATCGGCAACCAGAGTTTACAAGAAACCATTTTGGCTGCGTTAAATACTTCCACCAATGACTTAAAAAAACTATTACTTGTTTGTTTGTATGGTGATTTGCGTTTGCAGGGTTATCAAAAGCAATTGGAAGATTACGTCTCAAAGGCTGATACTTTAGTGGCTGTGGAGCTAATTTATCTGCAAACTAGATACTTGTTGATCACCCATGATACTCTTCAAGTTCCGGTATCCTCAATTTCTGCGTTTCAAGCTGCCTTTAGAAGACGGCATCAATTATACGGGAACAAAGATTCAAAAGGTGCCTTTGATAAAGCATACTCCGCTGATATTGAACAAGCCAAGCGTCAGCATTTGAGCTTTTTTAACGCACAGGAAGCTCTTTTGCGTTCTGGCAACTACGCCTAAATTTGTATTTTTTGACTAACTTTTATTTACATAATTGCAAAATAAATGAACCGTCTCCTGTTCGGTGACAATCTCAAGTGGCTGCGCGATCCGAAGGTTTTTCCCGACGCCAGCGTTGACCTCGTTTATCTCGACCCGCCGTTCAATTCCAATGCGGATTACAACGTCCTCTTCCGCGAGGCTTCCGGCGAGGCCAGCCAGGCGCAATTCCACGCCTTTACGGACACCTGGAACTGGGCGGACGCCGCGCAGACCTACGCCGAGTTTGTGGATCACTGCCCCAACACCGCCGTCGTGGAAATGGTGGAGGCGCTGCACCAGTTCCTGAAAAATTCCCCGATGATGGCGTATCTGGCGATGATGGCGCCGCGTCTGGTGGAACTGCATCGCGTCCTCAAACCCACCGGCAGCCTGTATCTCCATTGCGACCCGACCGCGAGCCATTATCTGCGGATGCTGCTGGATGGAATTTTCAGACAAGAAAATTTCCGAAATGAAATTATCTGGGAACGAACGGCAGCAAAAGGTGACGTTCGCCGCAAGTTCGGTTCAAATCATGATGTAATTCTTGCTTACGGCAAAACAAATGAAACATTTTTTCAATCTGTTTTCACCGAACCAGACGAAGATTACATTGGACGTTTCAGTTTGGACGACAACGATGGCAAAGGCGCGTATCGTTTAGCTCCGTTAGATAGTCCAAATACAAGGCCAAATCTCACTTACGAATACAAAGGTTTCAAACCGCCGGTAAAAGGTTGGCGAGTTAGCCGCGAATTGATGGAACAACTCGATGCTGAAGGTAGATTGGCTTTTCCAAAAACAAAAGATGGACGCATTGCAAAGAAACATTATTTGAACGAACAATTGGGGCCGAAAGTCGGCGATGTTTGGACAGACATTTCGCCGTTGCAGGCAGTCGGACTTGAACGCCTCGGTTATCCAACACAAAAGCCACAAGTATTGCTTGAAAGAATAATTCAAGCTTCAACAAATTCCGGCGACATCGTGCTGGATCCGTTTTGCGGTTGCGGCACCACCATTCACGCGGCGCAAAAACTCGGCCGGCAATGGATTGGCATTGATGTCACCTACCTCGCCATCAATCTCATCAAACGCCGCCTCAAAGACGCCTTTGGCGCAGACGCGCAGTTTGAGGAACGCGGCCAGCCCACGGATTTCGGCAGCGCCAAGGCATTGGCGGAACTGGACAAGTGGCAGTTCCAGCAATGGGCGCTCTCGCTGATTGACGCCCGCCCGCGCACGGAAGGCGATGGCAAAGGCGCAGACCGTGGCGTGGACGGGATGCTGTATTTTTACGATTACGCAAACCCCTCACCCGTCCTGCGGACACCCTCTCCCCGTCCGACGGGGAGAGGGAAGGGTGAGGGGCGCGTCAGTGAAGCCGTGCGCCAGAAAATCCTCGTGCAAGTCAAAGGCGGCGGCGTCCAGCGCAACGACGTGTCCACGCTGCTAGGCGACGTGAACAACCAGAAATTCATCGGCGGCATTTTAATCACGCTGGAAAAACCCACGAAGCCCATGCGCGAAGAAGCGGCGGACGCGGGCCGCTATGAATCCAAGCTCTGGCACAAAACCGATTATCCCAAAATCCAGATTCTCACGATTGAAGGATTGTTGAGCGGCAAAGAGCGTGTGGAAGCGCCGCCGCAGGAAAATCCCTTCGCGAAGGCCGGCAAGGAAACCATTTCCGGCAAACACCTGTCAGGAAAGCAGACTGATCTGATATAGCCAACCCCACCGGTAATTCCCAAAATCGCGGCTGACGAGACGGTAATCTCGTGGCGTTTGCTTACCAACACGCGGCGTTTGTTAGTTTACAAGCGGCGTTTGCAGCACTACACGCGACGTTTGCAGGTTAACACGGGTCGTTTGCAGCGTTACACGCGGTGCTTGTAAGTTTACAAACGTCGTTTGCAAGTTGACACGTGACGCTTGTAGCGCTACACATGGCGTTTGCAGGTTAACACACGTCGCTTGTTAGTTTACAAGCGACGTTTGCAAGTTAACACGCGGCGCTTGTTAGTTTACAAGCGATGTTTGTTAATTAACACGTGACGTTTGTAAGTTGACATACGACCTTTTTCCGCCGTCCTGTCCCGTTTCTTTACAATCTCGCGGGAATTTTTTCGCGCCCGGCTTTTCGAGTCGCGCGACAATCCGGCGCGGCGTTTCGGGCCATTTCCCTCTGCCAGAAGCACCTGTCTCAAAACGGTCTTAAAGGAAAGCTGTAAGTGCTGTCGCAGCATTTACAGCATTTGCTTAAATGCCGCTTCTGGCATGGCGGTTGCGGTTTAGGCGCGTGTAACACGGGTGCAGCGCGGAGCCGGGTTGGCTCCCTCCGGATGGCCCCGATTTTATCAACAATCAACCGAAAGGTTTATTATGAAAAAACAAGTCAACAGAGTCAGCCTTGGCTACAAGCGGCTGCCGGTGGAGGCGGTCCCGCCCTTTGCGGGGTGGGTCGTCACCTGCCTGACGGGAAGCGTGGTTTTCATCAACCCGCCCATCCCGCTGGTGCCGCCTGTGCCGCCCGACCCCACCGCCGCGGTGGACATGACCACGCGCATCACCAACCTGCAGGTTGCCATCAAGAATTATCAGGATGGCGGCCAGCTGGCGTTGACGGCGCGCAATGTCGCCGTGGCGGCGGTCTTTGAGGGCCTTGACGCGCTGGCGTTCTACGTGCAGACGGTCAGCCGTTTTGACCGCGACCTGATGCTCACCTCCGGCTTCGTGCCGACGAGCACCAATCACGGACAGTCAAAACTGGACACGCCGTCCATCTCGGGCATCGCCAACGACACCTCCACGGAGCTGGACGTGCATCTGACCTCGATAGCCAATGCCTATGGCTACGAGGTGCAGATCTGCACGGGCACAGGCGCGTGGACGACCGTCAAGTTCTCGGCGCAGGCGCGCACCATCCCGCTGACCGGTCTGACGACCGGCACGGTGTATCAAGTGCGCGCGCGGGCGCTGGGCGGCAGCACCGGTCAAAGCGACTGGTCCATGCCCGGCTCGAGCATTGTGGACTGACCAACACAAAAGCTGAAATTCTGAAATTAGAAAGCTGAAATCGGAATGCAACAGTCTGACTGAATCAAGGCCGGGACGGGAAACCGTTCCGGCTCCTTTATTTTTGCAGGAGACCACGCTGGCTTCAGTAATCTGTTAGTAAAACACCCCATGGAACGGACCAGCCCAATTCCCGTATTGTTTGCGCTGTGGGAAAACAGGCCAAAAGGGAAATAATATGCTTTATATATTTGTGGCAATACTGCTCGTCTTGTGGGCGCTGGGGATGTTGACCGGCACAACGATGGGCGGGTTCATCTATCTTCTGCCGGCGGCTGCCGTTCTCATGGTGCTGGCCGGATTCTTCATCTCCCGGCTCGACGCCGACGTGATGGAGGAATAGAGAACGCGCATCAACCCGGGGCGGGATGATGGGCTTGGATGGAAGTCCAACGCCATGCGGACGGAGTCACCGGCTGGGAAAAGCAAAAACCGATTGCTGACAGGAGGAAAATAAAGACCTTCAATCAACGTTTGTCCGATGAACCCTCACCGAAGGCTCTCAGAACAAATGGAAATTCCAACAGATCATGAACAGGACTCCGGCAACCAGCAATCCGATGGCTGCCCGCCGGAGTCCCTTGAATGATGGCTGCGGTTTGCCGCGCAGAATCTCGCCCGACCCAACCCGCCGCCGGTATTCCGGCAACTGCTTCAACAAGACAACACCGTAAATGGAAAAGAAGATTCCCATGGTGAGGAAAAACAAATGGATGGTGTAAACAATGTTTGGCATGCGCGGGGTTCCTAACGCAGAAAGCCGGGCCGCGCGGGACTGGTGATGAAGGACAGCCGTGGCGGCCGGCGAAGCCGGATTGTTTTGTTCATAAGATGCAGGAGCAGTATGGATACGCTCCCCCGAAAAGAATATGGGGTGTTTCCCCCATAAGAGATTTGCCGAGCGCAGCCCGGCATAGCCTATTTCTTTGCGATTCTCACCGTTGATGTTCTTTTGCCCGGATCCAGAACAGGCGGCGTCCGGTCGTTGGCATTATTCCGTCCGGAAAGATTCACCAAAGCGCCGCCAAGTTTCAGCGATTGGGAGGACGCCTCCAAAATATGGATCAGTTCAAGACCCTGCCTGCCATCCGTCATGGGAGTTTTCCCCTGGTTGATGCAATCCAGAAAGTGCTGGCATTCGGTTTTTAACGGCTCCTCCTGTTTGAGGTATGGCACATGGACATCGCCATAGTGATACGCATAATTGAATTCGGCAAAGGTGTCATAGTGCGGCGGTCTTTCCACCCGCGCGTCGAAAATCCGGATTTTTTCAAGCGGGGAAACATCGTCATAAACGATCATTCGCTTGCTGCCCACGATGGTCATTTCCCTTACTTTTCTCGGGTCGAGCCAGCTGCTGTGGATGATGGCCGAGCGCTCTCCCGGAAAGTTAAGCCACATGGTCGTGACATCCTCCACACCCGGCGTGACGTGCGCGCTGCCGTGGCAGTTGATGGTAATCGCCTCCCGCTCCATGATATGCAGGATGATGGCGATGTCGTGCGGCGCAAGGTCCCAGGCGACATTGATGTCCTTTTGGAACAGGCCGAGATTCAGCCGCCGGGCGCAGATGTAGCGGATTTCCCCGATGTCGCCGCATTGCACGATTTCCTTGATTTTTCTGACCGCCGGCGAATACAGGAAGGTATGGCCCACCATCAGCACCGCCCCCTGTCTCCTGGCAATATCAATCAACTCCTCGCATTCCCCGGATGAGGCCGCCATCGGCTTCTCAATAAAGGTGTGCTTGCCGGCCAGCAAGCTCGCCTTGGCCATCGGGAAATGCGACCTTACCGATGTGGCGATGACGACCGCGTCGAGGCCCACGCCATTCAGCATGTGCTTGTAACTCGTCTCGCCTTCGACCTCGGGATATAATGTTTTAAGGTGCGCCAGCCGGGGTTCGCTGACATCGCACATCATCTTCATGCTGCAATCGGGAAGCGACCTGAAATTGCGGATCAAATTCGGCCCCCAATACCCGCATCCCACCACTCCGACTTTTATTCGTTTTGCCATTTTACAAATTCAATTCCGATTTCGTCTCCATCTGGACATTTCCGCCATCCCTGGCCTGAACCACCCCGGCGAGAGGCGCCGTGGCGAAGGAATACGGTGTTGCCATTTCATTAAAATAGCCGCCCTTCGGGCGGACCGTCCGGGAGAATGATTTCCGGGCCCGCTTCGCTTCCAGCATTTGCATTATCAAAACTGGAACGGTCAGCAGGATGATTTTTAAATCCCACCCCAGGGTTTTGTTTTTCGCATACCGGATGTCCAACTGAATCATTTCCACAAAGGTGGTCTTGTTCTTTCCACTGACCTGCCACAACCCGGTCAAGCCGGGCACCGTCTGAAACCTTTCCTTTTGCCACGGCAGATATTGATCGTATTCGTAAGGCAGGCACGGGCGCGGCCCCACCAGGCTCATTTCGCCGCGAAGCACGTTGATCAACTGGGGCAGTTCGTCCAGACCGGACGCCCGGAGCAACACGCCAAAGGGAATGATGCGCGGATCCCCCTTGGAATCCATCTTTTGCATGGGCGTGTTCGAAGTCATCAATTCGCGCAGATGTCCCTCATGCGTGATTGTCCCTGAATTCACAAACATGGTCCGAAACTTGAAACACCCGAACCGCCGCCCCATGTAACCAACACGTTCCTGCCTGAACAAAACCGGTCCGGCGGAAGCACATCGAATCAACAGGGCTATCAATAACGCCAGCGGAATCAGAAATGGCAGGGCCAGCAAGATGAGAAAGGCGTCCAGTGCCCGCTTCCACAGCAGGCCCTGAACCGCCCCGGATGAAGAAAAACACTTCGATGGTTCCGACTCGATTGAAAAATTCATGTTCCTGGTTTTCACGGTTAAAAGGTTCTTTGCCCCCGAATGTTGATGTCTTGGTTGATTTATTGTTGTTTGACTGAAATGTCCGGCTCGCCGTCCACCGCAAGCACAAAGGAAAATCAGAATGAGTTGGTTCAATTAAGCCGCGATCCCGGCGGTAGTTTCAATCTCATTGAGTTCCGATTGAGCGAGGCGCATTGCGGCGGCGGCAACCACTCCGTCCACCTGTTCCGGCTTGCGTGCGCCGACAATGGCGGCGGTCACGGCGGGATGGCGCAAAGTCCAGGCGATTGCAACCGCTCCCGGGATGTTGCCATGCCGGTTGCCGACCGCGCGCAAGCGTTCCACCAGTTCAAGTCGGGTTGACAACCCGGGCTCATTGAAATCAGGACCGCATCTGCGCCAATCGTCAGCGGGCAGATTGAAGATGCGTTCCCGTGTCATGGCGCCCGTCAACAACCCTGAGACCATGGGTGAATAGACAATCACACCGATCCCTTCGCGCTCGCAGAACGGCAGTATCTCCGACTCCACTTCGGGATGCACCAGCGAGTATCGCGGCTGCAAAGAGGTGATGGGCGCGATGGCTTGTGCCCGCTCCATCTGTTCGATATTGAAATTCGAAACCCCGATCCAGCGCGCCTTGCCTTCACGTTGCAATTGCGCCATCGTGCCCCACCCCTCTTCAAGTTCGTTCATGTCCCCGACCGGCCAGTGGATTTGGTAGAGGTCGATCGTTTCGACCCTGAGCCGGCGCAGACTGTCCTCGCAGTCCCGCCGGATGGAATCTGCCGTCAGAACATGATGGGTTTTGCCGATTGCATCCCAACGGATGCCGCATTTGGTGAAAACATAGGGCCGTGGTTCCGGCCAGGCCGCGAGTGCCCGGCTCACAACTTCTTCAGAATGGCCCAGGCCGTAAACCGCCGCGGTGTCAATCCAGTTCATGCCCAGCTCAAGCGCGCGGTGAATTGCAGCGATGGAATTGTCATCATTCTGCTCTCTCCAGGCGGATTGCCAGCCCAACCCCCCAATGGCCCATGAGCCGTAACCTATGGGCGTGATGAACAAATCCGAATTTCCGAGTTGTTTTGTTTTCATGTGACCGGGCGTTTTTGTTTTGTAATTTCTTGAATGATTTAACTTTGTGGCACTCCGCGCATTGGCAGCCCCGGATAATTCGCCTAGCCACAGCGGCAGGCGGAGCAGAATTCATTGACCGCCTTTTCGACCGCGGCGCGGGTTTCACCTGTGCGCTTCTGAATCCGGCCGATCAATTCGTCCTGCCTGCCTTCGGCGTATTGGAGATCGTTGTCTGTAAGCGCGCCCCATTTCTCTTTCAGCTTGCCCCTGGTGATGTTCCAGTCGCCCTTGATTTCGAGTGTCGTCATGATGTTTGTTTTTGTTGTTTAACTTTACCCGCCGTCAGCGTGACGGCTAACGTGTTCCCGGGATCCGGGTTTCCTGACGTTAGGTCATGGGGGCGATTCTTCCTATGGGGTATAACCCTGCCATGAAACCGAGATGGCGTTGCGCCGGGTCGTGGCTCAAAGCTCCGGCGATGCCAAATCCGCCGCCTTCTCGAGGAGATGAAGGCCGCCAGTCTTGCCCACCGTCATTTCGTGACATTGCCTTTCATCCAGCTCGAACAGGCGTATTTGCCGGGCGGCAAAGTCGCGGTCCAGGACGTCGAGATTCGCCTCGTCGTTCAACTGGATTGACCGGTTGTCGAAATTTCCCGAGCCGACGGATGCAAACACGTCATCCACGACGAGGAGCTTCACATGCACCATCGTCGGCTGATATTCGTAGATTTTGATGCCGGCTTTGATCAGCTCCGGCCAATGATCCTTGGAGGCGGCGCGGACAATTTTTTGATTGGTGAATTTCCCCGGCACGATGACCTCCACCTTTACCCCGCGCCGGGCGGCATCGGTCAATTCTTTGCGGGTGAGGGCATCGGGCAGAAAATACGCATTCTCGATGCGCAACGTTTTCTGCGCCGAGGCAATCGCGAGGAGATACATCAAGTCAAGATTGGCATTGCCCTCCGAGCTCCGGAGCGCCTGCGCGAGGGATGTCCCCGTGCCGGCCAGCGGCGGAAAATAATCGCCGCCATGCAGCAGGTGGCCCCGGGATTTCAGCCAGTTGGCCATGAAGATCGCCTGCAGTTGGGCGACGACCGGCCCGGTGACCTCGTAATGATTGTCGCGCCAATGTTGCGGCGAACCGGCATTCCCCATCCATTCATCCGAGATGTCAGCGCCGCCGATGAAGGCGGTGTTTCCGTCAACAATCAACAATTTGCGGTGCGTGCGGTGGTTGTAACGGCGCGGATCCAGCCAAAAGATCGAATGATACTTGACGACCTCGACCCCCGCCTCACGCAATCGCGCCAGATTTTCACCGCCCATGTCCATGGTTCCCAAGGCATCGAGAATGGCGCAGACCTTCACGCCGGCACGGGCGCGTTCCGCCAGAGCCTCGGTGAATTCGCGCCCGATCTGCCCGTCCGTAAGCCAGTAGGCCTCGAAATTGACCGAATGTCTGGCCGAGCGAATGGCGCCGAGCATGGCCGGAAAGATTTGGGCGCCGTTCACCAGCGTCGTGATGTTGTTGCCGGGGACAAAGTCCGGCCCAAGCAAGGCGCCGGCTGTCTGTCGGAATTCCGGCGAGCTTGCGGAGTAAAGCGGCGCGATTTCCTGGCGCGGCTGCTTGCCGGTTCTAAAGGCGCAGCCCGGCAGGAAAAGGCCAAGGCTGCTTGAGATCAAAACCGCCAACGCCAGTTGGCGGCGGGCGCTGCGCATGACAGTCAAAGGCAGAAACGTCATTGCTGGGAAGCTGTGTTGATTCACGGCTCCAAAAACCGGGAGAAGACCTCATCGCACTTCCGGGCAAGGGAGAAATCCTTTTCGGTGATCCCCCCTTCATCATGCGTGGTGAGCGTCAACGTCACCTTGTCGGAACGGATGTCAATATCCGGTTGATGATTGATTTTCAGGGCTTGTTTGGCGATCCGGCGCACAAAATCCACGCTCGTCATGAATCCCTCAAACTTGAATGTGCGGCCGATGGCTTGCCCGCGTTCCGACCAGTCCGGAATCGCTTTCAGGTGAAGGCTGACTTGTTCTGTGGTCAATGCCGGCATGATTTTAAATTGATTCTTGATTCTCCCGGAACGGCTCTTCGTCGGCACGGGCGAGTTTGTTGGCGGCGGCCCAGATCCGTGCTTCCACCGATTTTGTGCCGGCACCCTTTTCCTCCCGGCCGGCTTTGAGCTGTTCCGCTTGCTGTTTCTGTTCGTCCGTGCGGCTGGATTTATTGTCTTGAGACATGAATGCGCGCTTTTTTGGAGTGTCAGGAAAAAGACAATTTAGAATCAATCCTTCTGATGAATTAACGCGGGCGATGCGGGGGGCGGCAAAAGGCCGGGATCTGCCGGCATGGGTTGGATGGGCACAGGTTGAGCTGGCACAACGGGCTGGATCGGCGCGGGATCGGCGGGCACAAGGGGTTGGACCGGCACCGGATTGGTGGGGACGAGAGGTTGAATCAGTTCAGGCTCGGGCATCATGGGTGTGGATTCCGCCAACACAGGTTGTGCCGGGGTGGTTTGTATCCGCAGCATGGTCGGTGGCTCCGGTCTGGTGGTTTGACCCGAAACCTTCAAAATGACAATCGAACTCATGATCGTCAGATACAGCATTGACCGCACATTTTTGCTGTTCATGAATTCCCCCGGTTTGCAGTCTTCGATTTGGTCGTTTGTGGCGGTGATGGTTCAATTCGCAGACGGATCATTCGCTTCATCGCCATGATTTTCGTGCCATTGGTTCTTCGCATCCTCCAAAATCGTGATTTGATCCGGCGTCAACAACGGCCTGATATGAATGACCGCCGTGTCCCGGTATGGCTGGAGGCCCGCCCAGACCCCCTGCAACTGCTGGCGCGCCGCCTGGATTTGTGCCGTGTCCTTCGATTCACGCGCCTGGCGAAGCGTGTCTTGAGCGGCATCAATCCGGGGTTGGTTGGCTACCTGGTATTGCTCGCACGTGTTGGCGAAGTCGTCCTCGATGGGCTTCATCTCGGTTTTTTGCTCGTCGGTGAGCTGCAGTTTTTCCTTGAGACCGGGGGGAAGAAGGCATTGTTCGCCCAAGGACCGGTCATTTTCCAGCGCGTCCTGGTATTTCTCGGATTGGACGAGCGGGGGCGAATTGGTGCTGTTGTATCGCAGGAGCTGGTTTTGTTCCAACAGGCTTTGTGCCATCAATGCGGGTGCGGCCAGTGCCAGTGAACTGCCAATGGCGAAAAGCGTGAGTCTGGTTTTCATATTTTCCTTTTTTGGTTTGGTTTATGCGGGGGAAATTGTGGTTTTGGAGCGCCCGGTTGTGCCGCCGGCTGAAGGCCCCGGCGCAACCGTCCAACGATTTGGCGCTTTAGCGGAATATCAGAACCAAAATGACGATGAGGAGAACGAGCCCGAGCCCGCCTCCGCCGATATAGATTGCGCTGCCCAAAACCGGTGTGAATAAGAGATGCATGGTTTGTCTTTCTTTTTTGGATGGCGGTTTATTCGCCATCATTTTTTCTGCGTGACGTTAATGTTTATTGTCGCCATCCGGAGGACCCGTCTTAGAATTGTCCCTCTGGTCATGACGCTCATCGGAAGACTTCCAATCTTTCGGATACCGCTTGAGCATGTCCGCGTGATGTCTTTCCGGCGAGTCATGCCAATCCATGTTCACCGATGGTGAAGCTTGGAGCACGTCAACCGAGACACCCTGTGGCGCCGGTGCCATAACCCATGCGCCGTTTTCCAGATAGGCGTATTGGTGCCGGCCGCTGTTGTAATAGACGCCGTAGCTGGGGTAATAAACGTAGTCGTCTTGCACCACGACCGCCGGCGCCACCACCACCACGGGAGGCGTCACGGTTACCCCGATGCCCTGCGCATCGGCGGAACTCACGCCGTTGGTCAGCGCCGCCAGAAGCACGGCGCCCAGCACGAATCCCACTTTGTTTGTTATGTTAGTTTTGAAGAAATGTTTTTTGTTAATCATGGGACGAGAGTAATCCGTGGAACTCGCCGTCGCCATGGGGTGTAACCCGAAGCCTTCCGCCCTTCGTTGAAACCGCGGATGACGCGGATTGTTTTTTGGACGGAATCAACCGGATTCCATCATTCTGTCAGAAATCCAATTTCCATTTTTACTTTGCAACCACGGATGAACACTGATTTTGACAATTCAAAGACGCGAAGACGCGGCGGTCTGCCACAGCCGACACTACAGGCTTGGCAATACAAAGTTGTCGTGAAGGAATTTTAACCAGTCCGGCAGTTTTGAGGCCACGGTTTTATAGCCGGTAGCCTCAAAGCAACCGGCCGCCAGTTTCTGATAATATTGAGGGGATGGCGCGGCATGACGCCGATGACGGCGGGCGGCTTGTTCGTAGAACAGTCCGAGGCCAATCGTAATCCGGTTGGCGACCGCCGCCGGGGGGTCGTTTTTGAGGCGCGCGCCTTCGCCGGACAACCGGCAGCACATTTGTCCCAGTTGATTGAGCTGGGATAAAAATGCCTGGTAAATCCTCAAGGTGTCGGTTTCGTCGGCGCCAAAAGTGGACAGCTTGCACAAAATCCAACTGAACGATTTTTGCGGGAGCAACCCGGCGTTGTCGTCGGCCAGCCGGCTTAACTGCTGCCGGATGAGGTCCCGCGAACCGGGGTCATCCAGCAACACCTGCGCATGCGCCTGCTGTTTTGGCGGCACTAATTTGGCAATCAAATCATCCATACCTTGATTGTCGGTTAATCCGGCCCGGTGCTTGACCGTGCCAACGGTTCACCAGGTCAGCAAGCATTTTATCGGCCAGTTAAACGAAAAGAGACTTGGAATTCTGGCTTCGCGTAGTTCGCGGTTTACCAATACGCGTTTTGGCTTCCCCCTGAAACTTTGCCGGCGCCGCTGACAAAAAATCCGGACACGGAAGCCCCCACAATCTGATGGATCTGATGCACCTGCAAAGCCACCAAAAGCGTTCCGTGCCCGGAAATTATCCCGTCAGAGCAGCCAGCCGCCTGCGTCCTTAATTCGGATTCTTCCTTTTGAAGATCAGGACCAGCCCGATGACGGCGAACGTGACGACGATCAACCTGACATACAGGGGCGCGTCCTCGGAAAACATGCTCATGACCACCTTTACCTCCTGCGGCGCCTGACTGCGACTAGGAGTTTCCTTGCCGCCTCCAGAAAATCCCCTGGCCGCACCGGTTGGAATATCCTGAAAATCCTGTTCCTTCTGTCAAAGTGTGCGTGGTGCCCGGTGTGTGCCGCACGGTAGGGTTACACCTGATAGCCCATGACGAACTGAAGGTGTAGTTATGTGCCGGTCAAGTAACGAAACAAACAAAAACAACAATTACAATTATGAAAAAAATCATCCTCTCATGCTTCGCCGCCGCCGCCCTTGCGACACTCGCCGGCTGCGCGACTCCGGCTGCTCCGACAACCACAACCAGCACGACCACCACAACGCCCGCCGTGCCCGCCGTGCCCGCCACTTCGACCACCACCACGCAAACCCAGTAACGATCAGGGTTCAGGCTTTCGCGTTTGCAGGGCGGACACCCGATGGCGAACATGCCATTGCGCAGCCTTGCCCATGACCTGGTTATGTGCCGGCTGTGCATCATCGCCTTGGGGTTGTTGTTGTGCGGGACCGTCCTTGGAGCCAGCCAGGTTTATCCGGTCAAGGTCGGTGCCAGCGGCCGTTACTTCGTGGATCAGAACAACGTTCCGTTTTTGATGGTGGGTGATTCTCCCCACACATTGGTGGTGAACATTTCCTATGCGGACGCCGCGTTTTATCTGGCGGACCGGGCGACGAACGGATTCAACAGCCTCTGGGTGGAAACGTTGTGCAACACCTATGTTTACGGCCGGCCGAATGGCAGCCTGCTGGACGGAACCCTCCCGTTTACGAACAACATCCCGGGCAACACCAACTACGATCTGACCGCCCCGAACGAGGCTTATTTCGCACACGTGGACCAGATCATCAGGATGGCGGCGACGAACGGGATACAGGTGATGCTCGATCCCATCGAGACGGGCGGCTGGCTGGCCACCATGCTGGCCAACGGCACGACCAAATGCCGGGCCTACGGCCAGTATCTTGGCAATCGCTACAAGAATGTCCCCAACATCGTCTGGATCAGCGGGAATGATTTTCAGACTTGGAGCGTTCCGACCAATGATGCGGTGGTGATGGCGGTGGCGTTGGGCATCAGGGACAGGGACACCAACCATGTCCAGACGGTGGAATTGAATTACAACATGAGCAGCTCGCTGGACGACACGAACTGGGCGCCCATCATCGGATTGGACGGGGCATACACCTACTGGCCGACCTACGACGAGGTGTTGCACGCCTACCGCCAAACCACCAACCGGCCGGTGTTCATGGAGGAGGCCAATTATGAGTTTGAGAGCTTGCAGGGGCCGGTCACGACGGCGCCGATCCTGCGCAAGCAGGAGTATTGGACACTGTTAAGCGGCGGGGCGGGGCAGGTGTATGGCAACCATTATATCTGGCCGTTTTTGAGCGGATGGCAGACGCAATTGGACACGCCGGGGGCCATCGAGATGCGCCATGTGACGGCGCTGTTCGCGCCGCGGGCCTGGTATAATCTGGTGCCGGACACGAACCATACGGTGGTGACGGCGGGGTATGGGACATATTCCGGCAGCGGTTACGTGGCCGACAACAATTATGTGACGGCGGCCCGGACCCCCGACGGGACGCTGGCCATTGCCTATATGCCCACGGCAGGAACCATCACGGTCAATCTTGCAAGTTTCAGCAATGCGGTGACGGCACGGTGGTATGATCCCAGCACAGGGTCTTACATCCCGATCTCCGGGTCACCATTTCCCAACACCGGCACGCAAAACTTCACACCGTCCGGGAACAACTCGGATGGGGACGGAGGCTGGGCGCTGGTGCTGGAGAAGGTTGCCGTCGTTCCAATTCCCCTGAATATAAAACTTTCCGGCGGCAAGCTGGTTTTGAGCTGGAACGATCCGCAGTCGGCATTTTCCCTCTATGCGGCCCCATCGCTAACGGGCGTCTTCACCAACTTGGCCGGAGCCAGCAGTCCATACACCAACACCGGCACCGGCCCGCAAAAAATCTTCCGGTTGCAATCGAATTAAAGAAGTTTCAATCCCCGGCCATGCGCTTCCAGAGGGCGTTGCCCACCATTAAAGTGAACGCGACGGTTGCCATCGCCACGGCGCACGCCAGAAATTCCACTTCAAAGAGCCATTTTTTATTGTCCATGGTGCGAGTATCACCCGGCAATCCCGCGTCTGCCATGGGGTGTTCACCCTATCGGAAAGGAGAATCGTCCGGCATTGGGCGGGGACGTTGCGCCATGCCAACTGGCAAACTAATGCCCCTTCTTTTTGGGTGCCGGAGGAGGATTGTTTTCCGAATTTTCCTTCACCACCGCAATCATCTCCTCCATCCCTTCCTTGATCTCGTTGACCTGGGGATGCACTTCCTTGATGAGGTCGTGCTCTATGCGGGACAGCTTTTCGATGCGTTTGCCCTGCTCGCGCAACTGGTCCAACAGGGTGTTCTGTTTGACGGAAAGCCGGCGCATCCACCAGAAACAGACACCCCAGCAAACAGTGCCGGCCAGGGTCATCCAGAAGGCGAGGTTGTTTTTACTCATAACCACCACGCGGCGCATACATGGAGACGGCATTCAGGGTGTGGCATAGATTTGTTGTAGCGGCGGTCTGCGACCGCCGAAAACGACGCTCATAGAGCGCCGCTACAGCAAGGAGTTTTGAAACCATGCAGCCCAGCTCTAAACAATGGTCAACTGGACGCTGCTCTCGATGATGCCCGCGCTGATGGCGTAGCGGGTGAGGCCGGCGGTGTCGTGGATGTCGAGCTTCCGCATGACATGCTCGCGATGTTTCTCGACGGTCTTCATGCCGATGCCGAGTTCCGCCGCGATTTCCTTGTTGGCCCTGCCTTCGGCGATCAGTTGCAGCACTTCCATCTCGCGCGTGGTCAGCGAGACGGCTTTTTTTGTGAACCTGCCCGCGCGGTCGGGCTCCAGCGGATGGATGCGCTGCTGACGCCGGGAAATAATGGGGCTGAAAACCTTTTTCCCCTTGTGGACTTCGCGGATCGCCAGGCACACGTCGTGGACAGTGGCTTGCTTGAGCAGAAAACCCATGGCGCCGGATTCGGTCGCGTTCTTCACATAAGCATCATCGCTGTGCGCGGAGAGCATGAGCACTTTGGCGGCGGGGTTGGCTTTGAGCATCTGGCGGGTGGCCTCCAAACCATTGAGCAACGGCATGGCAATGTCCATCAACACCACGTCGGGCTGAAGTTTTTTGACTTGAACGACGGCTTCGCGACCGGA
>Ga0181537_10000255_pt1 | contig 50243 bp, 44 predicted proteins | sample PEATcosm2014_Bin_39_FD_119765 | JGI IMG/M metagenome (GOLD analysis project Ga0181537, IMG submission 119765) | Peatland microbial communities from MTU Mesocosm Facility, Houghton, MI, USA - PEATcosm2014_Bin23_10_metaG | ecosystem: Environmental > Terrestrial > Soil > Wetlands > Peat | place...
ACAGCGATGGCCGCGGCATCGCCTACTTCGCCACCGTGATGGTCACGCAGCTGGTGCTCGGTATCCTCGCCAGCATCATCGTGATGTGGTTTTCGCGCCAGCGCGAATTTCGCGCCGATGCCGGCGGCGCGCGGCTGGCCGGCCGCGACCGCATGATTGCGGCGCTGGAACGGCTCAAGGCCGCGCATGACGAGCCGCTGCCGGCTCAGCTCAACGCCTTCGGCATCTCCGGCGGGGAAGGCCGCGGCCTTGCGCGCCTGTTCATGAGCCACCCGCCGATCGAGGAGCGCATCTCGGCGCTACGCGCGGCATCGGGCTGATGAGGCTGCGCGCGGCATGAACGAAAGCGGCGGCGCGCACCTCGCCGAGCTGCGCAGTCTGCTCGGCGCCGACAGCGTGCTCACCGACGCCGCCGACACCGAGCCGTTCCTGGTGGATCAGCGACAGCTGTATCGCGGCAGCGCGCTCGCCGTCGTGCTGCCGCGCAACGTCGCCGAAGTCGCGCGCCTGGTCGGCTGGTGCAACCAGCATCGCATCGGTCTGGTGCCGCAGGGCGGCAACACCAGCTATTGCGGCGGTGCCACGCCGGATGAATCCGGGCGGCAGCTGCTGCTGTCGCTGCGCAGACTCAATCGCATCCGCGCGGTCGACGCCGATAATTTTTCCCTTACCGCCGAGGCCGGCTGCGTGCTGGCCAGCGTGCAGCGGGCTGCCGCTGCGGTCGAGCGCTTCTTTCCTCTCAGCCTGGGCTCGGAGGGCAGCTGCCAGATCGGTGGCAACCTGGCCACCAACGCCGGCGGCCTCAATGTCGTGCGCTATGGCATGGCGCGTGAGCTGGTACTCGGCATCGAGGCGGTGCTGCCCGACGGCCAGGTGCTCGACGGCCTCAAATCGCTGCGCAAGGACAACACCGGCTACGACCTGAAGTCGCTGCTGGTCGGCTCCGAGGGCACGCTTGGCGTGATCACCGCGGCGACGCTCAAGCTGTGGCCCGCAATGCGCAGCAGCGCGACCGCGCTGGTCGCGATCGCAAAGCCCGCGGACGCGGTGAGCCTGCTCGGTCTGCTGAAGGCGCGCGCCGGCGAGCGGCTCAGCTCCTTCGAGCTGCTGCCGCGCATCGCGATCGAGCTGACCGCGCGTCACATCAACGGCGTCACTGATCCGCTGTCCGCGGTCTATCCGTGGTACATCCTGTGCGAGCTGACCTCGGCGGCGGACGAGCCGCTGTCCGAACTGCTGCAGCAGACGCTGGCGGACGCGGCCGAGGGTTCGCTGCTGCTGGACGCGGCGCTCGCCAGCAGCGAGCGCGTGCGTGCCGCATTCTGGCGGCTGCGCGAGAGCGTGCCGGAGGCGCAGCGCCACGCGGGCGCAAGCCTGAAGCACGATATCAGCGTACCGGTAGCCTCGCTGCCGCAGTTCATTGAAGAGGCGTCGCTCTGGGTGCACACCCACGTCCGCAATGGCGTACTGGTGTGCTACGGGCACGCCGGCGACGGCAACCTGCACTTCAACATCGGCTGCATCGAGCGCGAGCGATCCGAGGCGTTCCTGGCGCAGGAGCCGCAGATCCGGCGCGCGATCCACGACCTGGTGGCAAAGTTCGACGGCAGTATCAGCGCCGAGCACGGCATCGGCCGGCTGAAGCGCGAGGAGCTGCAGCGCTACGCGTCGCCGGCGGCGCTGGGGACGATGCGCGCGATCAAGCAGGCGCTGGATCCGAACGGCATCATGAACCCTGGCAAGCTGCTCTGACCTGCTCGCGCAGGATGCCTGCCAGGCGCTGCGCGCCCGGGCCGGCATAGTCGCGATCGGCGTATACCAGGTACAGCTGTACGAACGCCTCCGCGCCTTCGCGCAGCGGCAGTGGCTTGAGCAGGCCTTCGCGCAGCTCGGTGCGGATGGTGTCCTGGGCAAACCAGGCAAATCCGAGCCCCATCACGGCGGCGTGGATCTGGGTCGCCTTGTGGCTCACGGTCCAGCGTTGGCCGGGGCCCAGCCACGGCGCATTGCGGCTGCGCTGGCTGCCGGAATCGCGGATCACCAGCTGGCGGTACTGGCGCAGGTCCTGTGCCGTGAGCTTGCGCGCCAGCCGGTGCAGCGGATGCTCGGGGTGCGCCGCCGCGATGAACTTCATCGGCATCAGCGCATCGCCCATGAACCCCGGCGGCACCAGCGAGCAGATCGCCAGATCGACCCGGCGCTCGATCAGCGCCTCGTCGGTGCCGCTGAGCACGGTCTCGTACAGCTCGATACGCGTATCGGGCCGCTCCTGCGCAAACAGCTCGAAGCAGCGCAGCAGCAACCAGGTCGGAAAGATGATCTCCACCGCCAGCTTCAGCTCGCTCTCCCAGCCTGCCGCCAGGTGCCGGCCGGCGCCCTCGAGCGATTCGGCCTCCTGCAGCAGTCCCTTGGCGCGCCGATAGAGCACCTCGCCGCTGCCGGTGAGGCGCGCCTTGCGGCCACTGATCGCGAACAGCTTCACCTGCAGCAGCGCCTCGATCCTCTGTATCGCGTAGGTGATCGCGGACTGGCTCTTGTGCAGCAGCCCGGCGGCCTGCGCGTAGCCGCCCGCGTCCACGACCGCCTGCAGCGCACGCCATTGCTCGAGTGAAATCCGGGGAGTCGGTGCCATGATACATCAGCTTTTTAGATAGATTTAAGCCGAATATTCTACTTTTTTATCTCTCCAGTAAATAGTTAACTGAGGTCCAGCGAAACCACCCGCTACTGCGAGGATCCCACCATGACCACGCTGCTGCAGATCAACGCCAGCATCCACGCCGACCACGGCCAGTCGAGCCAGCTGGCTGCCAAATTCGTGCAGGCCTTTGCCCGCAGCCACCCGGACGCGCAGATCATCGTGCGCGACCTGGCGAGCGATACCGTGCCGCACCTGAGCGCGGAACGCTTCGCCGCATTCCTGAGCAAACCCGAACAGCGCAGCGCCGCGCAGCGCGACGTGATCGCCTATTCGGATGCGCTGATCGCCGAACTCAAGCAGGCCGATATCATCGTGCTGGGACTGCCGATGTATAACTTCGGCGTACCCTCGCAGCTCAAGGCCTACTTCGACCATATCGCCCGCGCCGGCGAGACCTTCCGCTATACCGCCAACGGCCCGATCGGGCTGCTGGGCGGCAAGAAGGTGTATGTATTCGCGGCCCGCGGCGGCTTGTACGCCGGCACGGCGCTTGATACACAGACCAGCTACGTGCGCGATTTCCTGCGCTTCATCGGTATCGAGGATGTCGAGTTCGTCTACGCCGAGGGACTTGCGATCAGTGCCGAGAGCAAGGCCAGCGGACTGGCCAGCGCGGAAAAAAATATCGCGAAACATATCGAGCGGCTGGCGGCCTAAGCGCCCACCGGCCCAGGAGCAAGCATGCGTACCCTGACAGAGATCATTGCATCGGTGGCGACCTCGGACGGCGCCGGCGTCAAGCTGCGCCGCAGCCTGGGCAGCCAGCGCGGCCTGCAGGTCGATCCGTTCCTGCTGCTCGACGAGTTCTACTCGGACGATCCGAAGGACTATATCGCCGGCTTCCCGGCGCATCCGCATCGCGGCTTCGAGACCGTAACCTACATGCTCGACGGCCACATGCGGCATGAGGATCATCTCGGCAACCGCGGCGACCTTTCGCCCGGCGACGTGCAGTGGATGACGGCCGCGCGCGGCATCATTCATTCGGAGATGCCGCAGCAGAGCGAGGGCCGGATGCGCGGCTTCCAGCTGTGGATCAACCTGCCCTCGAACGAGAAGATGAAGCCGGCGCACTATCGCGATATCCCGGCGCAGCAGATCCCATCGGTGCCGCTGGCAGCGGGCGCGAGTGCCAAGGTAATCGCCGGCAGCATTGTGCTCGAGGGCGCCAGCGTCAGCGGGCCGGTCAACGCGCCGGGTGCGCCGCTGAGCACCGATCCGCTGTACCTGGACCTGAAGCTGCCCGCGGGCGTCGAGCTTACGGTGCCGGTCACTGCAGGGCACAACGCATTTTTATATGTGTATGAGGGCGAGGCGAAGGTCGGCGAGCCGCAGGGCCCCCGGACACTGCCCTATCGCGCCGCCGGCGTGCTCTCGGACGGCGATGCAGTGCAGCTGCGCGGCGGCGAGCGCGGTGCGCAACTGCTGCTGCTGGCGGCGCGGCCGCTGCGCGAGCCGGTGGTGCAGTACGGCCCGTTCGTGATGAACACCCGCCAGGAAATCGAGCAGGCGGTGGAGGACTATCGCAGCGGGCGATTTGCCGCGTAGCGATCGATCAGGGCGGAACGGGCGCGGGCGTACCGACGCGCATCAGTCCCTCCTGGGCGGTGTTGGCGACCAGGCGCCCGTCGCGCGTGAAGATGCTGCCGCGGGAAAATCCGCGCGATCCCGCGGCGCTCGGGCTGTCGTACGAGCACAGGTACCACTGGTCCACCCGCATCGGCCAGTGCATCCACATCGCATGGTCGATGCTCGCCAGGAAGCGCTTGCCGCTCATCAGTTCTTCCAGGTGCGGCAGGGTGGCAGTCGTGAGCAGGTAGAAATCCGACACGTACGCCAGCAGGCAGCGATGCAGCACGTCGTCGTCCGGCAGCCGATCGATCGCGCGCATCCAGATGTGCTGCAGCGGCGGTGCGTTCCTGGGCTGCGTCGGATCGCGCCGCTCCACCATGCGGAATTCAAACGGCCGCGCCGAGGCGTACAGCCGCCGGGTCTTCTCCGGCATCGCATCGAGTACCGCCTGCGGCACCGGCTCGGAGTCCGACAGCGATTCGGGCGGCGGCACTTCCGGCATCGCTATCTGGTGCTCGACCCCGGACTGCGCCGTCTGGAACGAGGCCGACATATGAAAGATCTGCTCGCCATGCTGGATCGCGGTGACCCTGCGGCTGGTGAAGCTCGCGCCGTCGCGGCTGCGGTCGACGAAGTAGACGATCGGCGCGTTGAAGTCACCGCGTCTCAGGAAATACGCATGTAATGAATGCGCCACCCGGTCGGGCGCCACCGTGGCGTACGCGGCGCGCAGGCTCTGGCCCAGTACCTGGCCGCCGAACACCTGCGGGCTGCCGATGTCGCGGCTCACGCCGCGAAACAGATTGATCTCCAGCTGTTCGAGTTCCAGCAGGCGGATCAGCTCGGCCAGGCTCGCATGCATCAGGCGGTCGCAACGCCCAGGCGTTTCTGCATGGCCGGACTGGTGGTGGTGTACTGCAGGAACTGCTTCTTGGCCGGATACAGGTGATGCTGGATCGCGAATGCCGCCAGCGCGGCTTCGTGGAAGCCGGAGAGAATCAGCTTCTTCTTGCCCGGGTAGGTATTGATGTCGCCGATCGCGAACACGCCCGGGATGTTGGACTCGAATCTTTCCGTATCCACCTTGATGGCGCGCTTGTCGAGATCCAGGCCCCATTCCGCGATCGGTCCGAGTTTTGGCGCCAGGCCGAAGAACACCAGCAGATGCTCGGCGTCGAGCCGATGCAGCTCACCGGCGGCGTCCTTGACATGCACGCCCTTGAGCGCACCGTCCTCGCTGTGCGTTGCATGCGCCAGTCCCTCGATGAAGCGCAGCTTGCCGGACCCCTGCAGTTCGCGCATCTGCGCGACTGAGGCCGGCGCGGCGCGAAATTCGGCGCGCCGGTGAACCAGCGCGAGGCTCGATGCCTTGGGCGCCAGCGCCAGCGCCCAGTCGAGGGCCGAATCGCCGCCGCCGAAGATCACCAGGTTGCGGCCGTGGAAGTCGGCCACGTTCTTGATCTTGTAGTGGACCTGCTTGCCCTCGAAGGTCTCGATCCCCTCGACCGAGAGGCGGCGCGGCTGGAACGAACCCACGCCCGCGGCGATCACTACCGCGCCGGCGTCGAACACCGTGCCGGCGGCGGTCGCGACCCGGAAACGGCCGTTGTCCTGCTTGCTCAGCTGCACAGCCTCCTCGCCCAGGTGCAGCTCGGCGCCGAACGGCTTGATCTGCTGCAGCAGCCGGTCGACCAGCTCCTGTGCGCCGCAGATCGGCAGCGCCGGAATGTCGTAGATCGGCTTATCCGGATACAGCTCGGTGCACTGGCCGCCGGGCTGCTTCAACGTGTCCACCACGTGCGACTTGATGCCCAGCAGCCCAAGTTCAAAGACCTGGAACAGGCCGGCAGGGCCCGCGCCGATGATGACCACTTCCGTGGTGATGTCGTTATCGCTCAATGGGATACGCTCGCAGAGTGGATGAGGCCGCGAATTCTAGCGACGCGGCTGCGCCCAGGGCAATCAAATACCGGTTCAGGGCTTGCTGCCGTAAGCTTATAGTCTGCCAAACTGGAGGAGATCCCGATATGGGCAGCAATTCCGAACTGCATCGCCGTCGCGCCGCCGCGGTACCGCGCGGCGTGGGCAACTCGCTCAGCGTCTACGTCGATCATGCGAAGAACGCCGAGCTGTGGGACGTCGAGGGACACCGTTACATCGATTTCGCCAGTGGCATCTCGGTGCTCAATATCGGCCACCTGCATCCGCGCGTGGTCGCCGCCGTGCAGCAGCAGATGCAGCAGGTGGCGCATGCCTGCTTCCAGGTGACCCCGTACGAGAGCTACGTCGCCCTGGCCGAGCGGCTCAACGCGCTCGCACCGGGCCCCACGCCCAAGAAGACCATCCTGTTCTCGACCGGCGCCGAGGCGGTCGAGAACGCGCTCAAGATCGCGCGCTATCACACGCGCCGCTCGGCGGTGATCGCCTTCAGCGGCGCCTTTCATGGCCGCACGCTCGCCACCATGACGCTGACCGGCAAGGTGCAGCCCTACAAGGCCGGCTTCGGGCCGATGCTGCCGGAGGTGTTCCACGTGCCGTTTCCGATGGCCTATCACGGCGTGACGTCGCAGATGTCGCTGGCCGCAATCGAGCAGCTGTTCAAGGCCGATGTCGACCCGGCGCGCGTCGCTGCGATCATCATCGAGCCGGTGCAGGGTGAAGGCGGCTTCTACGTCGCGCCGCCGGATTTCCTGCGCAGCCTGCGCGCACTGTGCGACCGCCACGGCATCCTGCTGATCGCCGATGAAATCCAGTCCGGCATCGCCCGCACCGGGCGCATGTTCGCGATCGAGCATGCCGGTATCGAGGCGGACCTGATGACCGTCGCCAAGAGCATCGCCGGCGGTCTGCCGCTATCGGCGGTGGTCGGCAAGGCCGAGATCATGGATGCGCCGCCGCCCGGCGGGCTGGGCGGTACCTATGCCGGATCGCCGGTGGCCTGCGCTGCGGCGCTGGCGGTGCTGGACGTGATCACCGAGGAGCGCCTGATCGAGCGCGCACAACAGCTCGGAGCAAGGCTTACGACTCGCCTGAAGACGCTGCAGGGCAAGTACAGCGCCATCGGCGAGGTGCGCGGACTGGGCGCGATGGTGGCGATCGAACTGGTCAAGGGCGGCAGCGCCGATCAGCCCGACGCCGAGCTGACGCGCGCGCTGGTACAGGCCGCCGCACGCCAGGGACTGATCATCCTGTCATGCGGGATCTATGCAAACGTGATTCGCTTTCTTGCCCCGTTGACGATCAGCGATGCGCTGCTGGCGGAAGGGCTCGAGCGGCTGGATGCGGCGCTCGCCGAAGTCACGCACGCGCCGACCGCAGCCGCCGCCAACGCCTGACGCGCGTAAAGAGCGAGCCGGGCAATCGCGCCCACCCAGGGACGCTGTTAGAGCATGAGCTTTTTTTTCTTAATGAAAAAAAAGCTCATGCCCTAACAGCGTCCATAGGTAATTCCCGAGGAACCGGCTCGCTCTTTACGCGCGCCCCGCATTAGCGTCGGTCGGCGCGTGAAAGTACTCGCTCTCCGCCGCCAACTGGTCGATCAGCCGTTTCAGTTCGGTCATGCGCGCCTCGGCAGTGCCGATCGGCACGCAGTCCTCACAGCGCGGATCGCCGCACGGCTGGCGTGAATACAGCCAGTACTGTACCGCACCCGCCAGCAATCCATCGGCGATGTCCCAGAGATCTGCTTCCTTGTCCTTGCCGGCCAGTCGATTGCCGAGGTCGACGGCCTTGGAGAACGCGGCATCGAAGGTATCAGCGGCTTCTTCCATAAGTTGCTCTATTGTACCGCGTCCGACGGTCAGCGATAGCCGCGCGCCTGCAGGGCGAACAACTGGGCGTAATGCCCGGCAGCGGCCATGAGCTGCTCGTGGCTGCCCTTCTCGATGATGCGGCCGCGATCGAGCACCGCGATCTGATCGGCCATGCGCACGGTCGAAAAGCGGTGCGAAATCAGAATGGTGATGCGATCGCGCGCCAGCGTACGAAAATGTTCGAAGATCTCAGCCTCGGCGCGTGCATCCATGGCCGCGGTGGGCTCATCGAGCACCAGAATATCCGCGTCGGTTCGCATGAACGCACGCGCCAGTGCGATCTTCTGCCATTGGCCGCCGGACAGTTCCTGGCCGTCCTTGAACCATTTGCCGAGCTGCGTCTGGTAGCCGCCCGGCAATTGCTCGATGAAGGCCGCGGCGCGGCCCTTCTCGGCCGCCTGCTGCCAGCGCTGCTGATCCTCGAAGTAGCGCTCATCGCCGGCGCCGACATTCTCGCCCACCAGCATCTGGTAGCGCGTGAAGTCCTGAAAGATCACGCCGATGCGCGCCCGCAGCGCCTGCTCGCTCCACTGCGGCAGCGGCAACCCATCCACCAGGATGCGGCCCGAATCGGGGCTGTAGAGCCGCGTCAGCAGCTTGATCAGCGTGGTCTTGCCGGAACCGTTCTCGCCTACCAGCGCAAGGCTGCTGCCGGGCGTCAGATGCAGGTCGATATCGATCAGCGCCGGCTGCACCGCACCCGGATAGGTAAAGCTCACATGCTCGAAACGCACGCCGTCGGATGGCAGCGGGCCGCGCACTGCGTTGCCTGGCGCGGCATCCACCGGTGTCTCGAGATATTCATACAGTGTCGACAGGTAAAGGTTGTCCTCGTACATGCCGCCGACGGCGGACAATATCGCCGACACTGCCGCCTGCCCCTGGCGGAACAACAGCAGGTACATCGTCATCTGCCCGAGCGTGATGCGCGCCTGGATGGTCGACAGCGCGATCCAGGCATAGGCGCCGTACAGCGTGGATGTCGCCAGCAGGCTCAGTCCGAAACCCCAGCTGTCGCGCCGGATCGACAGCGCCCGGTCCTCGCGGTACAGCCGCGTGAAGATATCGCGGTAGCGCTGCAGCAGCCTTGCGCCCAAGCCGAACAGCTTGACCTCCTTGGCGTGGTCCTCGCGCGCCAGCACGGTCTCCAGATACACCTGCATGCGCGTCTCGGGCGAGCGCCAGCGAAACAACCGGAATGCATCGCCGGAAAACTTGGCCTCGGCCACGAACGCCGGCAGGCCCGCGACCAGCAGCACCAGCATGGTCCAGGGCGAGAAGCGCACCAGCAGCGCGGCATAGCTGAGCAGCGAGATGGCGTTCTGCGTCAGGCCGAAGGTGCGCATCACCAGGCTCAGCGGGCGACTCGAAGCCTCGCGCCGTGCGCGTGTGAGCTTGTCGTAGAATTCGGAGTCCTCGAAATGGCGCAGCTCCAGCGTCAGCGCCTTTTCCAGGATCATCACGTTGACGCGCTGGCCGAGCTGCGCGCGCAGCAGCGCCTGGCACAGCGACAGTCCGCGCTGCGCGCCGCCGACCGCCGCCACCAGGCCGCCCTCCAGCAGCACCAGCCGCAGTACCCGGCCGGCGCTGTGGCCGGCGGCGTTGCGCGCATAGACCACCGCGTCGACGATCTGCGCCCCGATCCAGGCCACCCCGGCCGGTAGCAGGCCGGCCGCCAGCGTCAGCAGCGCCATCGCCAGCAGCAGTGCCCGATTGGTGTCCCACACCAGCTGGATCGCGCGCCGGCTGTAGCGGAATACGCCGAAGAAGCCGAGCAGCACCTCGCGATTGGGCGCCGGCGCTGTCGGCGCGCCCGCGACCCTGCCCGCATGCGGCTTCATGCCGTCAATAGCGCCACCAGCGGTTCCGGTTCGTAGCCCAGGTTGGGAGCCAGCCAGCGCTCGACCTCTTCGATGCTCAGGCCCTTGCGCCGCGCGTAGTCTTCGACCTGATCGCGGTCAATGCGCCCAACCGCAAGATAGCGCGACTGCGGATGCGAGAAATACCAGCCGCTGACCGCGGCGGTCGGATACATCGCATAGGATTCGGTGAGCGCGATGCCGGCGTTGCGGTCTACATCCAGCAGCCGCCACAGCGTCGCCTTCTCGGTGTGGTCCGGACAGGCCGGATAGCCGGGGGCAGGCCTTATACCGCGGTACTCCTCGCGGATCAGCTGCTCGCTGCCGAGCTTCTCTTCCGGCGCGTAGCCCCAGAATTCCCGCCGTACGCGCTCGTGCAGCCGCTCGGCGAAGGCTTCCGCCAGCCGGTCCGCCAGCACCTTGAGCATGATGCTCGAATAGTCGTCGTGCGCGGCCTCGAAGCGCTGCAGGTGCGGCTCGATGCCGATACCGGCGGTCAATGCGAAGGCGCCGAAATAATCGCGCACGCCGCTGCCCTTGGGGGCGATGAAATCCGCCAGGGCGCCGTGCGGCTTGCCCTCCGGCAGGTCCTTCTGCTGGCGCAGGAAATGCACGCGCTGCAGCAGCCGCGTGCGCGCATCATCCGCATACAGCTCGACGTCCTCGTCGACCGAGTTGGCCGGGAAGAAGCCGATCACGGCGCGCGCCTGCAGCCAGCCCTCGCGGATCACGCTTCGCAGCATCTTGCGCGCATCGGCGTACAGGCTGCTGGCCTGCTCGCCGAACTGCGCGTCGGTCAGGATATCCGGGAACCTGCCGCGCAGCTCCCAGGCCTGAAAGAATGGCGTCCAGTCGATGTAGCGCGCCAGCTCCTCGATCGAATAGTTATCAAAGCTGCGCACACCCAGCATGCGCGGCACCGGCGGCGCATACGAGGACCAGTCGATGCGGGTGCGATTGGCCCGCGCCTGCGCCAGCGTGAATTGCGGGGATTTGGTGCGCCGGGCGCCATGCTGGGTTCGTCGCAGCGCATGTTCCGACTTGATGCGCGCGTTATACGCCTCGCGCGTGGCGGGCGTCACCAGCTGCTGGCACACGCCGACTGAACGCGATGCATCCTTCACGTACACCACCGGGCCTTCGTACTGCGGATCGATGCGCACCGAGGTATGCGCCGGCGACGTGGTGGCGCCGCCGATCAGCAGCGGCAGCGTGAACCCCTGGCGCTGCATCTCCTTCGCCACGTGAACCATCTCATCGAGCGACGGGGTAATCAGCCCCGACAGGCCGATCATGTCGGCGCCGCGCTCACGTGCGGTGGTGAGGATCTTCTCGCACGACACCATCACGCCCAGGTCGATGACATCGAAATTGTTGCACTGAAGCACCACGCCGACGATGTTCTTGCCGATGTCATGCACGTCGCCCTTGACGGTCGCCATCACGATCAGTCCGTTGCTGCGATGCACCTCGCCGCCGGCGGCCTTCTCCTTCTCTATATAGGGAATCAGGTGCGCGACCGCCTTCTTCATCACGCGCGCCGATTTCACCACCTGCGGCAGGAACATCTTGCCGGCGCCGAACAGGTCGCCGACCACGTTCATGCCGTCCATCAGCGGCCCTTCGATCACCTGCAGCGGCCGCTCGAACGCACTGCGCGCCTCCTCGGTATCGGCGATCACGAACTCGTCGATGCCGCGCACCAGCGCGTGCTCCAGTCGCTTGGCGACCGGCCAGTTGCGCCACGCCAGGTCCTCGGCGCGCTTGCTACCCGCCTCGCCGTGATAGCGCGCCGCGATCTCCAGCAGCCGTTCGGTTGCATCCTCGCGCCGGTTCAGGATCACGTCCTCGACCCGCTCGCGCAGTTCCGGCTCGATCTCCTCGTAAATCGCGAGCTGGCCTGCATTAACGATGCCCATGCTCATGCCGGCGCGGATCGCGTGGTACAGGAACACCGAGTGCATCGCCTCGCGTACCGGCTCATTGCCGCGGAATGAGAACGAGACGTTGCTGACGCCGCCGCTGACCAGCGCGTGCGGGCAGCGCTCGCGAATCAGCGCCGTGGCTTCGATGAAGTCGCGCGCGTAGCCGTTGTGCTGCTCGATGCCGGTTGCCACGGCGAAGATGTTCGGATCGAAAATGATGTCTTCCGGCGGGAAGCCGACCTCTTCGGTCAGCAGCTTGTAGGAGCGCTCGCAGATCGCCACCTTGCGTTCCACGGTGTCCGCCTGGCCGGCCTGGTCGAACGCCATTACCACCACGGCGGCGCCATAGGCACGCACCTTGCGGGCATGTTCTAGGAACGCCTCCTCGCCCTCCTTCATGCTGATCGAATTGACGATGCCCTTGCCCTGCAGGCACTTCAGCCCGGCCTCGATGACCGACCACTTCGATGAGTCGATCATCACCGGCACGCGCGCGATATCCGGCTCGGAGGCGATCAAATTCAGGAACCGCACCATCGCGGCTTCCGAATCGAGCATGCCCTCGTCCATGTTGACGTCGATGATCTGCGCGCCGCTGGTGACCTGGGTGCGCGCGACATCGAGTGCGCCGTCATAGTCGTCGGCTTCGATCAGGCGGCGAAACTTCGCCGAACCGGTGACGTTGGTGCGCTCGCCGACGTTGACGAACAGGCTGTCCGGGCCGATGTCGAGCGGCTCCAGCCCCGACAGGCGGCAGCGCGCGGCGAGCCGCGGCGGCACGCGGGTCGGAAGACTGGCGACCGCCTCGCGGATATGAGCGATGTGATCGGCGGTGGTACCGCAGCAGCCGCCGACGATATTGACCAGCCCGGCCTCGGCGAACTCGCGCACCAGCGCCGCGGTGTCGCAGGCCTGCTCGTCGTACTCGCCGAACGCGTTCGGCAACCCGGCGTTCGGATAGGCGCACACCGCGACATCGGCGATGCGCGAGAAGTCCTCGATGTAGGGCCGCAACTGCTTGGCGCCGAGTGCGCAATTGAGTCCGACCACGGTGGGCGCCGAATGACGGATTGAATTCCAGAATGCCTCGACCGTCTGGCCCGACAGCGTGCGGCCGGAAGCGTCGGTGATGGTACCGGAGATCATGATCGGCAGATCCACCGCCAGCTCGCGCATCGTGCGACGCACCGCGTACAGCGCGGCCTTGGCATTGAGCGTATCGAATATGGTCTCAAGCAAAATCAGGTCGGCGCCGCCCTCGATCAGCGCTGCGGCCGCCTCGCTGTAGGTCGCCACCAGCTGGTCGAAATTGATGTTGCGAAAACCCGGGTCGTTGACGTGCGGCGACAGCGAGGCGGTGCGATTGGTCGGCCCGATCGCGCCGGCGACGAAGCGCGGCCGGCCGGTGCGTTCGGCATACTCGTCCGCCACTTCGCGCGCCAGCCGCGCTGCGGTGCGATTGAGCTCGACCACGACGCCTTCCATGCGGTAGTCGCCCTGCGCGGGCGCGCTGGAATTGAAGGTGTTGGTCTCGATAATATCGGCGCCGGCCTCCAGGTACTTGCCATGGATCTCGCGGATCAGCGCCGGCTGCGTCAGCGTCAGCAGGTCGTTGTTGCCCTTCAGGTCGCTCGGCCAGTCGTGGAAGCGCTGGCCGCGATAGGCCGCCTCATCGGGCGCGTAGCCCTGGATCATCGTACCCATGGCGCCATCGAGCACCAGGATGCGCTCGGTCAGCAGGCGTTTGAACTCGTGAAGGCGTTGCTCGCGGCTCATGCGCTCTGCTCCAGCCGCACCACGGGTGACTCGGCCTGCGCCGGACGCACCCCGAGGGCGTGGCAGATCGCGTACGTGAGGTCGGCACGATTGAGGGTATAGAAGTGAAACTCATCGACGCCTTCGCGCGACAGCGCCTCGACCTGCTCGATCGCAAACGCCGCGGCGATCATGCGCCGGGTATCGGCATCGTCTTCCAGGCCATTGAAGCGCAACCGCAGCCAGTCCGGGACCGAGGCACCGCAGCGCTCGGCGAAGCGCAGCATCTGTGGAAAGCGCGTGATCGGCAGGATGCCGGGCACCAGGCTGGCCTTGATGCCGGCCGCGGCGCAGCGATCGCGAAAGCGCAGGAATACGCTCGGCTCGAAGAAGAACTGCGAAATCGCGCGATCGGCGCCGGCATCCAGCTTGGCCTTGAGATTGTCCAGGTCGAATGCCGCGCTCGGTGCCTCCGGGTGGCCTTCCGGGTAGGCGGCGACCGAGATCTCGAAATCGGCCACGCTGCGCAGGCCGCGCACCAGGTCGACCGCATAGGCGAAGCCGCCAGGATAGGGCTGGTAGCGAGTGCTGCCCTGCGGCGCATCGCCGCGCAGTGCGACGATGTGGCGCACGCCGGTGTGCCAGTAGCTGCGGGCAATCTCCAGCACGTGTTCGCGATCCATGCCGACGCAGGTCAGGTGCGCGGCCGGTGTCAGCAGGGTTTCCCGAACCACGCGCGAGACCACGTTATGGGTGCGCTCGCGGGTCGAGCCATCGGCGCCATAGGTAACCGATACGAACCGCGGGCGCAGTGGTGCCAGCCGTTGGATCGACTGCCACAGCGTCTGCTCCATTTTCTCATCGCCGGGCGGGAAGAATTCGAACGACACCTGTACCGGGTGCGCGATCATGCTGACGCTGTCTTCGACCCGGCCGACCAGAGATGCGGTTTTCATGCGAAACCTGCCAGCGGTTGTGGGTCATTGACGTGAGCGGTGCGCCGGCCAGCGTGCGCCAGCGTAACGATGAAATGCCGCCCGCCGACATCGCAGGGCCGCATGCGCTCGGCATTCAGGCCGGCGGCCGCGAACCAGCGCCGCAGTTGTGCCAGCGCATTATCGCCAGCGCGCGCATCGACCTGGTCGAAGTCCTCGACCACGATCAGCCGCCCGCCGCCGCGCAGCGTGCGCGCCGCCTCGGCAATCGCCGCCGCGGGCCGCTCGGCGGCGGCCAGCACGCGATCGATCGACACGGTATCGAAGCTGGCATCATCGAACGGCAGGCTATACATGTCGCCGCGGCGAAATTCACAGTGCGACAGGCCGGCACCGTGCACGCGCGTGCGCGCCAGCCGCAGCGCCGGCGCCGAGATGTCCACGCCGACCGCGCGCCGCGCGCGCGGGCCGAGGATCTCGAGCATCAGGCCCGAGCCGGTGCCGATATCGAGCAGTTCGCCGACCGGGGCCGGCCCGAGTTCCTGCAGCAGCAGCGCCGACCACTCCTCGCGTGACGACAGCTGCAACGGCGCCGTCGCCGCCGCGGCTCCCGGCGCGGCAATGCCGGCAATCGCCGCGGCACCCGCCGCCGCGGTCGCCTCGACGCCGCGGGCCCCGTCGGCCGCCTGTGTCGCGCCCAGTTGTCGCGCTGCAACGCGTGCCCTGTCGCCGGCCACTTTCACCGCCCGCTCCCGATCGCGCCTGAGTGCCGGGGCGTCCGGATCTGCCATGGCCAGCACCCGCCGCGCCCACTCGAGGTAGCGGGTGTCATGCGAAGCGCGGTAATAAACGCACTGTTGTTCGCGGAACCGGTCGAGAAAACCGGCCTCAGTTAGCAGACGCAGATGGCGCGATATGCGAGGCTGGCTCTGATCGAGCACGGCAGCCAGTTCACCGACCGTGTATTCGGCCTGGCTGAGCAGAAACAGCAGCCGCAGCCGCGTGGGCTCGGCGGCACCCTTGAGTGCCCGCACGACCTCCCCAATATCCTGGCTCGCGGTTGACCCTTTAAACATATTCCATCAAGATATAAACATATCTTTATATACGAGAAAATATTCTAACAGGCGCCTGGGCCTTCTGCTACCCTCGACGCCCTTTTGGCATTCAGTTCCGAGACTTAGGTCCCTTTTTTGGCTCACATAACGATCCGGCCCACCATGCAACGTCCGATCCGAAACATCGCCATCATTGCCCACGTCGATCACGGCAAGACCACCCTGGTCGATTGCCTGCTCAAGCAATCCGGAACCTTCGCGGCGCACGAGAAGATGGGCGAGCGGATCATGGATTCCAACGCGATCGAGCGTGAGCGCGGCATCACGATCCTGGCCAAGAACTGCGCGATCGAGTACGGCGGCACCCGGATCAATATCGTCGACACGCCGGGACACGCCGATTTCGGCGGCGAGGTCGAGCGCGTGCTGTCGATGGTCGACGGCGTGCTGCTGCTGGTGGACGCGGTCGAGGGGCCGATGCCGCAGACCCGGTTCGTGACCCGCAAGGCCCTGGCGCTCGGCCACAAGGCGATCGTCGTGGTCAACAAGATCGATCGCCCGGGTGCGCGTCCCGGCTGGGTCGTGGATCAGACCTTCGAGCTGTTCGACAAGCTCGGCGCCACCGACGCGCAGCTGGATTTCCCGGTGATCTACGCCTCGGCGCTGCAGGGCTGGGCCAGTACCGACATGACGCGCCGCGACCCGGATATGTCGGCGCTGTTCGAAGCGGTGCTGCAGTACGTGCCGCCGCCGCCGATCGAGATCGACGCGCCGCTGCAACTGCAGATCTCGACCCTGGACTACAACTCCTATGTCGGGCGCATCGGCATCGGCCGCATCCGTCGCGGCACGCTGCGCGCCGGACGCAATGTGGTGCTGCGCTATGGCGATGAGGACCGCGGAGCTGCCAAGGTCGCGCAGGTGCTGACCTTCACCGGCCTGCAGCGCTCGTCGGTGGAAGAGGCCGGCGCCGGCGATATCGTCGCGGTCACCGGCATCGAGGACATCAATATCGGCATCACGATCTGCGATCCACTGCAGCCGGAAGGGCTGCCGCCGATCCAGGTGGACGAGCCGACGCTGGCGATGACCTTCCAGGTCAACACCTCCCCGCTGGCCGGGCGCGAAGGCAAGTTCGTCACCAGCCGCCAGATCCGCGAGCGGCTGTATCGCGAATTGCAGAGCAACGTCGCACTGCGCGTGGAGGATACCGCCGACGCCGATGCGTTCCGCGTGCTCGGCCGCGGCGAACTGCACCTGACGATCCTGATCGAGAACATGCGTCGCGAGGGCTATGAGCTCGCGGTCGGTAAGCCGCAGGTGCTCAAGAAGATCGTCGATGGCGAGGTGCAGGAGCCGTTCGAGGCGCTGACCGTCGATATCGACGAAGTGCATCAGGGCGGGGTGATGGAGGCGCTGGGCGCACGCCGTGCCGAACTGACCGATATGCAGATCGACGGCAACCAGCGCGCGCGGCTCGAGTACCGTGTGCCGGCACGCGGACTGATCGGCTTCGTAGGCGAATTCATGACGCTGACGCGCGGTAACGGCCTGATGAGCCATATCTTCGACGGCTATGCGGCGGTCAAGGGCGAGATCCCGGAGCGGCGCAACGGCGTGCTGATCAGCAACGAGGACGGCGCCGCGGTCGCCTACGCGCTGTTCATGCTGCAGGAGCGTGGCCGCATGTTCGTCAGTCCCGGCGACAAGCTCTACGAGGGTTCCATCATCGGCATTCACAGCCGCGAGAACGACCTGGTGGTCAACCCGATCAAGACCAAGAAGCTGACCAATATCCGCGCTGCCGGCAAGGACGAGGCGATCGTGCTGACGCCGCCGATCCAGCTGACGCTCGAATACGCGGTCGAATTCATCGCCGAGGACGAGCTGGTCGAGGTCACCCCGCAGAGCATCCGGCTGCGCAAGCGCCACCTGAAGGCGCACGATCGCAAGCGCGCCTCGCGCGAAGAGACGTTGCCGGTCTGAAGTTTTCGGGCGACGCGATCGCTCTAATGTTTGTTGTTGCGGGTGAGATAAGCGACGAGCGCCTCCAGGTCGGCGTCGGATATCTCGGTCTTGCGCGTGCGAGGCATGATGTTACGACCTTGCCGGACAGTGACCCGGATATAAGCGTCCTTTAAATCCGTGCGCTGTGCCAGCGCTGCCGGCTCGGAGCCGTGGTAGCGCTGCTCCAGCGAATAGGTTCCGGCAAATACCTTACCCACAAGGCTTTCGCCATGGTTCTGCAGGGCCGGATCCGGGTCATGACAGCCGGCACACCACTTCTCGAATACTTCGTGGCCGCGCTGTACATCCGCATCTGACGGCCGCTGAGCCAGTGCCAGGCTCGCGACCGACAGCAAACTCACCGCAACGATACCGATGCCGTAGCGGACCATGGTCAGGTGCTCCTCAAGCGCTTGGGCCAGATGCCGCTCTTACCGGGCGCGAGGATGCCGTTTGGATCCAGCGCGTCCTTGATGGTCTCGTGAAATCGCCGCAGCGCGTTGTTGTTGTACGAATACTGCGCCATCACGATGTCCTGAAAGGCGGGAGCTGAACGATATTCCGCCCAGCCGCGCGCAGCGCATGCCTGTGCCAGCTGCTTGAAGATCTCGCGCCGCTTGCGATTCAGCGCGACGTCGTCGGTTACCAGGAATTCGTACAGCATCATGTAAGCCTTTGGCAGGCTGAGCCCCGTTCCCCAACCGAATCGGTCGAGCAGATCAGTGTCGCCGGAGTCGAGCAGCACCCCGCGGATGACCAGGTTGGCTTCGAAGATATCCTTGGCGGTTGCCCGGATGATCGGCGAGAAATAGTAGTGGCCGCGCGAAGTCCCTTGCACCGCAATGCGGCTGAAGGCCCATAGATTCGGAATCCCCACAAACGAGCGTTGCCCCTGATCGATCTGATCGACGTTGAGTGGGAAGCGAAACGGCTCGCGCGCCTGGAAGATCGTTCCCTGGATCTTGCTGAATACATCGCGCGCATGCTCGATCGCGGCATCGACGATCCGGGCCGGCCCGCGCATGCCGCCGGAGACCATCGAGACGGGAAGATTGCGCTTGCGACCCAACTGGTTCCAGGCCTCCGGGGAGCCGCCGTCGCGCCGATCGAGCAGCGCCTTGACTTCCGGATCGTGTCGCGACAATTGACCGTCGAAATTGTTGTTCGACGAGCGGATTGGACTGCCGGCCATGGCCGAATACAAGAAGCCATCGTGACGCAGCCTCTGGATGGCGTCGACCATTGGATACAGGTCATCGCTATTGAAGCTCGTCACGACGAAGGAGGTCTGCACCTCGGGCTTGCGCACGAACCAGAAGCCAATCTTCGTGACGATGCCGAAATTGGCTTGCGAAAACAGCCCGTCGATGTAAGGCCCGAAGCCGCGATAGTTCTGCCACAGACCTGAGGTTGGCACTGCCCCCATGCCGGTGCGCAACAGCTCACCGCTCGGCAATACGACCTCCATGCCGTTCACCATGCTGAAGTTATCGCCGGCGACGCCACCCATGCCATGATCGAGGCCGTTGCCCATCGGGCTGCCCCAGCCCGGCTCGGGCGTGGACACCATGAGCTGGTGGTTGTTCTCCTCGAAGTAGCGATACAGGTCAAAGAAGCTGACTCCGGGCTCCACGACCGCATAGGCCTCCTGGTCGTTGACTTCGACGACACGGTTCATGCGCTTGAGATCGAGGATCACCGATCCGGAATAGGTCGGTGACGAACCGCCGTAGCCGAGATTACGGCCGGTGGATATCGGGTAGAGCGGAATGCGGTACTTGTTGGCGATGCGTACGATCTGCTGCACCTGCTCGACGCTGTCCGGTGCAACGGCTGCCGAGGCTACGTAGGCCCGGTCCGGCTCGCCGACAAACGGTGTGTACGAGTCGTCGTATAGCGCCACATCCTCTTCGCTTGTGAACACCCAGTCGTGCCCGACAGTGTTCGCGAACTCCTGTATGGCCTTAGCGAAAGTTTCCTGATCGATGCCCGGCGGAAGTCTCATGGCAACCTCTTATAGTTTATCTACGTTCGACCGTGCACCATTATCACGATACCATGCAGATGCGTATCGAACTAGATTGGTGGACTCATGAAATCATTCATGGTGATGGCACTGGCGTGCACATTTTTGTGCGCAAGCACCGCTCCGACGCTTGCGCAATCGAGCGCGTCGAAAGACGCAAGCGCGATTCCAAGCGATGCCGTATTGCCGGAGGTGGCAATTCATCACGTATCGATTGCGGTTCCGGATCTGGATGCCGCGATTGCGTGGTACTGCAAGATCTTCGGACTCACCGTCGAGCAACGAATGGGTGGCCCCAACATGAGCATCCGCGGCGCCTTCCTGCGCCGACCCGGGATTCGCATCGAACTATGGCAGTCGCTCTCGATACCCAACACTCCGGAAGCGCGACGAGCGGCACCCCAGGACATGAAAGTCATGGGGATCAAGCACGTTGCCTTCGTCGTGCCCGACCTGCGCCATGCATTAGAGGGGCTGATCAAGAATGGCGTGAAGGTTGAGCGAACCCAGTACGTCAAAACCGAGCCGATGCTGCCCGACTCGGATCCGCTCGCCCCGGGTAAGCGGCGGCCGTTTTCGGTTTTCATTACCGATCCGTTCGGGACCTGGATCGAAATACTGGATGGTGCTCAGGTCGGCGACGGCGTGTGAGTGCGTCACGAACTTGAACCGAGCTTCGCCGCAAGATCCTCAATCGAATCTGCCGTGACATCCACCGGGACGCCGGGTGCAGTTTCGCTGACACCCGGATGCTCCTGTGGTCGTGCAATAAAGGCGGTTCGCAGTCCGCAGCTCGCGGCGGCCTTCAAGTCCCCGCTATGGGCGGCACACATCAGGCATTCAGAAGGCGCCAGGCCGAAAGCATCTGCCGCCGTGAGGTAGACCGCCGGCTTCGGCTTGAAGTCTCTGGCCACATCGGCGCCCAATATCGCGTCCCAATGCAATTCGTTTCTGCGTGCCAGATCGCACATCAGCATCGTATTGCCATTCGACACCGGGGCGATCAGGAAGCGCTGGCGCAACAGCGCAAGACCGGCGGCGACGTCCCTCCATGCGTCCAGACGATGCCACGCCAGCGTCAGCCGATCCAACACCGCGCCATCGAGCCGCTCCAAACCAAAGCGTGGAGCAATCTGCGATAGCGTGCGCCGGTGCAGAATGTCGAGCCTGGTGTAGGGAATCCGGCCCGATCGGACCTCTTCCATCGCAGGCTGGTAGCGTTCGCGCCACGCATCTGCAAAGGCTATACCGTCAATCGAGTATCCATGCGGCTGCAGCACCAATTCGGCATCGCGCGCGACACCGTTTCTCCAGTCGACCAGGGTGCCGAAGACATCGAAAAAAAGTGCTTTGACTCCATTCGGGGACACGGTTAATGGCGACCGGTCTGAGGCCGCGTCAGCGCCCGGACTTGAAGCGCGACCAGGCGCGATTCAGTTCGCGTGTATATGAAAGGCTGTGTGACTGTAGCGGGTGCAGCCGCGCTCTCATTTCCTCGCTCACGTAGATGCTGCTGTCGTTATAGACCGCCGGATCGACCAGCGTATAGGACGCCGCGTTGCTGTTGGCGTAATGCACGTTGCTGGAGTTCCTGGCCGCCACTTCGGGGCGCATCAGGTAATCAATGAACAGATGCGCGTTCCTTGGATGCGGCGCATCAGCGGGTATCGCCAACAAGTCGAACCACATCAGTGCGCCTTCTGCGGGAAGGTCGTATCCGAATTCGGCGCTGCGGCCGGCCTCCCTTGAGCGCGAACGAACCTGGCCAATGTCGCCGTTAAAGCACAGTGCGAGGCAGATCTCGCCGTTCGCCAGGCCATCGATGCCCTTTGAAGAGTCTATGTAGCGCAGGTAAGGCCTGATGGAGAGCAGCACCTGTTCGGCCGCGTTCAGATCCTGCAGCGATTCGCTGCCCGGGTCCCTGCCGAGATATGCCAGTACGCTTGCGACCACCTCCTGCGGCTGGTCGAGGATCAACACGCCGCAGTCCTTGAAGTGCCGGACGACAGCCGGGTTGTATAACAGCGCCGCACTGGCAACCGGTGCGTCTGGCATCGCGGCACTGATCTGCTGCACGTTGTAGCCGACGCCAAGCGTGCCCCACAAGTAGATTACGCCGTACTGATTGCCGGGATCGTTCAGCGCGACGCTACGATTCAGGCTGGCGTCCAGGTTGCGGAGGTTCGGCAGCAGTGCCTTGTCGAGCTTCTGGTAGACGCCGGCTTGGATCTGGCGTTGCAGGAACGGAGCCGAAGGTACCACGATGTCGTAGCCCGTCCTGCCCGCGAGCAGCTTCGTTTCCAATACGTCGTTGGTGTCGTAGACATCGTAGTTGACCTTGACGCCATATTCCTTTTCGAAAGCCGAAATGACCGAAGCATCGATGTAGTCGAACCAGTTATAGACGTTGAGTACCCTCGGTTCGCCGGTTGCCGCCCGGGGCGCGGCTGAGGCTGCCGTCAGATCCGCGGCCGGGTTGGGGCCGGCCTCACGCCGGCTACATGCGGCAATGCTGAGCGCAACCGCGAAGGCGATGAGCGCTGTTCGCGCGCCACCGTCTCCCATAAGAGCGGTCACTGTGGATCCCTGCCACCCAGCCACAGCGCCACATTGCGAACGTAGCGCTGCGTATCAGCCATCGCCTGCGGCTCGTGCACGATCGCATGGCCCGGCGGTTCGGTGACAAAACTCGGGGCGCCGGAACCGGTATCCCAGTTGTAGTCCGCAAAATGATGAAACGTACTCTGCGCGATCGCGCGCCCATGCCCCGCGCCGGCCTCGAACGCCACCGCGATATTGAACCCCCTGCCGGTCGCCTTGCTGGTGCCCGAGGCGATTACCCGCGCATCGCTGTCGGCCGGCGCGCTGACCGCGCCTTCGTGTGGATGGGACGGCAGGAAGCGGATCGCGCCGGTGGGCGATAACGGGTTTGTGAGTACCGGATGAATCGGTCCATGAATCTTGATGAGCTGGTAGTCGCCATTCGCCCCGGAGTGAAAATTGGGCCAGGAGATGCTGGTGGTGTACGGATCATCCGGCTCGCGGGGTAAGTCCGGAGCGACGTTCTTGGTATGGAAGTGATGCGCCGCGCCGACGCCATGCAGAGAGCAGATCGATGAACCCAGGTCCATATGGTCGCGCGTGACCATCAGCCCTCGACCGAGACGGTGGAAATCGGATATCGCACGGCAATCGTCGCCGGTGAGCCCGTCGCCGACATCGACCGCGAACAGCCACAGCTGGTCGAAATCGCTCTGATCGAGCCTCGACAGCACTGTATCGGACGCGCCCGGCGCGTCCCGGTCGCGCGTCGTCACATCGAACAGCGGCGCGCCGTCGTCAGCGCGCTGCTCACGCAAAAAAGCCGCCAGGCGGCCGAAACGCGCGATCGACCAGTCGTCCGGCGTAGTCGGAATGGTCGTCTGCAGAAGGATGCTGACCGGGCGATTCATGCGGTTGGCGCCTAGTATATGCGCTAAGCCTCATCGGAACGGCCGGCTGAGGTACGCCGATCCCGACAGGCCGAAGCGCCATTTGAGCTCGATTGCTTTGGAGATTCCAATTCTTGCGCCGCGCACGACCTTTGGTCGCACTGCGGCAGGCACCAACCTGAATGGCCGTAGATCGATGCGCTTGCCGTTCAACGCGCTGGTCACTCCAAGCGCCTGTCCGAGCTGGCCGGGACCTGCGCATAGTCTTCTGATCTCCGTTTGATGCCTGCGGCGCATCATCTCGGCAATGCCGCTGATGGGCTCCAGTGCCCGGATCAACACGCCCGCTCCGTGCCCGATTTCTCGACAGGAGATGTTCAGACACCAGTGGATGCCATAGGAAAGGTAGACGTAGACGTGCCCGGGAGGTCCGAACAGCACGGAATTGCGCAGGGTTGGCCCGGGATAGCTGTGTGACGCCGGCTCGGCCTCATCGTACGCCTCGGTCTCCACAACGACACCGCCCACACCATTGAACAGCAACGTCGCACCAATCAGCTGCCTGGCCACGATGGGAGCGGTCCGCTTGAAGTCGATGCTCGGGGCAGGCTTTTCCGACCTGCCGGCGGCGCTCACCCTGGGCACTTTTGCTCCAGCAGTCGTTCACTGTCGCCGATCGCCTGCGCTTCGCTGTCGGGGTCGAACGAACGCGACAGCCACAGGTATACCGCCCCCGACACCACCAGTCCCACCAGCCAGCCGAGGTCTACTCCGCCGAGCGCGCGGGCGGCTGGCCCGACGTACAGATCGGGCAGTACGAAAAACGGCAGCGCGGCAAGAAATCCGATCGCGTAGGCGCCCAGCCCGCGACTGCCCCAGGCGCCATAGATGCCGTGCGGCACGAAGAACTGCGTGATCGCGTAACGCCCGCGGCGCACGAAGAAGTAGTCGATCAGGTTGATCGCGGTCCACGGCACCAGCAGGTACAGCATGATCGTCAGCACCGCGAACAGCAGCGCGATCGAATTCGCGCTGATCGCAAACGCCACCCCTGCCCACACCAGCGCCAGCACGATGATAGTCAGCACGCGCAGCCGCGCCCGCGGCGCCGTGCCGAATAATGAGTTCAACGCCGTCAGCACGGTGAGCATGCCGCTGTAGGCGTTGAGACCCATGGTCGCGGCCAGCGCCGCCACCGAGACCAGCGCCAGCAGCGCGCCGAAGCCGGGCAACAGCGCATTGCCGGCGTCGTACAGCGCCACCAGCCCATCCGAGGCACCGAGTTGCGTCGCCAGCCAGGCCCCCACCACGATCAGCCAGATCGCCGATGATGACGCCCCGGCGTACACCGCGGCGATGATCGCCAGCGGCCGCGAGCGGCGCGGCAGGTAGCGCGAATAGTCGGACACCGACGGCGCATAGGTGATGTTGTAGCTGGCGCTGGCGGCGAACTGGCCGAAGAAGCCGATGGCTGTGAACCCGCCGACGCGCGCATGCGGCGCGCCGATCCAGTGCAGCGCGATCGCCAGCGTCAGCAGGCCGTACAGCGGCAGGCACATCAGGAAGCACCACCGAAACACGCGGTGCAGCCAGTCATGGCCGTAGATCGCCAGCAGCGCTCCGCCCGCCGTCGTGGCGATGGTCACCGCGATGTCATTCCAGCCGAAGATGCCGTTGAGCCCGTGCGCGCTCAGCACACAGTCGGCCACGTTGAAGCCCAGGAATGTAAACAGGGTGCCGATCAGCACCACCACCACGCCGCGATACCCGAACTGCGCGCGCGACTGGATCATCTGCGGCAGGCCCAGTTCGGCCCCCTGCGAGGCATGAAAGGCGACGAACACGGTGCCGAACAGGATGCCGAGCGCGCCCGCCAGCGAGGTATAGCCGAAGCTCAATCCCATGCTCGGCCCGACAAAGCCGATCGCGATCGTGAAGAAGTGGAAATTTCCCAGGAACCAGAACGGCACCTGGTCGATCACCCGGCCGTGGCGTTGACTCTCGGGAACATAGTCAATCGAATTGCGTTCGATCGACCAGTCGGCGGATGACTTGCCGCCGCTCATCGCTGGCGCCGGCTCATTCCTGCACGCGTATACCTGCCGCGCTCAGCTGGCTGCTCAATGGCGCCAGCTGCTGCTCGTAGTGGCGCCACTGCTGCACCGACGAGTCGTACATCGGACGGCGCACCTGCGCGGCACTGGCGGTGGTCGTTGCTGCCGGGTTGTGGTGAAACTGCGCACACGCGTCCTGCCACTCAAGGCCGCAGAACTGCAGCAATGCGCGGCTCTGGCCGATCTGGTCCGCCACCAGCTCCTCGTAGCGCAGCGGATAAATCGCCCCCGGCATGCTCTCCGACCAGTGCGCCATCAGCCGCCGATAGCCGACATAGTATTGCCCCAGCTCCGCCAGATCGTATGAATACGGGTAGCCGTCCTCGAACAGGGTTTTGTAGATCGCATAGCAGGCCGCCATCGGGCCGCGGCTCACATGCACGATCCTGGCATTGGGCAGCGCGCGCATGATCAGGCCGCAGTACAGGTAGTTCAGCGGCATCTTGTCGGTGAAGCGAATCCGCGCCGCGCCCGGCGTGCCGGCAGCCCCGGCGGCACCGGCTGCACGTGCCCGATCCAGGTAATCGCGTCCGAGCGCGGCGAAGTCGACGCCGGCCGAGCGCGCCACCAGCTCACGCCGCGACAGTGTCGCGTTGCCGCTGTTGCGGCGTACCGCATCGACCAGCGCCAGTGCGAAGCAATGCAGTTCGCCTGCCGAGTGCACTTGCGAATGGCTGCCCAGGATCCGATCGACCAGCGTCGAACCGCTGCGCGGCAGGCCGACGATGAAGATCGGTGCATCGGCACTCGCCCCCGGTGTCGGAGCGCCCGGGGCACGGGGAAACGCTTCGATGATCCAATCCACGGTGGCCACGTCGTTGGCCACGTCGTAGCGCAGATGGTCGCGCCGCAACCGGGCACCGCGCTGCAGGCGCCGGAACGATTTTTCGTAGTCGCCAAGGTCCTCGTATTCCTTCGCCAGGGCATAGTGCAGCTGCAGTTCCCCACGCCAGTCCGCAACGCTGCCCGCCGCCAGCCGCTCGAGCTCGGCCACGTGATTGCGCTCCGTGCTCTGCGTGCGCAGCTCGGAGCGATTGCGGTAGGCCTCGAAATCGCGCGGATTGAGCGCGATCACGCGATCGTAGTCGGCCTCCGCCTCGGCAAGCTGGCCGAGAAAACGTCGCACCGCCGCGCGATTGAACAGGAAGAGCGGATTGGCAGGCGCCAGCGCCAGCGCCGCGTCGTACGCGGCCAGCGCGCGCCGCTGGTCGTTGGCATGGCTGTACAGGCTGCCGATCGCATCCAGCAGCGCGGCATGACCTGCAGCGTGGCGCTGCGCGCCGTCGGCAGCCTCGATGGCATTCGACAGCTCGCCCAGTGCCAGCAGGCACTGCGCGCGGTTCAGCAGCAATACCGGATTATCCGCCGCCTGGCTCAATGCACGGTCGATGCAACGCAGCGCCGCGCGCCAGTCGCCGGCGCGCATCAGGCGCATCACCTCGACATCCGGCTCGGATGCGGCTGCCATCACCGGCGATCGCGCTGTTTCATGGACTGGTGCGCCCGCCGAAGCCCGGCGCCTGGGCCGGATCGAGCGCGCGGCGTATGTAGTCATCGATCTGCGGCGCGTAGATATCCCAGATCGAGCCGAGCTCGGCCACCGGATCGGCGTCGCTCCAGTCCACGCGCAGGTCGACGATCGGCCAGGCCACATCGCGCACCACCAACAGGCCTGCGGAATGGATCGGGCCGGCCTCCCCGCCGCGTGCCACCCCGGCGCGCAGCGCCTGCAGCAGCCGGGCGCCCAGATGGCCGGCGGCCGTATCGAAGGCCGCAACCATTGCCGCGGGTACATCGGCGGCTGCCAGCAGATTTCCGGCGGCAGCCGCATCCCGGCCGATCGCCGAGCCGACCGTAGCCAACGCCTGGGTACCCGAATGCACCGCGGGCGCACCGCTGCGGCCGATCACCAGCAGCTGCCGCCAGGCGCCAAATGGCGTCGCCGCCAGGCACGCATCGAGTGCCGCCTGGGCGCCGCTGGCCTCGTCCAGTGCAGCCAGGATCGCCGGTCCGAGCGACGGATCGGTAATGTTCTGCGTCGCGACCGCGCCGCTGCCGGCGCGAGCGTGGGCACAGCGTGCCGCCACCGCCGGCGATGAGGACGCGATCGCGACACCGAACAGCCGCGCATCCGGGGTGCGCGCGACGATCGAGAACGTCACCGCTCAGGACTCATCGGGAATCACCGCAATGACGTCCACCTCCACCAGCCACTCAGGGCGCGCCAGCGCGGCAATCACCACGCCGGTGGACACGGGGAAAACCCCCTGCAGCCAGCGGCCGATGGTGCGGTAGACGGCCTCGCGGCTGCGCGCGTCGGTCAGATAGATGGTGATCTTGCAGATGTGTTGCAGGCTGGCGCCGGCCTCGCCCAGCAGCTGCTTGATGTTGCGCATCGCCTGCTCGGCCTGAGCTGCGGCATCGCCGACCCCGACATTGACCGCGGTCTCCAGGTCCTGCCCGACCTGGCCGCGCACGAACACCATGCGGCCGCGCGCCACCACCACCTGGCAAAGATCATTGTCGAGCTTCTGCTCCGGGTAGGTGTCGCGGGTATTGAACTTGCGGATACGGGTGTGCATGGGCATCAGTCGCGAATCGAGTCCAGGTAGTGCCTGCCGGTCCGGATCATCGCGCCTCCCCCAGAACTCTAGGCTAGCCGATCGAGCAGTGCATCCATCATCGCATCGCAGCGCTGCAGCTGGTCCATGGTAATGAATTCATCCGGCCGGTGCGCCTGGTCGATCGAGCCGGGCCCGCACACCACGGTGGGTATCCGCAGCCGGCCACTGTACAGGCCGCCTTCGCTGCCGAAGCCGACCTTGACGCGCTCGTGACTGCCGGTCAGCCCAGCAGCCAGCTTGATCACCTCGGCATCCGCCGGGGTATCCAGGCCCGGATATTCGTGCATCAGCTCCAGCTCGATGCGGCCATCGGCATCGCTGTGAGCCGCTGCCGCGACCGCTTCGGCATCAGCGCGGATCGCGCCAACCAGCAGCGCCGGATCATCCGCCGGAAGGTTGCGGATCTCGAACTCCAGTTCGCACTGCGCCGGCACGATGTTGAGGGCAGTGCCGCCGTGGATCACGCCGACGTGCAGCGTCGTATATGGCACCTCGTAGCCTGGATCGCGCAATCCGCTTGCCTCGATGTCCTGCTGGCGCTGGCGGATCCTGCCGACCAGCTCGTTCGCCATGTAAATGGCATTGACGCCGCGGGCAGGAGCCGCGGAATGCGCCGCCCGGCCGTGGCAGGTTGCCTTCATGGCGGTCTTGCCCTTGTGGCCCACTGCGGTGCGCAGCAATGTCGGCTCGCCGACAATGCAGAACCTGGGGCGCTGGCACCAGTCGGCCATGTCGTCGATCAGCGAGCGCACGCCCAGGCAGCCGACTTCCTCGTCATATGAAAACGCGAGCTGCAGCGGCAACCACAGTGAGCGCGACGTCGCCCGGTCGGCTGCCCGCAGCGCACAGGCCAGGAAACCCTTCATGTCGGCCGCGCCGCGCGCGTACAGCCGCCCGGCTCGTTCCTGCAGACGAAATGGATTCGATGCCCATTGCTGGCCGTCCACCGGTACCACGTCGGTGTGCCCCGACAGCAGCACCCCGCCGCGCTCCGACGGGCCGATGCACGCGTACAGGTTGGCCTTGCGCCCGGCCGCATCCAGGTACAGCTTTGATTCGACGCCGCGGGCCGCAAGAAACTCCCGTACGTACTCGATCAGCGCCAGGTTCGAATCGCGGCTGACCGTTGGGAAGCCGATGAGCCGGTCGAGGATCTGGACGCTGTTCATGTACGCATGGGTTGCGAGCTCCTCACCACTCCTTGAAAGAATAACCTAACGTCACGCCGACGGTGCGCGGCTGGGAGATCACGGCTTCAGCGCGGTTGCCGTAGATGGCAGGATCCGCATAGGCATTGATGCCGAGCGTATTGGTCAGGTTATGCACGTACAGCGTCGCCAGCCAGTTCGCGCGGTTGAAGGTCAGGCGCGTATCCAGCATGGTGTAGCCGGCGACGGTCAGCGCGGTCGTGGTCAGCGCCGAAGACATTGAAGACTGGTAATGACCATTGATGGCGTACAGCAGGTAGCCGCCGGCGAGCGGCATGTGCCCGTATTCGAGTTCGATCGCCAGGCTGTTCTTTGGCGTTCCAGGCAGGGAACTGCCCACCGGTGCCGGCGGCGCGACCACGTTGGGAAATGTGAACAGCGGATTGAGTGCCGTCAGCTTGGTCTGATCGTAGGTGTAATCCACCTGCGCGGTCAGATGTGACGTCACCAGCGCATAGAGCTCGAATTCGAGGCCGCGGCTGAAGGCATTGCCGGCGTTGATGGAGGCCGGCAGCACCAGCGGGGTGAGTTGCACGCCCTCCTGGATGTTGTGCCACTGGATATCGTAGATCGCGGCCGAATAACGGAAGCGGTTTGCCAGCGTGCCCTTGGCCCCGATCTCATAGTTATCGGCAGTGTCCGGCTGCAGCCGCGTGAGTGCTGGCGGGGTCACATAACCCACGCCGGGTTCTGCAGGCGGCAGTGCATTGACGCCGCCGCGACGAAAGCCCTGCGACCAGGTCGCATACACCAGGTTGCTCTTGTCGAGCTGATAGGACGTATTGAGCTTCCACAGCGCCTTGCGCCAGGAGTCGTTCAGCGAACTGTTGGCGATCGGCGGGTACGGGGCGAAGAATGGGCCGCCGTCGAACAGCAGGCCGGTCTGCTGCGCTTGCGAGATGGTCTGCCTGAACAGGCGCCCGCCGCCGGTCACGCTCCACGCCGAGGTCAGGTGCCCGGTGACTTCGCCGAACGCGGCGAGGTCGGTGTATTTGGTTTCGAAGTCGCCGATGTAGGTCTGGTCCTTGGTGATCGGAACGCCATCGACATAGGTGGTCGTGCCCGGCGTGTAGGCGGTCTCGCCGACGCCGCAGTACGATGGGATATTGCTGAAGACCTGGGTCGGGGTGGCCTGGCCGTAGATCGCCGAGCAGCCGTTGTAGAAATCCAGATAGCCGGGCTCGAATTCATGCTCCTGGATGTTGGTCTTCTCGTCCTTGTAGAACAGACCCCCTACCCAGTCGACCACGCCGCCTTCCTTGGATGCCAGGCGCAGCTCCTGCGTCCACGGCTTGTCGTCGAGCTCATCGCGCCCGACGATGAAGGAGCGCGGGTCCTGTCCGTAGATGCTCTGGTAGAAGGAGAAGTTGGTGTAGACGGCGGTAAGATCGTCGCTCGAATGGTTGATGTGGTGCGCCCACGAACTCGCCGAGGTCAGCGTGGCAAAGCCCAGGTCATACTCCAGAGTCAGCGCCAGCAGGTCGACCGTGTCGTGCGCGCCTTCCAGGCTGTTGTCGGCGCTCGACAGCGAGTCGACACCGGGCGGCACCGGCGAGTTGTACAGTTGCGCCACCGGGGCCGGTGCAGTGCAGGGGATCGAGCACGGCACCTGGGTTGCCGTGCTGATCGGTTGATTGTAGGCGGCCGCGCTGGTAGCAATCTGCGGAAAACCGTTAGCCGTGGCCAGCTGGTAGAAATAGGACAGCTGCGCATGGAACTCGTCGTTCGGCTTCCACAGCGCCGAGATCCGCGTGTTCTTGTACTGGTAGGAGTTGACGCCGTCCTTGGAGTACTTCTCCGGCGGACTGAACACATTGCCAGGCTGCGCGTAGACCGGCTCGCCCGCGGCATTGAGTACGTACAGGTTCGGCTGGTTGATGAAACCGGCATCATAGGACCAGCCCGCGTTCAGGCGCACCGCGAAGGTACTGCTCAGCGGCAGGTTGAGCATGCCGCTGATCTCCTCGTTCGGCGCATGCGTGTGCTGCGTGTCGCTCACGCCGGCTTCCGCTTTGGCATCGAAGCCGCTGGGATCGGGGGCATTCTGTACGTACCTGATGGTGCCACCGAGCGAGCCTGAGCCGTACAGCGTGCCCTGCGGGCCGCGCAGTACTTCGACCCGGTCGAGATCCTGCAGCCGCAGGTTGAAGAACAGCGGCGTATCGTCGACGTAGGTGGCGACCGGGGGCACCACCGGCGTCGCAAGACCCAGTTGACCCGAGGTCTGTTCGCTGTTCAGGCCACGGATGATCAGTCCGGAGCCGTTGACGCCGCTGAATGGACCCTTGTCGGTGACGTTGACGCCGGCCATCGAATGCGCAAGCTCGGCCACGTCCTCGACGCCGGATTGCTCGAGGGTCGACCCGGTCACCGCGGTGATGCTGATCGGCAGGTCCTGGGCCGACACCGCCCGGCGGGTAGCCGTGACGATGACCTCATCCAGCGCCATCGTGTCCTGCGCGCTATCGTCCGCATGGGCAGGCAGCGCGTACAGCGCGCTCAGCACCGCCGCACTCACCATGTTGACGGTCTCGAGTCGACGCAGCCGGCGTCGCGGATCGATCGCCAGCGGCTGTCTCGCGCGGGGACGTGTCGTCATTGAAGTCTCCTGTAGTCAAGCGCGCCATCGGCGCCACTGCAGGAAGACTTGAAGCTGCTCGGGGGTCTCTTGTAGCAAGCAGAGACCAACCCAGGGCCTTTCGCCTCCCCGCGCGGATCTCCCGGGCTTTTATCCCGCCGTGTATCCCGCCCGGTACTCGGGTAGGACTGCCTCTCTCGGACCAGCACTGAACGAATTCAGCCGGAACCCTAGACGCACATTGCACTGTTGCGTCTGCAAGCTGCGTGCCGTACTGCAATTTGCCGCTCAAAACGTCAGCGCGAGCAAAAAAACAACGGCAAAATAACGACTTAAATTCCAGCGGGCGCAGCGCCGGGGCGCGGCGCATGCTGAGCGGCGCACGCCAATGGGGCGCATTGGTTCCCGCGCCCGTGCCGGGCGCACCGGATACATGCGCGGCATAATCGTCTTCTCGGATTCGAGGGAGTGAACAGCATGAGCGAAGCAGCGGCGGGTCGGAGCGTCATCAGCCCTGGTGCGACGCTGGCGGCCATGCGGCAGGCACGCATCGACCTGGCAGCGGCCTGCCGCATGGCGGCGCGCCTCGACTGGCAGGAGGCAGTGGCCAACCATTTCAGCATGGCGATGTCTGCCGACGGGCGGCAGTTCCTGATGAATCCGCTTTGGCGGCACTTCTCGCGCATGCGGGCTTCGGATTTTCTGCTGTTGGAGGTCGAGGCCGGCGTGGCGCCGAACTCGGCGCCCGTCGATCGCACCGCCTGGGCCATTCACGGCACCATGCATGCGCATCTGCCGCGCGCGCGCTGCATCCTGCACGTGCATCCACCGCATGCCACCGCCTGGTCATGCCTTGCTGACCCCGGCATCCGGCCGATCGACCAGACGTCGGCGCGCTTCTACCAGCGCGTCGCGATCGACACCGACTACGGCGGCATGGCCGACAATGTGGCCGAAGGCATGCGCCTGATGCGCACGCTGGCCGACAAGAACGTGCTGATCATGGGCAATCATGGCGTGCTGGTGGTCGGCGATACCGTCGCCGGGACTTTCGATGCGCTCTATCACCTGGAGCGCGCCTGCCGCACGCTGCTGCTGGCCTACTCGACTGGCCAGCCGCTGCGCGTGCTGCCGGATGACGTTGCGGAGAAAACCGCGCTCGCATGGGAGCGGCAGGACGAGCAGGCCGCCGAGCATTTCGAGCAGATCAAGGCGCTGCTCGACGCCACCGACAGCTCCTACCGCGAGTAGGCGTCAGGTCGCGCAGGTCACGCGGCCGTATAGCTCGGGCCGGCGGTCGGCGCGATACGGATAGATGGCGGCAGCCGCCTGCTGCGCCTGCCTGCTGATGTCGCCAATGATCAACGCCTCGCCGGCACCAGCGGCCGCCACGGCCCTGCCGTCCATGCCGGTGAGGCACGAGCCACCCAGGAACCGCATGCCGTTTTCAACGCCGGCGCGATTGCAGTAGGCGATGTACAGCTGGTTCTCGATCGAACGCGCCGGCACCAGGAAGGCAGGCACCGCGGCATATTCATCGGTCAGCGCGGTCGGAACCAGCACCAGGTCGGCACCCATCAGCGCAATACTGCGTACCGCCTCCGGGTATTCGACGTCGTAGCAGATCAGCAGCCCAACCCTGAAGCCGGCGAAATCGAATGGCGGCGCGAAGCACTCGCCGGCTCGATACGCGACGCGCTCGTCCGGGCCGAACAAATGCGTCTTGCGGTAGTGCGACAGCACCGCCCCGTCTGCGCCGATGACCTGCACCGAGTTGTAGATCAATCCGCTGCCGGCGTCGCGCTCGGCATATCCGTAGGCGATCGCGATGCCGTTGTGGCGCGCGATGGCGGCGATGCGCTGTGCGGATGCGCCATCGGCGCTCTCGGCCAGCGCGCCGACCGCGGCACCGATGTGGTAGCCGCACAGCCAGCACTCCGGACACAGCAGCAGCGCCGCGCCCGCACTCGCCGCGGCACTTGCCGTGGCGGGTAGCGCCGCAAGATTGGCCGCCACATCCGCCGCAAACCCGGCCGTCTGCCACAACGCGAGTTTCATGGCCTGGTTACGATCATTGCGCGGCTGCGATCATGGCGGCGCTACGATAAGGGATGCTTATGCGCGCTGTCGACGCCGGCACCGTTGTGGCGCAAACAAACCCCGGCGGCTGTCCGGGCGCCCCAACGCCGTGCATGAAGCCATGCACCGCAGCGGTCGACATTGCCCGCGCTTACACGTTGCTACACACTCAGCGACGCTAGCGTGCGGCGTCACAGACAGCAGCGTCACAGACAGCAGGTGGGCAGTGAGCAACCGCGAACAGGCGACGCGTCTCGAGATCAACACCATCCAGCCGATTGCGGTCGACCAGCGGCATGGCACCGCGGCGGATTTATTCACCGTCTGGTTTGGCTCGAACCTGATGCTGCTGACCATCGTCACCGGCGGACTGGCGGTGACGATCTTCGCCTTGCCATTCGGCTGGGCGGTGGCCGCACTGGTGATCGGCAACCTGGTGGGCGCCGTTTTCATGGCACTGCATGCCGCGCAGGGGCCGACGCTCGGCGTACCGCAGATGATCCAGACGCGTGGCCAGTTCGGGTCCGTCGGCTCGCTGCTGGTGGTGGGCATCGTGATCGTGATGTACGTGGGATTCCTGGCGTCGAACCTGGTGCTGGGCGGCGAGGCGCTGGCCAGCGCCGCACCCGGTGTATCCGATACTCCCGGCATCGCGCTGGTGGGCGTACTTGGCGTCGTGGCAGCGATCTGGGGTCACGATCTCATCCACGCTTACGCGCGCGTGATGAGCTGGGTTGCGGGCCTGGTGTTGCTGATTACATTCGCCTGGATCATAGGGGTGCACGGGCTGCCCGCGGATTTCCTGAGCCGCAACTCGGTGAGTGCGAGCGGGCTGCTGGGCACCATATCCGCAGGGGCGCTGTGGCAGATCGCCTATGCGCCGTACGTTTCCGACTACTCGCGCTACATGCCGCGCGAAACCGGCGTGCGTCCAGCATTCTGGGCCAGCTACTGGGGCTGCACGCTCGGGTCGGTGCTGCCGATGGTGCTCGGGGCAATGATCGGCCTCGCCAGCGATCAGAAGAGCCTGGTCAGCGGGCTGGCGTCGCTGACCGGCGGCATCGCACCGCTGGTGCTGATCGTGTTTTCGGTCGGCATCGCCGCCGCCAACGCGATGAACCTGTATTGCGGCGCGCTGTCGACGCTGACCTTCGGCCAGACTCTGTTCGCGCGCTGGCGCCCCGGCGCGCGCGCGCGCACGATCACCGTCGTGGTGCTGTTTGGCCTGTCGCTGGCCGGCGCGCTGCTCGGCAAGGACTCGTTCCTTGATACCTACACCGACTTCCTGCTGCTGCTGCTGTACGTGCTGGTTCCATGGACGGCGATCAACCTGGTGGACTACTACCTGCTGCGTCACGGCCAATACGACGTCGCGTCGTTCTTCCGCCGCGATGGCGGCATCTATGGCCGGGTCAACGCGGTGGCCGTGCAGTGCTACCTGATCGGCATTCTGGTGCAACTGCCGCTGGTGGCGACCCCGCTCTACACCGGCCCGCTGGCCAGGGCGATGGGCGGCCTCGACCTGTCGTGGCTCGTCGGGCTGGCGGTGACCGGCCCGGGGTACTACTGGCTGGCCCGACGCTCGCAGGCGCGCCGCGACGCGCGGCTTGCGCGCACCGAACAGTTGAGCGCATGAGCGCACCCGCACTGCAGGGGTTGTGGCGCCGTTCGATGATCGCGTGGCCCGACGGCAGCCGGGATACCACGACCCGTGTGTACTGGCTACAGGGGCTGCGCGCCTGCGCCGACCTGCGCCAGCCCGCGACGCCGGGAGCGCCGCCGGACCTGTCCGGCGTCGGCGCGCTGCACCAGCTGTCAATCGGCCATTGCCTGTGGCTGGCACAGCAGCAGGGATTCGCCGGCCAGCTCGGCTTCGACGGCAGCCACTATGAATGGCACCGATCGATCGACTTCCAGCCCGGCGCAGCGAGCGCCGATGCCGGCTCCCTATGCTGGCAGGGCGAGATACTGGTGGAGACCGGACGCGACAGCGCCTATGTCGAGCATTGGCATCGTGACTCGTCCGCGCCAACACTGCCGGCGGCGGCCGTGACACTGCGCGACGCAGATGAAAACACCGCCGCGGCGCTGCTGCGCGTCGGCCCGCTGTTCATGTTTGCGCGTGATCGCGCGCAGCCGGCCGCTGCCGGCCACACCCTGCATGAATGCGTGGCCGGTGCGGCAAACCTGCAGCAGGCACGCGCGCTGCTGGATTGCGAAATCTCATTCGGCAACGCACAGGCATCCGGATTCCGGATCGCCGCGTCCACCCTGCCGTGGCGGATCGGCGCCGAACTCGCTCCGCAGCTGCAACACGGCTACCTGTACACCATGGATCGTGCACCGAACGGCGCCGCGCTGCGGCGCCGCTGGCACATCCTGGAGCGCGAGGGCGAGTTCGGAGTCGAGCAGTGAGCGGCAGCAAGGCGCCCATTCCGGTGGTCGATATCGGCGCCTTGTTCGGCGGCACGGCGACTGCGATGGCCGCAACCGCGCGGGCGCTCGGCGCCGCGGCACGCAGCTACGGATTTCTTTATGTCACCGGTCACCGGGTACCGGCGGCGCTGTTCGAGCGGCTGCTGGCGGCGGCTCAGGGCTTCTTCGCGCAACCGCTGGCCGAAAAGATGCGCGTCTATATCGGCAACTCCCGCAATCACCGCGGCTACGTGCCCGAGGGCGAGGAGGAATTCACCGCCGGCAGCAAGGATGCGAAAGAGGCCTACGACTGCGCGCGCGACCTGCCCCAGGATGATCCGGACTATCTGGCCGGCAATCCGCTGCTGGGACCCAATCAGTGGCCCGAGTTCCCGGGATTCAAGCGCGCCGTCAACGATTATTACGAGGCCACCTTCAACCTCGGGCGTGTGCTGCTGCGCGGATTCGCGCTGGCACTGGATGAGCCGCCCGATCGGTTCGATGCAGTGCTGACCAAGCCGCCGAGCCAGTTGCGTCTGATTCACTACCCTTGGGACCCACTGGCCGAAGACAAGCCGGGGATCGGCGCGCATACCGACTATGAGATGTTCACGCTGCTTCGCACCACGGCGCCCGGGCTGGAGGTGATGAACGAATCAGGGGTCTGGGTCGATGCGCCTCCGATTCCCGGGGCCTACGTGGTGAATATCGGCGACATGCTGGAGCTGTGGACCCACGGGGATTTCGTTGCCACCTCGCATCGGGTACGCAAGGTGCCCGAAGAGCGCTACTCGTTTCCGCTGTTCTTCGCGGTCGACTACCACACCCGCATCGCACCAATGGCGCGGCTGGTGGCTGCCGGCCAGGCTGCGCATCCGGGAGTGATCGCCGGCGAGCATCTTTATGCCCAGACCGCGCGCACCTTCAGGTATCTGCGGGCACGGCTGGCGCGCGGCGAACTGGTAGTACCGCCAGCGGCTGAGGCGAGTTCCCCGTTCGGCCAGCAGGCGAAGCAGCGCCAGCACGCACCGCTGCCCGGGAGCGGCGCGGAAAGTTAATCGGATTACGGGGTTAGCGCTGCAGCGCGGCTCCGCGGCGCTGCGGCGGCGGCAGCGGTTTCACATCACACATTATGCAGATTTAATCTAAGTTTTCAGCGCTGCTGTCCACCGATGCGTAACCTTGGGCGTTGGTTTCCTCAGCGCAATACTCACCGAGGCACGCTATGAATAATCGAACGAAGTGGTTGATGGTCGCCCTGGCGATGACCGGCGTCGCCGGCGGCGTGGTGGCCCAGACGTCCAGCAGCTCCAGTGGGGCGGTAACCACCGCTACCGCGGGTGCGCACCACTGGCACCACGGCCGTGGAATGATGCTCGGCGGCGGCCTGTTGCACGCCTTCCGCCAGCTGAACCTGACGCCGGCACAGCAGCAGAGCGTGCATACGATCCTGACCGCCGCGCACGCGCAGAGCCAGGCCGAACGCACGGCCGCCGGCAAGCCGGATTTCACCGTGCTGTCCAATCCGGGCGATCCGAACTACAGCACCGCGCTGCAGGAACTGCAGACTCGCATGGCCACACGCCTGCAGGAGCAGAGCCAGACCGAGCTGGCGCTCTACAACGTGCTGTCGAAGCAGCAGCAGGCGCAGCTACCGACGGTCCTGGCGGCAATGAAAGCGAAGATGTCGCAGCACGCCGCGACCTGATCACCGCCGGCGCGCTGGCGGCCGGCCGTAGGGTCGGCCGCCAGAGATTCGCGGCTTGACCGCTACAGCCCGGCGCGCCCCAACAGGTCGACCAACTCGCGCAGGCTCGCGGACAGCGACGGATGCTCGGCTTCAAACTCGACTGCCAGTGCCTCAAACCGAGATTGCGCCGGTTCTGCGCCGGCAACCACCGGCCTGGCCGGAGCTGTGCCTAGCAGCCGCTCGATGTCGCCCAGTACATCGCGCAGCAGTGGCTTCGACGCGTCGTCCACCCGCGGCGTGCCTACCAGCAACTCGTGCAATTTCGACAGCGACTGCTGCAGGTGATCCGGAGTCGGCTTCTGATTGTTCATCGCGTCCAATCTTACGCGATCGGCGCCGGGGTTTGTTATCGTGGCGAGAGGCTTACCCATGAAACCGCGCCGTCCCCGTATCACAGCTCCAGCGGCTCGCGCGCTCGACCAGGATGCGATCGATGCGCTCTACGGTCTCGAGCCTGTCTACGAGCCGCAGCAGACTGCGCCTGCCGGCGCCGGCGGCACGCAGTTCGTGACCGTTCAATGTCCATATTGCGGCGAGCCGTTCGACACACAGCTGGACCTGTCGGCCGGCTCCAGCAGTTACATCGAGGATTGCCAGGTGTGCTGTCGACCGATCGAGCTCGGCATCGAGGTCGGGATCGACGGCGAGCTGCTAGCGGTTAGCGCGCGCCGCACCGATTAGCAGCTAATCGTCTTCCAGCCCCTGCCCTGGAAACAGCTCTTCGGCGAAGCCGAATGCGCTCATGTCGATCATGCGCATCGGGTACAGAATGCCGTCCAGGTGATCGACCTCGTGCTGCACGACGCGCGCGTGAAAGCCGCCGACCGTGCGATCGATGGCACGGCCCAGCTGATCGACGCCGCGATAGCGCAGCCTCTGATGGCGCGGCACCAGGCCGCGCATTCCCGGCACCGACAGGCACCCCTCCCAGCCGTCGTCCATCTCCTCGCCCAGCGGTGTGAGCTCCGGATTGATCAGCACGGTACGCGGCACGATCTCGGCCTCCGGATAGCGCGGATTGGGGGCGTCGGTGCCGAAGATCACGACCCGCCAGTGCGCGCCGATCTGCGGCGCTGCCAGGCCGGCGCCGTTGAGCGCGCTCATCGTGTCCTGCATATCAGTCAGCAGCGCATGCAACTCGGGAGTGTCGAACTTGAGCACCGGATCGCTCACACGCAGCAGTTCCGGATTGCCCATTCGCAATACAGGTTTGATAGCCATCGCGCCATTCTAGCAGCGGTGCGTCACGCCGCTGTCACCGGCTGACCACGGCCGGCCGCAACCCCGGCGGCGCCCTAGCGCAGCGCGCGTATGAACGGATGCAGCTGCGGTATCAGCGCCGCAACCAGGTGCATCTTTCCGGATATCACCCCACGGCGCGAGATCATCTCATCGGCAATGGCCTGCAGCGTCTTGACCGGTCCCTGCACCAGGATCACCTCCATGGTCTGGTTGCGCACCAGGTGCACGTGCAGCGAGCTGATGACCTCGTCGATATGCCGCGCCTGCAGGTCGGCCAGTTGTTTCTGCAGGCCCGGCACCGAGTTGTCGTACACCAGCGTCACGGTGCCGACCATGACGTCGTCGCCGCGCTCGCGCTTATGTTCGATCAGGAACTGATGCAGCATGTCCGCCAGCGCCTGCGAGCGGCTGATGAAGCCACGCTCACCGACCATGCGGTCAAGTTCCTTGAGCAGCGCATACGGCAGCGACATGCTGATGCGGCTTACCGGGCGGTTCTGCTGGCGTGCAATGGCGTACATGCCGTCCCCTAGAAAAGATGACTGTAACGTTCGACTTCCCAGGCGCTGACACTCAGGTGATAGGACTCCCACTCCACCGTCTTGTAGTGCACGAACTCATCGCGCAGGGCGCGTCCCAGCGTGCGCTCGACCAGTGGATCGGCGGCAAAGCATGCGACCGCCTCCTGCAGTGTCTGGGGCAGAAACTCGATGCCGCGCGCGCGCCGCTCGGCCTCGCTGATCGCATACAGGTTGTCCTCGTTCGGCTCGCCCGGATCGATGCGCTCGCGAATGCCCTCCAGGCCTGCCGCCAGTGCCAGCGTCGCCGCCAGGTACGGATTCACCGCACCGTCGGCATTGCGCGATTCGCAGCGGCCGCCGCCTGCCGGCACGCGAATTGAGTTGGTGCGGTTATTGGAGCCGTAGGAATTGAACACCGGCGCCCAGGAGAAATAGCTCATCGCACCCTGGCGCACCAGGCGCTTGTAGCTGTTGACGGTGGGCGCGAACGCCGCGCATAGCGCGCGTCCATGGCGGATGATGCCGCCGATGAAGTGGTAGCCGAGCTCGGTCAGTCCCAGGCCGCGCGCGTCTTCAGCTCGTTCGCAGGCGAACAGGTTGCGCTTGCTGCCCAGCTCGTACAGCGACATGTTGAAGTGCGCCCCGGTGCCGGTGCGATCGGCGAACGGCTTGGGCATCATGGTCGCCACCAGGCCCTGCTGGCGGGCGTAGTGCTTGGCCATGTCGCGGAACAGGATCAGCCGGTCGCACATCGTCAGTGCGTCGGCGTAATTAAAATCGAACTCGTACTGGCCGTTGCCATCCTCGTGATCGAACGAGTACAGGTCCCAGCCCAGCGTGTCCATGCAGCTCGCCACCTGGTCGAGCCAGGTCAGGTTGTGCAGGAAACCGCGCAGGTCGTAGCACGGCTTCACCAGCTTGTCGTCGGCGTTCGGCACCGACAGCGTGCCGTCGACATTCTGCCGCAGCAGGTAGACTTCGCATTCGATCCCCAGGTTCATGCCGAATCCCAGCTGCGCCGCCTCGGCCTGCACCCGCTTGAGCGCCACGCGAGTGTTGAGCGGATAGGGTTGACCCTGGAAATAGTTGTCGGCCGGCATCCACGCCACGCGCGATTCCCACGGCAGCTGCACCACCTGGTCGAGGTCCGGCATCGAGGTGATCTCATCGTCGTGCGGCAGCTGGCCGAGACCGTCGAGCGCATAGCCGGTATAACGCTCCGAGCCGGCCGCCATCTGCCCCAGGTGCGACAGCGGCACCACCTTGCCCTTCGGCACGCCGTGAATGTCGACGTAGGCGCCGACACAGTATTTCACTCCCAGCTCCGCCAGCCGCTGCTGGGTCTGCCGGATCTTATCGCTGCTGTACATACGAAAGCGGTCCTGCCTAGGGTGTAATCGACGAGAAGTACGATTGCTGCAGCGGCGGCGTTTCGCGCAGACCGCGGCCGATCAATGCGCTCAGGTCCTCCACCATCCAGTCGAACAGCCGCCTGCCCTGCGCGGCGCTGGCGGCGCTCGGCCTGCCGGTGACGCCGTTGCGGCTGGTACGGTTCACCGGATGCGAGAACACCAGCCCGGCGGTACGGTCCGGATCATCGGCCTGCGCCAACACGCCCGGGCGCACCAGCTCCGGCGCCACAGCCAGCATCAGCGAGGTCTCGGCGTTATTGGCGTGCCAGTCCTCTCCGTCCGCGATATTGAAATCGCGCACGCGCTCACTCAGTGTCGCCGAATTGAACAGCGCGACCATCAGATCGTCATGTCGTGCGCGCAGCATCTCGAGTGCGCAGCGCAATGGCGCCGCATTGGTCACGTGCGTGTTGACCATGAACAGCCGGCGCACACCGCTCAGATAGGCCCAGTGCCCGATCTCTGCCACCAGCTCGATCAGCGTCACCGGCTGCACGCCGATGGTGCCCGGCCAGCGCTGGCTGTGCCCGAGCGAGCAGCCGTAGGGCAGCGTAGGCAGCATCGGCACGCGCGTACGCTCGGCCACTGCCGCGCACAATTTGTCGGCGAGCACCGCATCCACGCCGCACCCCAGGTGCGGCCCATGCTGTTCGGTGGCACCGACCGGCAACAGCGCCGCGTTCTGCACCGCCGCCAGGTCGCCCGGCAGTTCCGCCCAGGTGCGTTGTGACCAGAACATCGGGCGCTACTCCACGTTGTCTGCGACGTTGGTCATGCGGCCCATGATGGGATATTCCTCCTCATCGGCAGGATCATGCCGCGCGCTGTAGATCAGCTCCTCGAGCCGCGCCTTGGTGGCGAGGAACGGCGCCGACACGATCTGCGCGACGCTGCGCGGCCGCGGCACCGGCACCTCGATCAGCTCCTGGATCTGCCCCGGATGTGCCGACAGCACCAGGATGCGATCGGCCAGAAAAATCGCCTCATCCAGGTCGTGGGTAATGAAAACAATGGTGATATCGATCTTGCGCCAGATCTCCAGCAGGTGGGCCTGCATGCGACAGCGGGTCTGGGCATCGAGCGCGCCGAACGGCTCGTCCATCAGCAGGATGCGCGGTTGATTCGCCAGTGCACGCACGATGGCGACCCGCTGCTTCATGCCGCCGGACAGCTGGTGCGGATAGGCATCGGCGAATTTTTCCAGCCCGACCAGCTGCAGCCACTGCATCGCCTCGCGATCGGATTCGAGCTTGCCGTGGCCGTTGACCTCGAGCCCGAACATGACGTTCTTCTTGACCGTCAGCCACGGAAACAGCGTATAGCCCTGGAACACCATGCCGCGATCGCTGCCCGGGCCCGTGACCGGCTGTCCCAGCAGCAGCACGTCGCCGGCGCTGTGCTCCTCCAGCCCGGCCAGGATCCGCACCAGGGTCGACTTGCCGCAGCCCGACGGCCCGACCACGCACAGGAACTCGCGCCGGTGGGTGCTGAAGTTGATGTCCTTCAGCGCCACCGTGGTGTTGCCGTCGGTGTCGAAGTTCTTGTGCAGCTTCGAGACCGTCAGGATGACTTCGCGCGCTTTCAGGCTGTCGAAACGCGCCCGCACCGCCGGCGACTGTTCCAGGTGCGACGGCAGCAGCTGACCCGGGATGTGGATATCGTTCATGGCGCCTCCAGCCTCATGCGAATTTCGCCAGCGAGCGATCCCACGGGAACAGGTGTCGTCCGAGCAGCGCCAGCAGCATGTCGGTGCCCAGGCCGATGATGCCGATCATCGCGATCGCCGCGTAGACGTTGGGAAAGTGCTGGTAGCGCGCCTGCTGCGTGATGAACCAGGTGATACCCGAGGTGGTGCCGATCAGCTCGGCGACGATCAGGTAGGTCCAGGCCCAGCCGAGCAGGATCCTCTGGTCGCGGTACAGATCGGGCAGGATGGCGGGCACCACCACGCGCGTGAGCAACTGCCGGCTCCTGGTACCGAGCGTCAGCGCCGCCTCCAGCAGCGCCGGATCCAGCTTGCGAGTGGTGTTGGCAATGATCAGCACCTGCTGGAAGAAGGTGCCTATCACGATGATCGCGATCTTCGGCCCGTCGTAGATGCCCAGGATGGCGACCATCAGGGCCCCGAAGGCCGGCGCCGGCAGGTAGCGGAAGAACTCGATGAACGGCTCGTTCACGCGCGCCAGCGCGGCGTATGCGCCGCACAGGATGCCCAGTGGCACTCCGATCAGCGAGGAGATTACGTAGCCCCAGAAGATGATCTGGATGCTGTGCCACAGGCTCTGATGCAGCCATTGACCATCGCGCGTTTCCGGCGGCGTCGTGAACGAGGTATAGAACGCCTTCAGTACTTCCCCCGGCGACGGCAGGTAGATCGGATTGGCTGGCACGCCGCGCGGCGGCGCGCGCCCCTCCTGCTTCGCATCCGCCAGTTCACTCTGGTAGGCAGCGCGCGTCAGGTGAGCGCCGACGTCCAGGTAGCTCACCGAGCCGGGATCGGTGATCATGACCTGCGGATGCCAGACCGCCGGTACATAGCTGACCAGGCTCCACAAACCGACCGGCAGCACGAACGACAGCACACCGATCACAAGCCTGGCGCGCGGCGATAGCGGACGCAGGACGCGAAACAGGGTCGATCTGGCCACGGCGCTTGAGTGCGCTCGACTGCTACGGCTGGGCGGCCGTCAGCGACGGCTCGATATAGCCATCGATTTTCTGCGGCTGCTTGTAGACCGCATTGCGGACGTTGAAATCGTCCGCATTCTGCGTCGAGCCATAGAGCGAGCCCAGCCCGTCGGCCTTGACCATGATTTTCTTGGCTTCGGCAATGCTGATCAGGTGCGTTCCGGCCAGCAGCTGCTGGTATTTTTCCGGCGCCAGGCCTACGCGTGCCGCCATGATCTGGACCGCATCCGCCTGGGTCTTGGGATCGTTGATATAACTGACTACACGGTCCCACACCCGCAGCAGCTTGATGTAGTCGGCGCGATGGGCGCTGATGCTGGCGGGATTGACGGTCATGACGTCGTAGATCAGCCCCGGGGACTGGGCTGAGGTATAGACCGGGCGCGCGCCGGGCAGCGCCTTCATCGCCAGCCCCGCATTCGGCTGCCAGGCGCCGATCGCATCCACCTGACCGGAGGCCAGCACCTGCGGGGTCTCGTTGGTCTTCGAATTCACCAGCGTGACGTCGTTCTGCGTCATGCCCTGCTTCTTCAGCCCGTCCAGCAGCAGCAGGTGATCCACCAGGCCGATTTCGACACCGATACGCTTGCCCTTCAGGTCCGCCAGCGTCTTGATGCCGGGGCGGCCGACGATCATGTCGTTGCCGTTGGAATAATCGGTGATCAGGATCATGACATTGCGCGCCCCGCCCGCACCCATCACCAGCGCATCACCGTTGGTGAGCAGCTCGGCGTCGAGCTTGCCGGCTGCGAACGCTTCCATCGACGCCGAGTAGTCGAACCAGTCGAATTTCACATCCAGGCCGGCCTCGCTCAGCCAGCCTTTGTCGATCGCGATCTGCCACGCGACCCACCCGGGCCAGTCGCTGTAGCCGATGCGCAGCGGCGCCGGCGCGGCCCGCGCAGTGCCGGCAGCGATGGCGTTGACCACTATCCAGGCGAGGACAAGGCCTAAGGCAGGTCTGCGAAGCATCGTCATTTCCCGCGCGTTGTGATATTACGAATTCAGCTTTCCGTATTACCGTGTCTCTGCAAGTGCTATGCCTTCATTTCCGCCCCGCGGCCGGCTGTTCCGGCCCCATCACGCACCGCCGTAGTGCCCGCGGCCGCGCGCGCGGGCCGGCGTGGTGCGGGCGCCGGGCTTTACGCGATGGTCCGGTTGCACTAGTTTGCTCACTACAATGACCCCTGAGTTGTGGACCGAGAATCTCAAACCGGGCGAACACTGGTCCGGCGTACTGCGCCGCGGCACATCGCTGCGCATCACCGCACTGCAAGCGCGCGCCAACGTTGCCGCGATGATGTACAACTACGAGTCGCTGCCGGAGCGCTACAACCTGGCCGACACCCTCAAGGCACAGCACACCGCGTTCCTGACCGCGGGCTGTGTCTGCTATTCGGACATGGGTCGCATACTGTGTTCGATCACTGCCGACAGCTGCGGCTGGCACGACACCCTGTGCGGGCTGTCGGATGCGGCGATGGTGGCGGAGAAGTTCGGCGCCGGCAGTTTCCAGCAGCGGCGCAACGAGTTCTACAAGAACGGCCGCGACAGCATGCTGAACGAACTGGGCAAGTACGGCCTCGGCAAGCGCGACCTGATCGCCAACATCAACTTCTTCAGCCGCGTGACCGCGGATGCCGACGGCGCCTTGCATTTCGACGAACACCACTGTCGTGCCGGCGATCATGTCGAACTGCGATTCGAGATGCACACGCTGCTGGTGCTGTCGACCTGCCCGCATCCGCTCGATCCGCAGCCGCACTATGGTCCGGCGCCGGTGACGCTGCGCGCCTGGGTCAGCGGCGCGGCATCGGATACCGACCCCTGCCGCCTGCACTGCGAGGAAAACCAGCGCGGCTTTCGCAACACCGAAATGATGTTTCTGCCATGAATGCCCGCAGTCCGAACACCGCCCCGCTGCGCGAGCCAGCCTGGATCCGCGATCAGATCGTGCCTGCCGGCGAGCCATGGATCGGCACGCTGGCCGCAGGCGAGCTGCTGCGCATCGTGGACCTGGAAGGCAACCAGGCGGTCGACACGCTGTTCTACAACGTCCGCGATCCCGAGGAACGCTATAGCGCCGTGGACACCATCCGCGCCCAGGGCAACATCTATCTCACCACCGGCAGCGCGCTGCGCTCCAACCTCGGCGCCACGATGCTGACCATTGTCGAGGACACCTGCGGCCGCCACGATACCCTGGGCGGTGCCTGTTCGGCCGAAAGCAATACCGTGCGCTATGCGCTCGACAAGCGCCATATGCACAGCTGCCGCGACAATTTCCTGCTGGCGCTGGCGCACTACGACGGACGGCTGAACAAGCGCGATCTGCCGAGCAATATCAATTTCTTCATGAACGTGCCGGTGACGCCGGAAGGCGGCCTGGAATTTGCTGATGGCATCTCGGCGGCCGGCCGCTATGTGCAGCTGCGAGCGCACATGGACGTGCTGGTGCTGATCTCCAATTGTCCGCAGCTCAACAATCCCTGCAACGCCTACAATCCGACACCGATACAGATTCTGATCCGGGCGGCGGGCTGAACTTCCCGTCGGACTGCGGGACGACCCGCAGCTCCTGATATTTTGCCGGGACGGCCCGGCGCGCTCTCGAGGGCACGGGTTGTTCGACAAGGTCCTGATCGCGAACCGCGGCGCCATTGCCTGCCGCATTCAGCGCACGCTGCGTCGGCTGCGCATCGCCGCGGTAGCCGTCTATTCGGACGCCGATCGCGGCAGCCTGCACGTGCGCAACGCCGATCAGGCGGTAGCCATCGGCGGCCCATCCGCCGCGGACAGCTACCTGCGCGCTGATCGCATCCTCGAGGCGGCAATTGCGACCGGCGCGCAGGCGATACACCCCGGCTACGGCTTCCTGAGCGAGAACGCGCAGTTTGCGGAAAGTTGCGCCGCTGCCGGCATCGCTTTCATCGGCCCGACGCCGGCACAGATCCGCGACTTTGGACTCAAACACACGGCGCGCGCGCTGGCCGCGGCCAACGGCCTGCCACTGCTTCCGGGCAGCACGCTGCTGTCCGATCTGCGCCAGGCGCTGCTGGAAGCACAGCACATCGGCTACCCGGTGATGCTCAAGAGCACCGCCGGCGGCGGCGGCATCGGCATGCAGCAATGCGCCAGCGAGGAGGAGCTGTGCGCCGCCTTCGACAGCGTGCGGCGCGTCGCCGGAAGCAACTTTCGCGACAGCGGCGTATTCCTGGAGAAATACCTGGCGCGCTCGCGTCATATCGAGGTGCAGCTGTTCGGCGACGGCCACGGCGGCGTGATTGCGCTGGGTGAGCGTGACTGCTCGATGCAGCGGCGTAACCAGAAGGTGATCGAGGAGACTCCGGCGCCGGGCCTCACCGAGCTGCTGCGCACGCAGCTGTGCGAGGCGGCGGTGCGGCTCGGCAAGGCGGTGCACTATCGGTCGGCCGGCACGGTCGAGTTCATCATCGACGCCGACCGGCTGGCGGCCAACGATCCGGGCGCATTCTACTTTCTCGAGGTCAATACCCGCCTGCAGGTCGAGCACGGCATCACCGAGGCGGTCAGCGGCGTGGATCTGGTCGAATGGATGATCCGGCTCGCCGCCAACGAGCCGCCGGCGCTGGAGCGCTATCGCCATGCGCCGCGCGGCGTCGCCATCCAGGCGCGGGTATATGCGGAAGATCCGGCGCGCGGCTTTCGTCCCTCGAGCGGCCTGCTGACCGAGGTACGACTTGCCGACAGCGTACGCGTCGATGCCTGGATCGACAGCGGCAGCGAGGTGCCGGCGTTCTACGATCCGATGCTCGCCAAGCTGATTGCACACGCGCCGACGCGCGCGGCGGCGATCGAGCAGCTCGAGGCGGCTCTGGCGCAAAGCGCGATCTACGGTATCGAGACCAACCTGGAGTATCTGCGCACCATCGTGCGCCAGCACGGTTTCCGCGATGGCGTCTACACCACCCGATTCCTGAATTCGCTGCCGTTCAGCTCGCGCACGCTCGAGGTGCTGCAGCCCGGAACCCATTCCACCGTCCAGGACTGGCCCGGGCGGCGCGGTTTCTGGCACGTCGGCGTGCCGCCCTCCGGCCCGATGGATGAGCTTGCCTTCAGGCTCGCCAATCGACTGCTGGGAAACCCGGAGCAGACGTCCGCGCTCGAGTTCACGGTCACCGGACCGACACTGAAATTCGGCTGCGATGCACTGATCGCGCTCAGCGGGGCTGCGATGCGGGCCGAGCTCGATGGCAGCGAGGTCGAATTCTGGCGCGTGTATGCGGTGCCAGCCGGCAGCGTGCTCAAGCTTGGCGCGATCGAGCACGCCGGCCAGCGCAGTTATCTCGCGATACGGGGCGGCTTCGACCTGCCGCTCTACATGGGTAGCCGTGCCACTTTTACACTCGGCCAGTTCGGCGGCCACGCCGGGCGCACACTGCGCAGCGGCGATGTGCTGCGTATCGGCGCCGCCGGCGATCCCGGCAGCGCCGATCCAACCGGCGTCACAGTGCCACCGCAGTTGCGCCCGGTTTACGCGCACGACTGGAACATCGCGGTGCTCTACGGACCGCACGCTGCACCCGACTTCTTTACCGAGGCGGACATCGACGTGTTCTTCGCCACCGACTGGCAGGTGCACTACAACTCCAGCCGCACCGGCGTGCGCCTGATCGGCCCCAAGCCGCAATGGGCGCGGCATGATGGCGGCGAGGCGGGCCTGCACCCGTCGAACATTCACGACAACGCCTACGCGATCGGCGCCATCGATTTCACCGGCGACATGCCGGTGATCCTCGGCCCTGACGGCCCGAGCCTCGGCGGCTTTGTCTGCCCGGCCACCATCGCGCTGCATGATCTATGGAAGCTCGGCCAGCTGCGGCCCGGTGACCGCGTGCACTTTCGCTGCCAGTCTGCCGATCAGGCGCATGCAGCTCTGCGCTCGCAGGACGACGCGATAGCCTCGCTGTCGGTCGCCGCGACTGCGACAGCAGCGGCAGCGACCGCAGTACCGGCGGCAGCACGACAGGCGATCCTGCAGCGCCTGGAGGCAACGGCGAACCGGCCGGCAGTATGTTATCGCCAGTCCGGCGATGACAATGTGCTGATCGAGTACGGCGAGCCGACGCTCGACCTGGCGCTGCGATTTCGCGTGCAGGCGCTGCTGGATGCGTTGCGGGCCAACCCGCTGCCGGCCATCATCGAACTGACGCCCGGCGTGCGTTCGCTGCAGGTGCACTTCGATAGCCGCCGCATCAGCCGCGGCCGCATCATGGATGCGCTGCTCGAGGTCGAGACCAGCCTGGCGCCGATCGATGATATCGAGGTCGCCAGCCGCATCGTGCACCTGCCACTGTCCTGGGATGACCCTGACACGCGGCTGGCGATTGAGCGCTACATGCAGTCGGTGCGCGCCGATGCGCCCTGGTGCCCGAGTAACATCGAGTTCATACGTCGTATCAATGGCCTCGACAGCATCGAGGAAGTGCGGCGCATCGTGTTCGAGGCCAGCTACCTGGTGATGGGCCTGGGGGATGTTTACCTGGGCGCGCCAGTGGCAACGCCTCTGGATCCGCGCCACCGCCTGGTCACCACCAAGTACAACCCCGCCCGTACCTGGACCCCCGAGAATGCCGTCGGCATCGGCGGCGCCTACCTGTGCGTCTACGGCATGGAAGGGCCTGGCGGCTATCAGTTCGTCGGCCGCACCGTGCAGATGTGGAACCGCTATCGCCAGACGGCGCAGTTTCGCGACGGCAAGCGCTGGTTGCTGCGCTTCTTTGATCAGCTGCGCTTCTATCCGGTGTCGGCGGCAGAATTGCAGCGTCTGCGCGCCGAGTTTCCGTACGGCAAGGCGAGCCTGCGAATCGAACCCACCACGCTGCGGCTGCGCGATTACCGGCGGTTTCTGGCCACCAACGCCGCAGCGATCGCCGCTTTCAAGGCGCGCCAGCAGGCGGCGTTCGACGCCGAGCGCGAGCGCTGGCGCAGCACCGATCGCGACGCCGACGATGGCGCCGAGGCCGAGCTGCCACCCAGCGTCGCGGGCAGGCAAAGCGCGGTACCCCCCGGCTGCATCGCGATCGTTTCGCCGGTGGCCGGCAGCGTCTGGCACATCAATGCCGAAGCTGGCGCGCACGCCGATGCCGGCGCGGCGCTGATCGTGATCGAGGCAATGAAGATGGAGATTGCGGTGCAGGCCGAGCAGGCCGGCACCGTGGTGGAACTGCGTTGCCAGCAGGGACAGCCGGTGGCGGCCGGGGAGACATTGTTGATACTGCGTACCCAGGGACTGAAAGATACGTGAACACTTCACTCTCCAATCTTGCGCCCAGCCTGTGCATCACCGATCTGCTTGCCGCCTACCGTGCGCGGCGCACGAACCCCGTGGCGCTGATCGAGCAGCTGCTGACGCGCATTACCGGCGCCGATGACCACGCCATCTGGATCACGCTGCTGCCGCCGGAGCGGCTGCTTGCGCAGGCGAGGCTGCTCGCCGATCGCGACCCGGCGTCGCTGCCGCTGTACGGCATCCCGTTTGCACTCAAGGAC
>Ga0181537_10000257_pt1 | contig 50177 bp, 46 predicted proteins | sample PEATcosm2014_Bin_39_FD_119765 | JGI IMG/M metagenome (GOLD analysis project Ga0181537, IMG submission 119765) | Peatland microbial communities from MTU Mesocosm Facility, Houghton, MI, USA - PEATcosm2014_Bin23_10_metaG | ecosystem: Environmental > Terrestrial > Soil > Wetlands > Peat | place...
TCACCGCCTGCGAGGGTCAGGCGCGGGTGCTGCGCGATCCCGCGCCCGTCTCGCGCCTGATGCACTTCAGCGACAGCGGCATCGAACTCGAGCTGCGGTTCTGGATTTCCGACCCGCAGGAAGGGGTCAATAACGTGCGCTCCGAGGTGAATCGCGCCATATGGCGGCTGTTCAAGGAACATCAGATCACCATCCCGGTGGCGCAGCGCGAGGTCGTCGTGAACCGCTCCGGCGCTGATTTCGGCTGAACGCATGCCCCTGATCATCCCGCCCGGCATCGTCATCCCGGACGAGGAATTGGAATGGAAGTTCATTCGTTCCTCGGGCCCGGGCGGTCAGAACGTCAACAAGGTGTCGAGCGCCGCGCAGCTCAGGTTCCTGCTGCCGCAGAATTCCACACTGCCGCCGGCGGTGAAGAATCGCCTGCGCCGGCTCGCCGGGCAGAAGCACATCGACGACGGCAGCATCCTGTTCAAGTCCATGAGCGAACGCAGCCAGGAGCAGAATCGCCGCGCGGCGCTCGAGCGCCTGGAGGTCTTGATCCGCGCGGCGCTGGTGGAGCCCAAGATCCGCCGCAAGACCCGGCCCACCAAGGGTTCGAAGGAACGGCGCATCGAATCGAAGAAACGCCGCGGCGCGACCAAGCTCGCGCGCGGGCGGATCATTGGCCCAGAGTGACCTGCAGAATGCTGTGCCGGATCTGCTCGGAGAGCACCAGCTGGGCATCCGCGCCCACTCCCAGCAGCGGTTCGCCGAATGACAGCCGGCCGCCTTCGGACAGTTGAATCACGTTTCGCCGGCGCAGCAGATCGATGAAGTTGCGGAACAGGCTCTTGTCGAAGAACTCCGGAGAATTGAGTCCGTAGAGCACGGACATGCGCTGCGCCATCAAGTGGCAGCGCTCTTCGAGCGCCTCCTGGGTGATGCTGCCGCTGCCCGCCTGCAGCAAAAGCGCGATGGCCAGGTAGTACCGTTCCACGGTCTGAATGGTTGCCTGCGCCAGTATCGACAGGCGGATGGCCTCGAGCGAGGTCGAGGCCGGACGCCGCCACTCCGTGCGGTCGGCATTGGCTTGCAGCAAATTGAACCGCGTGAAGGTCTCGAGCAGAGAATCCACGACCGCGCCCACCGACCCCTCATCCCACCGCAGGTAGAGCTCGGCTGCGATGTAGGGGTAGACGCGCCACACCAGGCGATGGATGTCGGCGGTGCGCATGCTGGCGATGCTCACGAAGCAGCAGGCGAGCAGCGACGGCATGGCGAACAAATGCAGGATATTGTTGCGATAGTACGTGGCGAGCACCGCATTCTCGGCGTTCATGCGCATGATGTCGCCGAGCGGGTGCCCCTGCCGCTCCAGCAGGCCCATCGATTCGGCATAGCGGATCATCTGCGCGCCTGAGTCCTCCGTGACCGTCACCAGCGGCCCGTACGGCGCATCGCGCAGCAGCTGTTGATACAGCTCGACCTGGCGGGCCAGGTCGATCTCGGGAAGCGCCTGGCGCGGGGTCGCCAGCATCGCCATCGCCACCAGATTGATCGGCGTCACGGCGGCCGCCGCATTGATGCCGATATTGATCTGCGCGGCGAGGTCGCCGACCGCGCCGCTAACCCATCCGGGCCGCGATTCGGAGTCCTGAGACGAGGCCAGCCGCCAGTTCGGGTCGTGCCGGTCGAGCAAATCGTTGAGCGCGATGGGCTGCCCTAAGTTGACGTGCACCCTGCCGAGCTTGCTGCGCAGCACCGACACGACGGCCTTGCACAGGCCGAGCAAGCTCTCCTTCTCCTTGCGCGCGCCCGACAGCTCGCCGATGTAGGTGCGCCCCTCGACGATGCGCTCGTAGCCGAAATACACCGGCATGAACACCACCGGCCGCGTCGGCTCGCGCAGATATGCGCGCACCGTCATCGACAGCATGCCGGTTCGCGGCGACAGCAGCCGGCCGGTGCGGCTGCGGCCTCCCTCGATGAAGTACTCCAGCGGATGCCCGCGCGCCATCATGAAGCCGAGATACTTGGCGAATACCGCCGCATACAAGGCGTCGCCCTTGAACGTGCGGCGCAGGAAGAATGCGCCGCCCTTTCTCAGGAATCGTCCGATCACGGGCAGGTTGAGGTTGATGCCCGCGGCCACGTGCGGAACCGCGAAGCCCTTGTGGTAGATCACGTAGGAGAGCAGCAGGTAATCCATGTGGCTGCGATGACAGGGAACGTAGATGATCTCCGCGCCATCGCCGATCTCGCTCATTTTGTCGACATGCTCGAAGTCCACGCCGTCGTACAGCCGGTTCCACAACCATCCCAGCGCCGCGGACATGAACCGGACGAAGGACTGGGAATAGTTGGCGGCGATCTCGATCGCGTACCTGCGTGCGGCGAGCAAGGCGGCGCGGCGCGTCAGCCCCCGCGCCTGCATCTCGCGGCGCACGACGGCGCGCACATCCGCGGTCTTGAGCAACTGCGCGACCAGGGTGCGGCGGTGCGACAGATCCGGTCCGATCGTCGACGCGCGCTGCGCGCGCAGGCCGGCGCGCAGGTTGCGCAGCAACCAACGCACGCTGCGCTGCTCGCTCTTGCCGTCCAGCAGAGCATCGCGCAGCCGGATTGGCTCGCCGAAATGCACCAGCGTATTGCGGCCGTTGACGAGCACGTTGATCGCCTTGCGGAAGCGACCGACCAGCACCCAATCCTCGGCGAACAGCAGGCGCCACAGGCTGGCCTCCTTGTGCGGAGCACGGCCCCAAAAGATGGCGACCGGCACCAGATCGACGTCGAATTCAGGATCGGCGGCGGCGGCGGCGGCCAGCTGCACGAGGTAGCGCGGCGCGCGGCGGCCCGAGAACAGGCCGGCCGGCCGTATCAGCTCCAGATAGGCCTTGTCGGTGCGCCGCGGACCTACAGCCAAGCGCCGCTCCGGGCGCGGCAGGCCGAGCCCGGCGCACACGATGCTCAAGACCGCGAGATCCGTTTGACTCTCGCGTTCGAGCACGTAGCAAAGCGGCCGTAGGGTGGCGGCGATCGCGGCCGCGGCGCCGTCGGGCTTGATCGTCACCCGTACCCACAGACTCAGGATCTTGCGGACACTCCAATGCCACGCCCGGCGCACTGGATTAAGGGGATGTATCGCCGCGCTCTTGAGTATCCACCGCTTTGCGCGTGGCGTCCGTGTTCGCGTCGACAGTTTTTTGCACGTCGCGTGCCCGGTCCAGGTTCTGCGTGAGTGGATCGAATACGGTCTTCTTGGGCGGCGGCGTGTCAGGAGCCGCGCAGCTCACGGTGAACAAAATCGACAGTGACATTGTCAAACCTTTAGCCAAGCCCATGTGTACCTCGGAACTGAAGCCCGGTTTGGGCCTCAAGTGTACAATCGTTCCCGACTTGCAGTCACCCGGAGTCGTGCATGTTTCGTTTTGCATTGCTGATGCTCCTGTCCGCCAGCCTGTATGCCGCGCCGACGGCCGTCGACATAGAGACTGCGGCGCAGATCTATCAGGATGCCGCCATCCGCCAGCAGGTGCGCGCCTCGCTGGGAACCATGCCGGCCCATATACGGCAGCTGTTCTCGGCCGATACGGCAGCGCAGCTCTCCGATGAGCAGCTGCAACTCGTGACCGCGGCCGCCAAGCGCGGTTTTCGCATCGACGTATTCGAAGCTCCCGCGCTGAGCGCGCTCGCCGCCAATCTCGATGCGGCGACGGTGAAGAAGACCGAGGCGTTTCTATTGAGCGACAGCGGCCGCCGCATGGTGGACGCGGACGTGGCCACCGCCACGCTCGAGGAAGCGAAGATCGACAAGATCATGAACGGCGAGCTCGCCGCCGCGTCGACCCCGCAGCGCGACGCCCTGTTCGACAAGCTGGAGCTCGCCTCGCGCTCCACCGAATCCACGGTGCAAATCTTCCTCAGCATGGGTCAGGCGGTGGCGGTGGGCACCGCCGTCGGCTCCGGGCGTGACACGGCGGCCGTTGCGGAGAGCGCGCGCAAGTCCGGCGAAGCCAGCCGCGCGTCGCTCGAACAGAACATGCGCCAGCCGCTGCGCCGCTATCTCGCCTACAGCTATCGCGACTTGAGCGATGCGGACCTCAAGCACATCCTGTCGTTTCTGGAATCCGCGCCGGGCAAGCGGTACGTGTCCGCCTACATCGCGTCGCTGGGTGCCGGCTTCGACGCCATGGGCAGGCGCTGCGGCGAGCAGCTGGGAGAAAGCCTGCGCGAGCTGGCCCAGGCGCAGCTCGACGTACCCACCGCGAGTCCGCCCGCCATCGCGGCGCCAGCACCGGCACCGGCACCGGCAAGAACCCCGTAGCGTCCCGGCCGAACGCGGCCCGCTATCCGAGCGCGGCCAGAAAGTCGCGCAGCAGCCGGCAGATCGTCTCGATCTGGTCCTCCAGCCGGTGGTCGGAATTGAGCACGTGCAGCGCCGCCTGGTGCTCGCGCGCCCAGCGAATACTGTTCTCCACGGGTACGATGGCATCATGCCAGCCGTGCACGATGGCGGTCGGACACGCCACGTCCTGCGGCGTGTATTCTTCGTATCCCTTCATGTAGAGGGCGGGCGCCAGCAGGAACAGGCCGCGCGCCCGCAGCCGGCTCGCCGCGGCGGCGCAAACATGGCCTCCCATGCTGGAGCCCACCAGCACCAGGGGTTGGTTCAATCCCGTCGCAGCGTCGATGAGTTTGCCGACCCGGGCCGAGGGGTCGTCCAGGCCGCGATAATCCACCGACTCCACCGAGGCGTTCAAGCCGCGCGCCACCGCCGCCATGGCCGTGATCTTCGCGCCCCACGGGCCGCTTTCCTTCCCGTGCGAGAACACCACCGTCAACATCAATCGGTCAGCCTGCGCGCGAGGCCCTCGACCCACTCGAGCTCGGCGGGGCTGAAGTGCGCGGCATTCAGGCGATTCAGGCTCACGGGAAGTATTTTGCCGCCCGGCGCCGAATGGTCGATGCGATAGCTGTGAAATTCGCGCTGGCGGGCGGCGGCGAAGCCGATCACGAGTTGATACTCGCTGCGCTGATCGCAGACGACGAAAAAGGCATCCTGCACGCGCCGCGTGCCGAAGGCTTGGTCCTCGTGCAGCGCCTCGAGGAATGCCCGCACCTGGGCCACCGCCAATTCGGCGGCCGCGGCGGGTGGCTGTGCCTCCGCCATCCAGCGAGTTCCGCGCTCGATGCTGTTGACGATGAACAGCGCGGCGCGGCGCGCCGCCAGATACTGCCAATCGGCGCTGGCGGCCGTGCCCGCCGCCAGGGTGCGCGCGCTGACGCCGATTCTCGCGGCGGACCGTACGGCCAGCAGGGTGTTGACCCCCAGGCTGGCGAGCCGCATGCGGCGGTCTTCGGTGACGAGGCAGGTGGGCCGGTATCCGGGGCGCAGGACCGCCTCGTCGTTCTTGACCGCGGCCCACACCGGAGACGCCTCATCGCATCGCGCCAGCATGCCCGCCACGACGCCGCAGGGCGCGAAAGATTCGAAATGGCCGCGCAGCTTGTCGTGGGCCAGCACACGCGGGAAGTACATAACGGAATTTTCATTGAAGAAATTCCAATCCCGCATGCCGCGCAGTGCATCGTCCGCCGTGTGCCAGGCGGAAGGCGGATCCACGATCAACAGGGCCCGGCGCTCCTTGCAGTAGCGCGCGCCCACCAGGAGAGCGCCCGGGCCCACGTCCCGGTCGCGGGACAGGGGAGGAATGCACAGGAAATTGAAGTAATCGGCCTGGCCCAGCGCGAAGATGCCCGAGCCCGCGTCCTGCGAGCCGATCAGATCATAGTCGGTGAGCGGCGCACCGTCGTCGCCGTCGCAGTTCGAATGGACATAGCCGCTCGCCAATCCGCTGGCCGCATCCAAGGTTCGATCGGGTCTCTGCGCGGGCGGATCGCCTTCCAGCCGGATCAACTCCGAATCGGCAATCGCCCGCGGCAGGTAGCCCTCCGACGACGGCTGAAGCGACAGCTTGTGGAAAATCTCCTGGTCTTCCACCTGCGCGGTGCCGTGGGCGCGCACGCGCTGCACCGTCAGATTGAAATCCGAGCCGTTCTCCGCCGCGATGTTGTCGTAGTCGACGCTGGCGCGAAGATATTCACGGGTGCCCGGCCGCACGGCGCGCAGGCGCATCGCCGCCGCGCCCGCCTTCAAGGTCAGCGTCGCACAGCGCGCCCCGTTGACCACGCGCACGATGAGCGCCTCGCGGCCGCCATGATCGAAGAACTGCTCGACGGCATACCCCAGCAGGCTCGGTTGCCAGAGACCGCCAAATATGTGTTGGAACGCCGTGAAGCTCGTGATCAATACCGGACGATTGACCGGCCCGCGCAGCGTGCGGCCGACGAATGCGGCGCGCGCGGTGCCGAGCCGCGCGATGCTTTGATCAGGGCGGCGTTCTTCCTCGACCCGTATCCCTGCGTTACTCACCCCGCCGACTTTATCACAATCGCCCCGTTCCGGGCCCGCGCTTCGTCGCGGCCGCGCGCCTCGTCGTCGCGTTGCTGCTGTTCGGCGCGGGACTGCTCCGCCTCGGCCTTCTTGCGGGAGATTTCCTCGAGCATCACTTTCATCCACTCGCTGCTCATTCCGATCCTTCGGCGCCGCCGGGATTGACGATCGCATCGATCGCCGCCACGGTGTCCGCGTGATAGCCGGGGCGCGCCTTGGCGTACACGCGCTTTGCCAATTCGGTGCCGGACGGCGTCTTCATCAGCTCGGCATACAAGGGAGCGATCAACTTGCGGCGGCCGATGGTCTTCAAGTATTCCTCGAGCCGCGCGAACCCCGGCTGGTAGTCGTTGCGAATCACCAGGATGAGCCAGCTGTGTTCGATTTCGGCATTCTGACTGCGCGTGAATCCGTAGGCCTGGTCCAGACCGTCGAGTTGCTTGGCGCTCAAGGCGGGCATGCCGTCCAAAAAGTACAGCCACTGCGGCGTGACCCAATCCAGGCCGAACTTCTTGGGCTGCACCCGGCCGCCCAGCCACGCCGTGCGCGCATCGTCGACGGGTTGAAAGGCGCCGGAGACCGGCAGCACCGCATCGGCCGGAATGCCGGGAGCGTTCTCCCAGTCGAGAACCTGCTCGTGGCTTACGATGCCTGCGAAGTGATCCGACAAATTCTGCCACAGGTACTCGTTGAACTGCTCGGTGGTGATGCTCTTGAACGCGAAGTGCTCGAAATACCCTCGCAGGAAGGCGTCGAAGCGGTCGCGGCCGAATTTCGCATCGAGATACGTCAGGAACAGCCGGCCTTTCTCATAGGGGACCTCGCTGAAGGCGAGTTCCGGATCGCGGTCGCGCAGATCGATCGCCAACACCTGATCCTGGGGCTTGAGCGTCGCCAGGTTGTCGCGCAGACGCTTGAGCGCAAGCACGGCTTCCATGGACGCGCGCTGCTCGCCGTACACCTCGCTCATGATCCGTCCCTGCAGATACTCGGTGAAGCCCTCGTTCAGCCAAACGTCGCGCCAGGTCGCGTTGCCGACGAGGTTTCCGGACCAGGAATGCGCCAGCTCGTGTGCGATCACCGACACCAGGCTCTTGTCGCCCGCGATCACGGTGGGCGTGATGAACGACAGCCTCGGATTCTCCATGCCCCCGACGGGAAAGCTCGGCGGCATCACCAGGATGTCGTAGCGCGTCCAGCGGTAGGGTCCGAACAGCTTCTCGCCGGCGGCGATCATCGGCTCCACGTCGGCGAATTCCTTGGCGGCCGCCTTGATCATCGGCTTCTCCGCGTAGACCCCGGTGCGCGGCCCCGTCTCCTTGAATTCAAGGTCCCCGACTGCGAGGGCAATCAAGTACGAGGGAATCGGCTGCGGCATGAGGAACGAATACTCGCCCTTGTGCTTGACCTTGGGGTCGTTCTCCGCGCCCATCACCGCCAGCACGCCGGAGTCGGTGTGGATGAGGGCCTTGTAGGTGGCGCGCACCTGCGGCGTGTCCTGCAGAGGAATCCAGGTGCGCGCGCCGATCGGCTCGGAATGGGTGTAAAGAAAGCCCTTTTTGCGGCCGGCGGTTTGCTTCGGCGAGAGCCACTGCAATGCCGCGGCGGCGGGCAGAGTCTCGTAATCGATGCGGATGGACTCGACGGCCTTGCGGCTCGGCGGCAGTTCGATGACCAGCGCGCTGCCGAGCATGGGATCCGGCTTCTCCAGATGAAAGGGACGGCTCACCCAGATGGTCTGATTCTTGGCCGTTGCCCCCAGCACGTCCGTGGCCTTCTGGCTCACGTCGCTGATCATCAGGTCCTTGGTGTCGAGCACGATCTGGGTCGCGCGCGGATCGAGCCGCTTGAACTCCAGGGCCGCGACGCCGCTGATCACCTTGCCGGCGAGGTCGACCCGCAGATCCAATTCGAGGTGCGTGACGCGGAACTGATCGATGTTGGCGAAGGAATGATAGTCCAGGCCCGGTTCGAGCGGCGTGAGGTCGGCGGCCGGCGCGCTCATTGCCCTGCCGGCGAGAACCAGGCCCGCAAGACAGAAGCGGCCGAGGACCGCCATCAGCGGACGGCGGCTTGAGTCTGAGTTGCGGGAGGCGCGTCGGCGCGCCCGCCGAGCAATTCGTTGAACGTCTTTTCGTCCACCAACAAGCCGGTCTTGCCGTCCCAATTGGAGCCCTCCGGCAATGTGTTTTCGACCAGTAACGACTGCCCGACCACCTCGTCGACTCCGCCGAGGCCACCCGTGACGGGCACGGGTACGGCGCGCGGAGTGTGCGCCAGATCACCCACCCGCTGCCAGTCGATTTCGTCATCGTGCTCGGAGATCTTCTTCTGTAATTTCGGACTCAGCAGATTGGCGAGCAGGCGCTTGCGGTTCTTGCTCCAATCGCGCGAATCGTCTTCCATCACGGTGTAGGCCTGCAGGTACAGGGTGCCGTCGCGCCATCCGAACAGATATGGCTGATTGACCACCGTCACTTTGGTGCCGATGGGAATCAAATCGAAGAACACCGCAATGTCCTCGGGATACAGGCGCATGCAGCCGTGACTCGAGCGCATGCCCACGCCGTAGGGCTTGTTCGTGCCGTGAATCAGATAGCTCGGCCACCCCAGCCGGAACATGTACTGGCCGAGCGGGTTGTCGGGTCCGGGGGGCACCTGCGCGGGCAGCTTCTCGCCGTCCTCGGCGTGCTCGTCGCGAACCGACTTCGGCACCACCCATGCCGGGTCCTTTTGACGGCTGACGATCTTGGTCGTACCTTCGGGAGTCTTCCAGCCCACCTTGCCGATGCCGATGGGGTGGGTGTACACGATCTGCGGTTCGCCCTTCTTGTGAGGCGGATAGTAAAAAATCCGCATCGCGGCGACGTTCACCACCACGCCCTCGTGGGGCGCCGCCGGCAAGATGAACTGCGTGGGCACCACCACCTCGCGCCCCACGCCGGGCAGCCAGGGATCCACGCCCGGATTGGCCGTCAGGATTTCCTCGTAGCCCACGTCGAAGCGGCGCGCGATGTCGGGCAGCGTGTCTTCCTTGCCGATGGTGGTTTTCTGCACATAGCCGACGATGTCGTTGCCGGACTCGACTTCGAAGCGGTGGGTCGCATTCGGCTTGGGCAGTTGCGGCGCCGGCGGCGGCGCTGCCTCGGCCACCGGCGGCGCGGCGGCGGGCTTTCCACGAAACAAGGAACAGCCGCCCAAGCCCAGGGCGCCGATGCAAACGGCTAACGTGATGATCTTCATGGGCACTATCTACAGCAAAGTCGGGCGGTCAGGCAATTGGTTACGCGATTGGGCGCCCGCTTCGGTGTTCTGCGGAAAATGCCGGCTCAGCAAATCGCCGATGGCGTCGACGCCGGCGATCGAGCCTTCCCTGAACCGTCCCGCGCGGTAATGCGCTTCCATGAGGCGGCACACGGCCTCCCATTCGGCTGAGCTGACCCGGCCGGCGAAGCCTCGATCGGCGACGATTTCGACGTTTCGATCCGCCAGCTGTACATAAATCAAGACGCCGTTGTTGTGCTCCGTGTCCCAGACGCCAAGGTGCGCGAACACCTCGAGCGCGCGGACGCGGGGCGCCACGCCGTTGAGGATGTGCATCGGCGTCAGGGCCGTTTCGACCGCAAAACGGATCTCCCCGGCATGCCGCTGCTCGGCGCGGGCAATGGCCTGCTCGATGGCATCCAAGGCCGCGCGGGGGAACTTCATGCGCGTGCGCCAATGAGTCGCCGCGCAGTGGCGGAGCAGGCGTCCGATCTGCATCACCAGCTCCCCGAGGCGCCGCCGCCCCCGCCCCCGCCGCCGCCGCCGCTGAACCCTCCGCCGCCGCCGCCGAAACCGCCACCGCCGAAGCCTCCGCCCAACCCGCCACCGAAGCCCCCGCCCCAGCCGGTGCCGCCGGACCAGCCGCGGGTATTCGACCCTGCGAGCATGGCGAACAGAAAGGCGACCACGCCGGCGCCCAATCCGATGGGCAGCAGGTGGCTCAACAGCCAGGCCAGACCGCCGGCCAGGCCTGCCGTGGCCACCGACCCGAACAGTCTCCCGAAGATCGCGCGCAGCACACCGCTCGCGACGAACACGACCACCAGCAGCAGCGGCAGCAAGTGCCCCAGGCCGTTGCGGTGCTCCCAAGTCTGATCAGGCTGCGGCAGGGGCTCGCCGTTGACCACGGCGATCATCTGATCGACGCCGGCTTCGACGCCGCCGTCGTAGTCGCCCACTTTGAAGCGCGGGGTAATGGTCTCGGCGACGATGCGGCTCGCGACGGCATCCGGCAGTGCGCCCTCCAAGCCGTAGCCCACTTCGATGCGCACCCGCCGATCGTTTTTCGCCACGATCAAGTAAGCGCCGTCGTCCACCCCCTTGCGGCCGAGTTTCCATGCATCCTCCACCCGGATGCCGTACTGCTCGATCTCCTCGGGTGCCGTGGTGGGCACGATGAGCACCGCGATCTGGCTCCCCTTCCTCGCCTCGAGATCCGCGAGCTTGCCCTCGATGCGCGCGACGGCGCCGCCGGATAGGGTCCCCGAGAGATCCGTGACCCGCCCGGTGAGCGGCGGAACGGCAACCTCGGCGCGCGCCAGCCACGCGGCGAGCAGGAGCGTCAACCCCACGCCCGTGCTGGCGATGCGGCTGAGGGCGGTCACGGTTCCGTCGAGCCGGGCGCCGCGGGCTAGTGCGCCGGCGCGGGATTCGGAGCCGGAGCCGGGGCCGGGGCTGCAAAGTCCACCGCCGGCGGCTTGGAAATCACCGCTTCGTTCTCCACGGCGAAATTCGGTTTCGGCTTGTAGCCGAAGATCATGGCCGTCAAATTTCCGGGGAAGGAGCGCACCGTCACGTTGTAGTTCTGCACGGCCTGAATGTAGCGGTTGCGCGCGACCGTGATGCGGTTTTCAGTGCCCTCGAGCTGCGCCTGCAGGTCGCGGAAATTCTGATCGGATTTCAATTGAGGATAATTCTCGGTGACCACGAGCAGGCGCGACAGCGCGCCGGTCAGCTCGCCCTGAGCGGCCTGGAATTTGGCGAACGCCGCCGGATCGTTGACCAGCTCGGGAGTCGCTTGAATGGAGCCGACCTTGGCGCGCGCCTCGGTCACGCCCAGCAGCACCGAGCTCTCCTGGGCCGCGTAGCCCTTGACCGTGTTGACCAGATTGGGGATCAGGTCGGCCCGGCGTTGGTATTGATTGAGCACTTCCGACCAGGCGGACTTGATCTGCTCGTCCTGGGTCTGGATCGCGTTGTAACTGCAGCCCGACAAAAGCAGGCCGGCGAACGCCGTCAACCCAAAGGCCAATTTGCGCATTTTCCCCTCCGGACCCCTCTGGAGCGGGGGCGTTGAGGGTGAGTTTAGCATTCCGGTAAAAAAAGCCCCGAGTGATGAGCTCGGGGCGGAGAGGCGGACTTCAATGAAGGGAAGTAAAGCCCGCTAGGGGATCGGTCGGGGAGCTAGTGCAAATGGTCCCACTGCAACACTTGAATATCCGTCTCCTCGAGATCGAAGCTGCGTGCCAGCATGCGCGCGATTTCGCGATCGCCCTGCAAGTTGCTCGACCGGTCGAGGAGCTCCACGACGCCGCTATACTCGTTGTATTCGACGGCTCCTTCCGTCTGCGCGATGAAGTGGGTGTAGAATTTAACGCTCATGGATAGGAGCTTAAGATTCGCGGCGGGCGCAATCTGTGAGGGACCGCTCAGTCGATTGCACTCGCTCCAGAACTTGGTTCACGTCCTTGAATGTCTTTATACTTTGATGCAGCGTGTCAAGATATCGGCCCCCAACACCGCCCGGTTCGAAGTACATCACCCCCGAAGGAGCCAAGCGCCTCAAGGATGAACTCGACCGGCTGTGGCACGGCGAGCGCCCGCGGGTCACCGCCGCCGTCGCCGAGGCCGCCGCGCAGGGCGACCGCTCCGAGAATGCCGAGTACACCTATGGAAAGAAGCGCCTGCATGAGATCGATCGGCGGGTGCGCTTCCTGCGCAAGCGGCTCGAGGGCATGACCATCGTCGATCCTCTGAGGCAGGAGGGCCGGGACCCCGGGCGCGTTTTCTTCGGCGCGTGGGTGCGGCTCGAGAGCGCCGGCGGCACCGGCGCGCCCCGCTGGTATCGGCTCGTCGGGCCGGACGAATTCGACATGGCGGAGGACTACATCAGCATGGACTCGCCGCTGGGACGAAGCTTGCTGGGCCGGCGTCTTGACGATGACGTGAGCGTCGCCCTGCCGGCAGGGCCGGCCACCTTCACGGTGGCCGCCATCAGCTACGGGCTCAAACCACCCGAACGTTCTTGAACTGCCACGGATCCTCCATGTCCAGATCCTCGGCGAACAGCAGGCCGCGCTGGTAGAGCGGTGTCCAGTCCGTGTACTTGCCGACCACGCGCCCAAGGTAGGGCATGCAAATCTCGAGCGGACGCTTGAATTCCATGTCGTCGGGCTCAACGATGCCGCGCTGCGGATTCTCCATGGCCCAGATCATGCCGGACAGCGCCGCCGAGGTGACCTGCAGACTGGTGGCGCTGTTGTTGGGCGCCAGTTCCCGGGCTTCCTCGATGGACAGCTGCGAGCCGTACCAGTACGCATTCTTCTTGTGACCCGCGAGCAGCACGCCGAGCTCGTCGATCCCCGCGGTGATCTCGTTCAGCATGATGCGTTTGCGGTCCTGAAGATGCCAGTTGTTGCCGGCGAACTCGTGCACGGACAGCACCGCGTTATCGCTCGGATGATAGGCGTAATGGGTGGTCGGGCGGTAAGCCACGCGCTCGCCGTCCATGACGGTGTAGTAATCCGCCAGTGAGATCGCCTCCGAATGCGTGATCAGAAATCCGTGAAAATGTCCCGCCTCGGGAGTCCAGGTGCGCACCCGCGTGCTGGCCCCGGGACGATTCAAATAGATCGCGCAGCCCGAGCCCACCTTGTGCCGTCCGCCGTCCGCCGGAAAATGTCTCTCATGGCTGCCCCAGCCGAGCTCGGCGGGCTGAGCCCCTTCGCTGACGAAGCCGTCGACCGACCAGGTATTGACGAATTCGTTCGCGGCCTTCGGCACGTTCGAGACTTGAGTGTCGCGTTCTGCGATGTGAATCACCTTGATGCCGAGTTTCTGTGCGAGCCTTGCCCAGGATTCGCGGCCGGCGGGCGCTCCCGCATCGACTCCCGTGTCCGCGGCGATGCTGAGCAGTGCCTGTTTGACCATGTGCGACACCAAGCCCGGATTCGCGCCATGCGTGAGCACGGCCGTGGGAGCCTTCACGGCGCCGCCGCGCAAGGCCAGGGCCTCGAGGCGCATGGTGTAATTGCTGCGCGAATCGACCGTGGCGTGCGGGTCGGTATAGCCCCCGGCCCACGGCTCGATGCAAGTATCGAGATAGAGCGCGCCGCGCTCGCGCGCCAACTGGATCAGCGCGACGCTCGACACGTCGACGGACAGGTTCAGCAGAAAGTCGCCCGGATCCAGCAGCGGCGTAAGGACCTGCCGGTAATTCTCCCGCGTAAGCGCGGTCTTGACGAATTTGACGCCGAATTGCTCGGCTTCGCCGCGCCCGCCGTTCTCCGCCGTGACGATGCTGATGCGATCGGACGAAGTGCCGATGTGACGCAAGATCAGCGGCAAGACTCCCTGTCCGATGCTGCCGAAACCGACGAATACGATCTTGCCCGCAAATTTCACATGCACTTCGTGATTGCTCATAATTCTCGCCTCATTTTGCTTCTGTCCTCGCGCGTGGTTTGATTTCCCCATTTCAAGGCGGCCTGCTCCCGGTGCGCCGGCTGCCAGCCTACCTGGCGGCACGAGAAATGCTCAAGTTTCCGCGCGCGACCTACGCCTGGCGCCAATGGGGGGGATAGGTGCGCTCGTAGCCCGGAAGCGATTCGATGCGGTGAATCCAGCGCGCGAGCGCCGGGTAGTTGCGCTCCATCGGCAGAAAGCGCGCGCCCAGTTCCGCGGCGGCGCTGCGGTCCAGCGCGCGGCGCAGCACCTGAATCCACGGGAAGATCACCATGTCCGTCGCCGAATAACTCGCGCCGACGATCCACTGCTCCTTGCTCAGCCGTCCTTCGATGGTGCGCGCCTCGCGCGCCACCACGTGCATGGCGTCGGTGAGCTCGTCGATGTTGCCGGCGACCCGCTCGGAGAAGACGGCGTCGGTGATCTTGAGCAGCGACGGCTCGGCATACGCCATGAATTCGCAGATGACGCGCATGATGACGCCCGCTTCCTCGGGCGTCGTGCCGAATATCGGCGCCTGCGGATATTTGACGTCCAGGTAGTACAGCACCGCGACCGACTCGAACACCACGTAGTCGCCGTCCTTGAGCACCGGCACGCGGCCGCGCGGATTCAGCTTGAGCATCTGCGGCGACTGGTGCTCCTGCTTGTCGAAGTGCAGAAGCTGCGACTCGTAGGGCAGCTGCTTGTGCTCCAGAGCGAGCAGAACACGCCACGAGAACGGACTGCCGCTGCCCCAGTAGAGAGTGAGTGCCATGGCGGGGATTGTAGCGGATGCGCATTGTGCTTCATCGCGCTAAGCTCGAATCATGGTGTTTAAAACCCTGATCGGCGTCGATTCGCTGCTCTCGCTGCTCGGCCGCCCGGGGCTGGCCGTCGTCGACTGCCGGTTCGACCTCATGAACCCCGAGGCCGGCGTCCGGGCGTACTTGCGCTCGCACATTCCCCAAGCGCGCTATGCCGACCTCGATCGCGACCTGTCGGGGCCCGTCTCCGACCGCACCGGCCGCCACCCGCTGCCCGAGCCGCAGGCCCTCGCGAGGCGTCTGGGCGAGCTCGGCATCGGCGACGACACCCAGGTGGTCGCCTACGACGATGCCGGCGGATCGATCGCGGCGCGGCTCTGGTGGCTGCTGCGCTGGATGGGGCATGACGCCGCAGCCGTGCTCGACGGCGGTTTCAAGGCATGGATCGCGGCGGGCGGCGCGCAAGAGTCGGACGAAGCCGCCACCCGCGCGCAACGCTTTACGCCGCGAATCGATCCCACGGCGGCGCTCGGCACCGCCGAGCTCGAGCAGGCTCTGCGAGATCCCAAGGCGCTGCTGGTGGACGCTCGTGCGCCGGAGCGCTACCTGGGCACGGTGGAACCCATCGATAAGGTCGCGGGACACATACCCGGCGCGGTGAATCACCCCTTTACGGCGAATCTCGACGCCGGCGGCCGCTTCCTGCCGCCCGCCGAGCTCGAGCGCCGCTGGCGGGATCGCCTCGCGGGCAGCGCGCCTGAAAATCTGATCGCCATGTGCGGCTCCGGGGTGACCGCCTGTCACAATCTGCTGAGCCTCGAGGCGGCCGGTCTCGGCGGCGGCAAACTGTATGCCGGATCCTGGAGCGAGTGGATTCGCGATCCGCGCCGGCCCATCGCGCGCGGATAAGGTGTCCCGCCGCGGATAAAGTGGCGCGTGTCATTTACATGCGGCCCCAATTTGTTATCGTGCGCGCGACATGAACACACCCGCCAAAGCGCTGCCCGTCAGCCACGCATGGAAGATCGAACAGTCGCTGGATCTGTACCAGGTGGAAGCCTGGGGCAAGGGCTACTTCTCGATCAACGACGCGGGTCACGTGGTGATCAGGCCCAGCATCGATCCGGCGCGCGAAATCGACCTGTACGACGTCGTTCAGGGCCTGAAGGCCCGCGATCTTCACACACCCGTGGTCATCCGCTTTTCCGACATTCTCGCGCACCGCCTGCGCCACCTGGCGGAGGCGTTCGGCACGGCCATCGCGGAGAACGACTACAAGAACCGCTACGCCGCGGTGTTCCCGATCAAGGTCAATCAACAGCGCCTGGTGGTCGAAGAGGTCTACCGCTACGGCCGGGAGTTCGGCTTCGGGCTCGAGGTCGGATCGAAGCCGGAACTGCTCGCCGTGATGTCGATCACCGAGGACGCGCCGGACCGCATCGTCGTATGCAACGGCTTCAAGGATGACAGCTACATCGAAGCGGTCATTCTGGCGACCAAGCTCGGCCGCACCATCATTCCCGTGGTGGAGAACTACGAAGAGATCCATCTGATCCTCAAGCACGCCGAGCACTACGGCGTGCGGCCGAAAATCGGCGTGCGCGTGAAGCTCGCGAGCGAGGGCGCCGGCCGCTGGCGCGAATCCGCGGGCGAGAAATCCAAGTTCGGGCTCTTCATCAGCGAGATCCTGGATCTCTACGCGCTGCTGAAGGAGCGCAACATGCTGGATTGCCTGCAGCTCGTTCACTGTCATCCCGGCAGCCAGCTCCAGGACATCCGGCGCGTGAAGGACGCCATCAACGAACTGGCGCACGTGTATGCCGAGCTCAAGATCATGGGAGCCGGCCTGCAATACATCGACATCGGCGGCGGCCTGGGGGTGGACTACGACGGCAGCGGCACGAATTTCGAATCCTCCATGAACTACACGCTGAACGAGTACGCGAGCGACGTGGTGTACCGCATCAAGAGCGTATGCGACGCGCGCGGCGTCCCGCATCCCATGATCGTGAGCGAGTCCGGGCGCGCCATCGCCGCCCATCACAGCCTGCTGGTGTTCGACATCCTGGGCTCCTCCAAGCTCGATCAGTTCAAGGTCACCGGCCGCCCGGAGGAGGACTACCACGGCAGGGAGGAAGTGCCGCAGCCGGTGCGGGATTTGTTCGACAGCTATCGTTCGGTCAATGAGCGGCGGCTGGTGGAGTGCTACCACGACGGACTGCAGGCGCGCGAGCAGGCGCTGCAGATGTTCAACCTGGGATACTTGAGCCTCGAGTTTCGCGCCCTGGCGGAGAGACTCTACTGGGCGACCTGCACCAAGATTCGCGACTATTGCCGCAAGCTCGACCGGGTACCGGAGGAACTGGAAAACCTCGAGGACATGCTGAGCGACATCTATTTCTGCAACTTCTCGGTCTTCCAATCGCTCCCGGACAGCTGGGCCATCGGCCAGCTGTTTCCCATCATGCCCATTCAGCGGCTGGGGGAGCGTCCGTCGCGCAATGCGGTGCTGGCCGACATCACCTGCGACTCCGACGGCAAGATCGACCGCTTCGTGCATCCGCGGGCGACCAAACGCACGCTCGAAGTCCACGAGCTCATCGCCGGCGAGCCGTACTACCTGGCGGCCTTCCTGGTGGGCGCATACCAGGAAACCCTGGGGGACCTGCACAACCTGTTCGGCGACACCCATGTGGTGCACATCCGCCTGCAGGACGGCGGGGGCTGGTGGATCGAGGAGATCGTCAAGGGCGACACGGCCAACAAAGTGCTCGAGTACATGGAGTACGACACCGACGAGTTGTATCCGGGCATCGCCCGGGACTGCGAACGGGCGGTTAAGGAAGGGCGCATGAGCTTGGGTGAAGCGCAGGCGGTGAAGCGTTTTTATGAGAACGAACTCAACGGCTATGCCTATCTCGAGGTCGAATAAAGGCTCCTCGAGGTTGAATAAATGGCTCGTTTGCCAACAATTATCCCCTGGCGTAGCATCGACTCGTAGGTTCGTGCCCTACACGGACTTTAAGGTGCAGGCCCCAACGCGGGTTGCGCGCGGCGGTGTCTGAGTGTCGAAACACTGTTAGTGAGATTAGTTGAATGACGACGATCTACGTTGGCAACCTGCCATTCACTGCTACAGAAGACGAAGTGCGGGCGTTGTTCGAGCGCCACGGCAAAGTCGAATCGGTCAAGCTCATCAACGATCGCGAGACGGGGCGTCCCCGCGGGTTCGCGTTCGTGGACATGGGAGCGGGCGACGCGCAAAACGCGATTCAACAGACGAACGGCTTCCAGATGGGAGGACGTCCACTGCGGGTCAATGAAGCCCAGGAGCGGGCGCCTCGCTCCAAGCCGGCGAGCGGCGGCGGTGGTGGTGGTGGCGCCGGCGGCGGCGGTCCGCGCCGCTGGTAATCGCCCGCCGGGCCGCAGTGGAATGAGGGGCTCCCCAAGGGGGGTAGGCCCGCCTGCACTCACCACATTTCCTTGAGTTGGGCGACCACGTCGACGGTCGCCGCCTCTCCCTCGCGTAAGCTTTCCACGCCGCGCATGTTGCGCAGCGAGATACGCTCGAAGCACTCCAGCACTTTGTCGGTCATGAAGCGGCTCTTGGCGCCGTACACGTGCGCATCGCCGTCCCTGGCCTGCTGCGTGACGGCGTACTTGAGCGGCGCGCACAGATGCAATTCGTTTCGAGCGCGCGTCATCGCCACGTACAGCAGGCGGCGCTCTTCTTCGATCATTTCCGGCTTCCCGGTGGAGAATTCCGACGGGAAGTTGCCGTCCGAGACATTCAGCACATAGACGATGTCCCACTCCTGGCCCTTCGCCGAGTGAATCGTGGACAGAATGACGTAGTCCTCGTCCTTGCAGGCGCCGTTCGGCTGGCCGCCGGTCACGGCCGGCGGATCCAGGGTGAGCTCGGTCAGGAATCGCTCGCGGTTCGCGTGCTGCGTCGACAGGACCTCCAGCTGTTCCAGATCGCCCATCCGCGTCCAGGCGGCATCGTAGACGCGCTCGAGGTGGGGCTTGTACCACTCGCGCACCAGACCCACCTGGCCGGGCCAGGGAGTGGCGGGATCCGCAAGCTTCTCGATGAGCGTGCAAAACCTCCTCCAATCCATTTTCACCGGCTGCGGCGCATCGAAAGACGCGAGCGTCTTCACCTGGTAACTGTGCGCCTCCAGATGGTCGAGCGCCTGCTTCGCGTGGCCCGGACCGATGCCGGGCAGCAGCTTCAACACTCGAAAACCCGCCACCGAGTTGCGGGGATTGTCGGCCCAGCGCAGCACCGACATCATGTCCTTGACGTGCGCCGCCTCCAGGAACTTGAGGCCGCCGTACTTCACGAAGGGGATGTCGCGCTTGCTGAGCTCGACTTCGAGCACATCGCTGTGGTGCGAGCTGCGGAACAGGATGGCGTGGCGCTTGAGCGAGCCGCCGATTTCGCGCGTCGCCAATATCTTTCGCGTGATGTATTCCGCCTGCGCGACGGCATCGTCCATGGCGACGTAGAAGGGTCTCTGTGTGGACTGGCGCGTTCCCATCAGGGTCTTGCGATGCTGGCGGGCGCCGTCGGCCATCAGCGCATTGGCCGAGTCCAGTATCTGCTGCGTGGAGCGGTAGTTCTGCGACAGCACCACGATCTCCGCCTTGGGCTTGTAGCGGTCGGCAAATCCCAGAATATTTTCGACCGCGGCGGCGCGGAACGAGTAGATGGCCTGGGCATCGTCGCCGACCACCGTGACTCCCCTGCCGTCGGGCTTCAGCGCATGGATGACCTCGCCCTGCAAGGTGCTGGTGTCCTGGTACTCATCGACCAGCACATGATCGAAATTCTTCGCCAGACTTTGCGCCAGAGCGGGGTTCTGCATCATCACATGCCAGTAAAGCAGCAAATCGTCGAAGTCGAGGACGCGGTTCTTCTGCTTGCGTCCGACATATTCGCGGTACAGGCGCGTGAGGTCCGCCTCCCACTCGCGGCACCACGGAAATTGCTCCTCGAGCGTTTGTTTCAGCGACAGCCTGGTATTGACCCGGTACGAATAGATCGCGAGGCACGCATCCTTGCGCGGAAAGCGCTTCTCCTTGGCGGAGAACCCCAGTTCGTGGCGCACCACATCCATGAGATCGGCGGCATCGGTGCGATCGAGCACCGTGAAGTTCGGGTCCAGCCCCAGATGCTTGGCGTACAGACGCAGTATCCGGTTGCCGACGGAATGAAAGGTGCCCGACCACAGCAGCCGCGATACCACGCTGCGATCGCCCGCCCGGCCGCGGTCCGACATCACTTCCGCGACGATGGCCTGGGTGCGCTTGATCATTTCCTGCGCCGCGCGGCGCGTGAAGGTCAGCATCAGAATGCGCGCCGGATCCACCCCGTTCAGCACCAGATGAGCGGCGCGGTGCGCCAGCGTGTCGGTCTTGCCGGTGCCCGCGCCGGCCAGGATGAGCAGCGGGCCCGCGTCGACCCCCTTCTCCGCAACCGGCGTGCCGAAACCGGCCGCGCGGCGCTGCGAGGGGTTGAGCGAATCGAAGGCGGTGGTTTTGGCTTTCATCATGGGCTGAACCGATACTGTACGTATATCCAGATCGCGACGCAATGCGCGTGAAACCGCCTCGAAGGATCGCCCATCGTGGCGGCGGGGCGCGAGGAGACAGGTCACAGGCGCCGGTTTTTTCCTGCCCGCGGCGGCGCTACGGTTAGACTTGTTCCATGCTCAAAAAACCCACGCCCATCGCCAGCCGCCACATTCACACCGGCCGCATCGTCGAAGTCTCCACCGAACGGCTGCGCTATGCGAACGGCCGCGAACACGACTTGGACTTCGTCCGTCATCCCGGCGCCGCGGCCGTGGTCGCCGTTGACGGCGCGGGCCGCGTCTGCCTGGTGCGCCAGTACAGGCACGGCGTCACAGATTTTCTGTGGGAGATTCCCGCCGGCAAGCTCGACCCGGGCGAGGCGCCGCGGGCGTGCGCCGTGCGTGAATTGGCCGAAGAGACCGGAGTGACGGCGGGACGCTGGACCTCCCTGGGCTTATTCCTGCCCGCTCCGGGCATATTCACCGAAGTCATTCACCTCTACCTGGCACGCGATCTCGACGTCGGAACGCCCAAGCCGGACGCCGATGAGGAATTGGAAATACAGTGGCTGCCGATGGCCGATGCCGCGGCGCACGTGCTGCGCGGGGAGTGGAACGACGGCAAGACGGCGCTCGCGCTGTGGCGCGCCCAATATCATCTGCAACTGTGACGCTGCGCCAGTTTTCGACGCCTTATGGTTGACTAAACCCCGGCGTCGACTAAAAAGGTACTGTGAGCACAGATAAGTCGAAACCTTTCGCCAAGCCGGGCGCTGCCGACGCCGAAGAGCCGTCGGTTCCCGACCCCAATCGCGCGCCCAAGAACACGGGGCGGGTCCAATTCGACTCGCGCGGCAATGCGGTGTGGGAATGGGCGATTGACCCCGGCGCGTTCGACCGCGAAGTATCGACCGAGCGGCTGCGGCGGCTCGAGCACCCCGCCCTGTCCATCGCCGAGGATGCGCCCACGCCCTTCGACGTGGTGCGCCCCAATCCGCTCGGCACCAAGAAGGGCTATGACCCGTACGACAGCGGCCGGCTGGCCAAGACGGCCGCCGCCTCGCGCAAGAAGGATTTGCGCCGCCTGAGCGAGTTCATGAAGCTCAAGAAGCAGGCGGCCAGCAACAAGGAAGATTAAAGAATAAGCTGTGCGCGCCGGCGGCGCCGACATTCAAGCCAGCGCGTGCCGCAATTTGGCCGTGCTCCCCAGGCGATAGAATTTGCGCAGCTCCCGTACCAGCGCCTCGATCCGCGCCTCGCCGCGCCTGACGAAGCGGTGCTCCAACCGGCGGCAATAGTGCGCGGCGCAGCGGTGCGCAGTTCGATAGCGATGATACTGATCGGGTTCGAGGCGCGAGTCGAAGCTCACGCGGTCGAACAGCCGCGCGTGCACCTGCGCGGGATAGCGTCCGCCCTGCTGGTCGGCCAGCAAGAACACGGTGACCGCGTATTTGTCGACCTCGGCCTGGGTCTCCAGCTCCAGCAGAGACACCGGCAGATCGCTGTCCAGCCGCCAGGTCGAATAGACGAAGTGGCTGACGCCCTCGAGCGCCGTGCAGTAGTCGGCCAGATTGTGTTCGGTCAGGGACCCGACGGGATCCGCGCTCTCCAGCCGCCTCAGCAACGCCGGATCCAGGTACAGCGCGACTCCGGCGCCGTCGCAGGTCTCAGCCAGCAGCAATTCCTCTTCCACGTCGCGCGCGGCCGCGGCGGCCGGCACGGCGCGCCGATCGGTGACCAGGTAGTCGTACACGTCGAAGTTCAGCTCGACGTCGTAGAGGCGTCCGAGCAGCGACTGCAGACCCGTGAGGACCATCGCGCTCAATGCTCGCGGCGCGAGCCCAACGCCACCGCGGCCGGCTGCAGTCCAAGTCCGCGCAACAGCCCATGTGCCCGGGGACTGCCCGTTTTCATCCATATCTCATACAGGCGCAGGATGTCGGCGTCCGTGTGCCGGTAGGACGTTTCGCTGATTTCATTCAGCGCGTCCACCAGGCGCTGAAACTTCTGCGCGAGCTGCGAGTAGATGGCGGCGACGCAGCGGCCTGAATTGGAGCGCTGCATGGTGTCCGCCAGCGAGCTGTAGGCGTTTCCGCCCATCGCGATGTGGTAGTCGATGTCGATCAATTTGCGCGCGAAGCTGCGGGCGAAGAATCCGGCGATGAACAGCGAGACGTCGCCCAGGCGCTTAAGGCCGCGCTGGCGCCCGGCGGCGGTCGGCGCCTCGAGCGCGTCGGCCAACATGTGCGCCAGGGGCCGGATCCGCAAGCCTTCCGGCGTGCGTTCATACAATGCATCGGCGCGGGAGAACATGGTGAGCAGGTTGACCACATACTGCTCGGCGTACTCGTCGATGTCGAGCTGCTGATGCTCGCTCGCGGCGTGAAACGCGTCACGAAAAAATTCGCGCAAGGAGCTGACCTCTACGAGCGATCCGGCAGACGCTGCTTGCATGACGCATCCTTTTTCTACCCGACACCATCCTATCGACAAACCTAAGCACAAGTGAAGTACAAAAGCGCGAACCAGTGTCAGAAAATGCCTATTTTTTCAGGTGTTTCGCAATCAGCAGTCGGGGCCGTAGGCTGCTAAGCGTGCGCTGCATCTCATTGGTGCTAGATGATTTCCGCGAGAGTCGAAATGGTGCGCGCGGGCCGCGCGAAGTGCGGGGGCCACTCGCGCGCATCGCGGTTCAGCCATACCGCCTGCATGCCGGCCTGCGTCGCGCCGACGACGTCGGCCAGAGGATCGTCGCCGATGTGCAGCACCTGCGCGGCCTCGACGCCGGCCATCTGCAGAAGCGCCGCATAAATCCTCGGGTCCGGCTTGGCTGCGCCCGCCGCGCGCGCGGTGACGTGGCCGGCGAACAGATCCGCGATACCGCAGCGCTCAAGATCGGCGTTGCCGTTGCTGAGGGCGAACAGGCGGTAGCGCGAGCGCAGCCGGGCGAGCGACGGGCGTACGTCCGCATAGAACTCCACGCGGTTGCGCGCGGCGAAGAACACCTCCAGCGCGTCGTCGGCGAGCGACTCCGCATGGCCCGCCGCTGCGAACAATTCCTTGAGCGCATGGTGGCGCAGGAAGGTGAGGTCATGGCCGCGCTCCGGAAAGCGCTCGGCGACCCGCGCGCGCAGCGCCCGCAGCGACTCCGGGTCGTGTCCGCTCACGGTCCGCGGGTAGCGGGCGCACAGCCAGGAAAACAGCGTGTCCTCCGCGGCGGCGATCACGGGACCGACCGGCCACAGGGTGTCGTCGAGATCGAAGCTCAGCACGAGCGGTGCGTTCATGTGGATATTCTTGCGCAACGCGCCGGGCCATTTCGCGGAATTTTACGTTCTCGGGCTACAATCGTCCGCACTCAATCCTAAAGAGAACGTCGCAATGGCTGCCGATCGCCTTTCAGTCGCCCTCCTCCTGCTCAGCCTTGGACTCGCGGCGACAACCCATGCGGCTGCCGGCGGCGCGGCCGGCGCGCCGTCGCAGCCCTTCAGCGTTCAAGACCTGGTGCGTCTGGATCGCATATCGGAGATCGCCGTGTCGCCCGACGGCAAGCGCGTGGCGTACACCCTGCGGACCACCGATATGGAGGCCAACAAGGGGCGCACCGCCGTTTGGCTCACGGAGACCGGCAGGCGCGGCGTGCCGCGCCGTCTCACCGATCTCGCCGCCAACTCCAATGCCGCCGAGTGGAGCGCGGATGGTCGATTCATTTATTTTCTGTCGGACCGCAGCGGCACCGCCCAGGTGTGGCGGGTGACGCCGGGGCCGCCAGGCCGGCGCGCCGACGCGCTGACCGCCGAAGCGCCGGGCGCGGATGCGTTACAGGTCACCAATCTGCCGCTCGACGTCGGCAGCTTCCGAGTCTCGCCCAAGGGGGACAGGATTCTGGTCAGCGTCGAGGTGTACCTGGACTGCGCGGATTTCGCCTGCACCAAGCAGCGCCTGGACGCGGCGGCCAAGTCCAAAGCCGGTGGAGTCCTGTACAGCCAGCTGTTCATCAGGCACTGGGACGCTTGGAGCGACGGGCGCCGTTCGCAGCTCTTCGCGATGACGCTCGAGGAGGTCGCGGGAGGCACTCCCGTGAACTTGACGGGCGGCATCGGCGACGTGCCGGGCAAGCCCTTCGGCGGCCGCGAGCAGTATGCCTTCAGTCCGGACGGCGCCGAGGTGGCGTTTTCCGTGCGTGCGGCGGCGGGAGAGGCATGGTCCACCAACTTCGATATCTACGAGGTGGCGGCCGCCGGCGGAGCGGCGCGCAATCTGACCGCGGATAATCCCGCCTGGGACGGGCAGCCGGCATTTTCTCCCGACGGCACCCAGCTCGCCTACGTGGCGATGGAGCGGCCGGGTTTCGAAGCCGACCGCTTTCATCTGGTTCTGCTCGATCTTAAGTCGGGCGTGAAACGCCCGCTCACTCAGAATTGGGACCGCTCGATCGCGAGCTTTGCCTGGGTTCGCGACGGCAAGAGCCTCATCGCCACGGCCGACCACTTGGGCCAGCGGCCGCTGTGGGCCATCGATGCAGCCACCGGCAGAGCTTCCGCGATCACCGGAGAAGGCGAGGTCGAAGGCTTCGCCGCCGGCTCTCGAAAAGTGTTCTACCTGCTGAGCACTCTCGGGGCTCCGGCCGATCTGTACGCGGTCGGATTCGCCGGCGGCGCGCCGGTCCAGCTCACCCGCCTGAATCAAGCCGCGCTCGAGCAGCGAAAGATGGGCGAGTTCGAGCAATTCAACTTCGCCGGCTGGAACAATGAGAATGTCTTCGGCTATGTGGTCAAGCCGGCCGACTTCAAAGCCGATCAGAAATACCCCGTCGCCTTCCTGGTGCACGGCGGACCGCAGGGCAGCTTCGCCAACTCCTGGAATTGGCGCTGGAATGCCCAGGCCTTTGCCGGCGCCGGCTACGGCGTGGTCATGATCGATTTCCACGGATCCACCGGCTATGGCCAGGCGTTCACGGATTCCATCAGCGGCGACTGGGGCGGCAAGCCGCTGGAAGATCTGCAGCGCGGCCTCGCGGCAGCGCTCAAGCAGTACCCCTGGCTGGACGGCGACCACGCCTGCGCGCTGGGCGGTTCGTACGGCGGCTACATGATGAACTGGATTGCGGGCCAGTGGCCGGACGGATTCAAGTGCCTCGTGAGCCACGACGGCATCTTCGACAACCGCACCATGTACTACTCCACCGAGGAGCTATGGTTCCCCGAGTGGGAGAACGGCGGACCCGAGTATCAGAACCCCGCGGCCTATGCCAAGCACAATCCCGTCGACTACGTGACTCGCTGGAAAACTCCGACGCTGGTGATCCACGGGCAGCAGGACTACCGCGTCCCCGACTCCCAGGGGCTCGCCGTATTCACGGCCCTGCAGCGCCGCGGCGTACCCAGCGAGCTTTTGTACTTTCCCAGCGAGAATCACTGGGTTTTGAAGCCGGCCGACAGCATCCAGTGGTACGACACGGTGCTCGCCTGGTTACACCGCTGGACCGGTCCATGATGGGCAACACGAAGCTCGAAGGAGTCCGCGAGAACGTTAAGGCTCTACTGCCCTCCAAGCCGCCGGGTATTTCTCCCCCAGCTGCATGATCCGCTGCAGCAGCTCGTCGTAGCTCACGCCCGCGGTCATCGCCGACTGCGCGAAGTCCTCGGCCGCGGAAATGTTGGGGTTGGCGTTCGCCTCCAGCACGAACAGCTCGCCGTCGCCGCGCAGCCGAAAATCCATGCGCGCGTAGCCTGTCAGATGCAGAGCGCGGAAAATGCGCTTCGACAGCTGCTCGAGCCGCGCCACGGTGCCGTCCGGCAGGGACTGCGCGGCCGCCGTGGTGATGCCATAGCGCTGTTGATAGCCGCGGTCCCATTTCACCTTGCGCGTGGCGATCGCGGGCAGGTTCTCCGGCAGCGATCCGAAGGTCATTTCCCAGACCGGCAGCACCTTCAGCCGGTCGTTGCCGAGCACGCCCACGTAGAGCTCGCGGCCCTCGATGTACTCCTCGACCAGCGCGTCCGAATGCGTCTGCTCGTGGATGAAGGAAATACGCTCCGCCAATTGCCGGCCGTCCGCGACCACCGATGCGTGCGCGATCCCGAGCGAGGCATCCTCGGTCGAGGACTTCACGAACAGGGGGAAGCGCAGCTTCTTCGGAATGCGCGGCTTCTTGCCGCGGGCGAACACCATGAACTGCGGGGTGGGCACCCGATGATACGACAGCAGCTGCTTCGACAAGACCTTGTCGCGCGACAGCAGCATGCCGCGCGGATTGCAGCCGGTGTACGGCTGATGCATGAGCTCGAGAAAGGCGACGACGTGCTGATCGTAGGTGACGATGCCGTCGAACTCCTCCAGCAGATTGAACACGATGTCGGGCTTCCAGTCGACGATGGCACGGCGCAGTTCGGAGAGGCTGTCGCTCAACCCCAGGGGCCGCACCTCGTGCCCTTCGGCTTTCAAATGCGAAATGACGTCGTACTCGGTGCGCCACTCGTCGATCTCTTTTTCTGTCGAGCCCTTCAAGGATTCCGGCGGCACGAGCGTCGCATGCACCAAGACCAGGGCGCGCAGCTTCCTCACAGGGAAACCCTCGGCAATTGCCGCTCCTCGTACGACTCGGCCAGGCGCGCGATCACCCATCGCAGCTGCGGCTCCAGCTCCCGGCGCGAACCGCGCAGATACAGATTCAGCGCCTCGCAGCGCTCGATCATGAGCCGCAGCACCTGATGCACCAGATAGTCGCTGAACGCGCCGGAGCGCAGGATCTGCTGGCGCAGGGGATTGCGCAGCTCGCGCAGCACCCGCGCCGCCCGTGGGCTCGTGCGCTTGCGCGGCGCCGCGGTGAACACCTTGAGAAGCAATTCGTCGGCGGCGGAGCGGCGCGGCATGCGGTAGTTCGCGAGCTTCTGCTCGTAGTGCTCGCGCAGAGTGCGCGTGTCGTGCGACAGCTCCTCGATGGTGCCGCGGTCCGAAACCACCGGCTTGCTGCGTCCGATGTCCTTGGCGAGCGCATCGATGAATTCCAGTTTTGCATATGCCGGCCAGCCCAGATATTCGCGGCGCCAGGGGGAGTGGGGCTTGAGCCAGACCGCGAAGGTCTCGGCGAAATCCTCGGTCGGATGCGCCTGGGCGTACCACGCGCCCAGGTGCTGTACGAAGCGGCGGCTTCCCGGCCGCGGGCGATAGGCGTCGGGGTACGGCAGCGAGGCAGGACCGAACACGGCGCGCCAGCGGCCGCGGCGTCTCAGCCGATAGGCCGAATCGATGGCATGACCGGCTTCGTGGCGCAGTATGCGCATCAGCCAATTGCGGTTGCCGCCCTCCACCTCGCGCATGAAGTGCCGCTCGATGCCCATTAGGCGCCGGTGCGCCAGATAGAAGGGGATGGCGATTCCGGGTATTCCATCCGGCGAGAACCATTCCTGCGCGAGCCAGCAATGCGGCCGGAACCGTATCCCCCGCATTTCGAGCTCGCCGTACAAGCGCTGGATGGCGTCCTCGAGCAGCGTCCCCTCGATCGACAGCTTCAGGTCGCAGAAGCGCAGACTGAGCAATTGATCGTCGGACAGCGTTTCCCACGCATGGCGCGCCCCGCGCTTGCCCTTCATCGCGGACTCGCCTCGCGCGGCTCGAGCTCCTCGTCCAAGGCGTCCTCGTCGGCTGCCGCCGCAGTCCCGGCGGCGCGCCGCCCTTCGAGACCCGCGAAATCGAACAGCGCCGCATCGGCGAGCTGGGAGGCGGCGACGTTGCAGATGCTGGAGAATATCGATTCGATGCGCCCGGGAAACCTCTGTTCCCAGTCGCGCAGCATGCTCTTGACCACGAGACGCTGCATGTGGGTCTGCGAGCCGCACAGCGTGCAGGGGATGATGGGAAACTGCCGGGCCGCGGCATAGCGCGCGATCGACGCTTCGCTCACGCGGCACAGCGGCCGGATCACGATGTGGCGGCGATTCTCGCTCAGCAGTTTCGGCGGCATCGCCTTCAACCGCCCGCCGAAGAACATGTTCAGGAACAGCGTCTCGACGATGTCGTCGCGGTGGTGGCCGAGCGCGATCTTGGTGATGCCGTTCTCCGCCGCAAAACGGTACAGCGCGCCGCGGCGCAGCCGCGAACACAGGCCGCACAGGGTCTTGCCGTCGGGGATGACGCGCTTGACGACGGCGTAGGTGTTCTGCTCGATGATGCGGTATCGAACGCCCAAGTCCGACAGATATGCCGGCAGCACGTCGCCGGGAAAGCCCGGCTGCTTCTGGTCCAGATTGACGGCGGTGAGTTCGAAGCTCACCGGTGCGCTGCGCTTGAGGCTCAGCAGGATGTCGAGCAAGGTGTAGGAATCCTTGCCGCCGGACAGGCACACCATGACATGATCGCCGTCGGCGATCATGTGGTAGTCGGCGATGGCCTTGCCCACGGAGCTGCGCAGCTCGGCCTGCAGCTTCTTGAAATTATTCGAAGGGCGTCGTACCGCAACTGTCATGTGCTCGCCCTTCAGGGCGTCTCGAGGTATTTCGTTTCCAGGTAGCGCAGGTACGCGGCCGCCGTGAGCGGCTTGCCCGTGGCCTGCTTGATGAGATCCTGCACCGGCAATCGCGCACCGACGCCGTGCACGTTGTCGCGCAGCCAATCCATGACCCCGCCGAATTGGCCGGCCGCTATTTCTTCATCGAGCGACGGCCGCGCCGCGCGCAGGGCTTCGTTGAGCTGACCGGCGATGACCGCGCCCAGGGCATAGGATGGGAAATATCCGAAATGACCGACGGCCCAGTGGATGTCCTGCAGGCAGCCGTCGACGTCATTGGTGGGGCGGATGTTCAGGCGCTGTTCCAGATTGGCGTTCCACGCCTCCGGCAAGTCGGCAACCGGCAGCGAGCCCTCGAGAATCTTCTTCTCGAGTTCGTAGCGCAGCATAATGTGCACGGGATACGTGAGTTCGTCGGCGTCCATGCGGATGGTGCTGCGCTTCACCCGGATCAAGTGGCGGTACAGATTGGCCTCTTCCCATTCCGGACCGCTCACCTGCAGGTACCTCTCCAGCAGCGGCCGCACATACTTCACGAACGAGCGGCTGCGGCACAGATTCATTTCGAAAAGCAGGGACTGGCTCTCCTCGAGCGCAAGGCCGCGGTCGCGGCCGACCGGCTGATCGCGCCACTTCACCGGCAACCCCAGGTCGTACATGGCATGGCCGGTTTCGTGCACCGCGCCGAGCAGCCCCGAGAACGGATCGCTCATATCGAACCGGGTGGTAACGCGGATGTCGCCGGGCACGCCCTCGGTGAAGGGATGCTCGCTTTCGTCGAGCCGCCCGCGGTCGAAGGGGAAACCCAGGGCCTTGAGCACGTCGACGGCGAGCGTGCGTTGGCGCGCCACCGTGAATTTACCTCCCAAGGGAGTCGGCGCGTGGGCGGCTTGGACCTCGATGGCCTGGCTGATGAGCCCGGGAAGCTTGCGCGACAGGGCCTTGAAGATGGTGTCGATGTCCGCGGTCGAAATGCCCGGTGTGAACGTGTCCACCAGCGCGTCGTAGGGAGCCAATCCCCGCGCCTGCCCGAGCAGCGCCGCCTTGTCGCGCACCAGGTGCACGACCTCCTCCAGATGGGGGGCCAGCAGTTTGAAGTCATTGGCCTTCTTCGCCTCGACCCAGAACACTTCGGCGCGCGACGTGGCCTTGGCGAGGCGCGCGATCAGCGACGGCGGCGTTGCAATCGCGTGATCGCGCTGGCGGCGCATCTCGCGCAGATTGGCGAGCGGCCAATCCTCGAGCTGCGAGGCGCCCGCTTCCGCGCGCTCCAACAAACGCGCCACCTTGGGCGTCGTCAGCAGGGCGTGGTGCTCGGTCTCGAGCGCCGCCAGCTGCTCGCCGCGCACATCGGCGCTGCCGCGCGGCATCATCACCGCCGCGTCCCAGCGCAGCAGCGACAGCGCGCCGCGAAAGGCGTGCAGGCGGCGAAACTCCTGTTCCAATTGTTCGTAGGGCGAGGCAGGCATGATTCAGTTTAACAGACGGCGGCTCGGGGACAGGCGTCCCGCTTGTAAAAATCTTATTATTTCAATGAGTTAAGCTCAAGCCCTTGAGCGAGAAAGCCCCGCTCTGATGAAACGGCAGATCGCGCAGGAAGGGCAGATCGATGCTCGCGGCGCCGCTGACATCGTAGTCGATGGAATCGGCTCTCTGGTCCATCCGCTGCTGCAGCTTGAGCAGCGCCAGTGCCACGTTGGCGGTGATCACCATGTCGAAGTCGATGCTGCCGCGCGCCGGCACCACGAAGGAGCGGTCGTTCTGCCCCTGGGCGATGCGCTCGCCGTCGACCTTCAGGTCGGCATGCACGCCCTTGACCGGCAGCTCGCGGTCATTGGGGTTTTGGATGTTGAATTGGACGCGAAAATTCTGCTGCGTAAGGTTACCGCCCGCGAATTCAATGCCGATGACCGACAGCGTGGGCCGCTCGAACTTTGGCGTCAGCAGGGAGCAGGCGGCGAGGCAAAGCGAGCAACCTAGGAACAACAACCATGCGCGTGGCAACATGAGGGCAAATGATACCGACTAAAGTGCTCCTGGGCGCGGCCCTGTGCGGTGCGGCCGCCGCGGCCGGTGTGCCCGCCGTCGCTCCCCCGGCCGTCGCCGCCGCCCCGGCCGTCGCTGCGCCGCCCGCCAGCTCACCGGTGAGTGCCTCGCCGGCGAAGATATCGGGCTGTCTCGCCTCCGGCGACGGTTACCTGCGCGCCCATCTCGCCGGCGCGATCGAGGCGAAGATCGATTGGCCGAACTCGGGGACGCGCTGCGAGGGCGAATATCGGGACAAGCCCATCGGGGTTCGCCTGAGTTTTCAGCGCACGGCCGGCGGCGCACCGAATTTGCTGCTGGTCTTCGGGCTGACCGGGGTGCGCGCCGGTCAGCCGGCCCACGCCGTCGGCGCCAATCTGACCGTCATCGTGCAGGGCAAGAGCCGCATCTACGGGACGCTCGGCGACACGCGCTGCACGGTGGATTCATTGACCCAGCGGCCGCTCCCGGCGGCGGGCGCCTACCGGCTCGAGGCGCGCGGCTTTTGCACTCAACCCGCGCATGCCATCCGCGGCGACGGCGATGTGCTGGTCAGCACATTCGAATTCGCCGGACTTGTAAACTACCAGACCTCTGAAGAAAAACCGGAGCCCTGAGCCATGCGCAAGTCGAGTTGGGTTGTGGCGGCGCTGTTCTGCGCCTGTACGATGATCGGGGGCGGCGCGCGCGCCCAGGAAACGCAGCCGGAACCGCTGTCGGCATTTCCGCAAAGCCTGCTGTCGATCAGGACCAGCGCCGGCAAGGTGATCAATTTCAAGATCTGGAACGCCGACAATCCCCGCCGCGAGGAGCAGGGACTGATGTTCGTGCACGATCTGGATGAGCATGCCGGCATGCTGTTCCTGTTTCCCGGCAATCCGCACCCCACCATGTGGATGAAGAACACCTATATCCCGCTCGACCTGCTGTTCATCAACGAGCACGGGCGCATTGAACACATCGCCGCGCAGGCCGCGCCCCTCTCACTGTCCATCATCGAGTCCCCCAAGCCCTCTTTCGCGGTGCTCGAGCTCAAAGGCGGAGCCAGCGAACGTCTCGGCATCAAAGTCGGCGATTCCGCCGTACATCCCGCATTCCATAACGTCAAGTGAACTCCTACACCAACACGGGGCGTTGACCTACATACATTGGCCACGTATGTGGTAAAAACGCAACATTGATTGGACGGCTCTCCTGCAAGCCATCCAAGTAGGGAAGATTGCAGGATATCGCCACGCTGCGTAGCATTATGTCGTGTTGCCTTTACACGAATTCATTTACGCGAATTCATTACGGAGAGATGAGTATGAAGAGAGTGATCCTTGGAGCGTTATTGACCGCGGCGTGCGGGCTTGGAGGCAGCGCGCTGGCCGCGGACGGCTACGATGACACCGGCGCCTGGTACTTGAGTCCGTTGGCCCAATACACCTTTTTGGACGATAGGCGAGTTTCCAAGGACAACGCTGGATTTCAAATCGGATTGGGATACGATTTCGCGCCGAATCTCGCGGCCGAATTGGCCTTGAGCAACGGCAGCTTTGCCCTCAGAGGCTCGGCAGAGAGTGAAAAGCTCAACGCCACATCGCTCGATATCTTGTACAAACTTCTGCCGGCGACCTCGATTTTCCGGCCGTACGTGCTGACGGGCGTCGGCGCGATGAGCGACGACATCGGGCGCATCTCGATGAACAATCAGGCGTGGTTGGCCGAAGCCGGCCTCGGTCTGTTGACCGGCATCGGCAGCCAATCGGGTTCCACGCGTCTGCAGTTTCGCACTGAAGCCAAGTACCGCTGGGAGTTCATCCAAGGCGTTGCCGATGTACCGCGAAGTCCCAACGACATCATCGTCGGCGTCGGCTTTCAGCTGATGTTCGGCGCTCCCACACCGCCGCCACCGCCCGTCGCGCGTGAGTTGCCCCCGCCTCCCCCGCCGCCGCCCCCGCCGCCGCCGCCTCCCCCGCCGCCGGTTGATGGCGACGACGACGGCGATGGCGTGCCGAACTCCATCGACCGGTGTCCGAACACGCCGAAGGGCGACATGGTCGACGCCTACGGCTGCACCATCAAGGACGAGATCAAGCTCGAAGGGGTGAACTTCGCCACCGACTCCGCGGATCTCGTACCGGAATCGGACTTCGTGCTGACCTATGCCGTCGCCACGTTGAAGAAGCATCCGAACCTGGTGATCGAGGTGCACGGGCACACCGACAGCCGGGGTTCCGCGCAGCACAACCTAGTGTTGTCGCGCCGCCGCGCCGAGACCGTGCTGGCCTACCTCAAGGATCATGGCGTCACCAACACCATGACTGCCAAGGGCTATGGCAAGGAGCATCCGATCGCAGACAATTCGACCGCCGACGGCAGATTGCAAAATCGCCGCGTTTCTTTGCACATCGTGAGCGGCAATTGATGATTTGAATCGAGTTCCAGTCGAGTGACAGGACCAACCCCGGGCTCAACCCCCGGGGTTTTTTTTGCCGGGCGGCGGCGATCTCAAGGATGGCGCTCGGCCAGATCTCCCACGGCTTCTTTCAAAGGTCCGAGCCAAGGTTCGTAGTGGCGCCATTGATCGACTCCCTCCGAATAGATCGGACGGCGCACTTGTTCGGCGCTGATTGTCTGCACCACCCGGGGGTTCTCATAGAACCGCAGGCATCCAGGCTCGAACGGCAGCCGGCAGTAGTCCAAAAGGCGGCGTACTTCGCCTTCGGGATCGGCAACCAGCTGCTCGTAGTAGACGCGATGCACCCGCCCCGGCAGTACCGCATCGTAATGCGCCATCAGTTCGGCGTAGTCCCGATAGTAACGTCCCAGCTCCGATAAATTGTAGGCATAGCTGAGGCCGCGGGCGAATAGCTGCTTGTAGCAGGAGAAGCCGCAGCCAAGCGGGTGACGCCTGATGTCGATGATGGCTGCTTCGGGGAACATGAGCTCGATGAGCCCGACGTGGACGAAGTTGCTCAGCATCTTGTCGACGAAGCACGGCTTGCCCAGCGGGCGATGCACCCGGGTCTGCGACAGGTAACGCGCTGCGAGTGCCTCGATCTCGTCTCGTGTCATCGCGGCGACGGGCTCCGGGTACCCCTGCCGCCCGGCCGGATTCGGGCGCGAGGTCAGCTCGCGAGCGATGCTGGGGACATCCGGCAACTCGCGCGTGCCTTCGACTTGCGAATGACTGGCGAGGATCTGCTCGAGCAGTGTCGACCCCGAGCGCGGCAGCCCGACAATGAAAATCGGATCGGCTCGCCGGCTGCCCCATCCAGAGCGGTCGGCAAAGAAGCTGGCGCTGTAAACCGCCATGCAGCGCTGCGTGATCGCCGTTGTCGCATTAGAGTCGTAGTCGATGGTCGCGCGGTGACGCGCATTGCCGCGCGCATAATGCTCGAAGGAAGCCTCGAAATCGCCCTTGTCCTCCAGCGCTTTGCCCAGCGCGAACTCCAGGTGGGTACGGTCGGCGCTCGTGAGGGTACCCTGCGCGAGCCGCTGCTGCATCGCCTCAAGATCGGCGCCGTCGAAACGGAAAGTTTTGAGATTGGCGAGGCTCGAATAGGCGCGGCCGGACTCCGGACGTACGGCGAGCGCGCGCCGGTACATGTCGATCGCACGCGACTGCTGGCCCACCTCCCGCAGCAGATGTCCGTACAGGAGCCACGCCGGATCCTCGTCCGGATGGTCCGCGACGGCAGCATCCATCAGGGCGATCGCCTCCTCGATGCGGCCGACGAGCCGCAGCGTTTGCGCCTTCAGGCTGAGATATTCGACGTTGCACGGTTCCGCGGCGAGCAGCCGTTCGACCAGCGGCAGCACCGCGGAATGCCGATGTTGCGTGAACTTGAGATTTGCCAGGTCGAAGCGGGCCGCGGCATAGCCCGGCGCAAGGTCGAGACATTGGGTCAGCCGCCGTTCGGCTTCCTCGTAATCCTCGCGCCGGGTTGCGACCTCCGCGAGCAGGCGCAAAGCGGCCGCGTCGCTCGGGACTTGGTCGAGCCGCCGCAACAGGATGGCCTCGGCCGCCTGCAGCCGGCCGTCGGCGAGCGCGACGATCGCATCGCTGAGTTCGGGGGGATCCTTGGTCAGGCGGCCGTAGCATGCGTAGGCCTCGTCGCCCGCCTGCGTTTCGCCGGCGGCGAACGACATCGCCGCGAGTTCCCGCCAGCCATCGGCCAGGCCTTCGTCCAGCGCGACTGCGCGCCGGAACGCGGTCAGCGCCAGGGAGTGGCGGCCGCTTGCCGCGTACGCCCGGCCGAGTTCGAGCTGCATGAGCGGCGTATCGCGCTCGCCATTCGGCAGCGATTCCAGCGCCGCCGCCGCCGCCGCCGGATCGCCGAGCTTGCGGCACGCGGCCGCGAACAAGAGCTTGGCCTCCGGCTGACCGGGTGAAGCCTCGAGGATGCCGCTCGCCCGGCGCGCGGCGGCCGCCGGATCCGAGTCGAGCAATTGCGACGCGCGCATGAGCTCGAGATCGACAGAGCCGCTCGGTGTCAAATCCCAGACTCCAGGAGAGATTTGCAACGGATCTAAACGGACTTGGGCGGGCAAGTCAACGCAGCGCGAACGCCGTCCGGCGAGGTGTTATACAATCGCGGCGTGAATACCGCTGTCCCCGCGCCGCTCGACGACGCCGCAATCGTCCGGGTATTACAGGCATCCAAGGCGGCAGAGGCGGCCGGACGGACGCTGGAATCGGACCAGCTGCTGGCGCGAGTCGCGCAGCAGGCGCCGAATCACCCCGCCGTGCTCAATGAGCTCGGCGTGCGAATGCTCGCCCGGGGGGCGCCGGATCAGGCTCAGGCGCTGTTCGCGCGCGCGACCCTCGCGGATCCCAAGCACCCGACGCTCTGGGCGAATCTCGCATCGAGCTTCAAGCAGCTCGGCCGCCGCGCGGATGAGATTGACGCCATCGAGAAGGCGCTGGCCCTGGAACCGCGGCACGTCTCGGCGCTGCTGCAGAAGGGCGCTTACCTGGAGGCGACGGGCGATGTGCGCAACGCCGCGCGCACCTACCAGAACGTATTCGCCTGCCTGCCGCCCGCCGCGGAAGCGCCCGGCAACCTCAAGGACGCCCTCGCCCATGCGAAGTCGGTGGTTGATGCCGATCTCGCAGCACTGGCCGGCGCGCTCGAGGAGCCTCTCGCACAGATCCGCGAACGCCACGGGGGCGCCCGACAGGGCCGCGTCGATCGCTGCCTCGATACCCTGATGGGCAAGCGCCGCACCTATCACTCGCAGCCGACTTGGATGTACTTTCCGGAGCTGCCGGCCATCGAGTTCTTCGAGCGCTCGGACTTCCCCTGGCTCGATGCCGTCGAGGCCGCGACGCCTGACATTCGAGCGGAGCTGCTGCGCGTAATGGTCACCGATCGCGACGGTCTGCAGCCGTACATCGATTTCCCCGACAGCATGCCCGTCGACCAGTTCCGGGAGCTCAATCGCTCGCGGCGCTGGAGCGCCTATTTTCTATGGAATCAGAGCGAAGCCGTCGCGGGCCACATCGCGCGCTGCCCCGTGAGCGCGCGCATGCTCGAGACCGCGCCCCGCTGCCGCGTCAAGCGCCGCGCGCCGACGGCGTACTTCTCCATCCTCGACCCCAATACTCGCATCCCGGCGCACACCGGGGTCACCAACACGCGCTGCACGGTTCACTTGCCGCTGATCGTACCGCCGGACTGTGGATTCCGGGTCGGCTCGACCACCCGCGAGTGGGTTCCCGGCCAGGCGTGGGTATTCGACGACACCATTGAACACGAGGCCTGGAACCTCTCCGACACGCCGCGCGCCATCCTGATCTTCGACATATGGAATCCGCTGCTGACCGCTGCCGAGCGCGACATGATCCAGAGCGCCACTGAGATCTACGGAGAGTATTACTCGCTCGGCCAGGAGCAGGGGCTGTGAGCCGCGGGGCTCGGCCCGATCACCTGGGCTCACTCACCGCACTCATCGCCATGTCGACGGCGGCGTTCGCGGCCGCGGCGCCGACCGCCGCGGACCTCGCACACTGTGCCGCCATCACGGCGCCCGACGCGAGGCTGGCGTGCTATGACGCGCTCATGCGCGGTCCCGCGGATCGCGGCGCCACCGTGACCTCGGCGCCCGCCGCGGCTCCGGCTGCGACTGCACCGGCACCGGTAACGCAGGCCGTCGCCGCGACAGGCGCAGCCTCCGATGCATCGCCCGCCGCGCCGCAGCCCGCTCCCACGCCGCCGCCGACATACTCGAGCGATCCGAAAAATTTTGGTTTCAGCGAGGCCCACGTGCACGCACAGACCCAGGCGCAGGCAGCCCCGGCGGCCCCTGTCAAGATCCAGGCGCATGTCGCGAATCTCATCGAGAGCCGCACCGGGCAGCCCTTGGTCGTACTGGACAACGGCCAGGCATGGTTGTTTGTCGATCCGGACGATGGCGCGGGCCCGCGTGCGGGTGATCCGGTGACGATAAAGCAAGCTTCGCTTGGCTCGTTCCTGATGCTGACGCCGTCGAAACACTCCTACCACGTCCGCCGCACGCAGTAGGCCCGGGACTGAAGGCTGCGGCGCGCCGCACTACGGAGAATAGCCGAGACGCTCCACCCACGGCTCCAGCATGGGCAGAATCGGCTGGAGGGGCATTTCATAGTGTCTCCACGGCTCCACGCCCGATCGTTCGAGGCCCCGCGCAAGTTGCGCGGTGCTCGGAGTGGCGCGCTCCCGCGCCTGCACGCGGCCGGCGAAGTCACCCATGCCGGCCGCCCACTCGATCCCCAGGAAACTACAAACGGTGCGCATTTCCCGCTCGAGATCGGCCGCCAGACTTTCGTAGCGCACCGCATGCCACTCGAGCTCAAGGAGCGGGCGCACCCGATCGGCGAATTCCATGACCGCGGCGTAGAACTCCGCAGCACCCGGCAGTGTGAGCAGCTCATACATCGCCGAATTCATTTTGAAGCGGCGCCTGAAACAGCTCAGCACGACGTCGCGCGGATCGCGGATCGCGAACAGGATCTTGGCACGCGGGAACAGCCGCGCGATGAGAGGCAGCTTGAGAGTGTTCAAAGGATGTTTGTCGACGAACACCCGGCCCGCCGGGTCTACGCCGGCTTTTCTCACCGCATCCCAGTACGCGCCCCGCGGCACGCTGAGCTGGCTCTCCTCCGCCCGCATCAGCGGCTCCAGAGTGTTTGGTTCGCGCATGAAGCGCAGCAAGCCATCGGTCAGAAGCTCGTGCTCCTCGATGCTGACGACTTGCGGGTGGCCGTCGAGAACGACCTCGAGCAGTGTCGTGCCGGAACGGGGAAATCCAATCAGGAACACGTGTTCCCGGGGGTCGTCGGCAGTCGCTCCCGGCGCCGCGGTGGGCAGCCAGCGGTGACTCAATTCTGCCATGGCGGCGCTCAACGCCCGGGTGTACTCGAGTACGCTCGTTCCGTTCGCGAAGCGCCGATGGATCTGCCGCAGCGCCTCGTTGCAGGTGGTGTAGGCGGCGAAGGCTTCGGCATACCGGCCGGCAGCGTCCAGCACATCCCCCAACAGTCCGCTGGCGTTCGCCCTGTCCGATGGCCCCGCGCGTGGGTCGAGGATCAGCCGCTCGAGCAGCGCCGCCGCACGGCTGGTCGCGCCGCTCGCGAGGTCAGCGGCGGCCAGGCTCTGGACGGCTTCGGGAAAGCCGGGAGATACCGCAAGCGCCTGCTCCGCCCACCGCCGCGCCTCGCCATGCTCGCCGCGGTGCGTGGCGATGGACGCGAGAGCCGCCATCGCGACGAAATTGGCGGGCTCCAGTTCCAGCGCCCGCAAGTGGCTCTGCTTCGCACGGCCCAGCAGGCCAAGCGAGATCAGCGCGTTGCCCTTGTTGGCATGCGCGAATCCGAGACCCGGATGCGCCTTCAATAGCTTGTCCACATGATCCAGGGCCTCCGCCGGGCGGTCGAGGCGCTGCAGGCACATCGACAGGGCGTTGCGCGCACCTATATCGCCGGGCGAGATGGCCACCGCCCGTTCGAGCAAGCGCAGAGAGTCCTCGAACCTGCCCTCTTGCTCCAGCCGGGTGGCGGCCACGTTCAACAGAAGCGGATGCTCGAAACCGCTGGCGAGGGTTTTCTCGGCCAGCGCCGCGGCGCGTTCAAAATCGCGGTTCTGAGCCAGGGTCAGCACCGTGTTGAGCGTCTTGAGGTCGGCGTCGAGGTCGCGGGCCATCGATATGTCGCATGAATGCGGTTCCTGAGAGTAGCGGATTCGGCGCGATGATCCCAGCTTGGTCGCCGCGCCGCAGATGTGGGAAAATCGCCGGCGGGCGACGGCGAACCCACAGAGGTGACCTTGACGGGAAGTTCCGACGCGATGCTGCGCGAGGCGGCGCAGTTGCGCCGCCAGAATCGCGTCCCTGAGGCCATCCAGGCCTATCAACGCCTGCTCGAGCGTTCGCCGGGACAAGCCGAATCCTGGTTCAACTTGGCGGTCCTGCAGCGTCAGGCGCGGCGCTTCGAGGAGTCGCTCGAATCCTACCAGCGGGCACTCGACGCGGGAGTCTCCCGTCCCGAGGAGGCCCATCTCAACCGCAGCGTGATTTACACCGACTACTTGCGGCGGCACGCGGAAGCGGAACGCGAATTGCGGCTGGCCCTGTCCCTGAATCCCGCCTTTACGCCGGCGCTCCTCAATCTCGGCAACCTCTGCGAGGATCTCGGCCGGCGGGCGGAGGCGCTCGCGCTCTACGGGCAGATTCTGGCGCGCGAGCCTCGCTGCTTCGAGGCGTTGGCGCGCTACGCGAACCTGCAGCCGCGGGAGTCCGCGGACCCTGTCCTGGTTGCACGGCTGCAACACGCGGCCACGGATCCGCAGGCTTCGGCCGCCGAGCGCGCGAGTGTCGGCTTTGCCCTGGGCCGGCTCCTCGACCAGGCAGGCGAGTACCCGGCCGCATTCTCTGCGTACCACGCGGCGAACCAGGCAAGCCGGGCGAGCGCGGCGCAGGTCGCACGCTACGACCGCGCACGGCAGCATGCGTTCGTGGACCGCCTGATCGCGGGCGGCACGGCGACACAGCGGTCGCCGGCCATCGGTGATACGCGCCCGGGCCCGATATTCATCTGCGGCATGTTTCGCTCGGGCTCGACGTTGACCGAGCAGCTGCTGGCCGGCTGTCCGGGGGTTGCCGCCGGCGGCGAGCTCGATTTCCTGCCGCGCCTCGTCGGCTCGGAGCTCGCGCCGTTTCCCGAATCGCTCGCCTCGCTGACCCCGGAGCGTCTCGGCGCGTTAGCCAAGCGCTACCGCAGCGAACTTGCGCGAGTCTCGCCGCACGCCCGCTACGTGATCGACAAGCGCCCCGATAATTTTCTCTACATCGGGCTCATCAAGAGCTTGTTTCCGGACGCCCGAATCGTGCATACCATCCGTAATCCGCTCGACAACTGCCTGTCGATTTATTTCCTGCACCTGGATCAGCAGCTGAGCTACGCGCTCGACTTGATGGATATCGGTCACTATTTCACCGAGTATCGCCGTCTGATGGCGCACTGGAAGAGTATATTCGCGGCCGAGATCTTCGACTTCGACTACGATGCCCTGGTGAGCGACCCGCAGCCGGCGGTGCAGCGGTTGTGTGCCTTTCTCGGGCTCGAGTGGGGAGGGCATGTGCCGCAGAACGCGGCCGCCGGTGCGGCCATCAAAACCGCCAGCGTCTGGCAGGTGCGCGAACCGCTGTACCGAAGCTCCTCGGGACGGTCACGCCACTACGCTGGCTACCTTGCGGAGTTGCGCGACCAGTTGGCTGACCTTCCGCCCGCATGACTTTCACCCCGCCGCTCGTGGTGCCGATTCTCGCCACTCCCTTCGGCGTCGTGCCGCTGCCGGACGCGCAGGCGCAGAACCCGGCGCTGGCCGCGCTGTTCGCGGCGCGCATGCGCGCGGACGGCCTGGCTCAGCGCGATCCGCTGTGCTACCGCAGCTCCGATGACCTGTTCGAATGGCCGGAGACCGCGGTGCGGCAGCTGCGCGCCGCGATGATTCGCGGCGTGAATTCCGTGGTCGGTGTCGTCAACGACCTTCCCGACGCTCAATTGACCTCCTTCGCGGTACAGGCCCGCGGCTGGTTCACGGTGGTCGCACAGGACGGCCGCGTGCCCGCAACCAACTACCCGCTGACCGCCTGGTGCGGCATCTACTGCGTGACGGCCCCCGAACCGTCCGCGACGCGCGCCGACAGCGGCTTGCTGCGGCTGTACGAGTCGCGCCTCGGCACCATGTTCGCGGACGCCACCAGTGCGGCGATGCGCATGCCATTCACGCCGGGCCACTACGGCTGGCGGCCGGTGCCTGGACAAATGGCTGTGTTTCCGGCATCGCTCACCCACGAGATCGCGCTGGTCCGCTCTTCCGGGCAGCTGATGTTGGTGACGGTTCGGATTCGCTTCGTTGCCCCGGGCCAGCAGGGAGTGGCGCGCTGGTGAGTCCCGACATCCAGCTGCATCCGCTGTTTGCCGTGCCGTTCGGCGAGACGCGTCTTGCGCCCTGCGAGCGCCTGAATCAGGAACTCGAGACGCTGTTTCTCGAGCGCGAGACCGAAGAGCACAGAAATCCCACGCCGAGCCATATAGCTCAGGCAGAGACCTTCGAAAGCCGATTCAACCTGTTCCGCTGGCCCGAGGCGTGTGTGCAGGAGTTGCGCGGCTTCATGCTGGACGCGGTTGCCCGAGTGGTGATCGAGACGACAACGCTCCGGGCCGAGCACGTCGCCCGGCTCAAGTTCCACAACCACACCTGGTTTCACATCTCCCGCTACGCCGGCTCGTTCATTGCCCACAACCACCCGCTCGCATCCTGGTCCGCCGTGTATTGCGTACGTGCCGGGGAGACCGTGCCCGAGCACCCGGACAGCGGTGTCCTGCGATTTCTGGACCCCCGGCAGGGCGCCGATGCCTACACCGATCCCGCCACTACCACGCTGCATCGTGCGTATGCGCTGCGGCCGCTCGAGATTCGGCTGGCGGCGGGGCAGCTGGTCGTATTCCCCTCCTACTTGTTTCACGAGGTCGCGCCCTTTTACGGGCGAGACAGGCGCATTACGGTCGCCACCAATTGCTGGTTCGTCTAGCGCATCGATAGGGGTTATAATGTCCCAATCAGCCGGGAGTAGTGAACATGCGAATGGCCGCTGGGATATTCACCGTTCTCTACCTGGGGATATGGTCTCAATACGCACTGGCGGATGAACCACCGGCTCCCTCGCCGCCGCCGGCGATTGCGGCGGCCACGGCGGAGCAGGGGACAGCGCCGGCGAACGGCGAGAAGAGCGCCGCGGCGGGCACCGCGGGACAGAACGCCGTACCCGCCGCCCCCGGATCCATCAAACCCGGCATTACCGTCACCAGCGCCAAGCCGGAATTGACCACCCAGGAGAAGGAAATGATCTCCCGCGGCTACAAGCTCGAGATGCGCCATGGTGAAAAGTACTTCTGCCGCAAGGAAGCGCCGATTGGCTCCCGTTTCGAAATAAAAACCTGCGATACCTCGCAATCGATACAAGCTCACCAAGATTCCGGACAGCAGGCGCTTCGCGAAATGCAGAACGATAGGCCGCAGATCAGCAAGTGACGAAGCGGAGCTCGTTCGGCTCAGGCGCCCCGTTGTAGATCGCCCCGGGCTCGCGCGGCCGCAAGCTCCGCCGCCACTCGATCGAGAACTTCGGGCCAATCGCCCGGCATGCGCTGGCGGAAAAGCCGCATCGTCGGATACCACGGGCTGTCGGCGCGTTCCGTGAGCCAGCGCCAGTCCGGTACCGACTGCAGAACCACCCAGACGTGAACACCGAGCGCGCCCGCGAGATGGGCGAGAGCCGTGTCGGCAGTGATGACCAGATCGAGCCCCGTCATGATCGCCGCCGTTTCCTCGGCGATTTCATCGGGGCCCAGGTATAACGGATCGGTCAGCTGCGCGACCGCCGCGCCGAATTCGACTTCGGCAAGCTGTTCGGCACCCGCTCCCTTCTGCAGCGACACCAAGGTGACGTCCGGCAGCCGTGCAAGCGCGGCTGCCGCACTCAAGGGGAATGAACGCGCCTGCAGCGCAGAGTGCTTCTCCGCTTCGGGATTGCCGCGCCAGTTCAGTCCCACCCTGAAGCCTGGCAGGGCGGCAAGCCGCTCCGCCCAGAAGCGCGCGGCCGCAGGCTCTACCTTGAGGTACGGCACGCCGCCGGGAATGCTATTGGTGTCGGTGCGAAAAGCCAACGGCAGACTCAGCAGCGGCGTGTGCAGGTCGAACGGCGGCAGGGGCTCGCCTCGGCCGATGATCGGGGCGCGGGTATCAAGTGACCGCAGCAGCTTCTTGAGCTGCGGCTGAACTTCAAAGACCACGTCTGCACCCCGCGCCTCGAGCAGGCCGATGTAGCGGCAGAACTGCAGCGTGTCCCCGAGCCCCTGCTCGGCGTGAACGAGAAGCGTCCTGCCCTCGAGCGGCTCGACCCCGGACCAGCGCGGCACGGCGAAGCCGCGCTGCTGCGCCCGCGCGTGCTCGAGGCGAAAGCGGGCCTCATAGAGAGGCCAGCCTTCTCGGAACGCGCCAAGCGCGAGCTTGAGCACCGCCTTGCTCCAGGTGGCCGTGGGATCCTCGGGCTTGAGCGCCAGGGCGCGGTCGAAACTGCGCAGCGCCTCGAGGTAGCGGCCGAGGCCTTTCTGGGTATTGCCGGCATTGATGTGCGCCTCCACGTAATCCGGCCGGCGATCGATGGCTTTGTCGAAATCCTCGAGCGCCTCGGTGGGCCGGAACAGCCTCACCAGCACGGCGCCGCGGTTATTGAGGGCCTCCGCGGAATCCCGATCGAACTTGAGCGCCTGGCCGAAGCTTCCGACCGACTCCTCGTACCGCTCCAGCCGCGCGAGCGCGACGCCCCGCTGGAAGTGCGTCTCGAAGTTTGGCGGCGCGATGTTGAGCGCGCGGTCCAAGCTTGCCAGCGCGTCGGCCGGCCGCTTGAGGCCGATCAGCGCCTTGGCGCGCCATAGGTGGCTCTGCGCGCTGCCGGGTGCGAGTTCGAGCGCGCGCTCGAAGCTCGCCAACGCCTCCGCACGGCGTTCGAGGCTCATGAGCGAAAGGCCCCGATTGTGGTGGTAAGTCGCCACGTCCGGTTGCAGGGCAAGCGCGCGATCCACGCTCCCCAGAGCCTCCGCCGGACGCTCGAGAGCCAGCAGCTCGACGCCCCGGTTGGCATGTGCTGCCGACTGCTGCGGCTGCAACTCGAGTGCGCGCTCGATGCTGGCCAGCGCCTCCGCATGCTGCCCCTGAGCGGCCAGTACGAGACCGAGGTTGTGGTGCGCCTCCGCATGATTCTGATCGAAGACGAGCGCCTGCCTGAAGCAGTGCAGCGCCTCCTGCGGGCGTTGAGCGCGCTCGAGCGCAACGCCCAGACTGTTGTGCGCACGTGCATTGCGGGGCGCGAGCCGTACCGCTTGCCCGAGGTTGGCCAGCGCCGGCTCGATCCGTCCCAGGTGCAGGAGCGCCGAGCCGCGGCCGAGATAGGCGGCGGCCAGATCGCGCTGCAGCTCCAGCGCCCGGTCGAAGCAGGTGAGCGCGTCGGCGTACCGTCCCAGCTCGCTGAGCGCAGTGCCCAAGTTGGCCTGCATGGCTGCGTTCGCCGGCTGGAGCTGAACGGCGGTGCCGATGAGAGCCGCCGCATCCTGCCTGCGCCCCCTCGCCGCCATCACCAGGCCCAGCAGGTGCAAGGCGTCGGCATTGCGAGGTTCGCTCCCGAGCAGCTCCCGATAGACGGAGGCGGCCTCGTCCAGCCGTCCCTGTCGATGCAGGAGGAGCGCCCGCTCGAGCTTCGCGCTGCTGCTGGTCATTTGACGCTATAGTAACGTGGCGCACATAAAAACGGCGGGCCGAAGCCCGCCGTCAATCACTCACCCACGTTACTTCTTGTTTTAGAACTTCACGCTCACATGTGCGTACAGATACCGGCCCAGCGTGTCGTACGTGCCCGTCCAGGTGTTATCGTTGCACGTGGTATTCGGGCAGTTCGACAGATTTCCGTTCAGGATGAGCGGCGGGTCCTTGTCCGCGATGTTATTGACGCCGACACGAACGTCAACCGCGCTCGTCACTGTATAGTTGGCCGACAGGTCGATGTAGTTGTATCCCGGGATCTGGGCTGTTGCCGTATAGAACGGCCCGGCGAGCTGCGGGTTCTGGCTCTCGCTATCCACTTTCGACGGCCCGATCAAACGCCATTTGACGGTGAAGTCGAGACCCGGCACCGGCCCGATTGCCCAGTTGGTCGTGAACACTTGACGGATGTGCGGCAGCGGTGCTTCGCAGGTGGCGCCCCAATATCCGGCGCAGTCGTATGACGCACCACCCGTGATCGGCTGCACGTCGAAATGCAGCGTGTACGTGTCGCTCAGATTGAAGGTGAACTTGCCAACCAGACCCGCGTCGAGCCTGTAGTGGGCCGCGAGGTCCAAGCCCTTCGTGGAAACGCTCCCGATGTTGAGTTCAGTCGTCTGGACATAGTCGGTGCTGGCGAGCCACAGCGAGCCGGTGGGTCCGCGGTGAATCAGGCCGCACGCCGACGCATTGCCCGTGAGTGCGCAGTTGTCGATGACCGTGTTCGACGTCAGCTCGGTGATTGTGTTGTTGACGACGATTCTGAAGAAGTCGAGCGAGGCAACAAAGTTTGGCAGGAACGTCGGTTGAAAGACGATGCCATAGCTGTACGTGTCGGCGATTTCCGGCGTCAGGCTGGAATTGCCGCCGACCTGCGTGTTGATCTGCGCCGCCGGGTTGACGCCAATGTGGCCGTACTCGGCGGCGGTCACTCCCGTCCTCGCGCACTGAGCTTCCGAGAGGCTCGGTGCCGTACCCCAGCACGGATCCGCCGTTCCGCCCGCGCCAATGACCGCCGGTTCGTATAGTTCGTCGAGGTTCGGGGCCCGAACCGCGCGGTTGTAACCGCCGCGCAGACGCACGTCCTGGATCGGTGCCCACTCGAGGCCAATCTTGTATGTGTTGGTATTGAACCCTTCCGTGTAGCTCGAATACCGGTAGCCTGCGTCGGCCGATACATTGTACGCAGCCGGCAGGTCATTCATGATGGGCAGACGCAATTCAGCGAATCCCTCGAATACGTGGAATCCGCCGTCGATGGCCTTGGATGGGGCGCCGGCGCCCAAGTCCGTCAGTCCGTTGGCATAGATGTAATCCGGGCTGAAATCGAACTTCTCCTCCCGATATTCGCTGCCGACGCTGATAGCCATGCCGCTGCTCGCGGTCGGAAGCTTGACGCCATACTTGCCGAGGTCCCCCGTGACCGAATCGGAAGCGATGTATTCCGTGGCGGTTGTGCTCCAGGTCGCCGGAATTTCCAAGTAAGCAAGCTGCGCCGCGGTCACACCGCCGGGAGTCCAGATATTCCACGGCACGCACTTCGTGTCGGTCCCATTGAGCACGGACTCGCAAACCGGGGCGCCGACCGCCAGGGTCGACACACCGCCATTGGCAACCGTGGGGTTTGGTACGACATCCAATGCGTTCTGTGTTTGCACCGAGCCAAGGAAGTTGGTCTCGATGTCCCCGAACTGCGTGATGCCGACCTTGACGTAGGCGTCGTACGTCCAGGCGTCGCCCCACCCGCCCTTGACGCCCACCGTCTGGAAGATGGAATTCGAAGTGTAGTTGTCCGTGCGTCCGCCACCCTCGACATTGCGGCGAGCGATGTATGTGGTAAACGAATTGGCGGGCGTGTTGGGGTACTGAGCGTGGTTCGCCGCCAGAGTCGTCGGGTTACACAGGACGGTCACTTCCTGCGCCGTAAGCAACGGGTCGTTGCACTGAATGGTTGACGTGCCGTAGAAGTCACCGCTCGGACCATATTGGGCTGCGGAGGAATTCCGGGCGAACATGGTCTGCATGTAGACGCTGGCGTAGTCGTTGATGTCGTAGTGCAGGAATGCACCCGCCGTGTAGCGCTCGGCGGGACGCTGGAAGTAGCTGAGCGCGCCATAATTGTAGAGATCGCTGCCGTTGAATGGCCGCAGAGTGCCGCTCTTCGGGTCTACCGCGTCGTCAATAATCGTGGTCGCGCTCCCGCCGACCGCGCCGAGTTCGTAGACGTGGGCGTGAGGGCTCGTCCCTGAGCCGCCGCACACGGTCGCGCTGTTCGGAGTTGCCCCGCCGATCAGCGTACAGCCGGCATGGTCGAACTGATCTCCGACGGCTGCACCGCTGTTGAGGTAGGTGAAATACGCCGTCGCGTTGCCCTTGCCGTCGGCGAAGTTTGCGCCCGCGATGATCGACAGCTCTTTGTTCTGCCCGGTATCGACAACGCTCGGCGGCAGTGTCGCGCCGAAGGCCGACAATTCATTGAGGTAGGTCTGGTTGTTGTTGTCGTGCCGGTTGAAACCGTAATCGGCGTCGACCTTGACGCCCTCGTAGTGGGTGTTGAGTATGAAGTTGACGACGCCTGCCACCGCGTCGGCGCCGTACACCGCGGACGCACCGCCGGTCAGCACGTCGACCCGTTCGAGCAGCGAGGCCGGGATCTGGCTCACGTCCGCGGCGTTGGCGTTGCCGCCGGAGACGCCGCCGGCACCGCCCGGATTCATGCGCACGCCGTTGACCAGCACCAGAGTGCGTTGCGAGCCCAAGTCGCGCAGGCTGACGGTCGATGTACCCACCGAGCTGATCGACTGCCCGGAGCCCTGTTCAGCGGTCACCTGCGGCAGGCTGTTGAGGATGTCCTCGGTTCGAATCAAGCCGGTCTGTTGGATGTCTACCGCCGTCATCGTCGTGATCGGGCTGATGGACACATCGTTCGGCGCTTGGGCGATGCGCGAACCAGTGACGACGACTTCCTGAAGCGAAGTATTCTCGGTGGTGGTGCTGCTGCTCGCGGCTACCGTCTGCGCCAGCGCCGCCGGAGCGGCAGCCGTCGCCGCGGCGGCTGCAAGCGCAGCACGGATTGCAAATTGCAATTGGCGATTATTCCCCATTTGTTGCTCCCTAACGTTTAATTCGGTCGATTCAGTACGGTCCGACTGGCTCGCACCATCCGCGAAACTTTTCTAAGGCATCCCAGTCAGAGTTATGTTGCGATTACAGCACGCAAATCCGGTGTTGCCAAGACGCCTCAACGGCTTAAATCAGTAATCCGGATAAAATCTAGCCCGATCGGGCTGAATTTGATCGCCCGCGGCTGCTGGCCTCACGTGCGCCCACCTGACGAGCCCCCCGAGAACTCTCGCCCCGTCGCCAATTCCGCCGACCTGCGCCGCCGCACTCCGTCGCTGCCTCCGCAGCCACACCATTGGGGATTGGGGATATATGAGATATTTCAGACGGCGACATTTTGTTGCTTTTGCACAACGGCGGATGGCGGGGATTTCCCGCGCAAATTCATTGCCGTCTGGGCATTCCGGGGAAAAAGGCATTGGTTCGGCGGACGTACTCGGCGTACTGCGGTCTGCGTTCGCCGATGTCTTTCTCCAGCAGCGTGACTCCGGAGACGCGCAGCAGCAGCAGCGACATCAGCAGCGGCCCTAAGATGCTCCACCACGCGCCGGCCGACACCCCCATCAGATAAAAACCCCACCACACGCAGAAATCCCCAAAATAATTGGGATGGCGGGTGAGCCGCCAAAGGCCTCGATCCATCACCTTGCCCTGGTTGGATGGTTGCGCCTTGAAGCGGGCGAGTTGCCAGTCGCCGCCGGCCTCGAAAATGAACCCCAGCAGCCAAAGACCGGCGCCGGCCGCGTCCAGGATTCCGGGCGGGCGCGGAGAGAGGATTGCGCCAAGCAACGGCAGCGAGATGACCCAGGCGAGCGCGGCCTGGAGGGCGAAGACCAGATACAGGCTCTTGGCCGCGAAATGAGGTTCGTTGCGAGCGCGGATCCCCCGATAGCGGCGATCCTCCGCGTGACCCCAGTTGCGCGCCGTGATGTATATAAAGAGGCGCATCGCCCATGCTCCCACCAGAACCAGGATCCACGCCGCCCGCGGACCCAGCCGCGGGGCGCCGGCCGCATAGGTGCAGGCCATGAAGGCGAACATCAATGGCCACAGGCTGTCGACGATGGCGACGTTGCGCCGCGCGACACTGAGCAGCCAGGCGCCGAACGCCGCGGCAGCGGTTACGCCGAGCCCCTGCAGGTAGACCGTCGCGTAGAACATGGACGGATATATTCGGATAGTCGGCGGAATTGGATGCACCGGGGGCGGAAACAGTAGAAATCGGTTCATGGCGCGGCCACCGGCGGCATACTTTTAATCATAAGCTCATATAGCTGAGTAATAATCCCGCGGCTGGGCGGGTCTTTGTAGGGGAGCAGCAATATCGCTGCATTCATAACAATTGAGGGCTCAATCATGCAGATCAATAAAGTCTCGAGCGCGGCAATGGCTGCCGCGGCCGCAATGTTGTTTTCTTCCGGAATGGCTAACGTCTCGGTGGCCGCGGATGAAGCGACCATGCACTGCACCGGAGTGAACTCTTGCAAGGGCATGTCCGATTGCAAGTCGTCGAAGAACAGCTGCAAGGGCATGAATAGCTGCAAGGGCAAGGGCTTCAAGGAAATGACCAAATCGGATTGCACCGCGGCCCAGGCCAAGACGAAGGCTGACGCGGCGAAGTAATCGGGCTTTCGGGCTCTCGACCGGGGCCGGGCGTCTTGAATGCCCGGCCCTCCCGAGGGCGCCCCGCCCCCGAGCGACGATGACACTCGCCGGCTTTGGTCTTGGCCTTCGAACGCCGCACTACGAGGCCGTGCTCAACGAGCCTCACGCGATCGACTGGCTGGAAGTACTGACCGAGAACTACCTGATTCCCGGCGGCAAGCCGCTTTGGTACCTGGATCGCATCCGCGAACGCTTCCCCCTGGTCCTGCATGGCGTATCGCTGTCGATCGGCGGCACCGATCCGCTCGATCTCGGGTATCTCAAGTCGGTGCGGGCCTTGGCCAAACGCATCGAACCGCACTGGATTTCCGATCACCTCTGCTGGACCGGAATAGAAGGACGGAATTTGCACGATCTGCTGCCCCTGCCCTACACCGAAGAGGCGCTGGGATGGGTGGTCGCCCGAGTCCGGCAAGTCCAGGACGTTCTCGGCCGGCAGATCCTGCTGGAAAACGTCTCGAGTTACCTGACCTTTCATGCCTCCGAGCTGAGCGAATGGGAGTTCCTGCGCGAGGTGGCGCA
>Ga0181537_10000258_pt1 | contig 50105 bp, 44 predicted proteins | sample PEATcosm2014_Bin_39_FD_119765 | JGI IMG/M metagenome (GOLD analysis project Ga0181537, IMG submission 119765) | Peatland microbial communities from MTU Mesocosm Facility, Houghton, MI, USA - PEATcosm2014_Bin23_10_metaG | ecosystem: Environmental > Terrestrial > Soil > Wetlands > Peat | place...
TCTCCGATCGCGCGAAGCATGGCTTCGAGAACAAGATCATCGCGTTGGTCGCGAAGGATCTTGGGCGGCCCATAGACTATGTCTGGTGGGCGCAACGGCGCGGCTACGTTCGAAACACGCTCGACGACTCGAAATGCGACGTCTGGCCCGGGATGGCCTCGGGCGTGCAACTCGCCGCGACATCGCACCCCTACTACCGGTCGACGTACGTTTTCCTCACGCGCGAGAGCGCATCGTTCGGCCATTTGACGCTCGACGATCCGAGGTTGAAAGACGCCGCCATCGGCGTGCAAATGATCGGCAACGATGCGACGAATACGCCCCCGGCTCATGCAATCGCGAACCGCGGAATCGTCGCCAACGTCCGCGGCTACATGGTGTTCGGTGATTACGGTCGCTCCAATCCGTCCGCAGCGATCGTCGATGCAATCGCGGACCGGCAGATCGACGTTGCATTGGTCTGGGGACCCCTCGCCGGATATTTCGCCCACCTATCCGCAACGCCGCTGCGCATCGAACCGGTGACGCCGGCCGGCGATACTCGCTGGCCGATGAGCTTCGATATATCGATGGGAGTCAAGCGCGGCGATCCGGCGCTGCTTGCGCTCATCAATGCGAGTCTCGAGCACGAGAAGCCGCGAATCGATGCGATCTTGAACGCCTATCACGTGCCCCTGGATTCGCACGGCGCGGCACGGTAGGACTCGCCCTACACCACCACGACTCGAGCATCCCCTGGTCTCGTCGCAACGAACCGGGCAGTGTGTCGACAATCGAATCCCAACTCATTGGAGCTTTTATGTTGGATCAGGCAAAGGGTATCGCGCAAGACGTGGTGGGCAAAGCCCAAGATGCATTCGGTGGTGCGACCGGAAACGTCGGAACACAAGTGCAAGGCAAGGTACGACAAGGTCTGGGCAAGGCTCAAAGAAGCTACGGAGAGGCGATCGATAGTTTCCGCGACGCAGCCCTCGACAAACCGCTCGCCACACTCGCCGTCGTCGCCGGCGTCGGTTTTCTGCTGGGAGTCATTTGGTCGCGTCGCGACTGACGGCCGCCGTACGCCGGCTCCGTTTCGGCAGATCTCGCATGAGACGCCGATAGGCAAGCAGATGGCGGAACGATTCTTGCGCTCGTCCGCCCTCGTGGTGGATGCGGGCCAGGTTGAAGTGCGCGTCCGCGAGTGAAGGATCGTGAGCGAGCGCCTCTCGATACGTCAATATGGCCTCGCTTTCCCGGTCCAAGTCCTCCAAAAGCAGTGCGAGATTGAAGGACAGCAGGGCGTTCGCGGTCAATCCGGAACGGTACACTTCCTCGGCGGCGGCGTGCTCGCCGCTCTGGTGTAGCAAGCGGCCCAGGTTGATGCGCGATTCGAGGTGGTGGGCATCATGCGCCAGGGGGGTATCTTTGCGGCAGCCATGGCGCCCACCATTCGGATCACCAACAAATCCTGGAATGAGTATCGCGCTCGCCGATCCGTCAGTTGCTGTGGGTGGATGTGCCCTGCGTCCGTCAAGTCTCGAAGGGTCGAGGCCGACAGGCCGAATAGGCGCCTGAGGTCTTTTTGCTCATAGGCGTGCATCAGCGGCCCGCCCGTTTGCGAGCCCCGATGGCCGCGCGCTTGGGCACCCGGCGCTCCACTGCTTCGCCGGCCTTCGATCCACGGGCGTCGAGACTGGCCTTCAGTGCCGCCATGAGGTCGATCACGTTCCCCTTCTCCGGCGCCGGCGCGGTTGCCAGCGACACCTCCTGGCCTTGCACCTTGCGTTGGATGGCAGCCTCGACTCGGACATGGAACTCGTCGGTGTATTCGCGCGGATCGAACTTGGGCGCGGCCAATTGGCGAATGAGCTGCTCGGCGAGCTTGAGCTCTGCCGCGGAGACCGGGCTTGACTCGACACCCAGCTCTTTGATGGAGCGCACCTCTGCTGCAAAGTGCAGCTGATGCATCGCCAAACCATCATCGATGGTCCGAATCACGATGATGTGCTCCTTGCCGCGCGATACCCAGCGCCCCACCGCACATTGTTTGGAGGTACGTAAAGCGGTGGCCAGCAACGAGTAGGGCTTGGCGCCGCCCTTGTCGGGTGACAGATAATAGGTGCCGTCGAAATACACCGGATCGACCGACTCCAAGGGAACGAATTGCCCGATGTCGACCGAATGAGTGGTCGTGTCTTCCAAGCTTTTGATCTCCTCGGGAGAGAACATGACGTACTGATCCTTGGCAAACTCATAGCCCTTGGTCATTTCCGATCGCTCGACCACTTTCCCGTCGTTCGCCGCAATGTATTGTTGCTTGAGCCGCGATCCGTCTTTTCGTCGCAGCAAGTTGAAGGAGATTCTTTCCGACGACACAGTTGCCGAATAGAGCTTTACGGGAATGGCGACCAACCCAAAGGAAATGGTCAGGGAAGCGATCGCGCGGACGGTGCTGGGCATGCTGGGTGACATTCTCGGTCGCCGGCGCCGCCGCCCGCAAGCGCGCGGCGGCGGTCCGTCGTATAGGAAAGCGCGAAGGGGGCCATGCCGGAAATCCGGCAGCCTGTGAGTTTTATCCGATGCGCCAATGCTTCATCCGCCGATGGCCTCGCTCCTTCACATCGGATGAAATTTCGCGACCGCACGGCCTGGGGCTTATCTCCGGCCGCGCATCGATTTTGATCAGATATTCCTAAAATCAGATGTTCCTAAAGGAGATTCCAATGCGTGCCGTATCCGCAGACAAATCGAGGAAAGCGAAAACGCCCGACGCGGTCGCGCTGTTGAAAGCCGACCACAAACAGGTAAAAGAGTGGTTCGAAGATTTCGAGAACACCAAATCGTCGAAGAGGAAATTGCGGCTGGCCACCGATATCTGCAAGGCGCTGACCGTGCACACGCAAATCGAGGAGGAGATATTCTACCCGGCGTTCCTCGCGGCGACCCGCGACAAGGACATCCATCACGAGGCCCTGATCGAACACGGCGGCGCGAAGGATCTAATCGCCAAGATCGAGGCGTCCGACCCCTCGGACGACTACTATGACTCAAAAGTCCATGTGCTCTCGGAAATGATCAAGCATCACGTCAAGGAAGAGGAACAGAAGGACGGAATGTTCGACGAAGCGAAGCAGTCGAAAAAATTGGACCTGGCGGCGCTCGGCGCGCAGATGTTCGCGCGCAAGCAGGAACTCATGCAAAAGGCGCAATAAACCTCGCCGATACATGAATTGGGTTGTCTAGTCCCTCGGGGCGGAATCGAGTTGGACTATCCGGTAGGTCTGGGCTTTTATGATCTCGCGCGCGAACATCAACTCGGCGCATGCGGCCCGTGCGATCGCAAGACTTTCGGGCGCGTCGAAGAAGCCGCGTTCAACGATACCGCGAAGTTTTTGCTCGCTAACCGCCGCGTCCGTCTGGGTGCTGATTGAACTTTGCAGCTTCATTCGGCAACTCCGCTATGTGTTCCAAGCCCGTACAGGTTGAGTATCTCTCCGGGAAGATTGCGCCACTAAGGCGGGGCAAAGTGTCGACTGCACCGCGATTTGTACGTTGGACACTGCGGATCAGTTCAAACTTCATACAAACATTGAGCGCCGGCGCCGTGGGATTGGGATCGGCCGCCTCGAGATAGGCGCCATGCACCTTTTACTTTCCCGCCAAAGCATGACCGCAAGTCCCGTTGCGATTCCGCAAACACACAGACTCGCCCGGACAAACCTACGAACCCCGCTTCTTGGTTCCTCGCGTGCCCGCTCGCTTTGCGGGGTACGGCAACCCCAACACGGATGCGAGCAGCCCACGTGCTTCTCGATCGCTCAAGAGCTTCGCTTGCGCACTTACCTCGCGCGGCACCCAGGATGGGTACGCCACCGAACGGTTCACGTGCTTGCCCGCGGCGGTGTGCTCCTGCCGCACCTGCGCAAGTTGCCCGGGGTGAAAGTGTGCGGCCATTTTGACCAAGGCCGGCCATAGGCGCCGGTGCACCAGGGTCACGTGTCCGCCGACCAAGCGGCAAACTAAAATGTCGGGCGATTCTTCCAACGCCTGTAGGACCCGATAGATCTCGTGGCTCTTCGCATGCGCCCACCAGCTTCCTGTGATCGATTCGCCGGTAATGAACTCGGTCAGCCTTGGCAGGGGGCCTCGGGCCGATACCAGCACGATGCCGTGCTCAATAACGAAAGCCGTGGCCGTTTCAGCATTCATGGGGCCAGTAGAGTATATCTCCTGCCGCCAATCGGCCGCTGCAACTGCTGCAGGACATCGGCCTGGGCTACTTGAAACTGGCAGCGCTCTTGAGTTAATCAGTTCTCAGAAGATGTGCTAGACCGACGCCGGCGCATTTTGACCGCCCTCATTTGCCCACTCGGCGTCGGCCACATGGTCGTGGTGCTCGGGCGGTGCAGTCTTTTGCTCGAGACCGCGTTTTATCCAAAGGTAAACACCGACCATGGTCAGCAAAACGAGTGCGCGCTTGATCATAACTACTCCAGCGGTGGGTGCTCCGCGGTCCATCAGCATTGGACGCCAAGTTCACGGTCCCTGCAACCGACAATTCACCCGATCGCATGTAGGAGTCAACGCGCCTAAGCAACGTCGGCCATCTTGAGATTTTGGGCGAAAAAGAATCGCAGCATCTCCGCCGAAGCGTCCGGTCCGGTTACATCGGTGTAGGAGCCATCCGCAGATCCACCGGACCAAGCATGACCTGCGCCGTGCAAGATCCACTCTTCGATATGAGGGCGCCCCGCTGAATCCCGGTAGATGGTGGCCGTGTACTCGCGGCCGTTGTCGTTGTGTTCCCGAATGACTCTGCTCAACGGCCCCACGAACTCTGTGCCGAGTGCCACGGCCTGTGAGACGATGGCCGAACCATTCAAAGTCCTGACCGTCCTGTCGTGATCGCCGTGGAAAACGATGGTCGGCGTGGCATGCATCCGGGCGACCTGCGGTCTCGATGATCCGGCGCTACCGCGCATCGCTGCGAACGCCGACAGCAAGTCGTCCGCAGCACCGCACGGTAAGCCGGAGTGCGCACCGACTGCGGCATACAATTCCGGATAGGTCGCCCCCAGAATAACGGCCATCGCTGCTCCGGCCGATAAACCGGCAACGAAAATGCGTTTATCGTCGACCGGATAGTTCGAGGCGACCTCGCGTGTTATGCCTGCAATCAAAGAGGGTTCGCCTCGATCCGTCACTTGATGCTCCGGTTCGAACCAATTCCAACATTTCGCCCCGTTAGCGGTGGCGGATTGGGCCGGATAAAGCACCAGAAAACCTTCTTTGTCCGCCAATGTGTTCATCCGCGTCCCCGCCGCGAAACTGTCCGGGTCTTGGGTGCAGCCGTGCAACATCACCACCAGAGGCATCGGTTCAGCGGCAGGACATTTTGGAACATAGAGTTTGTAGGCCCGCGTCCCTGCTGCATTGGAGTAGGAGCGGTTCACCCAATGTCCGGGCTGCTCACGAACGACTACGCGGGGTGAGCCCCCTTTTCGGGCGAGCCCGATCAGCGGTGCCAAGACCGGCTTGGCCGTGATGGGCTCGCGCAATCCCCCCGCATCGATCATGAGTCCAGCAGAGGAAAGCGCTCGCTCAATAGTGTCGTCGACTCGTGCCATCGGACCCGTGCGGGTAGCAAGGCCCGCCGCGGTCAATGCTCGCCGAATGGTGTCGACAATCTTGCCGCCGCCTTTGGTGGCAGAGGTCGGTAGCGCAGATCGAAGCATTTCTCGTCGAGCAGATGTGTTTCGCATGGTGCTACCGATGGCGAAATCGGGCTAATTCGAGGTCGAATCTAGAGGATGGATGGGTGCACGCGTGGCTGTCTCGGCGCTCTGCGCGCGCGCAGCCTCAGATGCTCTACGCTTGCTCGCAATGTGCAATCGCGATGGCTTACTCACCCGTCAATAATGACGCACCGCATTCGATCCGTCCGTGCGGCACCGGACGGACGGTCCGGGTAACGACGCTAATTAACCGCGCGGTTGGTCTCCGTGTTTTGAGCCGCGGCAATCAGCCATCCATCATTCTCCTCAGCGATCCCACGGATTCAGGATCTGCGCGCCGGTTGATTCGAAATCGGCGAGGTTGCGGGTAACGATGGTCATACCATGAGTCAAAGCGGTTGCCGCGATTAGCGCATCTCGGATCGGCCGCGGATCGGGGACATGCAGAGCGGCGCTACGACGCGCGACCGCCGTGTCGATGGGTAAAATGCGCCCCGAGAAGCTCGGGAGCACGTGGTCATCGAGCCATGCACGGAGTATTGCCCCCTTGGACAGGTCGCGGCGCTCGGCCAGCAACGTGCCGATTTCGAGCTCCTGGATGACGATAGCCGACAGAAAGAGGCTCGCGGGTTGAACGCTTCGCGCCCAGACCGTGACGTTGGGATCAGCTTTGCCCGCTCTTGCTTTTCGGAGTTCCGAAATCACATTCGTGTCGAGAAGGAACACTCAACTGAAATCGGCCGCGCGTGCGCGATCACGCATCGGCGGAATCTCAAGCTCCACATCTTCAACGCCTGCCGGCAAGCCCAACTGATCGATAAGGTTGCCCTGACCTCCCGTGAGGCGCTGGTACTCCTCGATGCTGAGCAACACATGGGCTGGCGTCCCCCGATCGGTGATGAACACAGGGCCTTCGGTTGCGGCCTTCTTGGCGCGACCGGTGTCCTGATTGAATTCGCGGCTCGACAGTGTCGTGATCGGCATAGCGGGATATCTCCAGCAACTCTAATGTAGCAACGTTACTACATAATCAGTTTGGATTCAATCGCGACTGGCGCTGTTGATGAATAACCTTGTGTATTCAGCAATTTACCCAGGGTTTCGTGGGTGTACCCGCGCGGGCTTGACTGTTCAAAGCGCCGCCCCGGCGCAGCATCGAGATACGATCCATCCTGTTCTGGCAGCACGCGGTCCGCTGTTTCACTTGTCCATAGACTTTGGCGAATGTTCTAAAGACGATCACGTTGTCCCCTTCCCGCACCAGGTCGCTCAAGGTCCGCTGCGCATACCCGTCCGAGAATTCCAAATAAGTGCCGACAGGAGCGGCGTCACGCTCTCCCCAGCGAGACGATGTTCTCCGCATCTTGGATAGGCAACAATTCCCGATATCGCCACATTGTCGATGCACGCCCCGCCAGATCGCCTTTGGCGAAGGCGCTGCGCACCGCGTCCAGGTCGTAGCGCACCCAGAGCGGCTTCTGGCATTTCACGCACAAACCATGAGCTTGATCTGCGGCGTAGCGTTCGCAGCAGTTCGCACATTCCAAATGAGTCACGAAGCAAGTCATGGTGTTTCCGTCAGGTTCAGGGGGCCGGGGTTGTCCACCGTCGATGCCAACGCCCAATTCCATACAGCAGGGCGCCGAATAACGTCATGATAGTGACATCACGAGTCTCCGCCCAGGAGGAACTCGCGATCAGCCATCCAATCAGCGCGAGCGCCGTGCCGGGAATGATGAGTCCGCCGGGCAGGACGAAACGCGCAGCCGGGACGCCGGGAATCCGCCGCAGTCTAGGCATCGATATGCAGGTCGCCGCAAACACCAGCAGCCGGGAAATCGTGCTGACCGTCAGCAGATACACGAACTGACTGCTGAGTGTGAGCCCCAGGACGAGCGCGGCTGAGAACACCACAGCCACGTGCGGCGTCCGATATCGGGGGTGAATCGCCGCGAGCACGCGCGGCAGCTGGCCCGCCTCGGCCATCGCGTAGGGCAGACGCGAGATCGTGAGCATCGAGCCGTTCAGCGTGCCGACCATGGACACTGCCGCCCCCAGAGTGATCAGCAGGGCGCCGTGCGGTCCGAGGAAAGTGCGGCCGGCGTCCACGAGGGGCCGCTCCGATGTCGCAAGCTGCGGAAGCGTACCGATACACACCGCTTGAATCAGCAGGTAAAGCAGGGCTACCAGGCACAGACCCGCGATGAGCGCGAGCGGCAAGTCGCGTTGCGGATTGCGCGTCTCGCCCGCCGCGACCACGACGCTTTCCCAGCCCACGAAGGCGAATGACAGCAGCAACACTGCCTCGGCGAAATTCGCGTTGAGCGGCGCTCCAGCGCGAACGAAGCTCCCTGAGTCCATGTGAAAGAGCCCGACCCCGACAAAAATAATCAGCGGGGTCAATTTCACGACGGTGATGATGTTGCCGAACAGTGCCGCGCGCTTCACGCCGAGGTAGTGGATGACAGTCAAGCAGCCGATGATCGCCGAGGCCGTCAGGGCCCGGCCGATGCCGACATTGAAATCAGGACGTATGTAGGCGATGTACTGCAGCAACAGGTTGCAGATGGCGCAGCACCCCGTGACGCGCGCCACCCACAACACCCACCCCGTCAGGAATCCCGCGAATGGCCCGAAAGCCGCACCCGCATAGACGAACGGGCCTCCCGTCTCGGCGAACCGGCTCGCCACCTCGGCGAAACACAGAATGACAAACCCGATGATTGCCGCGCAAACGCCGATGGCCGCGAGTCCGTAAGCGCCGAGCAGCGCCTGCACTTTGGCGGGCAATCCGAAGATACCGGCGCCCACGATGCCGTTGATCACGAGGGCGAGCAGGTCCCATCGGCCGAGGGCGCGCAGCAGCCCGCGGTTTTCAGGAGTATTCGTCGAATGTTGAGTCACAGATCTGTTCAATCAGATGGGTCGTTACGGAGCACTCCGGCAATTGCGGCGACAACGAGTGCCACTCGATTCCCAGCGTTGAAATTCCCGCCAGCAGAAAATCCACTGCGGCGATGATGGCAATGACTATACGCCCGAGCCAGCGGGGTCAATACTTTCGCTAGCCGGTCGGGAGTTTCTCCCGACATGATCGGGAATCATTCCCGACATCGGAAAGAATCCCAGTATCGTCGGGAATTTCTCTGGACGATTTGTACGGCGCCTCTCTACACTCGAGGAGTAATTTGGGGGCGACCGTGAGTGCGGTCGGTGCGCAGGCGAAAAAAAATCAATCGCGGCTGGTATGCCGGTCGCCGCACGCTCTCCCCTGGCGCGCGATTGAGGGGGCAACCGTTGGCATACTCGAAATCCATTCTCCAGTTGCGCGTGTTGATTTACTTCGCGGCCGCGATGGCCAATTTCGTATGGGCCGCTGACCCGTCGGGAGAGTTGCCCAGCAATCCGGCAACCGCCGCGGAGCTTCCACAGATCACCGTCATTGCAAACACGCCGCTCGAGGGCCTGGGCCTGCCGCTCAATCAGATACCGGCGAACGTGCAGACCGCCAACAGCAAGGATATGGAAAGTCAGCAGACGCTCGGGATCGCGGATTATCTCAACAACAACTTCAGCGGCGTCAATGTGAGTGATAGTGCCGACAATCCGTTCCAGCTCGACATCAATTATCACGGCTTCACCGCATCGCCCCTCCTCGGAACCCCCGAGGGCTTGTCGATTTACGTCGACGGCGTGCGGGTGAATGAATCGTTCGGAGACACGGTGAACTGGGATTTGATCCCGCAAAATGCGGTCTCCACGATCACTCTGATGTCGGGTTCGAATCCGGTGTTCGGTCTCAATGCATTGGGAGGCGCACTCTCGCTGCGTACGAAGAGCGGACACGATAATCCCGGCACCGAACTCGAGGCCTACGGCGGCTCATTCGGACGGCGCTCCTTCGAAGGCGAAACCGGCGGTGAGTTTGGAAATTTCGACTACTTCTTTGCCGGGACTTATTTCGATGAGAACGGCTGGCGCGAGAACTCACCGAGCCGGGTCTATCAGGCTTTCGGCAAGGTAGGCTGGCAGAACGACAGGACGGACTTTGACTTGAGCTACTCCTACGCCGATACCAGCCTCTACGGCAACGGCGCGACGCCCTTGAGCATGCTCGATTACAACTACGCGTCGAGCTACACGCCGGACTACACGGCGAACCTCATGAGCTTTGTAAATCTCACCGGCACGCAGTTCCTAACCGATAAGCTGCTGCTGTCGGGCAACGTCTACTACCGCCATCTCCTCACGAACGCGGTCAACGGCAATACCAACGACAGTTATCTGGACAGTGACTTTGGCGGTCCGCCGCTCGATTGCACGGCGCCCGGCGCGAGCCTCGCCGCGCTCACCTACTGCTCGCCGGGACAGAATGCGACATCGCGCCTCGCGCAAAACACCAAGGGCGTCGCCCTGCAGCTCACCGATTCAGAGAACCTGTTCGGTTGGGCAAACCAGGCCACCCTCGGCGCGGACCTGTCGGACTCCGACGACTCGTTCTCGCAGGCCTACCAATACGGCGGGCTGACCCCCGGCCGCATACTCATTTACACAATGAGCCCCTACAACGACGAGACGGTGATCTCGCTCTCGGGGCAGAACAAGATCTACGGCACGTACTTCACGGATACGCTCTCGCCAAGCAAGCTGCTGCATTTCACATTGTCGGTGCGCTACAACCAAAGCACCGAGACCTTGAACGGTTCCAGCATCGACACTGATATCGGTGACTTTGGCAACGGATTCAACGAGCCAACCACGCTTTCGGGCGATCATACCTTCAGCCGCGTCAATCCCGCCTTCGGCTTCACCGTAACACCGAGCGATACGCTGACCTTCTACGCCGACTACAATCAGGCGAGCCGCGCGCCCACCGTGATCGAGCTCGGGTGCGCGAATCCGCAGGCGCCGTGCGGATTGCCGAACGATTTCGCGAGCGATCCTGACTTGAAGCAAGTGGTCGCGCGCACCGTCGAGGTGGGCGCGCGCGGCAACCTGGTCGATCAACAATTGAACTGGAGTGCGGACTTCTTTCGTACGACCAACCGCGACGACATTCAATTCGTCGCGACCGCGACCAACGCGGGGTATTTCGACAACGTCGGCAACACCCGTCGGCAGGGCCTCGACCTCTCGCTCGGCGGCACCGAGGGACCGCTCAAATGGCATCTTGCCTACAGCTACGTGGAGGCCACCTTCCAATCGACGTTCGAGGTCAGTGCCGAGTCGAACAGCACCGCCGATGCGGACGGCAATATTCAAGTGCAGCCCGGCGACCGGATTCCGCTCATCCCGAAGCACACCGGCCGGTTGACTGTAGACTACGCAATCACGCCTCAATGGGACCTCGGCGCCAATGTGATCGCGACGTCCGGCTCGTACCTGCACGGCAACGAGAACAACGCCAATCAATCGGGCGGTACGAATGGCGAGGGAGCATACGTCGTCGGAAGCGGCTGGATATCAGGCTACGCGCTGCTCAATCTGCGCAGCACCTACCGCGCCTCGAAGCGTCTCGAACTCTTCGCGCGCCTTGGCAACCTCTTCGACAAGCGCTATGCGACCGCGGGATTCTTGACCAGCAACTCGTTCAATCCCAACGGCTCGCTGATCGCCGATCCCGGCAACTGGCCGAATGAAAATGCGGTCTCGCCCGGTGCGCCGCGGGCGATTTGGGGCGGCATTCGCGTGCGTTTCGAATAATTGATCTAAATCACCATGACAGCAACTCGAGACCCGGAACGTCTCGAAAGTCACTTGAATTTAGGGTAACCAGCGTCGCGCGATGGACCAGCGCCTGAGCAGCGATCATCCGGTCCAACAGTTTCCGGCGCGAATATCCGACCGCCTCGACGATCTGCCGATAAGCATTGGCGGCGGTATCATCGAATGCGAGCACGGGCAGCGCCGCCAACATCGCGTCGAGCCGAGGCCGGCGAATACCGGCTTGAGCAGGGTCGCGATACACTCCCCCTTCGAGTTCGACTCGGCTGATGACCGAGAGTAGGATCGCGCCTTCCAACGCCGCGACCCGTGAAGTGACGGTTTCGTCGCCGTCGCGCAGATGGATTGCAACGTTGGTGTCCAACAGGCAAGCCAAGTTCAAAGCCCCGATGGTTCCGGCAGCACCTCGTCATCGCGCACCTCGACTTCCGAGGGGCGCGGAAGCTCATCTAGTTGCTTCACCAATTCACCGATGGGCTTACGAGCCGGATAAATGGTGAGCACATCACCTGACCGGACGATGGTCACTTCGATCTCACGCCCGAACGCGACATTGCGCGGCAAGCGCACGGCCTCACTGTTCCCGCTTCGAAAGGTTCGACTGTCGGCGATGGCCATTGCAACCTCCTTCGTCATCACACGTATATACGAAATGTCTGGCAGAATTGCAAGTTCGGATGTCTCCTGGCTCCAGAATTGGCCTACGACATTGATATTGCTGATTTTATAGATCGAACCCTCAGCAAATCTCCGAAGACCCGAACCGCAGTTTTCCTTGTGTAGAATCGTGGTAACGGCAAAGGGCGCTCATGGCTGAAGAACCTCGCTACCGTTGGGTAATTGTCGCCGCCGGCGCAGTGATGGGCTGTATCGCGGTCGGCGCAACGTTTTCGCTCCCCGTGCTGCTGCGGCCGATCACGGCCCGCACCGGCTGGTCTACGACCGGCGTGTCGGCCGCCATGACCATCGGATTCCTCGCAATGGCCGTTGGGAGTGCCGCCTGGGGCGCGCTGAGCGATCGGATCGGAGCCCGCTGGACCTGTCTGGTCGGATCACTTCTGCTGGGCGCGGGCCTCGCGCTCGCGAGCGTGGCGCAATCGCTCACGGGATTCCAATTTGCGTTCGGGCTGCTGGTGGGCCTCGCCACCTCTGCGATCTTCGCGCCGATCATGGCCTGCGTTACCGGCTGGTTCACGACGCAGCGCAGTCTGGCCGTTTCACTGGTGTCAGCCGGATTCGGCGTCGCGCCTCTGACCATGTCGCCCTGGGTCGCCTGGCTCGCGGCCTCACACGATTGGCGGCAGGTGCTGCAAATCGTAGCAGTTCTGGTGGTCACCGTGATTGCGCCCGTGTCCCTCCTGGTGCGCCGTCCGCCGACGCTCGAGCGCCTGCCCGGGAATTTGGATCGTACTTCGACCGCTGAACCCATAATGCCCATCGGGCAACTCATCCGCACGCCGCCGTTCATCGTGCTGGTGCTCACCAATTTCTTCTGCTGCGCGACGCACTCCGGGCCCATCATTCACACGGTGAGCTATGCCGTGACCTGCGGCATCCCGCTGGGCACGGCTGTGACCATTTACAGCGTCGAAGGTCTCGCGGGTCTCGGCGGGCGCATCGCATTCGGGCTTGCCGGCGACCGGTTCGGCGCACGGCGCACGCTGATCGCCGGCCTCTTGATGCAGGCGTTCTTCGCGGCGGCCTACTACTTTGCCGATTCCTTGAGCGTGTTCTACTCGGTGGCCGTGCTGTTCGGCTTTACCTATGGAGGCGTGATGCCGCTGTACGCTGTGTTGGCGCGCGAAAACTTTCCGCTGCGGATGATGGGTACAATAATCGGCGGCACCGCGATGGCCGGGAGCTTCGGCATGGCCACCGGCCCGGTGCTCGGCGGATGGCTCTACGACACGTTCGGCAGCTACGGCGCGCTGTACCTCGTGGCCTGGGGGTTCGGCATTGTCGCCGTGCTGATGGCAATGACGTTCAGGCCGTTGGAGCGAAGTCGCGAGGTCGCGGTAACTGCGTGAACGTCGCACCGCGGCGCCCCGCCAACGCGCGATTGCTCCAGCCAACCGCTAATTTGGTTTGATTCCCTGGCACACCCCCCAGGTCGCCATGATCCTGATTGGATGTAGTGATGTCAACCGAGCCACTCCGGCTTGTTGCTCAAGGATTAAGACGCGCCGCTGCGCCGATTTCGCATCAACGGAACAGGGCCGTCTTCGCCACATCCACGATCTCGCTTGCTTGGCCATTGAGTACTGCCTTGAGCATCCAAAGGCTGAAGCCCTTCGCTTGCTCGAGCTTGATCTCCGGTGGCATGACGAGTTCCTGCCGATCGGTCAGCACGTCGATGACGGCAGGACCCTCGTGGGCAAAGGCTGTTGCAATTGCTGATTTCAATTCGCCTGGGTCCTCCACGCGTACGCCATAAATACCCATCGATTCGGCCATGCTTGCAAAATCCGGATTGTCGAGCCGCGTGCCCGTTGGCAGAAATCCGCCGGCCTTCATCTCGATGTCGACAAAGCCTAAGAGGCCGTTATTAAAGATCACAATCTTGATCGGCAGTTTCGACTGGCGCACGGTCAACAAATCGCCCATGAGCATGCCAAAACCGCCATCACCCGACATTGAAATGACCTGCCGATCGGGCATCGCGAACTGCGCGCCGATGGCTTGCGGCATCGCATTGGCCATGGATCCATGCAGGAATGAGCCGAGCAGGCGCCGCTTGCCGTTCATCTTGAGATACCGTGCTGCCCACACGGTCGGCTCACCAACGTCGCACGTGAAAATAGCATCCTCGCTGGCGAGATCGCTCACCAGTTTTGCGAGTAGCTGTGGGTGAATGGGTTTGTGTTTGGAAAGCTCATTGGCAAGATCGTCGAGACCTTTGCGGGCTTTGGCGTAGTGGCTGGCCGCGGCCTTTAGGTGCGAATCGTCGGACCTCGCTGATACTCGTTGGGTCAGTCGCGACAGGACTTCGCGCACGTCCCCAATCACGCCGAGATCGAGCCGGCAACGCCGCCCGAGGTTCTCGCCGCGAATATCGATCTGCGCGATTTTGGCCTTCGTCGGATAGAATTGCCGATACGGGAAATCGGTGCCGAGCATCAGCAGGGTATCGCAACTCTCCATGGCGTGGTAGCCGGAGGAAAACCCGATGAGCCCCGTCATCCCCACATCGTATGGGTTGTCCCACTCGATGTGCTCCTTGCCGCGCATCGCATGCACGATGGGCGCCTTGAGTTTGGCTGCAAGGGCCACCACGGCATCGTGGGCACCTGCACAACCGGCGCCACAAAGGAACGTCGTTCTTTCGCCGCTGTCCAGAAAATCGACCAAGTCATCGATGTCCGCCTCCGCTGCACACACGCGAGGCAGTCTCGATATCGGCCTGGGTGAGGTTGCCGCCGGTCCCGCATCCTTCAAGGCAACATCACCGGAAATGACAATGACGGCGACGCCCTGCTTCGCGACGGCCTCGCGAATCGCCGTTTCGACGATCCGCGGGACCTGAGCCGGATCAGAGATCAGCTCGACGTAGTGGCTGCATTCCTTGAAGAGCGATTGCGGATGGGTTTCCTGAAAATAACTGGAACCAATCTCGGTGCTGGGGATGTGCGCCGCGATGGCCAGCACGGGCACGCGATTGCGATGACAATCAAAGAGCCCATTGATGAGGTGCAAATTGCCCGGACCACAGCTTCCGGCGCATACGGCGAGTTCGCCCGTCAGCTGCGCCTGCGCGCCGGCGGCAAACGCCGCAACTTCTTCGTGCCTGACGGCAATCCACTCGATCTTGCCGCGCACGCGCATTGACTCGGTGATGCCATTGAGCGAATCGCCCACCAGTCCATACATACGGCGCACGTTGGCGGCTTCGAGGATTTCGACTATTCGGTCCGCAACATTGGCCATCTAAAACCCTCCCATGGCGCGTCGCAAAGAAGTGCGCTGCAACGCAGATTCGCCGTGCCGCGGAGCTAATCCTGCCGCAACACGTCGTAGACATCCATCCCCCTCATCGGGTGATCCCTCGTCAGGTGAATGCCCAAGACGAGTAAAGGGTGCCGTGACCCCACGTGTATCCGATGCCGATAGCGACCGAGCCGCCGCTGAGCCATACATAGGCTGACGGGATAGCTCCCTCCGCGACGGGGGGCGCCGCGGAAGCTGGCGAAAATTGAGATCGGTTAGACTGCATCTCATGAGCCCACCCCACTCTCGCCGACGTCACTCTGCCAAACCCGTGGTACGCCGGATCGATCGAGTGACCGCGCGCGAGGTCATCACCCACGGAATCGCCAGGCCGATATTCCACGACCTGTTCCACCACTTCATGACCGTGAGTTGGCCGCGTTTATTCGCCACGTTAGCCGGGTTCTTTATCGTTTTCGACGTTTTATTCGGCTTCCTCTACTACCTGGTCCCGGGGTGCATCGCCAACTTGAATCCCGCGGGTTTCGCGGGCGATTTCTTCTTCAGCGTAGAGACGCTTGCAACGGTGGGTTATGGGGAGATGCATCCCGAAACCTTCTATGGCCACTCGGTCGCGATGATCGAGATTTTCGTCGGCCTGATGTCCCTGGCACTGATTACGGGCCTCATGTTTGCCCGATTTTCGCGTCCTCAGGCACGCTTCCTATTTACCAAGAATGGCGTCGTGCGTCCCGTTGCGGGTAAACGAACACTGATATTTCGCGCTGCGAATGAGCGCCAGAATGTGGTTCAAGAGGCCTCCGCGCGCTTGCGCATGATGCGTGATGAGATAACCGAAGAGGGTTACCGCATTCGTCGCATCGTCGATTTGCCGCTGCTGCGTTCCCAACATCCCATGTTCGCTCTGGGTTGGACCATAATGCACGTCATCGACGATGCAAGCCCGTTGCGTTCCGAGACCGCGGAATCGTTATCGAACTCGAAGACGGTGTTTATCCTGAGCCTGAGTGGTACCGACGAGAACACTGGCCAGACATTGATGGCTCGGAGCGAATATTCGAGCGCTGATATTCGCTGGAACTCGACCTTCCGCGATATCCTCGAAGAAGCGCCGGACGGCACCCTACACGTTGATTACAACAGGTTCCATGATATTGAGCCGCTTTAGGACTCTGATGCCGGCGCTGAGCCGCCGTTGCACCGATCAGGGAGCGTAACGGGTAAAAAGAAAGTCACGATCTTTGACGGGCACGTGACAGCCATAGCAGCCGCCGAGCGCCGCCGCGTCGACGGGCTTGCCGTCGTTAAATTGGGCAAAACCCCAACCCCCGGTCGCGGCGTATTTCTTTGAGTCTTTGACCATGAACTGGACGTTTGTCGGAGAGCCCGCCACGAACGATTGCGAACGGCCAAAGACCTTGTTGTTCTCCTCCGACGGGACGTAATTCCAGGCCAGTCGGGCAATGATCGCACCGTCCGGGAACGGGAGCTTGCCTTCACGATAGGCCTTGATCGCTAGATCGTTGCCTAAAACGGCGCGCAGATCGTTGAGATTGCCTTCTTCGTGCGCTACGGAAATCAGCCGCCAGTCGCGGTAACCGGCCGGAAGCTTGACATCGAAAACCGGCGCAGCCGCTGCGTCTGCATGCGCAGGCGCGACGCTCATGTAGACGACTCCACCCATCAGCGCAACGACGGCAGCCAGCAAGTGTCCGATCCGTCTCACGGCTATCTCCTTGGCCTATTTATTTGAATCCTCACGGTCAACATCAAACCAGAGTGGCGTCGGCGATGATATTGAACCATGGTATGAGTGGGGAGCCGGCCGGCTCAGTTTCCACCCCGCGGCGCATAGGTAAACTTCTGGCCTGAAATCGTCGCCGCATACATCAGGCCGCCTTTGGCGATCGTGAACACCGCCATGCCGTTGAAATAGCCGCCGCTGGTGTTGGCGTTCGATGCTTCAGCGCTGGCTTCGGAGCTGACGCCGGTGGTTCCGGCACCAGCTTCAGCCCCCGCCGTAATGGCGACCGCGCTGGCATCCGCCCCGAATTGGAAATGGCCGCTCTCGAACTCATCGAGCGCGCGCTTGTCCTCGAAGAAAATGATCTCGCTGTAGGCTTTGGCGCCCGCCTGCAGACCCGCGCTGACGAGATTCATCGTCGTATCGCCCGTAAGCACCCCATGCGCGAAGACTCGACCCTTTCCGTGAGCCGCCCCAACCACGAAGCCGGCGCCGCCGACAGTCGGAAACACGGCGTATCCGTACGCCTTGGCAAAAAAAGTCCCGCTCTTGCCGGCATGCTTGAAGGTGTGAATGGTGTCGTCATAGCTATCGGCGCGGGCTACGCCCGCACTGGCACCGGCGAGGACGACCGCCGCGAATACGGATTGAAGCAATTTGGACATCGTCGATCTCCTGCAACGGGTTAGGGTGTCTTGAAAGAGCTTGCGTCCGCGGCAATACGATCAGCCAACTGGCCGATCAATTCGCTCCACGCGCGGGCAACTGCTGCCGGTTCCGTGGAAGTCATGGACTCATGCAATGAGGCGACGCTGCGCTTCGCGCTCTGCGATCCTGCGGCGGGAACGATCAGCCAGCTTGCCTGCATCGACGCTTGCGAGGCCACGACGCTGAATTCCAAGATATCGACGTCCACACCCAAAGCGCCGCCGGGCTTCGGCAGCCGCGGGTAAATGACGCTGCCCGGCGGCAGCCGTTGATCCAGGTCATCGGACAAGGTCTGCCGGGCAATCTGCGCCAACGGAGCGGACCAGTGATCGAAGTCGTTGATTTGGAGTCTTCCGGCCGCGGAGAGGCTGAGGATCTCGATTCGATCCCAACTTGCGGGCACGTTCAAGGTGTCGACGCGAAGCACGGGCGCCTGATACACATCTATTCGCGTCGCAGGCACGGCCGGGTCGATGCCATAGATCCGTGTTGAGGCGCTGTGACACGCGCCGAGCGTGAGCGCAACGGCACTTCCCACCACCCACCAAGCTGTTCGAACGGTGTTCATTTTTCCGGTCTCTTGCCGCGAATCAATGCCTCAGGGTGCCGATCGAGATAATCGGTGAGCGTTTTCACAGATCGCGCCGCTTCGGTGATCTGCCGGATGGCATCGGGCAGGCTTGCATCCGCACTGGGACCGCCGCTCTCCACGATCTGGCGCAAGGCGGTCGCGGTCCCCGACAGCTCTTGGGCTGCATCGCGGAGATTGCCGATGAGCGGACCGATCTGCGGCTGCACGTCGCCCAGTAGCTTATCGATCGAGGCCAGCGTCGAATGTAGGTGCGTCAGGCTGTCTTTGAGCTCCGGCGACGACATGAGCTTGTCCAGATTGCCGGTGATTGTCCTTAGGTTCGCGCCGATCTCTTCCAGCGGAATGGCATCGAGTTTATTGACGAACACATCCGCCTTTGCGGCAAGATCATCGAGACTGCTCGACCCCGGCGCACTGGGAAAGCGCGGATCGCCGCCATCCGTGACGAGCTGCGCCGCCGGTGCGCCCATCGTACGCACCAGCTGAATCGACTGGTCGCCCAGCACGGGCGGCGACTGCTGAAGTCGCGCACGATAGCCAAGATGAATCAGCCGCGTCAGCGCAGCATCGGTGGCCGCACGCCAATCGTCGGGAGTGCTCTGGGCGCTCGCGCCGGAATTCAGGTGCATTTGCTGCGGATAAAGCACCGCGGTGGCAATCGCGTAGGGGGCGCCGGTACGCTCGCTGTAGGCCAGCCGCGTGGACTCCACTTCGCCGATCTGAAATCCCAGCAGCGTCACGGCCGAGGTCTCATCCAGCACGCCCGCATCGCCGTCAAAGGCAAATTCATAACGTACCGTCGGCCCCGATAACCCCTGCCGCGCGGCATTATGCGAGGAGTACAGAGTGAACTCGGCCTCTGCCGGACTCTGCGGATCACCCGGATTGGTGCTGTCCACTTCGAGGTCGATACCGCCCGCCAGCAGCGTATTCAAGGGTGCGAGGTTGGCGGTAATGCCGCCGCCCGCGAAGGACAGGTGCAACGGACTGATTTTCCAAAACCGCGCACCCGGACGGATCAGCGAATCGTATGGTTGGTTGATGAACGCCTGCAACCGGAACCCGTGGCTGCCGTCGAATTGCAAGTCGATGACTTTGCCGATGGCCTGCCCGTGAAATAAGATGATGCTGCCTTCGTGAATGGAATTGAGGGCATGAGCGCGTAATGAATAGCGTGTGCCTTTGTCGCCCGGCAAAGTCAGCGGCGCCTGGTCCAGCCCCTCGAATCGATCTTCGGGCTCGCCGCCCTCGCCGGGCGCATAGCCGATGGCAATGCCGGAGACCACGGCCTTCAACGAACTCAGATCCGAAAAGTTGGGATTGGCCCCGATGAGCCAGAAACGGGCGTTGGAATTGAGTCCGCTTTTTGCCGCCGGCACCAGGCGCAGCAGAAAGTCCAACCGGCGGCCATCCGCGTTTGGCTCGATCTTGATCAACTGACCCGCTTCGATGCCCTGATACAGGACCTTGGTCATGCCCGGTTTAGCGCCGGCAGCCCTGCTGAAGGTGACCGTGACCACCTCACCGCGGCTGAACAAGGCCCGGACACCTAGATAGCCAACGATGATCAAAGCGATCAGCGGGATGCCCCAAACCAAATTCGGCCAGACGGTGCGACGCCGGGTCGTTTGCGGAACATCGCTCGCCGCACGGGTTTGCCCTTCGGAGCTGCTCATCGATTCTGCTCCGCCACGTCCCACATCCTGCGCGGATCGAAAAACTGCACAGCCAAGGTTGTCAATATGACGACTGCCGTGAAAGGCACGACCGCCGGCTCGGCATGCCCGTCTATCAGCGCGTTGAACTGCAAAACAGGCACGAAGCACGCGATGGTCAAAGGATCCACCATGGACCATCTTCCGATTTCCTCGACGACGCGAAACACACGTGTTTTGCCGACGAGGAACCGGCGCGAGCCGCACATGGCCGAGGACGCGCACCACGCCAATCCAAGCATCTTGAGCAAGGGAATTGTGAAACTGGCGGTGAATACCAGCGCCGCCAAGGCGAGCAGATGCGATCTGACCAGATCGATGACACCACCCAGCACCGTATAAGAAGTGGGTGTGAGGCCGATCGGAATCGTCGCGATCGGATAGAGGTTTGCGGGCAGGTACATCAGACCTGCAGCCAACAACAGGGCCATGGAGCGCGAATAAGGATTTGTCTTGCGTGCCGTTACTCTGGCCTGACAGCGCGGGCATATCTTGGGTTCATCCGCCCGCGGCATCACCAGCTCGCAGACCGGGCACATCATGGAGGGTGTCCGGATCGAGCTGCGGTCGGGACCCATCAAACGCCAAACCTGCGGCTTATCGAGCGTCGCCCGCGCCACCAATGACAAAAGGCCCGCGAGAATGAAGCAAATTGCACCGGGCGCCAGCGTCACGACGAGCGAGGAGCGCAGTCGAAAATAAGCCACCATCAAACCCAACAGATACACATCCAGCATCGCCCATACCTGGAGCGCGTTGCAGATTCGGAAAGCCGGCCTCAGCCATGCAGGCCGCCGCCCCAGCCGCAGCGCCAGGAGCACCGCAGTCAATGCGCCGAAACGTATCAGGGGAAATGTCAGCACAAACAAAGCGACCATGAGCGCAAGCAAAGGTGACCCGTCGCGCCAAACGACGGAGACGCTCATGGGCAGGAAGCTGGTGCGGGTGGCGCCGAGCGCGGTGGCGGTCAGGAACGGCGCCGTCCAAGCCGGAATGAGCAGCAGCATGATCGCCGCGGAACAGGCCAATGTGGCATCCAAACTCTTCCCGGCACTGTGCTCCAACTGGGTCTTACAGCGGCTGCATGACACGATATCGCGTCGCTCCACCGGCGGTTGAATCTGCAGGAGGCCGCAATTGCGGCATTCCACGAAGTGGCGCTCAGAGCCGGCGCTTGGCGCGATCGCCCCCTCGACATGCAGATCTCGCATCATGGCCCGGTATCATGTCGGAAACTCGAGCGAATATCCAAGCTGGATCCATCTCGAACAAGTGGCCCACCCATAATTTTACGCCTGGGCGCAACTTCGGCGTTCGATCTCATTACCCCGCACAGCGATGCGCTGCACGTCATCCAACGCCTGAATCGCTGGGGATGGAAGCCGCATTCACTGAATCCCGGCGACAAGGTCAAAGTGAGCCTCAATCCATTACGAGACGGAACTCATGGCGGCAGGCTGATGAGCATAGTGCTTCCAAGCGGCGCCACCTTGAGCGGCCAGGGCGGCCCGCATTAACGACCCATTTCTTGCGCCAATTGCCGGCTTCTTTTAATGCATAATCGGTCGGATGAACCGCAATTACGATGCCATCGTCATCGGGGCTGGCCAGGCCGGGCCTTTCCTGGCAGCGCGCTTTGCCGGCGCCGGCAAGTCAGTGGCGATCATTGAACGCCATCTATTTGGTGGCACCTGCGTTAATGCCGGCTGCACTCCGACCAAGACACTGATTGCGAGCGCGCGCATTGCCTACGATGCGCGCCGCGCGGACTCATATGGAATTGAGCTGCCCGCCGCCGGTGTCGCGGTCAACATGCGCGCTGTTCAGGCTCGAAAGAAGCGAATCGTAGATGCTTCCAAAAACGGCCTGGAGAATTGGCTTCGCGGCATGCAGAACTGTACGGTCTACAAAGGTCACGCAAGATTCGAATCGGCGCGATCCGTGAGTATCGACGGGCAATTGCTGACTTCTGAACAGATCTTTATCAATGTAGGCGGTCGACCGCGAAAGCCCGCCTTCCCCGGGATCGACGAGGTTGCATTCTTGACGAGCACATCGCTTCTCGAACTCGAGGAGCTGCCGGCGCATCTGATCATCATCGGCGGAAGTTACGTCGGCCTTGAATTCGCGCAAATGTATCGACGATTTGGCAGCGAAGTGACGGTGATAGAGCAACAGCCCCGGCTGCTGTCCCACGAGGATCCGGAAGTGGCCGCGGCGATCCAATCCGCACTCGAAGCAGAGGGTATTCAGATACGAGTGGAGGCCGAATGCATCCAGCTCGCACACGATGGCGGATCGGTGACCGCAAGTGTGCAGTGTTCGACGGGTTCTCCGCTTGTCACAGGCTCTCATGTACTCGTTGCGGTGGGGCGAACGCCCAACACCGATGACTTGGGCCTCGAAAAGGCCGGCGTGCAGACCGATCACGCCGGCTTCGTCAAGGTCGATGACGAGCTACGCACCAATGTCCCCGGCGTTTGGGCTTTGGGCGACTGCAACGGCAAGGGTGCTTTCACCCATACCGCTTACAATGACTTTGAAATTGTGGCTGCCAATCTGTTCGAAGGGAGCCCAAGGCGGCGCGTGAGTGAGCGAATCCCCTGCTACGCCCTGTTCGTGGATCCGCCGTTAGGCCGGGTCGGGCTCACCGAACGCGACGCCGTTGCCCAAGGCCACGCTATTCGCGTCGGCAGTCGACCGATGACCAGGGTCGGGAGGGCCGTTGAAAAAGGCGAAACCCGAGGTCTGATGAAAATCGTGGTCGATGCGCGATCGAACCTGATTCTCGGAGCCTCGATCTTGGGCGTCGGCGCCGATGAAGCCATTCACTCGATCATCGATGTCATGGCCGCGCGAGTGCCCTATACCACTTTGCGAAACACCGTACATATCCATCCCACCGTCTCGGAACTGATACCCACCGTCCTCGGCGAATTGGAACCGGCTGCAAAACCTCAGCTGAATTGACGCGGTCGCCTTGGTATCGGATCCGATCCACTAATAGTAACGCGGGATAGGTCCGTCCTGCGGCGTCGTGTTGTTCCCCAAGTCGAAGAACACTTCATCCACGTAACACCAGCCCCAGCCTTCTGGAGGATCATACCCCTCGATGATCAGGTGGTGGGTTGCATGATAATGCCGGGTTGCATGCCGGCCCGGCGATTGATCGCAACAACCAACGTGTCCGCAAGTGCGGCAGATTCTGAGGTGAACCCACTTGCTGCCGGTTTTCAAACACTCCTCGCAGCCCCGCGCACTGGGTGTAACCCTCTTGATGGTGCCTAGATGCGAGCAGCTTTTACTCATCGTTACCCCTTTCCCCATCAAATCCTACTCCGCATTCGGCATTGACGATACGTCTGACGATATGATCAATTCTTCGTCCACCGTGCCACCGCTTTCGCCAACGCCGGTCCCACGAGTAACACGAGAATGAATCGCGCAATCTGCATGGCCATCACGAATAACACGTCCACATTGGAGGAGGCTGCAATGATCGCGACCGAATCCGCGCCACCCGGGCTCGTGGCAAGGTAGGCAGTCAGGGGATCGGTGCCGACAATGAGGTGCAGCAGCACGGCCAAGCCACCGCACAGCGCGATCAGCGTCACGGTCGAGGCGGCGATCTTCGGAAAGACGCGCGCAGCAAGACAGCGAGATGCCGACGAAGAGCGGGACGAGCAGCGCGCCGGCGGGGATCCTCGATCTGGGACCGCGCAGCAGCAATTCTTGACTCGTCAATGGGTGAGCGCGTTGCCGAGAATGCCCTTCTGTAGATCGATCAGAACGAGGGCGGAAATTCTGGGATCGAGTTCAATCATGAGCGCTCCAACGCCAGCAGGAATGCTGCGCCGCCGCAGGCTTACGGCAGCATGTTCGTTGACATGTGCGACAGCCCCGTGGTTCTCGCCTGTAGCGCTGGATTACACTAAACCGAGCAATTCGGCTACAGCGTTCAGGGATCACGACCGGCATGATTGCGCAGCGTCAACAGACGGAAAACTACGTGATAACGCATGATCCCGTGCCGATCTATGACGTGTTCAAGTTCAGGCGATTTCGTCTCAACTTGATCGGTTTCCTGAGGTTACCGCTCGGCGTACGGGAAGATGTCTTACGCGACGTCATCAAGGGATGCAGCGTCAATTTACTCGCAAACTACCTGGCGCGCGCGGAAAGGTCGGCACGGATGGGCCGACTAAAGACCTAGCCAATTTCCGCGCTGATGAGGTTGAGCGTCCGTTGCATCTTCCACACCCCTACTGCCGGACGTTCAGAGGCATCTGTTTTCCCACCGAAATACCCGCGCCCAGAATTTTCGCCAATGTGGGTGCAATTTGCCGCATGTCGATGGTCCCGAGATCTCGGCCGCGAGCGATGCCGGCTCCGGTAAGGAAAAATGCCGCTTTCATTTCAGGAAATTCCGGTGAAAACCCGTGTCCCCCATGACCCACGGGAAACTCGCTCACCTGTTCGCCCGTGAGGCTTGCCGCAGCGTAGAAGCCCGGTTTCATGACGACGATGAAAGCCGCGTCGGGAAATGCGCCGTGTCGCTCAATCTCGGCACGACCGTCAATCCTCGCGATTCCGTTGTTCTGATCGGCCGCCAGGGATCGAAGCAGTTCGCCTACTGCCTGCTCAGTGCTTCGATCGGCCGCATCATGCAGCATGATGGCGGCCATGCCTCCGGCCGCCCAGGGTTGCGCCTTCCACGACGCGAGCTTCGGCAGCTGCGTGGTGGAATCGATCGTGGTCGTGACGAGGCCCGCCCGCAGAAATGGGATCAGAAGGTTGACCCGGTGGGTCAGCGCTGTGAACCCGTGATCGGACACGATGGCGACGACGGCCGCTGGACTCGCGGCGTGAGCGGCCGCGGCGAGTTCGGCAAGCATGCCGTCAACCGCCTCCAGGTCGCGATTCGCCTCCGCACTGAAGGCGCCGTGTCCATGCTCTGCATCGTCCAGGGAACTCAGGTGGACAGTCATGAATGCGGGTCTTTGCTTTTGCAGTATGTCGATCGCAAACCGAGTCTTAATCTCATCGCCCGCCAGGCTCGTGTCGTTCGCCATGAGGTATGGACCGAGGGACTTCTGCATCCGTGCCAGCAGTCCCGCCGGTCGGGACAGCGCCGCGATCAGGTAGCGGTCCGACGGATTTAAATCCTTTGTCGGCCCAGAGATTCGCCAGTACTCGGGAATCAGAAAATCAATGTCAGTGGCGCCCACGGTGACCGGCCAGCCGACGCTCGCCGTTGCAAGGTGGGCAGCGTGCGCCTCTCGCCACAGCGTCGGCACGCGGATCTGATCGGCGTACCAGAACCACGCCTCCTTGAAATGCTGCTCCGGGTCGAACTCAGTGTTGGAGAAAATACCGTGCTCAGCCGGCGATGCGCCGGTTACGAGCGTTGTATGACTGGGATAGGTCACCGTCGGCCAGACGCCGATCACGCCATCGGCATATGTACCGTCCGTCGGCAGGCTCCGAAGGTAGGGTATCTTCAGATCTGTTTTTTTGGCGTCGAGCACGTACTCCGGTTTCAGGCCATCGACTGAAATCATCAATACCGGAGCCGCGATGCCCGGGGCGACGGCCAACAGCAGCATCGCTGCGGCGCATGACGCTGTGCGTCCCAGCAAAGTCCGAGCATGGTGCTTCATCCAATTTCTCCGCGGGAAACATCGGCCTTCAGGCCGGTGAGGGATAGCGGCGCGCGATCGCGGCGATGTACAACTCTGTTAGCCACATCTGCAGGGCCACACGCTGTTTTCCGCGCTTGGTCCGCAGTGGGATTATCCCACGACCTCGACCTAAATCAACTTAACCCACCACCCATTCAGATCCTTGCAACGGATGGTGTATCATCAAGCGCCGAGTCCAGAGTGATGCCGTGCCTTGCTGCATCTGACAAACGTCCTGGGAAACTGAGGATTGCATGAAGTGCGTCGTCTGCGGTACACCGGTGCCGCATCGCGTGGTAGTCGGAACTGATGGCATGCATCCATGGTGCAGCGAGCCCTGCGGTGCCAAGTGGCGGACCAGGAACAATTTTCTGTTCGAGCTCAGGGGGAAAAGTTCGATCACGCGCGAGCAGATCCTCGGTCTGGTCGTGCAGCAGGGCTACCTCGACAATGACGTGCCCACGCTGGCCCGCCTCAATCAGGTGTCCACCACCATAAGACCCCTGTCGAAGGAACATGAACTGGGCAGCGCCTTCCACAAAACTGCCGTGCACCAACAACAGAAAGGCATGAAGGAAGTCTCAACGACGACCATGACGCAGGTGAAGACCGGGAAGAAGATCCAGATCGAAAAGACCAGCGTGAAGGGAACGACGTTCAAACGCACGGTCGATGAGGTGATCTCGGTGCCCAAAGTCACTTCGAAATGGGTGCCCAACATCGTCAAGGTCGACATCACTGCCGATCAGATGCTCGAGATTGCGTTGATGGCCTACAACACCGCGATCGAATTGAAGAGCAAGGCCCTGCCGGTCATCCTCTACCGCGTCGATTCCAAGGACCAGCTCACGGCGAAGGAAAAGAAGGAGCAGACGCTGTCGAGTTCGGTGCATGCCAGCGTCGGTTCAACCGAGGTTTGGCCTCTCGAGAAGACCGCGGCGTGGATCCAGGGCGCGATGCGGGCGCGTGTAAGCTTCGTGCTGCTCAACGATCCGCGTGGCGCTGAAATCCTGATCGGCGGCGTGAACAAGAAGTCCGACGCCGTCTACGTGCGCGAACTGCATCAGATCACGAGCATGAAGTACCAGATCAAGGTCGCGCCTGACCCTCTGACCCCCACGGCATGGCGGGGTAAGAAGAAGCTGTTCATCCTCGTTCCGCCGGAGAAGACGCTCGGTGTCATGCCGCTCGTGCCACGCATCTCCGCCGACATCTGGAGCCACACCTGGGATACCAGCAAGTCGAACTTGACCCTGGCCGACTCGGAAGTGCTGATACGCGACCATCTGCGAAAGCTTTTCACCGAAGCCGGCAAGAACCTCCCGCTGGCTGAGTATTGATCTCGCGAGCAATTGCTGGATCGCGTCCTTTATGGCAAGTCTTGAGGTTTTCGTCGGATGGATATAATCGCACTATTCGATAAAATAGCTGGTAAGAGGCATGCCGCGCTACGCGCGCCGCTATCCCTCAGCGGCCTGAAGGCAGGTGTTTCTCGCGGAGAAATTGGATGAATCTACGACAGCCAACTGTGCCAAGCGGGAAAATTGGCTATTACGCGGACTTCATCATCTACGGCATGCTGGTAGTCGCGTTGGTTGCATTTGCACTGCGGGGGACTCGCTCGGATCAGTTGACCTGGGTGGCTGCGGCGATTGCGGGTGCAGTCAGTTGGACACTCGTCGAGTACCTTCTGCATCGCTTCGTGCTTCATCGAATGCCGCTGATCGCCGATCTGCACCGCGCCCACCACGCGGCGCCGCGAGCATATGTGAGCACGCCGACATGGGCAAGTCTGCTGGTTCTGGCCGGAGTTTTCTTTGTCCCAATGTGGAGCCTGTTATCGCTCACCGTCGCGTGTGGAGCCATCAGCGGGCTCATCACGGGGTGGCTTTGGTACGGGGTTGTGCATCATGTTATCCATTATCGCCGGCCGCGCCGACTGGCGATCGCCCTGAGGGTGGCGTCGCAGCGACATCTTCTCCATCATTCGCCGCATCTGTCCGGGAATTTCGGCGTGACGACCGCCCTATGGGACTACCTGTTTGGTACTCAAATCTCATCCGGCGCGCGAACAGCGAACGTTGCCGTGCAACGATCCGCGTAGATCATCGACGGTTAAACGCGAGCGCCAGAACTGCCCAGCCGGCCTAGCTGGCGCCAGGTCGCGCGTCGGCTAGATCCAGAGAATGGGTGGCCAACCAGTCGTGGTTGATGTTTGGATTCCCAGGGGTATAACTAGCGCTACTGCTTATCGGAATCGGGGTGGCGAATGAGCGTCCAAATCGAAGGGAAGAGCTATGAGATGCCCCCCCCGTGATCCCGCACACGCTCGTACTCAAGCCAGGGCTCGTGATCCACAGCATTTATAACGGCTACTGGTTCTGGGGACGCCCATCGGTTGTCGATCTTTGGCGTGACCTGCGTGCGGCAACGAGCGAGATCCGCCCAGACTGGGATCTCAGCAGTCCCGGACTCCGCGAGGCGTGGAACGCCGGTGACTTCTCCCGTTTCCACGGGTGGGACAAGCGGGCCAAAGTGGCATCGGCCAAATAATGTGACATGTCACCGCGCCTCGTAGCCGTCAATGTTGGATTGCCCCGCGAGCACACCTGGCGCGACCGTATCGTATGCACAGGGGTCTGGAAAGAGCCGGTTACGGGGCGGCGGATGGTGCGACGGCTCAACATCGACGGCGACGGGCAAGCAGACCTACAAGGTCACGGTGGCGAGCAGCGCGCGGTGCTGGTGTATCAGCTGGAATCCTACCGCTTCTGGGAGAGCGAGCTTAGCCGGCCCGAGTTCGCGTACGGCCAGTTCGGAGAAAACTTCACCGTCGATGGCCTACCCGACGGCGAAGTGTGCGTTGGCGATCGCTACCGGATCGGCGGCGCTTCGTTCGAAGTCACTCAGCCGCGGGTCACGTGCTATCGCGTCGGACTGCGGATGGATGAGCCGCGAATGGCGGCGCTGCTCGTCTCGCACTCGAGGCCTGGCTTCTACCTGCGCGTGCTCGAGGAAGGACTCGTGGGTGCAGGCGATGAGATCGTGAAGATCGCGGACGGGCCCGAGCGCATGACCGTCGCCGACATCAACGCTTTGCTCTATCTGCCGGGCCATCGGCGCGAAGATCTGCAGCGCGCGCTGCGCATACCGGCGCTCAGCCCAGGTTGGCAGGGGTCGTTTCGAGCATTGCTGGATCATCCTTCGGACGTTGGTTCAGGCAATACGGGGCTCACTGGAGAGAAGGGCCCGCCCCCCGTCTGGCCAGGCTTCCGTACACTGCGCGTCTCGCGCATCGATCAGGAGAGCCTGACGGTATTCTCACTCAGCCTCTACCCACTCGATGGACAGCCACTGCCGGCCCCGCTGCCTGGACAATACGTTGTTGTTCGAGTGCATCCGGATCCAAAGGCTGCTCCGCTGCTGCGCAGCTACTCCCTGTCCGGTGCGCCTGAAGGCGATCACTATCGCATCAGCATCAAGCAGGAGCAGCATGGCGCCGCCAGCAACTACTTGCGCACCCGGGTCCGAGTCGGAGATTGCCTGGAAGTGAGCGCACCAAGAGGCATGTTCACTCTTGCAGCGGGCGAGGGGCCGGCTGTGCTGCTCAGCGCCGGCGTCGGGGTAACGCCCCTGCTGGCGATGTTGCACGCACTCGCCGCGGCGGGATCAAAACGTGAAGTTTGGTGGTTGTACGGCGCGCGCAACGCCGCGGAGCATCCGTTCGCTCGTGAGTGCGAAGAGCTGTTGCGGCAGCTTCCTCGAAGTTGCAGATTCATCGTTTACAGTCAGGCATCCGCCGCGGAGGTCGCGGGCCGCGATTTCGACGCTCCCGGACGTCTGGGTTTGGACGTGCTGAAACGTCTTCGCGTACCGTCCGAGGGAGACTACTATCTGTGCGGCCCGGCCGCCTTCCTGCAGGACTTGACACAAAGCCTCTTGAACTTGGGCGTCCCACCAAGTCGCCTCCACTCCGAAATCTTCGGTCCCGGAGCATCGTCGACACCCGGGATCAACGAGCAGCGGCCGCCTCCACACGCTCCCACCGGTTCGCCTGGCGGAAAACCGCGCGTCTCATTTGCGCGTTCAGGACTCTCCGTCGGCTGGGATTCCCGCTTTCAGAGCCTGCTCGAACTCGCCGAAGCGTGTGACGTGCCAGTGCGTTGGTCGTGCCGCACCGGCGTCTGTCACAGCTGTGAAGCTGGGCTGATTGGCGGGAACGTCGCCTACGATCCCGATCCTCTGGAGGCGCCGGCAAGCGGCAATCTGCTGATCTGCTGCTCGCGTCCTCGGGAGGACGTCGTGATTGACCTGTAGCTTGCAATACCGCGGAAGACTTGCGGCGCCGTTCAGCCGTAAGTGAAGTCCGGCTTGCTTTGCCCAACTTCGATGATGTATCCGTCCGGGTCGCGAATGTAGCAATTGGGTCTAGCCTTGACGCTACGCCGCCGCATAAGGAGTATCTATTGAACCTAGGTATCGGTTGGTAAACACTAGGGGTCCGAGGGACTGCCGTTCAACAAGGATCGAAAGAGTAATATGCCGCCTGACGAAGAACCCGCCCAAAATCCTCCGCAAGAACCTGCGCAGGACGAACATGCCAAGACGGACGCGCCGCGCAGCAAAAAGCCTCTGATCATTACCGGGATCATCGTCGTGGCGCTCGCCATCGTCGGGTTCTTCATCTGGTTCGCGCATCGCAATCAGGTGTCGACCGACGATGCGTACACCGACGGCAATACGGTCACCATGGTGCCCAAAGTTTCCGGATACGTTGTCGAGCTCTATGTGAGTGACAATACGCGCGTAAGGCGGGGCGATCTGCTTCTGCGGATCGATCCGCGCGACTATCTTACTGCCGTGGCTCAGGCGCGGGCGCAGCTCGCGCTTGCCGAGGCGCAGCTTAATTCGGCGCGCGATGCATTGCAGGTCGCCCGGGTGCAATATCCTGCGCAGCTCGAATCGGCGCGCGCCCAGCAGCGGGCGGCGTCGGCGCAACTCGCGCTTGCGCGAGCGTCTTATGACAGGCAGCACCAAGTGGATCGACGCGCGACCACCCAGGAAAGCATTGATTCCTCCACGAACCAGCAGCAAGGAGCCACGGCGAGTCTCGAGACCGCGCAAGCCCAACTGGCGATCGCGCAACTGGCGCCCGAACAGGTGCGGGTTGCCGTCAGCACGGTCGCGGAGCGCGAAGCTTCTCTGCAAAGTGCGCAAGCTCAATTGGACCAGGCGAACTTGAATTTGAGCTACACGCAGGTGCGGGCGCCGAGCGACGGATTCATCACCATGAGGAGCATTCAGCAGGGCGATTTCGCGTCGGCGGGCCAGGTGATGTTCCTGATCGTGACGCCTGACGTGTGGATCACGGCCAATTTCAAGGAGTCACAGATCGGGCGCATGCGGCCGGGCGACAAGGTCGCCATCAAAGTGGATGCTTATTCCGGATTCAGGCTCGAAGGGCATGTGCAGAGCATTCAATACGGCAGCGGGGCGAGGTTCTCCGCTTTCCCTGCCGAAAACGCCACGGGCAACTTCGTCAAAATCGTGCAGCGCGTGCCGGTCAAGATCGTCATCGATCGCGGGTTGGATCCCAATCGACCGCTGCCGATCGGGTTGTCTGTGTCTCCGGTGGTGTACTTCCGATGACCGAGGCGGCGTCGACCGGGCACGAGGGGGACTGGAAGCCGGCCGGCAATCCGTGGTTGATCGCCGTCGCCGTCACTCTGGCCGCGTTCATGGAGGTGCTCGACACCACCATCGTGAACGTCGCTCTGCCGCACATCGCGGGCACACTGTCCGTCAGCTACGACGAAGCCACCTGGGCGTTGACCTCGTATCTTGTCGCGAACAGCATCGTGCTGCCCATTTCGGCGTTCTTCGCGCGGCTGCTGGGGCGCAAGCGCTACTTCGTCATTTGCATCTTTGCTTTCACGGCCTGCTCCTTTTTGTGCGGCATCTCCAACAATCTATTCGAACTGATCATTTTTCGCGTGCTGCAGGGATTTTTCGGCGGGGGTCTGCAACCGAACCAGCAGTCGATCATCCTCGACACCTTTCCGCCGGCGCAGCGCGGACGCGCATTTTCCCTCACAGCCATCGCAACCGTGGTGGCACCCGTGCTGGGCCCCACGGTGGGGGGATGGATCACCGACAGCTTCAGCTGGCGTTGGGTGTTCTTCATCAACATTCCGGTTGGGCTGTTGACGGCATTTGCGGTCATGAGCCTCGTGGAGGATCCGCCCTGGGTCAAGAAGGAATCCAAGGTGTCCATCGACTACGTCGGGATCAGCCTGATCACCCTCACCTTTGCGTCATTTCAGATCATGCTGGACCGGGGCGAAGATGCGGACTGGTTCTCATCGGGCTTCATTCAGACTTTCGCGGCGCTCGCGGCGGTCGGCGCCGCTGTCGCCGTGGGCTGGCTTTTATATGCGGCCAAGCCGGTGGTGGACATCCGCGTTCTGAAGGACCGGAACTTTGCCGTCGGCTGCTGCGCCATCGCTTGTTTCGCCATGATTCTGTATGGCAGCGCCATCCTGATACCGCAACTCGCGCAGCAACACCTGGGTTACACGGCGACGCTCGCCGGATTGGTGTTGAGTCCCGGCGCGTTGGGCATCATCCTGCTCATTCCCGCGGTGGGTCTGGTGATGCCGCGTGTGCAAACGCGATATCTTCTGGGTCTCGGTTTCCTCCTGATGGGCTGCGGCCTGCTGTACTCGCGCAACATCGCTGCGGATATCGACTTCCGGCACCTGGTGTGGCTACGCGCCGCGCAGGCCATGCCGTTGGCGTTTTTGTTCGTTCCGGCGAGCGTGCTGGCCTATCAGACGGTGCCGCAAAAGCTGCAGGGCGACGCCGCGGCGCTCTTCACCATGTTCCGAAACGTCGCGGGCTCGGTGGGCATTTCGGTATCCACCGCGCTCATCACCTCGCGGACCCAGAGCCACATGGCTTATTTGTCCACGCATTTGAGCCGTTCCGATGCGACTTTCCGCAATTCGCTGGCGCAGCTCGCTCACGCCATCCATACTTTTAGCGCGGCCACCGGCAATGCGACCCAGGCGGCGCTGGGGCGCACCTATCAAACGCTGATTGCCCAGGCGGGACTGCTCGCCTACATGGACGTCTTTCTTTACTGCGCCCTGTTGTCATTTGCCTTCGTGCCGTTCACTTTCTTGTTCTCCCCTGTGAAGAAAGCGGGCGGAGCGCCGGGGCACTGATGCGACTCGCGCGCTCACTCGCTCCTTGCGTTTTGGCGGGCATCCTGGCCGCCTGCAAAGTGGGTCCCAATTTCACGCCTCCGCAGCCCCCGGTGCCGGACGAATATGCCGGCATGAAAGGCCCGGCTGATGAGGCTGCGGCACCCACACCGTCGACGGACTCCGCGCCGGCTTCCTTCTGGTGGCGGCAGTTCAGCGACCCGGCACTGGACCGCCTGGAGGAGCGCGCAGCGGCGGGAAACTTGGATCTCAAGGCGGCTTTCCTCAGAATCGTCGAGGCGCGCGAACAGGTGCAATCGGCCCGGGCGCAGGGGCTGCCGAGTCTCAACGCGAGCGCAAGCTATTCGCGCGAACAGCTCGGGCTCGCCGGCATCCTCAAATCCAAGCACATCGACGCAGGAGCGCCCGGTTCTTCGACGGCTGGGTTGATTGCGTCGCTCGAATCCCCGGTAAACCTCTATCAGCTGGGGTTTGACGCGTCATGGGAGCTGGATCTCTTCGGCAAAGTGCGGCGCTCGGTCGAGGTGGCCGATGCGCGCAGTACCGGCGCTGTCGAATCGCGCAATGATTTGTTGGTGTCCCTCGAAGCCGAAGTCGCGCAAGACTACTTTCAACTCCGGGCCGCACAAATGCTGCGCACGATCATCGGCGAGGAAATCGCGGCACAGCGTGAGGTTTTCGACTTGACGCAAAACAGGCAGCAGCACGGGCTTGCCGGTGAGGCGGAAGTAGAGTCGGCACGTGCCCAATTGTTGACTCTGCAATCGGAACTGCCGCTCTACGAGCAATCGATTGCGACGTCGAGGCATGCGCTCGCCGTCTTAACCGGACAGACTCCGGAAACGATGGACGCCGATTCCGGCGACTCGGGTGACCTGCCGGCGCCGCCCGCGGTGCTTCCGGTAGGCCTGCCCTCAACGCTTGCACGGCGGCGCCCCGACATCCGGCAGTCGGAAGCCGCGCTGCACGCCGCCACGGCCCAGGTCGGCGTATCGGTCGCATCGCTGTTTCCCGACATCTCGCTCACCGGCACTTTCGGATTCCGCAATTTGAGCCCGGGCTATCTTGTTGACTGGGACAGCAAGTTCTACACCTTCGGGCCCACGATTTCGATTCCGATATTTCACGGTGGGGCGCTGGTGTCGAACGTACGCCTGTCGCGCGCACTGGCAGCCGAGGCAGCATTGAATTACCGCAAGACCGTGCTTCAGGCGCTCCAGGAAGTGGAAGACGGCTTGACCGGCCTGCACCAGGATGCCGCGCGCACTGCCGCGCTGCGAGCGACGGTCACCGCCGATCAACGGGCGCTCGACGTCGACCTCGACGGCTATCACCATGGTCTGCTGACCTACATCACCGTGCTGACGGTGCAGATTCAGGCGGTCCAAGCGCGCCAGCAACTCGCACAGGCTCTGCTGACGCAAAACACCGACCTCGTGAAGCTTTACAAGGCGCTCGGCGGCGGCTGGGAGGACGCGCCGACGAACCCCGACGAGAACCGCGATCGTTCCAGCGCCGGAAATTGAAGCGGCGCAATGGGGAATTTCCCGGGCGTGAGCGGTTGTATTAAGATAACGCCAGGCTGGCTCGCACATGTGGGCGGGCGTTCGGGAGATCAGCGATGAAGTCTCCGTCTTGGTTTAGAAGTGCGGCTCCGCACCCACGAGTCGCGGGTTATTGCTGTGTGCTCGTGGCCGCGGCCTATGTTGCCGCGGTCGCTGTGCTGGTCGCGTACCTGCTCGGTGATATGTTCTGGTGAGTTTTGGGAATATGTCTCATTCGGACCCGGGGGACCTCGCCAAATTGCGCGAGCTTATTCTCCATATTCGAGTCGGACTTCTCACCACGATGGATCATGGCAGTTTCCACACTCGGCCGGTTCAAACACTGCAAGTAGAAGCCGCTCGAACCCTTTGGTTTTTTACCGACTGGAGTAGCCCAAAGGTCGACGAGCTGCAGCACGACGTCCGGGTCAGTATCGGGTATGCAGATCCTGCGAAGCATGTGTACGTCGCCGTGGCCGGCTCAGGTCGTTTGATTCGCGATACCCACAAGGCAAAGCAGCTGTGGAGCCTCGAGCAGCGTGCCTACTACCCGGACGGCCCGGAAGACGAGCGACTCGCTTTGCTGCGTGTCGATATCGAGCGCGCAGAATATTGGATCGCTCCGGGAAGAGTATCGTATCTCGTGGCCGCCATCACCGCCGCCGTAACGCACACACCGGCCGGAGTGGTTGGTGAGGCCCGCAAAATCGAATAACCGGATCGTTTTCCGCCTCACTCCTCGGCGCGCACATTCGTCAGTTGTGCCTCGCGCAGATCGAGTTCCCGCTCGATTCGGCGCCTCGCTTCATCTTTCAGCTTGCCGCCTCGATACAGTTCATTGATCTGGTTACGTTCGGCTTCGATCAGCGTGAATTCGATTTCGTCATGCAGATCGATAAGCCGCTTATGCGCATCGTCACCGCTGCGATGATCGACAGCATTAAGCCGTTCGCGGTGCCGCGAGCGCAGCGCCCGGACGAAGTCCTCTGCGAGCTTACGCTCTGCGACCAGTTCGTCGAGACGGTGCATCGCCGCCTCGATCGCCTGCCGGCGGGCGGCGAATTCCTCGACCCTGTCGGCGTGACGCTCGCGGCGGCCCGCGTTGGCGAGCCCGAGTGCGCGGATGACGGCCGGCAGCATCAAACCCTGGCCCACGAGCGTCACCAAAATGACCGAGAACGTGAGGAAGAGAATCCGATCCCGGTCAGGAAAGAGCGCGCCGCTCTCGGTTGTGAGCGGAATTGCCAGCGCCGCTGCGAGCGAGACCGTGCCGCGGACGCCGGTAAAGGCCAGCGCAAAAGGCCATTGCCAGGGCGGCGAGGGATCGGCACGCGCGACCGAAGGAATCAGCCAGCGAGGGAGATACGTAGCGGGAAACATCCACACGAAGCGAGCCATGATGACGACCGCGCAGACGACGGCCGCGGACAGGCCCAAATCGGACAGTGAACTACCGTGAATGCCCGCCATGAGCGTTCGCGCCTGCAGACCGGTGATCAGGAACACAAACCCCTCAATCAAGTAAATCAGGAAATCCCAGAAGAAAATGCCCTGCAAGCGAGTTGCCGCGCTGATCAGCTTGAGGCCGTTCCAGCTGATATAAAGCCCGGCGGTCACCGTGGCGAGCACGCCGGAGGCGCCGAGACGCACCGGCGGCCAGTACGCCAGGAATGGCGTGAGGATCGAGAGCATGATCTCGATTCGCGGATCTTGCACCCAACGCCGCAATCGCAGCATGAGCCAACCCACGCCGATGCCCCACAGAATTTCCCCGCAGATGATTGCGGCGAACATGCCGGCGGCTTTGTCGAACGAAAATACGCTCATGCTGACCGAGGCCACCGCGAAGCGATACAGAATGAGTGCACTGGCATCATTCGCGAGGCCCTCGCCTTCGAGGATCACGACGAGCCGCCTCGGTAGCTGCATTCTGCGCGCAATGGACAGCGGTGCCACGGCATCCGGCGGCGAAACAATGGCTCCCAATACGAAGCCCACGGGCCATGAGAAACCCAACAGCCAATGGGTCACCGCAGCGGCCGCGACGGTCGTGAACAGCACGCAGCCTACGGCCAACAGCGAAATGGGACGCAGATTGAATTTGAACTCGCGCCAGCTCATCGCCACCGCCGACGAATAAATGATGGGTGGCAGAACGATCAGCAATACGAATTGCGGGGCCAGCTTTACGGTCGGCAGCCCGGGGATGACGGCCAGGATCACCCCGGTGATCACCAGCAGAATCGCCGACGGAATCTTCAGTCGCGACGCCATGACCGATACCGCGGCGATCACGATCAGCAGCAAGACCAGAATCTGAATCGTCGAAGTCATTGACGCCCTGGCCCGATCGATGCTGCCTCGGGCACCTGCTTGTGCACTCGATACATCAGAGCGAACGTCACCAGTGCGATAGCCATCACGACATAGCCCAGCCAATCAAAATGAGCCAACGAGCCGTTCGGCCTCTGAACGATGAGCCAACCCGCCACTGCCGCAGACACCCCGCCCGCGAATTGCTGCAATGAAGCGCTGACGGCGTTGAATGCGCCACGCCTGGCGGGTTCCGGGATGGCCGAGATGAGGGCCTGAGCCGGGATCATGCGCGAGAAAATGCCTGCGAACAGTAATACGTTGATCACTATGACCGTGACAAGCGGCACGTGGCCGATATTCGTCCAGAGCGGCACCAGGATCAGCGTCACGGTGCTGCCGAAACAAAACATGCGGAACTTGCCGAAACTGTCGCTGGCCTTGCCGACCAGCGGCCCTACAAAAATAGCACTGACCCCGGTCACAAGATAAATCAAGGGCAGCACGCCGAATGTCAATCCGACATTATTCACAATATAGGCGGTGCCGAAGGGCATCAGCATGTAGCCGCCGGTCGGCAGCAGCATCACGAGCAGGAACGCGAGGCGGTAGCGTGGCTCGGTGAGGGTGTTGATGAGATGCCTCAGAGGGCTGTGCTCCTGTTTGAGCGCGAGGTGCCCGACGATTGGCCGCATGAAGATCATGATCATGACGCCCGCCGGCACACCCACCGCAACGATGGCAAGAAAAGGGGCGTGCCAATCCCAATGGCTGGTCAGATACAACCCGGCGGGGAGTCCGAGCACCTGGCTCGCGGCAAAGGCGGTGGAAATCACCCCCATCACGCGGCCGCGCATTTCCAGGGGAAAGAGATCCGTCGTGATGGCCATTACGACGGAGCCAATCACGCCGCCGAACAATCCGGTAACGATGCGCGCCAGCAAGAGAAGCGAGTATGTGGTTGCCAAAGCGCACAGCAAGGTGCCGAGCATGAACCCAAAATAAAAGAACAGCAGCAGGCGTTTTCGGTCGAAGCGGTCGGCGAAGCCTGCCGCAAGAAATCCCGACACTCCGGCGCTCAAGGCATAACAAGAGACCGCGAGGCCGAACTGCTGCGGGGTGATGTGCAGAGCCGGCATCACAATCGCCCCGAGAGGTGAGATGATCATGAAGTCCAGAATGACGGTGAACTGCAGAAATCCGAGAATGCCGATGACGACTTTCTGGTACTGCGAGAACTCGATGCGATCCGGGGTGCCTGTAACCGTTGTATCCATGGGATTCCCACTGCCGATAGGCTCGTTTGCGACCGGTATTATGGGGCATCGGCGAGGGAGATTGCCTGGAACTGAACGAACGCGGCATTCGCCCGATCGATGAGTCGGCCGGTTCGCACCAAGTGCTGGACGAGCTCGAGCGAAAGCTCGCGGCCGAGGGGAAAGATATCGTGTTCAATCGCGCGCTCGCGACTCGCGGCATCATAAAGAAAAAGCAGCTGTTACTGCTGCTGGATGCGACGTCCCTTGATCAAGCCGTCCGCGGCCGGATTCGCGATCACATCGAGCGCGATTTTCGATGACTGCGCCGATCGCGTGCCTTTATCCGCATTGTAGTGCGCAAGAAAGTCCTGAATTGCCGCGCGAACGCCGGCTTTATTGAACAGGAAGAACAATTCGTTGGCGCGCGGCGCGCGCCGAAAGTAATCCTCTTCGGGGATGCGTGGATAATCCTCACGGTGCGCAATTGTTGGCGAACTGCATGTCATCTGCTCATCCGGAGAAAGTCGCAGGTCATGCATGGACTCCAGAGCGAACAATTTCCGGATTTGCAGGGCGTGCGCGGTGGGATGCGAATATATCTTTTGCACGCCGACGTGCCCGTCGCCGGGCGGCAGCGACACCACGGTGCCCGGGGGTCCATAGGGATAATGGTTGGCGTCGGTGTGATTGGTGTACAGCAGAAAGATCGGGTTACCCTGCCATTGCTCGAGCGCCTGGTCGAGGGCCACGCTCGTGAACTCATGATCCGGATGAGTGTCAAGTCGTGGATCGGGCATCACCACTATCCCCGGATTCACCTTGCGCAGCACCTCCACCAAATCCTCCACCAAATGCTGCCAGGTGTTGCTGCGCGAGGCGCTCGATACCAATTTGCTCAAGTTGGCGCGCCGATAGAGCGCCACATCGGTATTTGCACCATAGACTTCGGGAATCGCTTGCTGCGGTGCCGGGTACATCGCCTCCAATCGCCCGTCGAAAAACCCAAGATTGGCGGTGCGCTCCGGAGGAATATTGCCCTGCCACGGAACGGTCACGCTGTCGACCGCACGTAAATAGCCTTTGAGGGCGTAATGCTCTGCCGGGTCGCTGACGCTGGCACGATAGTTCATGTCGCCGGCATTGCCCGCGGTCACCGTAACCACGCTCGCTTGCCGATCGGCATACAGGCCGAATGCCGCGATTTCGGCATCGTCTGGATGAGGCGCAACAACCAAGATCCGTTGTTGCAAGTCGAGATGATTGTCGAATAAACGCAGCGTGGCCGCTTCAGCCTCGAGCGTCACCGCATGAGTGCGAATGATCACTTCGGCGCCACCGGCAAGTTGCGGACGCAAGCCGCCTAAATTCAACCAACGCACACCCGCGGCACGGGCATCGAGATACTGTTGAATGCGGAACTCGCCGACTGACATTTCAACCCAGGGGTTTTGTTCTGCACCCGAGCTACGGACTGCGAGCAAAGCCGTGTCCCATTGAGCGACTGTGCGCGGCCAGGTGAAGCGAACGCCGTCGGCAATTCTCGACAATCGGATGCTATGGGTGGCACTGTCTGCCGCCGCAAATTCATAGGGGTCGCGGTCATAGCGTGCCGCGGTTGCGGCACTCACAGACGGCGGCACATTGACTGGCGCTTGAGCGTCGCCGATCCGTGCGGTGGCAGCCAATACCGCCAGTGCCAACCTTGCGATGTGTCTATGCATCGATGCAGCTCAATCTTAAGTTTAGCTCGTGCCGCCCCTGGTGGCGTTGCGAATGAGCGGTCGCGCCCATACGCCGACGCTCAAGACGAACCCGAAGGTGAGATACAGAAACAGCATTCCAAATCGCAGGCCGTACTGATCCCCGAGTGAGCCAATTACAAAGGGCACGAGCGCACCACCCATGATCCCCGAGCACAGGATCCCGGCGAAAGGTCCGTGGTGCTGGGGCACTGAGTTCAAGCCCAGCGACACCAGGGTGGGCCACATGATCGAGGCGAAGAAACCGATGCAGGGAAAGGCCACTCGGGATACCTCGTCCGAGCCAAACAAGGCCACCGACAGCATGCCGAGCGCACCGAGCGAAAATCCGATCAATACGCGGCGGCTGTCGAAGAGCTTGAGCAACCCCATCCCCAGGAGACAGCCGGCGGTCATGAGTCCCCAATAGTAGGCCACCGCATCCGCACCTCCCTTGTGGGGATCGACATGGTGATAGCGCTCGAGAAACGGGGACATCCAGTCGGCCGTGCCCTGCTCGCAGCCGACGTAGGCAATGATCGCGGCAAAATAAAGCCATACGTACGGATTGCGCAGAAGCTGCCGATACATGGAAAGCGTGCCCGCCGACTCCTCCTCTGTACGGTCCACCTTGGGCAGGCGCAGCATGGTGATCATCACGACGCAAACGCCGGAGACCACGGCAAATATCCAATAAATCGACACCCACGGCAACGCGGGAGTGGTCATGCTGCCGAGCACCCCGTAGAGGCCGTGAAGATCGCGATGCGCGGGATCCAGGTGCCTCACGAGATCGGAATAGACCAGGGGACTCACGAAGGAAGCGGCACCGAAGATGAGCTGCGCAAACGCCGAGTTGAATGCAAAGTGCTCCTCGCCTCCGGCCACACGCAACAGGGGATTGATCGCAACCTGCAGTACCGCCATCCCCGCCCCGATCACAAACAACGAAATCACAGCCATTGAATAGGTGGGGAAGGCCGCGAAACTGGCCGCGCCCAAGGTCGCCGCAACGAAGGAAGCGACCATGGGCATCTTTTCTCCCCAGCGCTGCACCGCGAAGCCCGCAGGAATCGACATCACGCCGTACGCAATGAAAAACGCGAACGGCAGGATCGCGGCCATCGTGAGCGAGACGTGGAAGTCGGCGATGATGTCTGGAACCAAGGGTCCGAGGATGTTCGTCAGAAAGGAGATCACGAAAAACACGAAGAACACGACCGCAACCAGATATCCGCTCCTGCCTTGAGTTCCGGCGCGCACGGATGTCGTTGTCAAAGGACCGGCACTTGGCTGATGTTGTTCTTCGGGTCCATCCAGAACGATTCGTTCACGAAGCGGCCGAAGATTTCGCGCGGCAAGATGGGGGTGCGCTCGATCGGCTGCACCTTTGGCCGCACCCTGTGCAGGCCCGGCATGCCGACGCGGGCGTCGAACTCGTCCGCGTTGTAGGAAATATTGTCGAAGTCATGTTCGAACCAGGGTTCGCCGATGAATTGGTAGACCGCGCGCATGGCCGCCGATGGATTGCGCACCAGGCTTTCGTAGGTCAGCAGCAGCAAGTGGCCCGGCGCATATTGGCCATAGAACGCATCCTTGGTGGCTTGGAAGGCGAACCCAACCATGCCGCGCGGATCGGTCAGCGCCTCGACTCGCGAATACACCGTGGTATTGGTGTCGAACCGGAACACCTTGCTGACGCCGACCGGTTGCCGGCGCACCAGCCGTTCCATGCTGTCCAACACCCAGGACAGCTGGCGAACGCACGCAATGACCTTCGCCTCCGGAAACAGTGTCTCCAGCAACTGCATCCGGCTGCACCACAGCCGGCTGGTGTCGAACACGACGCCGGCATCCGCTTGTCCCGCGTAGAAGTTCTCGACCAGGCCGCGCAGCATTGCAACGCGCTGCTCGTCGGAGACGTCAAAGGAAAAATCGTTCTTGCTGCTGCTCTCCGCCATCACCACCCCCATGATGTCGGCAAGCGGGCTGGTCATGCCCGAACGGAAGCGCGGGTTCTGGTTGAGGATGGCCGCGAGGAGCGTGCTGCCCGAACGCGGCATCCCGGAAATGAAGTGGAACTTGCGGGCTGGCTTCACGTGGGGTACCGCAGGCATGGGGTCCGTCTCCTAACTACCCCACCCGGGGTATCCGGATGATATCTGGTGATTTCTCTCCTGCGAAGCGGCTACCCGACCCTCGACAGCGACCGGCACACTCATGGTCGGAACGTTCCACCCACTCACTTCGACCACCGGCGCCTCCGCTCCTGACGCCGCGAAATGCGCCGTCAGGGTATGCGACTCCCCGGGCCACAGTGTGACGTCGTTGTCGCTCCACAGGATGGGCAGCATGAGCCCGCCGTCCGCGGGTCGCTTGATCGACACGTGCTGGAACAGCGCCACGGCTTTGGAGGATGGGGGTATCGTCAGCGTCACTGAAGCGATGTCCTCGGCTCCCTCGTGCCGCAGGGTTGCCCGGATCTCAGGTGTCGCGGTCGGCAATGACTGCAATGGGGTCAGGTCCGCGTATCGCGTCACCGGCGTCAGGTACCAAGTCGAATGCGCCCAGTCGAGCTCATCGGTTTGGGTGGAGAGCCAATAGACGTTGCGGCTGATCGGTTTGTCGTCTGCTGAAGCGAGCTCGAGCTCGATGAAGTAGGTGCGCGACAAGCCATTGAGCGCCGGCAGTGTTGCCAGGTGCCGCACAGTGTTTCCCGCGAGCTCGATGTCGTCGAGACGCCGCTCGAAGGCCACGCTGCCGTCCAGGTTGAGCACGCGCATGACCGCCCGCAATCCGTGCTCACCGCTGAGCGTATGATTGACCAACATGATCGCCCGCGTATCGTACGCGTACTGAATGTGCACCGGCTCATTGGCGATCTTGGCGCCGAAGTACGCTCCGGCCGGATTCAGGAAATAATCGTACAGATGCCAGTGCAGCGAAGGCCATGCATTGTTGAGCATCCAGTAGATGACGCCGGTCGAGGGCTTGGGCGCATTCATGTGCGCATTGAACGCCTCGAATTGCGCGCGGACATTGTCGTAGTTTTCGAGCTGGGACTTGGCGACGTAGTCCGCAAGGCTCTTGGGTGGGCCGTAGCGCCTGGACAGCGCGGTATCGAAAGGCTCTATCGTCGCGAATATCGACCAGGCGGCGGAAGCGTGATACTGCCGCGCCTGCGGGTATTTCCAGAGTGCCTCCAGCTCCTGCGGCGAGAGCATGCGGTTGAGGTCGTCCATCAGCGGTATGGAGGCGCCTGCGCCGACTTCGGAGTCGAACCCGAATGCGCCGCCGAGCTTGTCGGCATACCAATACGCCGGCGGAACCCACGAGTAGGGCCCTGCCATCTTCATGCCGGACGGTCCGGTCTCGGCCGTGGCCCCGTCCGCGGCCGCCGCGATGATCGGCAGCGACCAGCCTTCGGCATGCAGCGTGTCGACGTACATCTTTGAGATCGCTGCCGGCGGCGCGTTGTCACTACCGATCAGAAATCCGATCACGGACGGGTGGTTTCGCAGCAGATGCGCCTCGCTCGCCATCGAGGCAGCGGCCACCTTCTCGTCGGAAGTATCCCACGGTTCACCGCCCGTCTTGGCCCACGATTCCCATTTGTCGCAGCACTCCCAGCCGGCGAGGATCATGACACCGTCTCGGTCGGCGAGGTCGTAAAAGCGTGTGTCCTCGAGCTTGCCCTCGCTGCGGATGGTGTTGAGCCCGAGATTTGCGATGTAACTGAACTCCGCCTCCATGCGCTTGGGGTCATCCCGCAGGAACATGTCCGGCGCCCAGCCCGCACCGCGAATCAGGACAGGCTTGCCATTGACGACGAACTGCGTAAACCCGTGCGGGGTGATGTGGGAGCTGACACTGCGTATGCCGAACGTCGTGCTCGCCCGGTCGGAGATCACACCAGCAACGGTAGCCTGAATCTGCGCAGTGTAGAGCGGATGCTCGCCCATACCGACCGGCCACCAGACCCGCGGACTTTCAAGATCGAGGCCGCGATCGCTCTTCGGGGTAAATGACACGGCCTGCGTCGCACCGGGATCGAGGCGTATCGTTCGCATGAGCGACACGCCCGCCACGGTGCCCGTGATCGTGGCGTCGTGCGCCGACGCATCGAGGTTTCGCGCCTGCACTGTCACGGTCAGCGCGGCGCGGGAGAGGTCGGGAAGCGATAGCGTCGATGTCACCTGCGGAACATCTATCTCGATTGCTCCCTTGCGCACTATATCGACGCCCCGCCACGGGCCCATGTTGTTGTCCGGGGGCGTCGGGTTCCAGTCGACCCAGCCTACGACCAAGCTCAATCTTGGATCGGCCGGATGCACGCGCAATGCGAGAGTGTTGCTGCCCGCGTGCACCCAACGCGTCACGTCGAGCTCATGCACGGGATAGGCGCCGGCGACGGCCGCCTGTTCGGCGATGAGATTCCCATTCAACCACACATCGGCGCTCGCGATCATGCCGTTGATACGCAGCAGCGTGCGTGTTTCCCGCCCCGCTGCGGCCAAGAACTCCGTGCGATACCACCAGGGAATCACGAACCCGTTGCCGCTGGAATCGGGCTCCTGGGCCGCACGCAGATTGTCGCTGTAGAACACGTTCTGGTACGTGCCATTCTCCAAAAGCCCCGCCATCACCGTCGCGCGGCCGCTCACCGGATACCAGTCGCGGGTTGAAAACCCTGCGGAGGAGATTTCAGCGCCGTGTTGCTGCGCTTTGGCGCTCGATTGAATCTGCCAATGGGCTATGGCCGTTGCGGAACCGGCGTCGCCGCTCACCTGCGTGGGGGCGAAGGCATTTTCGGCGTGAGCGAGCGATGCGCCCGCGAGCGCCGCCATCACGCAAATTGTGGAGATGAGCCGGATTCGTGTCACCACTGCCCGCGGACGCCGAACGTGAACATGCGCTCGGCGAAGTTCGAGTGCCCGAATTGGTCCGGCCATACCAGGTAGAAACGCTGATACTCGTTGGTGAGGTTCGTGCCGTCCAGGAACACTTCGAGGTACTTGTTGAACTTGTAGGCGACCGATGCATCCACGTATTGCTGCGGGGCCTCGTACTCCTCCAGGCCGGTGATGCCGCCCACGCTATTCAGGAAGGCCCGCTTCGAACGGTAGTTGTACGCGACACGGGTCTGAAAGTGCTTGTCCTGGTACCACAAGATAAAGTTCCCCGACTCGGTCGAATTGTCCTGGAACGGGATCTTGTTTCCGGCGAGATCCCTCTCTCCCGTGTTGCTCGGCGCGAACGTGAAGTTGAACTCCATGCCGGTGTTCGACAGGAATGACGGTAGGAACGTGAACCCTTCACGATAGTCGAACTCGGCACCTTGGATGCTGTTGCCCGAGCCCTGCAGCGGCTCGGTGATTGCGATGCAATGGTGGCGTACCACACCGTCCTCGTCCGGCAGATTGCAATTGGTCACGCTGCCATTCTCGATGAAGCTCTTCACGTCGATGCGGAACAGTTCGAGGTTGACCATGCTCGTGGAGTTGATGTAGTACTCGAACGAAGCGCCGAAGTTCGTGGAACGCCACGGGTTGAGGTTCGGATTGCCCGCGGAGGAGCCGGTCGCGACCTGGTAGATCGGACCGGTCTTGGTTTCCAACAACGAGTAATTCAGCTGCAATCCTCCGCCCCACTGGCTTAAGTCGAGGGGCATCATGTTCTTGGAGTAGGAGAGGCGCACGGTGAACTGACTGGTCACATTCAGCGCGAAGTTGACCGCCGGCAGGACGTCGTTGTAGCTGCGCTCGGTGACTTGGGTACCGGCATCGGCAGGCTCGGTGCCGTATTGACCCGGCAGGCCGGTCAAATACTGGGTGACATTGAGGTTGGTATGGATCAAGCGCGCGCCCACGTTGCCGCTGTAGCGCACGCTGCCGAGCTCGCCGCTGAAGTCGCCCTGCACATAGCTCGAAAGCTCCTTCATCCATACCGCCCAACTCTCGCCGGGCGACGCCTGTGTCGTGGTATTGGGATACAGCGACTTCCAGTACGCCAGGGGATTACTCACGGCGTTGGGGTTCACCGCCCAGAAGGTGATCCCCGAGCCCAGCAGGTTGGTGTATTCTTGGAAGTTGCCGGAGAGGGGCGCCGGGGTTTTCGACATTTGCTGCGACGACAGCGGGCCGGCACGGAAGGCCCCGAGTGAGTTGCCCGCAGTACACCACGTGCTGGGTGTGGTGTCGGTCGCATTGCCGCTCAAGATCACATCGGAACCGACATATCGCACCAGACAGCCGTTGGGGTCGCTCGCGCCTATGCCGGCGTACACGGGGGTGACCAAGGTGTACCCGTCGTTACTGGCGCTGCGTATGCTGTTGCGCACGCCGAAATCGAGGTGGAATGCATCGTTGAACAGGTAGTGTCCATCGAAGCGCAGCGCGGTGATCGCGGTCTCGCGGTTGTAGTCCTCGCCCGATTCCAGCGTCTTCATGGTCCAAGCGTTGGGATTTGCGAAGTCGGCGGCAAGCGATGCCGGCATGGTGATGGTCACGTTCCGGCCCGTTAAATTCGCAATGATGGGGACCGTATTCTGGGGAATGCCGTTGGCGTTGAATACACGGGGCCCGCCGAGTTGTGTTGGATAGTTGAAGGTTCCGCAGGGCAACGAGCTGTTGGGGTCGGCCCACAGGCACCCGTCGGAATCGGAGATATTGATGTCGGTCTCAATGTACTCCTGCGTCGCCGTTTCACGGATGCCGCGCACACCCCCCTTGAAGGGGCCGCCGTTGTCGAAATCCAACTGCAGATTGAAGTTCTGCGCGGTGGACTGCCACCGGTTGACTTGCGAGTAAGATTCGACGTCGCCCGGCCATTTTTCGTACACCTGTGTGGTATAGATGTTCGAACCGGCCCAATTGGGATCGGGCGGAGGCGTGTTGTACTGACTGAGAGCGGTACTGCCGGTGTTTCTCGACTGCAATGGCACATAGGTCGCGCCTTGCCAATTGGTGGAATTGAACTGGATGCCGACGGTGCGTTCCCACTGATCCTGATGTGCGTAGAAGTAATCGCTGGTCAACTTGAGCCCGTGGTCGAGGTCGAGCTGGAAGGAGGCATTGGCGGCCTGGCGCTTGCGCTCAATGGTGCTGTCGTAAAGACCGATGTCCTGGCTGCCCATGAAAACGCCGTTGGACTTCCCGTCGCCGTTCACGTCGACACTACCGTCCGGATTCTGCCTGATCTTGGAGGGAATCGGCGCTCCATTCCACGCACCCAAGAATCCGTTGTAGGCGGCTGCGCTGTAACCGTTCTCGCCATGGAAGATGACTCCATACTGGTCGAGGCTCTCGGTCGCGTTGGCACCCGAATTCGCCGCGCCCGCCGTGCCGAACCGGGTGGTATCGGAAAAATCACCGTGCACCAAAAGACCCCAGCGACCGTCGTCATTGAATGAGACGAGACCGCTCGCCTCCGGTCCGGTTTTGCGAGAAGTGCTGCCCCGTTCCCCATCGGCCGAATAGTTATAGGTAAAGCCATGCGGCAAATCCCAGGGCCGATAGGTGTGAAGATCGAGCGAACCTGAGATGCCGCTCGCGGTCTGGCTCGCGGTGGGCGACTTGATGACGTCCACCTGATCGAACAGTGTTGCAGGCAATGTGGTGAAGTCGGGTTGTTGCGAGTCGATCTGGTCCGGCGTGATGAATACTTCACCGTTCAGCATGGTGCCGACCTGAGGCAGCCCGCGCACGTCCACCGAGGTTCCAACGCCCGCATCGCGGTTGATTTGCACGCCGGTGATGCGCTGAAGCGCGTCCGTGATGGTCACGTCGGGCAATTGACCGATGCTCTCCGCCGAGATGCTGTCCTGGATACTCGGCGCCAGGCGCTTCAGTTCGATCGCGCGTATCTGCGACGCACGGACGCCGGTCACGGTGACCTCCTGCAACTCGTCGGACTCGGCTGCCGCATCCGACCCGGCGCTGCCGGTTCCAGTCTTGGTTTTCTTGGCATCGGGGGACGGGGTCGTCGGCCCATCCTGTTGCGCAGGGTCTTGCGCGCCCGCGTTCTCCGCCGGGGCACTCGCTTGCTCTGATGCCATGGTTGACGCCGCGGCGGCGAGCAACGCCATGGATATGGCAAGCGACAGAGGGTGCTTGCGATAGACGTTTGACACAGCCTTTCCCTCTATTGTTATCTCACCCCAAAATGACCGACTGCCCCGTTCATCTGCGCTCCTGCAGCTTCTATTTATTCGGTCGACTGACGAATCAATCTCGCATGCCGTGCGCCTTTCGTCAAGTTTAGGTGGCTTTATTGCCCAATGCGGCTATGATTGTTCGGATAGATGACGAATCAAACGAGTTTGCTATGCCTTCCCCACCCATAACCAGCGTGACCCGCCAGCTGTCGCGACGGAGCGTTTTCGAAGCTCTTCTGCATTGCAGCCCCATCTCGCGGGCGGACCTTGCCAAGGTGACCTCATTGTCGAAACAGACGATGTCGGAAGTCATCGATGCACTCGAGCAGCAGGGACTCGTCCGCTCGGTGGGACGAACCCGCGGCAATGTCGGACGGACCGCCGTGTTGTACGAACTGAGCCCAGACGGCGGTCACGTGCTCGGCATCGACCTGGGAGCCCGGCGCTTGACGGTCGCCCTCGCCGACATCGCAGGCAGAGTCCTCGCTGAGGCCGATGAACCCACCGACAGCCGCGGCGGAGCTTGGACGATCGACCAGATTGCCCGCCTCGCGGACCGTCTGGCACGTGACAATCACACCCACCCCAGCCGAATTCGCTCCATCGTGATGGCCACCCCCGGGGTGGTGAATCCGAAAAGCGGCGCCATCGAGATGGCCCCCAACATCACCGGTCTCGATCATCTCAATGTCGTGGGCCTGCTGGGTGAAAAACTCGGCAGTCCAGTCTTCCTTGAAAACGACATCAATCTCGCGTTGCTCGGGGAAATTTGGCATGGGTGCGCGCAAAACGTCGGCAACGTCGCGTTCCTCGCGCTGGGTAGCGGCGTTGGGCTCGGACTCTATGTCAACGGCCGGCTCGTTCGCGGCGAGAACGGCGCCGCCGGTGAAATCGGGTATCTGCCGATCGGTGGCGATCCGCTGCAACCCGAGTCCCGCCCGCAGGGCTGCCTCGAATACCAGGTTGGCGCAACCGGTGTCGTGCGACGATACCGCGAGGCCGGCGGTTCCGATGTGGATTCGGAGAGGCAGGTCTTTGAGCGAGCGCAGGCCGGCGATCCGATTGCCGCGTGCGTGGTGGAGGAGACGGCGCGGCTGACTGCACTTGCGGCCGCGGCGGTCATCGCAACAGTGGATCCGAAACTGCTCGTTCTGGGGGGCTCGGTCGGAGCGCGTCCGGATTTTGCGGACAAGGTCGCGCGCGTGCTGTTGCAGCTCTCGGCGCGGCCGGTGGAGATTCGCGTGAGCACGCTCGGCAGGCGAGCAGGCGTCGTGGGCGCCTTGTCCGTCGCGTTGCGCCGTCTGCATGATGAAGTCTTCGGAGTCGCCGAGTTCGCGGCGGCTGTTACCCTTCCGCCGCCCGCGCACCGCAGCGCACGTCAATGACTCGCGAAACCGCCTATTGTTTTGCGGCGGACCTCGGCGGCACGAAGCTCGCCGCAGCGCTTGCTGATGCGCGTGGTCGTATCGTGGCGGAATTGACCGAGCCTACCGACCGGCGCGGCGCGGCGTATGTCGCAGAACAGATTGCCGCCTGCGCCGACAAGCTGGCGAATACCGCCGGAATCGAAGTTGCCCGGGCGCGGCATGTCATGGTGGGAATTCCTGGAGCGATCGATCCTCGCACCGGCCGTATTTCCCTGATTCCAAACATCGCGGGGTTGGAGGAGTTCGATGTCCTCGGCTTCCTGCGCGAGCGCTTCGGACCGGATGTTGCGATCGAAAACGACGTGAACCTCGCGATGCTCGGCGAGCATGCGCTCGGGTGTGCCGGTCACTGCCGCAACGCGGCGTTCTTGGCGCTGGGAACAGGTACAGGGCTCGGCCTGCTCATCGATGACAAGCTGTTTCGGGGGGCGCGTGGCTCGGCGGGGGAAATCGCGGACCTCCCAATCGGGCGCGACCCGACCTCGCAGCTCCCATCCGCCGGCGGCACATTCGAGGTCGAGGTGGGTTCACACGCCATCGTGGATCGATACCGGCGCCAGGGTGGAACCGCGGCCGCCACGGTGCGCGACATTTTCGGGCTCCTCGAGCAAGGAGA
>Ga0181537_10000259_pt1 | contig 49780 bp, 40 predicted proteins | sample PEATcosm2014_Bin_39_FD_119765 | JGI IMG/M metagenome (GOLD analysis project Ga0181537, IMG submission 119765) | Peatland microbial communities from MTU Mesocosm Facility, Houghton, MI, USA - PEATcosm2014_Bin23_10_metaG | ecosystem: Environmental > Terrestrial > Soil > Wetlands > Peat | place...
GGCGCGGGGTTCGCGAAAACTTACAGCGCATCGGGCGACTCCAACCTCGGTTCAGGGGACTGCTCCTACTGCGAGCGCCGCCTGCGCAGTCTAAGGTCGCACACATCAACCCTCAATGATTTGGAGTTCACTCAATGAGCAGCAAAAACACGGCGGTGTTCGGCATTTACAAGTCCGAAGAGCAGGCCGAGCGCGCCGTCGACAGCTTGATTGCAGCCGGGTATCCGAGTTCGGACATCTCAGTGCTTCTTCCCGACACGCGCGGCACGCGAGAATTCGCTCATGTCAAGGACACCAAGGCGCCCGAAGGCGCGACCGCCGGCGTCACCGCCGGGGGCGTCGTGGGCGGCACTTTGGGCGTACTTGCCGGAATCGGTGCGCTGGCCATCCCCGGTGTCGGGCCTCTGATCGCCGCGGGTCCCATCATGGCCGGCCTCGCGGGGCTCGGCGTCGGAGGCGCAGTGGGTGGTCTGGTCGGTGCGCTGATTGGCATGGGCATTCCGGAATACGAGGCCAAGCGATATGTGGGCCACGTCAAAAATGGCGGAAACCTGCTTTCGGTGCACTGCGACACTTCGGATCAGGTCGCAAGAGTCAAGGATCTGCTGCGGGGGACCGGCGCCACGGATATCGCATCCACCGGAGAAAGTGCCGGTGCCGGATCGGGGACGCCGAGGGTGGCGTAATTTATGAAAAACCTAAAAAGCTTCAAAAGCCTGGTGACCGACGTCGAGGAGTTGCTCGCCGAATTGCAGGACGCTCGAGGGCCGGAAGTACAGGACCTTCGAGACCGGGTCGAGGAGTCGCTTGACGCCGCAAAGCGTGCCATCGGGCAGCAAAGCAGCGATGCCTCGGCCCGCATACGGCGGTACGCTACTTCGGTCGATCATTACATCAACGATTATCCCCGCCTCGCGTTCCTATCCGGGGCGCTCATCTTTGGCACGATCGGCTACCTGGCGGGCGCAGCGGGGCGTGAGCGCTAGCCGGCGGCGTAGCGGCGCGGGAATAGAATCCGCACGCTGGTTCCGACATCGGGTTCGGATTTGAACTCGATGGTCGCGTCCAGCATCTCGCAGAGCCGCTTCACGATCGACAGCCCGATTCCTTCCCCCGCTTCCCCGCCCGAAGGGGGCAGGGTATCGGCCGGGGTCAACCCCTCGGGCGGCGATGAGCGATCGGCCTTTTCGAGCGCGTCGGCCAGGGGTTTGCCGGAAGCGGTATGCAGCCCGGGGCCGGTGTCGATGATGCATAATTCCCAGCGCTTGGCGTCGTTGGCACCGCTGTCGCCCCATTTCACCGTGATGCCGCCCTGAAGGGTGTACTTGACCGCGTTCAGCACCAGATTTTGCGCGATCCGCCGGATCTTCACCGCATCTCCATCGGCCGCGAATCCGGCAGGCCCGTCGCACCGCAGAAACAAGTGGCGCTGCTGTGCGAGGGGGCGTACGCCTTCGCACAGCTGCTGCATGATCGGCGAGATGTCTATCAGTTCGATGCGGCGCTGTTCGCGGCCTGCCTGCAGCCGGGCAAGGCTGGTCACGTCATCGAGCAAGTGATGCAGGGACGTCACGTTTCGCATGAGGATGCGAACGAAATCGTCCCGGGAGGACTCGTGAAGTCCGCTGTGCGTGAGACCCACGGTCGCATTGGCGACGACGCCCAGATTGCCCCGCAGATCGTGCGCCGCTTGTCTCCACAAATCGGCTCTTTGCTGCTCGAGGGCGCGGATCTCCGCCAGCGCGCTCTCGAGATCCTTGACGTGGCCCGCCGCCTCCTGCTGCTGGAGCTGAAAGTACTGTCCGACGCTTTCTTCGATTCCCGTGCTGCATAGCGCCGCCCAAACCCGGCGCGCCGTGGCGGTCGCCGCATGGGAGACCTGCGGGTTCGACCGGGCATACTCCTCCAGCTCGGACACTACGCACTCATTGAGCTTGCCGAGCTCGCGAGTCACCTCGCGCAAGTCGTATCCCTGCTGCCATCTTTGCAGTCCATGAGCCGCCGCGGAACCTTGTGCGGTGCCGCCGGGGCGGTCCGGATCAGGGGAGGCGGAGGTGAGTTCGCGCTCGAACGTTGCGAGCAGCGAAGGGATGTGGTCGTACAAATCCGCCCGCGGCAGCGAGTCGCTGGTCGTCAGGGCAGGATCCTTCTTGATGGCAGCCCGCCAGGACAACAGAATGGCGTCGCGGCGGCCGCGCAAGTGGTGCGCGAGGGCGCTGAGTTCGAGATTCAAGGCGCTCATGGGGCGAGACTCTAAAGCCGCAGGCTGGACGGCGCAAGACAGATCGGAGCCCCTTGCGCTATGTTGAGGGCTCAGGCCCTGCGCCGCTGCGGCCGCAGCATGGAAAACAGCGAAAATGCCGAAAATCAGTGTCTTGGTGATCGCTCCCGCGGACCACTACGCGCTGCGCGGTCTTGAGCGGCTGCGCGACGTGTGCGAGATATCGGTGAGCGGCGACGAGGCGGAGCTTCAGAGGCTGGCACCCGGCGCCGAGGTGGTGCTGCTCACCCCTTTTGCCGGCAAGGCAGTTGATTTCGAACGGGTTTGGCGGCGCGCGACAGGGGTGCGCTGGCTGCATTCTCTGTCGACGGGAGTCGAGAATCTGCTGTTTCCGGGGCTGATGAAGAGCGATGTTCCGGTGACGAACGCCCGCGGAGTGTTCAAGCGGGCCCTGGCCGAATTCGCAGTACTCGGGATCTTGTTCCACACCAAGAGAGTGCGGCGGTTGGTGGACAATCAGCGCCGCCGCCAGTGGGACAATTTCTACGTGCAGTCCGCCGATCAACGCACCATGGGGATCATCGGCTACGGCGAGATCGGACGCGAATGCGCGCTGCTGGCGAAGGGCCTCGGCATGAAGATTCATGCGGTTCGAAGGAACGCGGAGAAATCCGCCGGCGATCCGCTCCTCGACCGCATCTTGAAGCCGGAGCAGCTGCACGAAATGCTTGCCCAGATCGACGTGCTCGTTTGCGCTGCGCCGATCACGCGGCAGACTCGCCACATGATGAGCAGCGCGCAATTCGGCGTGATGAAACCTTCGGCAATCGTCATCAATGTGGGCCGCGGTCCGGTGATCGACGAAGCCGCGCTGATAGGCGCCCTGCGGAACGGGCAGATCGCCGGAGCGGCGCTCGATGTCTTCGAGGAAGAGCCATTGCCGCAGAGCTCGCCTCTCTGGGATATGGAGAATGTGCTGATCTCGCCCCATTGCACGGATCGCACGGAGCATCCCGACTGGCTGGATTTGAGCATGAAGGTTTTCATCGATAACTTTCACCGCTACCTGAAGGGCGAGCCCCTGGAGAACGTCGTGGACAAGCAAGCCGGGTATTGAGCGATGCAATGACCCAGCGCAAGCTCGGTCCCGCGGCGCCTGGATGCCCTCAGCAATCCGGGGAGGATCGTTGGAGAGCGCTACCATGCGGCGCCGCAGGCGGAGGTCGACACGGAGATCCTCTGAGTGTCCGGCTGGCCGGTCAGAGTGCTATGCTTCGGCTAAAAGGCGGTCGCAGCGGTGAACAAGGTGGCTCGTGGATCTCTCGACGCATGGCATCACCGGGAAGCGCGGTGCGGGTCGGCCGGCGTCGCGCTGATCGGCATCCTTGCGCTCTGCCCGCAATGGGCGAGCGGCATCGTCCCCGATGTCTCGCCGCCGGACGCTGCCGCCGCCGCCATCGAAGAGCTCGCCGAAGTCATGGTCGAGGCGCCCGAGCCCCGCTATGTGTCACCGACCCGGCGCGATCAGATAGGACGAATCTGGGCCCCGGTAATGATCAACGGACACGGGCCCTTCCGGCTGGTGCTCGACACCGGCGCGAGCCACAGCGCCGTCACCTCGCTGGTGGCACTGGCGCTCGGCATTCCGATGGATCAGTCTCCGCCGGTGATACTGCGCGGCGTCACGGGGTTCGCCACGGTGCCGACGATCCGCGTCGACACCCTGACCGTGGGCGATCTCGCGGTCGATTCGCCGACCTTGCCCATCGTGCCCGACGCTCTCGGCGGGGCGCAGGGGATACTCGGAGCCGAGGGCCTGGCGGGCAAGCGAATTTTCATCGACTTTCGTCACGACAAAATCGTCATTACGTATTCGCGCAACGAGAAATCCACGCGTGATTTCGTGGACATTCCGTTTCACGCAATACGCAACACCCTGGTCGTCGTCAGCGCGCGGATAGGCGACGTGCAGACCAAGGCCATCATCGACACGGGCGGCCAGACGACCATCGCGAATCTTGCTCTGCGCAATGCGCTCTCGCGGAACAGCCTATCGCTCGGCGGGGGCAAACACGACCAGATCATCGGTGCGACCAGGGACGTTCAGGACGGACTGATCATTCCCATGCCGCCGATACAGTTCGGCTCCATCCAGATTCTCGATTCCGGCGTCACGTTCGCCGACATGTACATCTTCAAGCAGTGGAAGCTGGAGAACGAGCCCGCGATATTGATCGGCATGGATGCGTTGGGGCTGCTCGACACGCTGGTGATCGACTATCGCCGGCACGAGCTGCAGATACGCATGCCGAGGGCGGGCGCGGGCTAGTTCACACTGGAGCACTTGATGATCAACAAACCGGTAATTGGCGTCGCGGCCGCGGTGGTGATAGTCGCGGCGGGCACGTGGTACTACTTGCAAAGCCGTCATCCGCCGAGCGCGCCCGTAGCGGCGCCGGCGCCGGCGCCGCCACCGACGGAGGAGGGGGCCATCCAGCATCCATTGCCCGCGGAACCGGCGGATGCGGCCTCGAAGGCTCCGCTGCCGGCGCTCGCGGACAGCGACCCCGCGTTGAGAGACGTGTTGGTCAAGCTCGTCGGCGCCTCTGCGGTGACGGATTATTTGCGGCCGGAGGGCATCGTGCGTCACCTGGTTGTCACCATCGACAATCTGCCGCGGCAAAAGGTGGCGGTGGAAAAACGGCCAACCGTCCCGGTTGCCGGGACCTTCATCGCCGACGGCGATGAGCTGCATGCGACCCTCGATGCGCGAAACTTCGCGCGCTACCAGCCTATGGTGGCGGTCATCGACCGGCTCGACATGCAGCAGCTTGCCGCGGTCTATGTCCGCTACTACCCGCTGTTTCAGCAGGCGTACCAGGATCTCGGTTATCCGAACGGCTATTTCAACGACCGGCTGGTGCAGGTGATCGACAGCCTGCTGGCAACCCCTCAGCCTGCCGGTCCGATCGAGCTGGTGCGGCCGAACGTCATGTACACCTTTGCGGATGCCGGCCTCGAGTCGCGCCCCGCCGGGCAGAAACTGCTGATCCGGATGGGACCGGACAACGCAGCCGCGATCAAGACGAAACTCAAGGAACTGCGCGCCGCCATCACCGCGGCGCCGCCCAAGCTATAGACCTTACCTCCCGTCGAGGGACTGTCGCTTTATACGGACAGCGTTAATTTCACTTCACGGAGCTAGCCGATCCGCAGAGTGTGACGTTATATGCTCCATGGACAGCGCGCGGCTGGGTACGCTGTTCCCTGGACGGCGCGCTATATGCGCTGACGAACATTACTCATTCGCGGGGAACTATGAATACATCACGGAAAAGTCCCAATCACACGGCGCTGCCGCCGGCGGGAGTCGCGCTGGCATTGTCGGCGGCCGCCTTGCTCGGCGGTTGCACGGCGCAGGTGCGCGTCGCCGCGCCCCCCCCACCCCCGCCTCCGCGGGTCTATGTGGCGCCGCCGCCGCCGGCCGCTTACGCCGCGCCGGCGGTTGATGTCGAAGTACAGGCGACCGAAGCTCCGCCGCCGCTGCCGGATTACGAGCAGCCGCCGTGCCCCCAGGATGGGTACCTGTGGACCCCAGGCTATTGGGCTTGGGGCGGGGGAGGCTATTACTGGGTGCCCGGTACGTGGGTGGAGCCGCCCCGAATCGGAGTGCTTTGGACTCCCGGCTATTGGGGCTTCGTGGGCGGTGTTTATGCCTTCCACCCTGGTTACTGGGGACCTCACGTTGGGTTCTACGGCGGTGTGAACTACGGGTTCGGCTATGTGGGCGTGGGCTTCGCCGGCGGCCGCTGGGCTGGCAATTCCTTCGCGTACAATCAGGCGGTTACCAATGTCAACGTGACCGTCATTCACAACACCTACAACCAGACGGTGGTCAATAATGTGACCGTGAACAAGGTGAGTTTCAACGGTGGGCCGGGAGGCGTTGCTGCCGCGCCGACCGCTCAGGAAAGAGCGGCGATGCAGGAACCGCATGTTGCGCCCACACCGTTGCAGCGCCAGCACATTCAAGAGGCAGCCAAAAATCCCGCCCTGGCAGCCAAGGCGAATGGTGGCCATCCCGCGATTGCCGCCACCCCGAGGCCGGCCGCGTTCAATGCGCCGGGAGTCGTCGGTGCGCGCGGCGCCCCTGCCCGGCCACCCGGAGTTGCGCCGAACGCGTCGCACCCCACGCCCATGCCGGCTGCCAACGCACCGCATGGGGCGCCGGCTGCAGCGCCGCCCGCTGCCGGGGCGCATCCGCAGGCCGTCGCGGCGAAAGCGCCCCCGGCGAAACCGGGTGCGGCGAAACCGCAGCCGCCTAAGCCCGCCGCGAAGCCCAAGGCGTCGCCCAAGCCCGCCGAGAAGCGCGAGGAAGGCGGCAACAAGTAGCGGCAATCCGCGCGGGCCGGCCCCACGCCGGCTCGCGCGACTTTGGCGATCGGTGACTCGGAGCGATCGTGATTCGGGGCGATCGGTGATTCGGGGCGATCGTGATTCGGAGCGATCGTGATTCGGGGCGATCGGTGACTCGCGGCCATCGGTGAGCCGGGACCGCGCGGATCAGCCCGGTCGGCAGGCGCTCAGTGCGTCGCCGCGACACTCACCACCGGCAGATCGACGAAGCTCGCGTTCGCGCCGCCGTCGAATATCTTGATGGTCGCCTTCTTGTAGTCGGGAGGCTTGGCATAGAAGATATTATCGACATAGCTCTGCGGGTTTCGGTCGTACAGCGGGAACCAGCTCGATTGCACCTGAACCATGATGCGGTGACCGGCCAAGAACACGTGATTGGCGGTCGGCAGGGCAAACCGATAGACCTGCTTCTGGTCGGGCGGAATGGCCTTGGGATTGCTGAAGGACTCGCGATATCGTCCGCGCAGAATGTCGGCGGAGATCATCAGCTCATAGCCGCCCAGCTTGGTGTCGCGGCCGACCTCATCCGGATAGACATCGATCAACTTCACCACGAAATCGCCGTCCGTTCCCGTGGTCGAGGCAATCAGATGGGCGATGGGCTCGCCGCTGATCTTCACGGGCTCTTTCAGCACCGGGGAGGCGAAGCTCAGCACGTCGGTGCGCGACGCCGCGTTGCGTTGATCGCTCACGAGCCAGGTCTGCCAGCTCGTCTCGCCCTCATCGCCAATGTGGATGGGACGCGGCAGATAGGGTACCGGCTTCGCGGGATCGGAAACGTAGGACTCAAAGGCGGCCGAAGCCGGGCTGGATGCGGCAGCTGCGCTGGATGCGGCAGCTGCGGGAGCATCGGGTGAACCCAGACGCAGGTTGCCGCCGGGCTGCAAATATAGGTTTTGATGGACGATACTGCATCCGGCCGCGCAGCCGCTAGGCCACGCCGGCAGCGCCAGCCATCGATTGGTGCCGGTCTCGAAGGCCGTGACCGGCGCCAGCCCCAAGGGCGCCGGATCGTCCTTGAGATAGTGGTCCAAGAACGGCCGCAGCACATGCAGGCGGAAGTACTCGGCCGTATCGCTGCCAAAGCGGATCTGCCCGATCGAGCTTCCGTCCAGCCGCTGCTGATGATGGAACCAGGGCCCGATGACCAGGTACAGATTGGGGTTATCCGGCTGCCGTGCCCTGAGCGCCTTGTACAGGGCGATATTGCCGTAGATGTCCTCCTGGTCCCACAGACTGTGCACCAGCATGACGGGCACGCCCACGCCCTGTCGGGCGAGAATCTTATCCAAAGCCTGGTCTTGCCAGAAAGCGTCATAGGCCGGGTGATTCATGACCTTGGCGGTGAAACCGACCTGTTCGAGGCCGTGCAGATGCGCCATGTCGGCCGCCGCGCCGACGCTCAGCCAGGTGTCGTAGTCGTCGTAGTGATCGGTCCACCAGGCCAGATCGCTGGCGCGGGTGGCCTCCTGGCCATGAAAGTAGGTCAGGCTGTCGAGACGAAACGCGCCGTTGTGGAACCAGTCATCGCCCCGCCAGCCGTCGACCATGGCGTTGATGGGAACCGCCGCGCGCAGCGCCGGATGCGGGTTCACCAGGGCCATGAGCGAGGTGAACCCGTCGTATGAAATGCCGAGAATGCCCACCTTGCCGTTGGATTCGGGGGTGTTCTTCACCAGCCAATCGATGGTGTCGTAGGTATCCGTCGCGTGATCGACGTCGGTTGGATTGAGCGGTCCACGCAACGGCCGGGTCATGACGTAGTCGCCTTCCGATCCGTGCTTGCCGCGCACATCCTGCATCACTCGAATGTAGCCGCCGTTGACGACGGCATCGTCCGCGACGTCGGAGTTGCCAATCAGCGCGGCCAGGTGAGCGCTGTTGTTTTTCGTGATGCGCTCGGTCGCACCATAGGGGGTTCGCGTCAGCAGGATGGGCGCACGCTGCGCGCCGCGCGGAATGAGGATGAGGGTTTTCAGCCTCACCCCATCGCGCATCGGGATCATGACTTCGCGCTTTACGTAGTCGAAGGTGTCGACTCGCGGGACGAAGGCGGCCGGCGTCTCGCTGGGGAGCGTATCGGCCGCGATCGCACCGGTGCCGGTCAGCAGCAGGAGAGCGGCGGATGCCGCGATCAAGCCGGTGCGGCGGCGGTTTCGCGTGCGGCGGCTGTCCGCGCATCCACGTCCGTGGGTCATCGACATCGTTCACTCCTGTTTGGGTCGCAAATGCGCGGCGGAAGTTTGCGTGATCACGCGCCCGCGCGCAACGGCGCCCCGCGCGGCGGCAGCCATAGCGTCAGCCCCGCTGCGGCGATGCAGGCCCGCCGCCATGAGCGCCGGCAGATCAAGGGTCGAGTCCCAGACCCAGGCAAAGCGCGCTCAGGGTGGCTTTGCGCACGCCGTAGCGGTTGATGAATGCCGCCGCAAACGGTCCCATGAGCCAGCACCGGTCTCAACGCCTGGGCGGAGGAAATGGCCTCCGTCGACCAGCCGAACTCGCGCGGCCGGGGAGGGCAGGGAGCAGGGAGCAGCACCCCCCGAGCCCGGACGGCGCCGGCGGCGGCCAGCATCTGTCTCCTTGCGGCGACGGGTGGCAGGGGGCATGATCACGACTTGGCGCTCGAATGAGAAGAAGATTTGACAATATGTGCCGACGATATGGGTGGTTCATAGAGCCGAAGATCGACTGCTAGCTGGCGATGGAGGAGTGCAGGCGCATGAATAATTTATCGTTTACGGTTTCCGATGGCGTTGCAACGCTGGCGATACAGCGCACCGCGGTGAGCAACGCGATCGACATCACCATCATTCGCGCCATGCACTTGGCGCTAGATCAGATACAAAAGGGCGAAGGCGGCGCCCGGGCCGTTGTCATCACCGGCAGCAACGATGTGTTCTGCAGCGGCCTGGATTTGCATTCGGTCGATCTGAAGACCCAGGAGGCGCGGCAGAGGGCGCATTTCGAAATGCGCCGCTTCATGGATCCCTTGATTCTTCGCCTGAGCGGATTCCGCTTTCCCATCGTCGCGGCGGTCAACGGCGCGGCAGTGGGCGCAGGCATGAGTCTCGCGCTCGCCAGCGACATCATCATCGCGGGCGACAACGCTTATTTTCTCCCTTCGTTCGCGCGGCTGGGCTTGGTGCCCGATGCGGGAATCACGTTTCACCTGGCGCGCCGGATCGGTGCGGGCCGGTCACTGTCGTCGCTGATGCTCGCGGAACGCATCGACGCCAAGACCGCGCTCGACTGGGGACTCGCCTACGCGGTCGTGCCAGCCGCGGAAGTGGTGGCGCGCGCGCAGGCGGTGGCGCATCGCCTGGCCACCGGGCCGTGCGCGGTGCTCGGCCAGATTCGCGCCTTGCACACCTCGACCTTCGATAACTCGCTGCAGGAGCAATTGCGCGCCGAGCGCAGCGCGCAGGAAATGACGCTGGAGACCCACGACTGCGTCGAGGGTGTGCGCGCCTTCTTCGAGAAGCGCGAGCCGAATTTCTCCGAGCACTAGCAGGAGCCTGTCTTAAGTATTCCGCGTGAGTGCGTTGGCGCTGCAGGAGCGGATGCAAGGCGCGCGGCTCCGGCCGTGGTTGCTCCCGACTCATGGCGGGTCCTGCGGCCGCGCGGTGATGGCGGTGCGGATGGCGGCGAGCGGCGCGTGGTCGTCGAACGGTTCGGACCGAGGGTTGGCTGGAACGCCGAGGCGGCTCCACAGCAGATCAAGATCGGGTGTCACCGGGGTAGCCCTGGTCCGTTGGTAGAGATCTTCGAGTACATGCGTGCCCGTCGCGGCGTCGCCGATTCGCAGCACTTGGCCGATGCTGCGTTCCGAGCGGTAACCTCCGGTTTCCCGCACGATGGCGCGCAGCGCCGTCCGCAGCCCAGCTCGATTGCCGGTGGTCTCGCGAATTGACACCTCGCTTTGCAGGCAATATAGGGCCCCGCCCCAGTAGGTTCTTCCCCACGTCGGCGTCTGATCCATGCCGCCTTCGCCCGCGCGCGGCAGGCCGGACGGCATGGAGCGCCTGAATTCCGCCCAGACGTCGGCGATGTCCCGACTGCCGAATTGCGCGCGCGCAATGCCCTCCACATAGGTGGCCAGACCTTCCGCCAGCCAATCGTGCGACCGGCCCACGTCGGGCAGCGCGAGGTGCACCATCTCGTGCACCAGCACCCAGTCCGCCGCCAACTCGCCGGGCGTTACATCGCGCCCTACGCGGATCTCGATCACGAGCGCGGATTGACCTCGAGTGGTGCGGCCGCCGCGCACACCGCCGCCCGGCACGGCTCGGATCCGCAACAGCACCAGCGGCGCCGGAAAGCGCGCGTAGTAATCCGCCACTATTTGCGCTGAACGTTCGATCCAAGCTGCCAACCGCTGCGGCTCGAGGCTCAGCCGCTCATCGTCGAACGAAGCGCAGAGAAATGCGCCCCGGACCTCGAGCGCGATGGCGGTTTGATCCGGGCAGTGGCCGGCCGCAATGCCGGGCGCCGCCGCGGTATCGGCGAACGCCGCCGGGTGGGCGAACGCCGCTGCCAACCCGCACGCTATGCCGAGTGCTCTGCGTGCAGGCATCGTTTCACACTGCGGATCTCGAGCGGGCCGGTGCGGCAGCAGCCGCCGATCAGGCGCGCCCCCTGCGCGTACCACAGGTGCGCCTGCGCGCCGAATTCAAGCGATGCGGGATCCCCGCGCCACTGCTTGGACGAGGCGTCGTAGGATTCACCAGAATTCGGGTAGGCCACGAGCGGTTTATCGGTGTTATCGTGCATGCGCTGCAGCAGCGGCGTGATGTGGTGCGGCGCGGTGCAATTCACGCCCACCGCGACGATCTGCGGATAGGCCTGCAGCGCGAGGGCGCACTCGCCGATTTCCTCGCCCTCGCCGTTGCGCGCGCCGTCCTGGCACGAGAAGCTGATCCACGCGCAGACATTGGGAAAATCCAGCAGCAGTTCCGCCAACACCCGAGCCTCGCGCAGGCAGGGGATGGTCTCGCAGGCCAGAAGATCCGCGCCCGCCTGGGCGAGCAGCCGCAGCCGCGGCCGGTGAAAATCCGCGAGCTCCCCGTCATCCAGCGCATAGCGGCCGCGATACTCGGACCCGTCCGCCAGCATCGCGCCGTACGGACCGACGGAGGCCGCCACCAAGGGCCGCAACCGATCTGACCGTTGCGGCTCCGCGGCCCAGAACTCATCGCGCGCGGCCGCGGCCAGCGCTACCGCATCGCACATCAGCCGCGCCGCCACCGGGTGGGGGATGCCGCGGCGCGCAAAGCCCTCAAAGGTTGCCTGATAAGTCGCGGTCGTGGCGACGTCGGCCCCGGCACGAAAGTAGTCAAGATGCACTTCCCGGACCAGATCCGGGCGCTCGATCAGGCATTTTGCGGACCAGAGTGGATCCCTAAGGTCGGCGCCGCGCCGCTCGAGCTCGGTCGCCAACGCACCGTCCAGAACCATGAAGGGACGCTGCGCCAGAAAACTGTGGATCGGGTCATGCATGATTGTTCGCGCCAGGCGCCGTTTACGATCATACTCTGGCGGCTCGCCCGTGGGTGGCTAAGGGATTCTCATGCTCATTGCTCAGACCATCAAGAATCAGCATTCGGACGTCTTCACTTTTCTACACGGCGATCTGCGGATGGTGGCGAGCCATTGCCACACCCCGGAGCAGGCCCTGTCGAGCAGCCTGGTCTATGTGAGCAGCCCCGCGCAGTTGACGGAAGCGCGCCGGCACAAGCCGGCGATCCTGATCGTCCCGACCAAGATGAGCAGCTGTCTCGATGCCCAGGCGGATGCCGACAGCTGCTGCTTTTCAGTGCAAAGCATATCCATGGGCATGGCCGTTCTCTTGAAATACTTCGACCAGAAAGGCTATCGATTCACCCAGTGGGGCCGGCGCCACCCCACCGCCGTGGTGCACCCGGACGCCACGATCGGAGAGCGGGCTTTTCTCGGACCCTATTGCGTGGTCGGGGCGCACGCGAGCATCGGCAACGACTGCATGATCGGCGCTCACGCCGTCATCGAGAACGACGCGCGGATCGGCGAGCGGACCGTGCTGCATCCGCACGTGTTCGTGGGCGCCGGCTGCGAAATAGGCGAAGATTGCGAGATTCATCCGCATACCAGCATCGGCAGCGACGGTTTCGGCTACGCCGTGGATCCCGACGGCAGGCCGCGAAAAATCGCGCATCTCGGCAACGTGAGCATCGGCGACGGCGTCGAAATCGGCAGCAACTGCGCCATCGACCGCGCCACCCTGACTTCCACCTACATTCGATCCGGGACCAAGATGGACAACATCTGCCACATTGCGCATAACTGCGATCTGGGAGAGAACGGCTTCTTCACCGCCGGTTTCATGATGGGAGGGTCGACGAAAATCGGCCGCCAGTTCGTCACCGGGGGCAATTCCGTGGTGACCGCGCACATCACGCTTGGCGACAACGTAACCCTGCAAGGCCGCTCCTCGGTCACCTGCGACGTACCCGACGCCGGGTCCTATGGCGGATATCCTCTGCAGCCGCTCAAGGAGGCGATGAAGACGGCCGTCAACATCAGCCACCTCAACGACATCCGCAAGAATCTCAACCGCGTGATGAAGCATCTGCACCTTCTCGACAAGGCGTCCGTGGAAACCCCCGACACTTGAGAGCTTCGGTTTGAGGCTCAAGCCCGACACCGTGGCCGTACCGATCGCGGTGCTGATCGCGGCCATGTTCTGCTTTCAGTTGGGCGCGGTGATGGCCAAGGGGCTGTTTCCCGCGGTGGGCGCCGCCGGCACCACCACCCTGCGCATGGCCCTGGCCTCCTTCATGCTGCTGGCGGCGTGGCGTCCGTGGCGCATCCGACTGCGCCCGCGCGAAATGTGGGTGATCATCGCGTATGGCCTGTCGATGGGCTGCATGAATTTTTGCTTCTACATGTCGCTCAAGTCCATTCCCCTGGGGATCGCGGTTGCCCTGGAGTTCGCCGGACCGCTGGCGCTCGCCATGGCGGCATCGCGCCGCGCGGTCGATTTCATCTGGATCCTGATGGCGGCGCTTGGACTGCTCGCGCTGCTGCCGTTCGGTTTGGGATCGAAGGGACTGGACGGCGAGGGAGTTTTGTTCGGGATGGCGGCCGGCGCGTGCTGGGCGCTGTATATCTATTTCGGCCGCCGGGCGGGAGCCGCGCACGGCGGTCAGACGACGGCGCTCGGCATGGTGGTGGGGGCCATCGTGATCGTCCCCATCGGCGTGGCGGAGGCCGGCGCGCGGTTGTTGTCGCCGCACATCCTGCCGGCCGCTCTCGCCGTGGCCCTGCTGTCGAGCGCGCTTCCCTATTCGCTCGAAATGCTGGCGATGCCGCGGTTGCCGACGCGAACCGTCGGCGTGCTCATGAGCATGGATCCCGCACTGGGCGCCCTGTCGGGACTGTTGTTTCTCGGCGAACGTCTGAGCTTCATCCAGTGGCTCGCCATCGTCAGCATCATGGCCGCTTCGGCCGGCAGCGCGGCGACCAGCCGGGACACAATCCCGCAGCTATTGCCCGATTAGCGCAATCGCGAGATAGAGGACGGCGGCGCCGCCCAAGGTCATGGCCGTGGTGAGAAATTTCGGGTGGGCATGGTAGCTCTCCGGAATCAGATCGCTGGCGCCGATGTACAGAAAGAATCCCGCGAACAGCGCGAGAGCGGTGCCGAAGGCCTCGCCGGGGAGAGTGAAGAAATAGGTGGAGGCGACGCCGAGCACCGGCGCGAGCGCATCGGCGAGCAGCCAGCGAAGCGCCTGACGGCGGCTCCCCCGGTTCTTCAAGACCACGTTCATGGTGTTGATGCCGTCGGAAAAATCGTGGGTGAGCACGGCAATCGCCACCACGATTCCCACCTGGTGCGAGGTTTGGAACGCCAGCCCGATGGCGAGGCCGTCCAGAAAGCTGTGAATGCACAGTACGGCCGCGGCGACGGGGCCGCGCGGCGCGGCGTCGCCGTGGAACAGCAGAACCCGATCCAGCACCAGGTACGACAGGAAGCCGATCGCGGCGCAGGAGAGTATGGCGGCGGGACCGTGAACTTTTTCGCCGAAATTGATCGCCTCGGGCAGCAGATCGAAGAAGGCCACGCCGATGACGGCGCCGGCGCTGAATCCCAATATCAAGTGCAGCTTGTCGTGCAGCTTGAGCGCCAGCAGACCGCCCAGCAACGTACTGAGGAGCGCCGTCCCGGCTATGGCTACGAGCAACACGCTTGATTCATTCCACGCATTCCGGGCGACGGGGTTATATTGTGCTCACAAAATCGACTGGTCGGGGGACGCGTGAGCTACGATTCGTATCATAAGCGCAAAATCGGCAAACACCTGCTCAAGCCCGAAACCCAGATGATGGGATACGGCTACGATCCCAGCCTCTCGGAAGGATCGCTCAAGCCGCCGATCTTCCTCACGTCGACCTTCGTCTTCAGGACGGCGCAGGACGGCAAGGATTTCTTCGACTTCACCTCCGGCCGTCGCGAGCCGGTCGCCGGGCAGTCCTCCGGACTCGTCTACTCGCGTTTCAACAATCCGAACCTCGAAGTGCTCGAGGATCGGCTAGCGCTGTGGGAGGAGGGCGAGACGGCGGCGGTGTTCTCCAGCGGCATGTCCGCGATTTCCACGGTGCTGTGGACTCACGTGCGGCCCGGCGACGTCATTCTCATGAGCCAGCCCCTGTACGGCGGCACGGAAACTCTCATCGAGAAAACCCTGCCCGGATTCGGAGTGAGCGCGGTGAGCTTCACTCTGGGCCACGATGGCGGCGCTATCTCCGAGGCGGCCGACCGCGCCTCCGAGCGGGCGGCGCAAAGCGGCGGCCGAGTCTGTCTGGTCCTGGTCGAGACGCCGGCGAATCCGACCAACAGCCTGGTCGATCTTGCCCTGATGCGCGAGACATCGGCGCGAATCGGCGCGCGGCAGAGCGGAGGACGGCCGCCGGTGGTGGTCGACAACACCTTTCTCGGCCCGGTTTTTCAGCGGCCGCTCGAATTTGGCGCCGACCTCGTCATGTATTCGCTGACGAAGTACGTCGGCGGCCATTCGGACCTGGTGGCGGGCGGCGTGGTCGGTTCGCGCGACGCGGTGGGCCCGGTAAAGAGATTGCGCGGTGCGCTGGGCACCCAGCTCGATCCGAATACCGCGTGGATGATCATGCGGTCCATGGAGACTTTGTCGCTGCGCATGCACAAGTCGGCGCAGAACGCGGCACTGGTGGCGGATTTCCTGCGCAACCACCCCAAGGTCGAGAGCGTCAACTATCTTGGGTTTCTGAGCACCGATGATCCGCGCTACACGCTGTTCAGGCGCCAATGCGAGAGCGCGGGTTCGACATTCGGATTTGCGGTCAAGGGCGGCGAGGCGGAGGCGTTTCGTCTGCTCGACGCGCTGCAGGTCATCAAGCTCGCGGTCAGCCTGGGCGGCACCGAAACGCTGATGTCGCATCCGGCCAGCACCACGCATTCCGGCGTGCCCAAGCAGACGCGGGACCGGATCGGTGTCACCGATGCGCTGATCCGCATCTCGGTGGGCATCGAGGACGCCGGCGACCTCATTGCCGATCTGCGCGCGGCTCTCGATGCGGTTTGAGGAATCTCGCGCGGCGCTGATGCTTGCCGTGATTTTGACCGCTGCCGCGGCACCGGGTGCAGGGACAGCTGCGGCAGGCGAGACCGCGGGCGCAGCGGCTGGCGAGAGCGCGGGCGCAGCGGCAGGCGAGACCGCGGGCGCAGCGGCTGGCGGAACCGAGCCTGCTGCCGCGGACCGGGTGTATCGGGGCGGCGTTGTGTACACGGTCGATGCCGGCGACAGCGTGCAGACGGCGCTCGCGATCCGCGCCGGACGCATCGTCTACGTGGGCGGGGACGCCGGGCTGGCCGCATTCCTGGGTCCGAAGACCGTCGTGGTCGATTTGCGGGGCCGGATGCTCATGCCCGGCCTGGTCGATGGACACTCGCATCCGCTGCAGGGCGGTGCCTCCCTCCTGAAATGCAACCTGAACTATGAGCAGCTTGGGATCGCCCAGCTGCAGGCCAAGATTCAATCCTGTCTCGACAGAACGCGGGTGCTCGAACCGGACGGCTGGCTCGAAGTGGTGAACTGGTTTCAGGAAGGCATGGTGCCGCCGGGCACGACCGCCGACCGCGCAACGCTGGATGCGCTGAAGACCACGCGTCCGATCTTCGTCATGTCTTCCTTCGGTCACACGGCGCTGGTCAATTCACGGGGTCTCATGATCGCGGGAATCACCGCCAAAACCGCCGATCCGCTCGGCGGCAAAATCGCCCGGGATGCTTCCGGCAACCCGTCGGGGCTCTTGGAGGATGCCGCGGGAGATGCGGTGGCGAAGCAGCTTCCGGCGCCGACGCGGGCGGATGACATCAAGGCGGCGGCGGCCGCGCTGGACGCGTTCCGCCGTCAAGGTGTCACCACCTTCCTGGACGCCATGGCCGAGCCGCCGTCGCTTCTCGCCTTTGCCACGCTGCAGCGCGAGGGAAGGCTCACGGCGCGCGCCCACTTCGCCGTGCTGATCACCCCGCCGCAGGGGCGCGACCCCGCGCAGGCGGTCGCCATGGTCAAGTCATTGGCGCGCCGCTACGACCAGGGCGGGATCGGCCCGGCACCGACGCTCACGGTGCGCAATGTCAAATTGTTTCTCGACGGCGTGATCAGCGCGCCGGCATTGACGGGCGCCATGCTGACTCCGTACCTCAGTTTGCAGGGCGATTCAGCCCACCCGCATTGGGCGCCCTCGGCGAGCCGCGGCCCGGAAGTCTACTTCCCGGCGCCCCTCCTGGCCAAGCTGCTGATCGAGGCGGCGGGCGCGGGCTTCGAGCCGCACATGCATGCGGATGGCGACCGCGCGGTGCGCGAGGGCCTGGATGGCGTCGCGGCGCTGCGGCGGCAATTCCCGGACCGGGATATCCGTGCCGCCATCGCTCATGATGAGATCGTCGACCCGGCGGATTTCCCGCGCTACAGGCGGCTGAACGCGATTCCCGTGCTGTCATTTCAATGGGAGAAGCAGGCGCCGGACACGGTGGAGGGCGCGCGCGAGTATCTGGGGCCGGCGCGCTTCAAATACATCGAGCCGGCCGGCTTCCTGGCGGCGGCGGGCGCGCGCATCGCCTACGGCAGCGATTGGCCGGTGGATCCGCTCGACGAATGGTTCGCGCTCAAGGTGGGAGTGACGCGCACCAACGCGCCGCAGCCCGGCGGGAAGTATGCCGGTCCTCTGAGCGAGGACCGCGGGCTGTCGCGCCGCGAGGTGCTGCGCGCGATCACGATGAATTCGTCCTATGAATTGCATCAGGATCAGGCGACGGGCTCTCTGGAGGCGGGAAAGCTCGCGGATATGATCGTGCTCGACCGCAATTTCTTCGACATCCCCGCGGAGCAAATCGCCGCCATCAAGGTGCTGCAAACCGTGGTCGGCGGCCGCGTCGTGTACCAGGCCGACGGCTTCTAGATCGACTTCGATATTCCAAAGAACAAACCGCGCCGCGGACCGAACTGCGGCGCGCCCACCCCGACGCCGGTGCCGTTGCGGATTTCGTAGATCTTGTCGAGCGCGTTGATGACATCGAATCGCGCCGTCAACGTGCCCGCATCGCCCAGATGGAACAGATGGCTCAATCCCAGGTTGATCTGGGTGTAGTAGGGCAGATGCGCGCCGTTCGGTATGGACTCGCCGTCCGGCAGGACTTCATCCGAACGAAGCCCGGAGCCGAGCAGGAAATCGGCGCTGTAGCGCGTTCCCAGCCACAGATAGGAGATTCCGCCCGATGCCGTGATCTGCTGCTCATGATCGAGGTGGATGTAGTTCTCGGCGATGTAGTTCAATTCCTCTTGCGAGAAATTGAACTGCGCGGAGTCGATATCCTTGCCGCGCGCGCTTTGGTACGCGAGGTTCATGTACGCGGAGAGCGCATCGGCGCTGTAATTGCCGGTCAACTCGGCGCCGTACTGCTTGCCGTGCGCGTAGTTGAAGGGCGTGAGAATGATGGGCGCGCCGAATTGTCCCTCGTCGATCAGGTTGTGCGACTGCTTGTAGTACGTGTCGAGACCCACGGTGATCCGGCGGGTGAGCCTTTGCTGCACGCCGATATCGTAGTAATTCGCCTGCTCGGCCTGGGGCGTGTCCGCCTGGGTCACCGCGGGGGCGGCCGTGGTGTTCGCGAACTTCGACAGAGTTTCGCTGCCGACCAGTTCGAAGGGGGGCGGCGACAGATAGCGCGAATAGCCTGCGTGCACCACGGTGTCGTCCAAGGCCTGCCACACCGCGTTGAGTCGCGGACTGACCTGATGGCCGCTGGCATAGGCGGTGAACTTGTCGAATCTCAAGCCGTAGTTGAGCGTGAGCGCCGGGACGATCTTCCACTCATCCTGCAGGTACAGGCTCTCGATCCACTCGGTCTTCGCGCCGTCATCGACGATCGACTCGGGGATGTCGCTGATTTGATCGCCGCTCGGATCGAGTGCGATCACGGCGGACGTGGTGAAACTCTTCGAGTGGTCGCTCTGCACGAACGCCCCGCCGCGCAGGGTGTGCGTATCGCCGAGCTTGTAGGCCGCGTCGGATTGCAGCGCGTACGCGACGTTCTGCTTGTAGGCGTCCTGCGCGATGCCGTCGAACAAGATATCGCCGAGCGGATCCGGCGTGAACGTCAGGCTCGAATAGCGCGCGGTCAGCGATGTCTGGACGTCCACGGCGCCCTGCGAGTGCTGCCAGCTCAAGATGGCGAAATGATTGAGCTCGCGCTGATTCTCGTCCAGGGCATCGCTCGGATACGTGGTCCGCCCGTCGACGACGAGAGGCGCGCCGTCGGCGTTCGATATGCCGGGCTCGAGACCAGGCCGATTGGGGATCTGAAACTCGCCGGTGGACGTGCTGAGCACCGCGCTCAGCCGGTTCTCGTCGTTGAGGATGTCCTCCAGATAGGCGAAGCCGTGATACTGCTTGGTATGATCATGCACGGCCTGGGCCGCGCCGTCAGGAGACTCGATCCCCAGATCGTTGCGCAGGAAATCTCCCGACACGAAGTAATTGAGCCCGCCGGAGGACCCACCGTAGTTGAAGCTCGGCTGCACGGTTCCGTGGCTGCCGCCGTACATCGAGATCGAGCCGCCCGGGTCGATCACGCCGCTCTTGGTCTTCAAGTCGATGATGCCCGCGGTGCGCAGCCCGTACTCCGCCGGCAACGCGCCGGTGATGAGCGTGAGCGAGGAAATGAGCCGCGGGTCGAGGGACTGCCCGAAGACGCTGATTCCCTCGGGAAGAATGATGCCGTTCAGCCGGTACTGCAGGCCGTTGTGCTCGCCGCGCACATGGAATTGTCCGAAGGAGTCCTGGGCGACGTCCGGCGCCTGCATCACCACTTGGTTGAGCAGGCTGTTGTCGCCGCCGGGCGCCGCCGCGATGGCGGCTTCGTCGATCACGTAGGTCGACGCGCCGGTTTGGGTCTGAATGCCATTGCGCGCGTCGTTCAAGTGCTTTGCCATCACCACGATGGCATCGAGCGTCGAGGTGTCCTCGTCGGCCAGCGCCATGCATGGAACAATGAGGATCAAACTGGTCGCCAGCGCCATAGGCCCGGCCATGGGTCTCAACATCAACATGAAATCGCGATCTCCTCATCCTGCAACTCGGAACCGCGGCTCCGCGGCTCAATTCAGACGACTTGCAGGGCGGGAGGCGCGCGAGAGCGAAAGGCGAGGTGCGCAGCGAGGCCGATCAGCGAAGGGTGCTCGGCCTGCACGCCGCCGCCGCGGCATTGAGGGAGATCCAGGGGCAGCGCCGCCTGGGCCCCGGCCGCCGATAACAGGGGGGCGAAATTCAGGCAGTCGAGGCAGGCCTCGTGACTGACCGGGCGGGACCCGTGGGCAGGGCCGCTCTGATGCGCGATGCCTGGGCCGACGCCGGAGTCGTGCGAATAGGCATGCGCGATCGCGCCGAATTGGGCAATCAGCAAGGCGACGGCGGTGATAACCGCCGTGCGAATCCCAAAACGATGCTGAAACATGGACAAAGGCAAGCTCTGAGGAAAGGGAAGGCAGCCGCCGGGATGCTAGCACAGCGGCCCCGTGGAACTTCTGTAGACACGGCCAAAGCCGTTCGGTTCCAGGCGGCGGCGAGGGCGGCAATGAATATCTCTGGGACTTGGCAGATCGAGACGGTACGCTGATGGACATATCGCGGCGGGAGCATTTCGCCCATAACACGAGGATGAGCATGCGCGGACGAGCTTCCCTATCGCTGGCAGGCGGATTGGCCGGCTTTTGCGCCTTGTGCCAGAGCGCCCTGGCGGACGCCACCTCGGAGCTGTCCGCCATCGTCGTCACTGCCACTCGGATCGCGCAGTCGAGCTTCGATCTGCCCGTCTCCGTCGACCGGGTCGACAGGAGCACCATTGCCGATGGCCAACTGCAAGTCAATCTCTCCGAGTCCCTGATCACCGTCCCGGGCGTGTCCGTGCAAAGCAGGCAAAACTACGCCCAGGACCTGCAGCTCTCGGTGCGCGGATTCGGTGCGCGATCCAGTTTTGGAGTCCGCGGGCTGCGGTTATATTCCGACGGCATTCCCGGCACCATGCCCGACGGTCAGGGGCAGTTCTCGCAATTCGATCTTGGATCCGCCGATCATGTCGAGGTGCTGCGGGGACCGTTCTCCGCGCTGTACGGCAATTCGTCGGGCGGTGTGATCGCGATCTTCACCGAAGACGCGAAGCCCGGGCGTCTCCTCGAAGGCACCGCGCAGTACGGCACGTTCAATACGCAGCGCAATGCCTTGAAGGCGGAGGGCGATGACGGGATCGTCAACTACGTGGTCGATGCCGCCCACTTTCAGACCGACGGCTACCGCTTTCACAGCGACGCCGAGCGCGACAATTTCAATTCGAAGCTGCGGGTTGCAACCGGAGATGCGTCGAAATTGACGTTGGTGGCCAATGTGGTCGAGACGCCGGCCGTGCAGGATCCCCTCGGCCTCACGCGTGCGCAGCTTGCGGCGAATCCGCGCCAGGCCGGAGTCGGCGCCGTACCATACGACACGCGCAAGTCTCTCGACCAGGAGCAGCTGGGCGCCGTGTTCGAGGACCAATTGAGCGCCCACGACGATTTGTCTGCCCTGCTCTATACGGGACATCGCGCCACCACGCAGTTCCAGGCCATACCCCGATCCACGGAGGAAAGTTCGCCGCTGAATCCGGGCGGGGTCATCGATCTGGACAGGGCGTACTGGGGAGCCGATGCGCACGTCACGGATGGGCGCGAAGTCGCCGGCTCGCCCTTGCAGGTGGTCGCCGGCATCAATTACGACGATCTTCAGGAAGCCCGCAAGGGGTACTTGAACTACGTGGGCTCGCAGCTGGGGGTCGAGGGAGGGCTGCGCCGCGACGAAGCGAATCATGTGTACGATTTCGATCAGTACTTTCAGGCGCAGTGGGATCCGGATCCGCGCTGGCGCATGATCGCCGGGGTGCGCAACAACCTGGTGGAAGTGACCTCGCACGGCCACATCCCGCTGATCGACGGCGCGGACTCGAGCGTGCGCTACTCGGCGGTGAACCCGGTGGCCGGGGTTACTTTCCGGGCAAGTTCCGCGGTGAATCTGTACGGTTCGTACGGCAAAGGCTTCGAAACCCCGACGTTGAACGATCTGGCCTATCGCTCCGTCGACGGCAGCCTGCCCGGGCTCAACTTCGGATTGAAGCCGGCCCGCAGCGACAATTATGAGGTCGGGATCAAGGCCGCCGGCGAGCATGTTCGCGCCGACCTCGCCGCGTTCTACATACAGACCGTGGACGAGTTGGCGGTGCTGCAGAATCTCGACGGCAGGACGGTTTCCCAGAACATCGGCGAGACCGACCGCCGCGGCATGGAACTGGGGGTCGATGCAAACTGGATGGGTGGGTTCACCGGGCGGATCGCCTATACCTATATCCATGCGGTCGTCGGACAGGCATACGCCACCTGCATCGCGGCTCCGTGCAACCCGCTCGCGAACCCCGGAGGCCCGTTGCCCGCGAACTATAAAACCGTCGCAGCAGGCAGCTACCTGCCGGCGGTGCCCATGAATTCCCTGTATGCCGGCCTCATCTGGCACTACGCGCCGCCGGGCTTCACGGCCACCTTGGAAACACAGGGCCGATCGCGGATCTACGCCGACGATCGAAATTCCGAAGCCGCCGCAGGCTTCTGGGTGGTGAATGCGCGGGCGGGATTCGAGCAAGAGACGAGACACTGGCGGTTCAGCGAGTTCGGCCGCCTTGATAACCTCGCCAACCGGGCCTATGTAGGTTCAGTGATCGTGAACGAGACCAATTCCAGGTTCTTCGAGCCCGCACCGGGACGGACGGCCTACATCATGTTTATTGCCGCACTGCGGAATTAAGCATCAGTTATGTGCACCAAAGAGCTTGAACCGCGTTGTATAGGGTGAGTCTCATCTATGTGGAAGCGCTTAACAGGGGCCGCTGGGCGGCCGGGGAACGAAAGGTGACAGTCATGGATAGCAAGAGCAGGCGATTTCTTCTGGCGGCCGGCCTGGTGGGGTCGCTACTGGCGGCGCCGGTAATCGCGCAGTCGCACGGCGGCGGTGGCCACGGAGGTGGCGGCCATGCGGGCGGCGCGCATGCGGGCGGCGCGCATGCGGCCGCGGGCGGACACGGCGCAAGCGCCCACTATGCCGCGGCGGGTCACTACGCCGGCGGCGCCGCTTACGCGCATGGCTCTCCGGCCGCGTTTCACGGCGGCGGCTACGCCGCGCACGGCGCCTACTACGGGCGTGGCGGCGGCTTTTATGGGCATGGCTACTCCACGGGGGCTTATTGGGGAGGCGGCTACTGGCGCGGCGGCTTCTGGCCGCGGGCGTACTACGGAGTAGGGTTCTCCTGGTTCCTGCCGGTTCTCCCACTGGCCTATGCGACCTACTGGTACGGCGGCGTTCCGTACTACTACGCCAACGACGTGTACTATACGTACGACCCGAGTTACGAGGGGTATGTCGCGACGGATCCGCCGCCTGTGGCGGACTCAACGGGTGCCGGCGCCGATGTGGGCGCGGGCCCGGCGAGCGCGCCCGCCCCGGGCGATGGCGGCCCCGTGGCGGGACAGGTTTTCATGTACCCGAAGAATGGCCAGAGCGCCGAGCAGCAGGCCACCGACAAGGCCGAGTGTCAGCAATGGGCCGCGCAGCAGGCCGGGCAGGTGGCGCAGAACGGCTCGGACTATCAGCGCGCGATGGTCGCTTGCGTCGAGGGGCGGGGGTACAGCGCGAGGTAGCGGACCTGACCGCCACGCATTCCTGGCCACCGCCTTCCCGATCAGATTGAGCGATGGGTACCTGCAAACTCGAGTTTGCAGGGCCTGTCGCAAACCTCGCGCCTTACAACTGCGCGCGTTGTAGATTGGACCCACGTAGCAGTGCGATTTGCCGGCGCTCGCGTTTTACCCTGATGATGCCGTCCTGATGATGCCGTCGTGCATTGCGGCTGCGGCTCGGAGAAGCAGTAGAAGCTGCGGGCGATCAGAACGAGGGTTGGGATTGATGAGACGCAGGCCTTAAAGCCGGGCGAGTGCGACCGGCATCACACTTCGTGCCGTTTTAGGGACATCGTCAGCTTCGAGCAAGTTTGTCCCGCTAGGATCCCCTCCCATGCCTAGCTCAGCGTCCAAGAGGTCCATGTCGGGTTTCAACTTGTTCGAGCTGGTGATCGTCATGCTGATCGTGGCGATCATCGCCGCAATCGGCATCCCCAGCTTCAAGTACGTCACGGCCTCCAATCGCATTTCGTCCGAGATCAATGCCTTGCTGGCCGATATGCGCTATGCGCGCGTGGAGGCGATCAAGGAAGGTCTGCCCGTGACCGTGTGCGCGTCCACCCCTTCCACCAACTACACGACATGCGTCGGGTCCGGGAACTCGGGGTCCTGGACTTCGGGCTGGATCGTCTTTTCCGACCCGACCGGCAATCAAACGCCGGCGAGCGCCAACGCGATCCTGCACGTCCAACCCGCGCTCAGCGCCGCGTTCAACTACAGCACCGACACACTGACGGATTTGGCCGGCCACAATTATGCCGTGACGTTCAACCGGCAGGGATTCGGATCGAGCTATCCAACCACGGCGGCCACGGTGACTCTGGCGCTGCATTCCACCCCGGAGAACACGGCGTGGACGCGCTGCCTTGCGATCACGCCCGTCGGATTGCTGACGGTGCAGCGGAATTTGACCGGGAACTGCACATGAATGCCGTGACTCGTCTCGAAGGTACTCCTCGCGAAAGCGCCTCGCACCATCGCGGCGGCGCTTGCGTCGGCCGCACTCAATCCGGCTTCAGCTTGGTCGAGGTCATGGTTGCGCTGGTGGTGTGCTCCATCGGTCTGCTGGGTCTCGCCAAGATGGAGTCGCTGGCCTTGGCGAGCGAGGATGTGTCGGGCACCCGCACCATGGCCGCCCTGCAGGCCTCCAGCCTCGCCGCGATGATGCATGCCGACCGCGGCTACTGGGCGAGCACCTCGGCGACTGTCTCGGCCGTCGTGACGGGCGGCGCCAGCACCACGGGTGGGCTCACAGCCTACAATGTGACTGACAGCAACCTGGCCTACGGCGGGGTCCCCTGCACCTATGCGAGCCCCAGTCCCAACAACTGCACCCCCATCCAGATGGCAGCCTATGACTTGTACAATTGGGCGAGCGGACTGCAGCTGCTGCTCCCCGGCTATACGGCGACCATAGTGTGTACCCCCACGGTCACGGCCGCGCCGGTCACCTGTACCATTACCATCACCTGGATTGAAAACGCGGTCGCGGCCAATGCGCAGCAGACCAGCATTTCGGCCATCACCACCAGCGCTTCGGGATCGCCGAGCTACACCCTGAACATAGAACCATGAGCGCAATCCACCTGCATCGCCGTGCCGTCCACGCGCAGGCGCAACGCGGCTTCACACTGGTCGAGCTGATGATCGCCATTTTGATAGGTCTGTTTCTGACAGGCGGCCTGTTGACCTTGACGAGCGCGATGAAGCGCACCAGCGGCGTGCAGGGAGATTTGAGTCAGCTGCACGACACCGAGAGGCTGTCGTTTTCACTCTTGGCGGATGTCCTTCAATCATCCGGCTTCTTCACCTTTCCGAGCCCGCCGGCAGGGACCACCGCCGCCACCGTATTCCCCAGCGGGACCATCGGCAATATCGTATGGACGGCGGGGCAGACGATCAGCGGCACGGACGGCGGCAGCGCGTCAGCCCAAACCGATACCGTCAGCGTGCGCTACAGCAGCGCCGGCGGCGACGGCGTTCTCAATTGCATCGGCGCCACGGTGGCGACGGCGGCGAGTTGGGTCGCCACGTTCCAAGTCGACGGCCTGGGCAATTTGCAATGCCTGTTGACGACCAATGGAACCATAGCCGCGACCGCGATACCGATCGCCAGCGGGGTTCAATACATGCAGGTTCTGTACGGCGTGCAGAGCAATACCGCTGCCGCCACCTTCTCGGTGGACTCCTATCTCACGGCGACGCAGGTCGCCGCGGGCGGTTACTGGCCGAACGTCATCTCGGTGCAAGTCACGTTGTGGTTCGTGAACCCCTTGTACTGCACGACCAATTGTCAGGCGGGCCAGCAAACCACGCAGCCGCCGACCATCAAAATGACCCGGGCCATCGCGCTCATGAACAAGGCGGGGGTCAACACGCTATGAGCGGCACGCGGTGCTTCCAGCTCTCGCAACGCGGCAATCGGCAGCGCGGCATGGTGCTCGTCACCAGCCTGTTGATGCTCGTGGTCGTCACGATCCTCGCCATCGGTTTGTTTCGCACCTTCGGCCTCGATGAGAAAATCGCCGGCAACACGCGCGAGAAGCAGCGTGCGCTGCAGGCGGCCGTCAGTGCGCAGCAGTTCGCCGAGTGGTGGCTGTCGGTGGGCAACGCCGTGAACCTGATGTCGTGTTCAGGTAACTACACCACGGCAAGCGTGCCCATCTGCGTGAATACACTTCCGAGCGCCGTCACCGGCGGCAGCGCCAATATCGCCTCGCTTCCATGGACGGTGGGCGGAGTCGCGACGCAGGTCACCTACGTGCCGCCCAACATGACGTTTGCGAACGGCACCAACGCCACCATTACGAAGGGCACCTACTTCGCGAATCCGGTGTTCTACATTTCCTACCTGGGAGTGGGCACGGGAGCCAACGGCGCCACCGGAATCTTGTTTCAAATCGATGCAGCCGGATATGGCGGAAGCCCCAATACGGCCGCAGTCGTCGAGAGCACCTACCTTCTGCAAACCGCCGATACCGATTTGAGTGGAACCTGAGACTGCACTATGAAAGCAAAACTCCCTGATCTTTCGGCCATCGCCCTTGCGCTGCTCATGCTCGGGTCACTCTCGGCCCGCGCCCAGTCGGTGACGAGTTACAGCGAGAATTTCACCGGCGGCGGCACGAACAACTCATGGTACTACTTCAACGGCGCGTGCCTGACCGCCGGTTCGACGGCGGCGACGGTGGTCAACGTGCCGGGTTCGACGACCGCCGTGGCCGGGGTGATTCCGTCCTGTGCTTCCATGACCACCGGCTCGTTTTATTACAACGTCGGCAATGCCATTGGTGAGCCTCTGGTCGGCGGCACCAATGGCACCATTCCCGGAACGGACCCCACTCTCGGCGGGGCGCTGCGCTTCACGAATGTGCCGACCAACGGCTCTTATCCGCAAGGATATTTCGAGTCCGGCGCCATCCTGTCGAATTTCTCGTTTCCGCTGAGCAGCCAGGGCATCCAGGTCACCTTCGTCACGGAGACCTACGAAGGCGACAGCGGCGGCGGCGACGGGGCCGACGGCATCAGCTTCTTCCTTCAGGATGCATCGCAAGCCCCGGATCTCGGCGCAACCGGCGGCAGCCTGGCTTATAGCTGCTCCAACGTGAACAACGATAACACTCACTTTCGGACCAGCGGCCGGGCGCGCGGCTACGACGGCCTCACGGGGGCTTACGTCGGGGTGGGCATCGATGAGTACGGGAATTTCCTGAACGGCAGCAACTCCACGCTGGGACTCGCGCCGTCCAGCACCGGCGACAACACGGCGAGCGGCGCCTCCAATCTCCCGGGCGGGGGCGTCAATTTCCAGGGGAACCGCATCAGCATCCGCGGCGCGGGCTCCGTCGCATGGGGTTGGCTCAGCGCAAAATATCCCGCCTATTACCCGGCTTCGTTCACCAACGATCAGGCTTCGGCCGCCGTGCAGGCGACCTGCCAAACGGGGTACGTACAAAAATACAATGCCGTCGCGGGCACTTTCAGTCCGGTCACGCCGCTCATCCCGGTTGCGGACTATCCGGCGCTGGCCTACTCGAACGTTCCGGGCGTACAGATCGCGAATGAGAGCGCGATCTACCGCGGCAACGGCTCGACCGCTCAGCTGACGAGTCGTTACGGCGTGCCCATCTCCTACAGCCTGAAGATCACGCCCGCCGGCTTGCTCACCCTGTCCTACAGCTACGACGGCGGCGCATCGATTTCGGTCATCAGCGGCTACAACATCGTTACCAACAACGGAGCGCTGCCGGCGAACGTGCGATTCGGTTTCGCCGGGTCCGACGGCGGCGCCACCAATATTCACGAGGTCATGTGCTTTCAGGCGACGCCGCAAGTCACCTCGCAGAGCTCGGCAACCGGAAACCAAAAGCAATCGTCGCCCGTCGAGACGGGTACACAGGTGTACTTCTCTTACTATGATCCCACGACCTGGTCGGGATCGGTGGCATCGGATTCTCTGTTCACCGACAGCAACAACAATGTCGTCATCGCCTCGACGGCCAACTGGGACGCATCCTGCGTGCTCACCGGTATTCTCACGGGCGCCACTTGCCAAAGAACCGGCGTGTCGGGTTTCATCGCCCCCACGCCGCCCGCCAGCCGTCCCGCGCTCACCTGGAGTGGATCGGCCGGCATACCGTTTGCCTGGTCCAGTCTGACGGCGGCAGAACAGACGGTCCTCGACACCGGGGATCCCAACACTCCTACCGGCACTCCTACCGGCACCACCTACAAGCCGTATCGCCTGAACTACTTGATTGGCGACCGTACCAATGAACAAAATTCGGCGGGAACCGGCGCCTACAGCCCGTATCCGCCGTTTCGGGCTCGCGTCAGCGTGCTCGGCGACATTGTCGACTCCAGCCCGACCTGGGTGGGACCGCCGGTTTCGGGTTATCCCAACAGTTGGGTGGACAAGTATCAGGGCGGTTCGATGCCGGAGAACTCCGGCCAAACCTACGGTGCGTTTACCACCCAGGAAATGTCCCGCACCAATGTCGTGTACGCGGGCAGCAATGACGGCTTCCTCCACGGTTTCCGCTCCGGATACTACGACAGCAACGGCAATTATGTCGGCACCGGCAGCGGCACGAGTTTCGTGGGAACGGAAAACGACGGCGCCGAGCTCATTGCCTACATGCCGGGCTACGTCATCAACCACATTCAAACCGCGGTGTCCGCGAACAACTACTCCGACCCGCAGTACGGACATCAATTCGAAGTCGATGCAACGCCCGGTACCGGGGATGTGTTCTACAACGGCGTTTGGCACACGATATTGGTGGGCGGTCTGGGGGCCGGCGGCGCCGGGATCTTCGCGCTCGATATCACCAATCCCGAGAATTCGAGCATCACGGCCGATCCCACGTTCAGCAATCCCGTGTTCACCGCCTCTACCAACAGCGGCGCCACCACCAATCCGGCGAATCCCGGCGTCGTCATCGGCGATTGGAGCACGACGGTCACCACCACCACGACCACCCCGGCGCCGACTTGCACCACACGCTTCGGCATCCCGTTCTGCACGACGCCATCTCCCGTTACGACCACGACGGCTGCGTCGACGCTGGTCTGCACGCACACCACATCGACCGCGAACAACGCCGCCAATTGCGGCTATAACCTGGGCAATACGTATGGCACGCCGCAAATACGCCGCTTTCACAGTGGTCAATGGGGCGCCGTTTTCGGCAACGGGTTCGGCAGCTACAGCGGCGATGCGGGTATCTACGTGATGCTGCTTAGCTCAACGGGTGCGCCGACATTCTATTATCTGAGTACGGGTGAGGCGGGGACGACGGACGGCATTGCCTATGTCTCGACCGCAGATCTCGATGGCGACCACATCACCGACTACGTGTATGCGGGGGATTTGCTCGGCCACGTCTGGCGTTTCGACCTGACCAGCACGGATCCCACGCAGTGGGCCGTGACCCCCATTCCCGTCTATACCACCGCGGCGGGCCAACCGATCACCAGCAAGGTGGCGGTGATCTCGGTACTGTCCACTCCCGCCCGCCGCGTCGTCATCGCCTTCGGTACGGGCCAGCAAATTCCGCTCAGCAATACCGCGCCTGCGACGTATGCGACGTCGCAGCAGTCTTTGTACGGTATCTGGGACTGGAACCTGGCCACGTGGAACACGAAATCCACGACTCAGTACGCAGTCCTTCCCTACGGCGGCGTTGCAGCGCCGACTACCGGACTCAGCGCAGGCAGCACGACGCCCAGCAACTTGCAGGCGCAAAGCATGTCCACCTACACCATCGCCGGGGTTGACTATCGATCCGTCTCGAACACCTCGGTGTGCTGGGCCGGACAGACCGGGTGCAGCCCCGGCGTGTACGGCTGGTACCTGCCATTGGTCACTGGATACGCCAATCCATCGGACGTCAACATCCCCCTGAGCAGTTCGACGAATCCGCCTGTCTACGAACAGGTGATTTACAACCCCGTTGTGGTTGGCGACACCTTCATCGTCAATACCGTGATACCGTCCGCGTCGTCGCTCATCAATTGTTTCTCGGCCTCCGCCGGCGGCTTCACCATGGCGCTCGACCCGGGGAGCGGCGGCGCGTTCTCGAAACCGGTGATCGTCCCCCCCGCGAGCCCACCGGTCGGCGACCCGACGAACTACAGCGGCGTGGGCGTGGGTGCCACCGGCACGGGGTTCATCGTGACGACGACACCGGCGTGCACCGGCGCGAACTGCTCGTCATGCACCGGCAGCGGATGCGCGGCCCCCTGTACGGGGCCGACATGCGCGGCGCCGGCGGCCTGCACACCCGGCACGAACAACTTCATCGTGACGCAAACGGTCACCGGCTCGCCCACCAGCGTGAAGTTCAACCCGCAATGCAACACGTTCGGTACCCGCCAGACCTGGATACAACGCCGTTAGGCCGAGGATGGATGTATGCAGTCGATGCAAAGAAAATCTTCCGGTTTCTCGATGATCGAACTGGTGGTTGCGATGGTGATCACGGCCATTCTCGCGGCCATCGCGATTCCCGCGTACTCGAATTATGTGCGTCAATCCCGGCGCACCGACGCAAAGACCGCGTTGCTCGACATGGCGAGCCTGGAGGAGCGTTATTTCAGCGTGAATAACGCCTATTCGGCCAATCCGGCCGATCTGGGATACGCGGCGTATCCCGCCACCGTGGGCAGCGGCTATTACACGGTCGCGGCTCCGGTGGTGGTTGCCGCCACTACCACCGCCCCCGCCACCTTTACCCTAACCGCCAACGTGATCGCGACCACGGACCAGGCAAAAGACACTCAGTGTCAGCAGTTTCAGCTCACGTCCGCAGGCCTCCAGACCGCTACTCCGGATCCTAACGGTTCGTGCTGGCACTGAGGCCTGGATGCTGGCCGGCGTCGCCCGCGGCGCCGGCCTCAGCCGAGGTGGGAGTCTTAATCCGAGGAAACCGAATCGACACCTTGGTTCCGATGCCGCCCGTTCCGGAGTCTATGTCGAGCGCCGCATCGTGCACGCGCGCGATCTCATCGACGATGGCCAATCCCAGTCCGCTGCCGTGGCCCGGTGAGTGGGGCATGCGATAAAAACGCTGCCGTACGCGTTGGCGCTCCGATTCGGGAATCCCGATCCCCGTGTCTTCCACGGCCAGACAGGGCCTGCCGTGCTCTTCGCCCACGCTAATGGTGACGCTGCCGCCGCCCTGGGTGTACTTCAGCGCATTGTCGATGAGGTTGCTCAACAGATCGTCGAGCAACGAGGAATCGGCAAGGATCGATACCGGTTTGAGGTCGACGCCGAGATCGATATTCGAGCGCAGGGCGCGATCGAAATACCGCGCCGCCGTATCGGCCGCCGCGGTGTCGAGGCGTACGGGTTGTTTCTTGGTGGCGATGTTCACGGCAGGATCGGCGCGGGCCAGGGTCAGAAGCTGGTTGGCCGAGTGCGCCAATTGGCGGATTCCCTCTTGTAGAGTAGTCAGGCGATGCCTGATGGGCATAGCGGCCGGTTCCGCGACGATAAGGTCCAGTTGCGCCTGCAAGCCGGTGATGGGCGTGCGAAGTTGATGCGCCGTATTGGCGATGAATTGCTGCTGTGATTGCGCCGACGACCGCAGGGTCGTGAATAAACGGTTCAATGTGACCACCACCGGTGCGATCTCGCGCGGTACGGAGGAGTCGTCGATGGGCCGCAAATCGAGCGGCGAGCGGGCCGCAATTTCCTCGCGCAGTTTTTTCACCGGGCGCAGCCCGAGCTGGATGCCGGCCCACACCAGCACCAGGGTCACGTCCAATTGGACGAAATCCCACAGGAGGGTGCTCATGAAGCCGAACCTCGCCGCGGGCGCCTTGGCCGGCCGCGCGTCCGCGACCGTGATCATGGCAACCCCGCCCTTGGTGTCGAAGCGGGTCGTGAGCGTGCGCAGATTGCGATCTGCGATCTGCGCCATCGCGAACACCTGGGCGCTGGCGTCATTCAGCACCATCACGGGCAGTTGCGCATCGCCGGCCAGCAAATGACCCTGAAGATCGCGCAACGCAAAGCGGATGGAGCCCGTCGGGGGCAGGGCCGGTTTGCCGGGGGAATCGGCATCGAGCACGATGCGGCCGTCCGTGACCTCAACATGCGCCATCACGGCATTCGCCGCCTCCTTCAGGCGCCGGTCGCTGTCGATCACCCCCGGAGCGATGTTGTTGAGGTAGTGCACCAGCGCGCCGCACAGCGACAACACCATGAGCGGCACCGCCAGCCAAAAGACCAATCGACGGCTGATGGACGACGTCACGCGGATTTTGCTTCTTCCAGGCGATAGCCGAGGCCCCGCAGGCTGCGGATGACGGCGGCGCTGCCGAGCTTGGCGCGCAATCGGGAAATGTGCACTTCGACGGCATTCGCCGTGATGTCCTGGTCCGGATTGGCGACCGCCTGCTGCAGGCGCTCCTTGGAGACGATCAATCCGATGCGCCGCACGAGGTATTCGAGCACCAACCATTCGCGCGCCGTCAGGTCGATCTCTCCCTCGTCGATGCACAGCCGCCGGCCCACGAGGTCGACGCTCATGCGGTTGAGCCTGATGGCGCCGCTCGAGGCGCCGTTCGAGCGGCGCATCAATGCGCGGCATCGCGCTGCAAGCTCGGCCGCCTCGAAGGGCTTGCTGAGGAAATCGTCCGCGCCCAAATCCAGCGCCTTCACCTTGTCGGCAAGGGTGCAGCGGGCGGTCAGGATCAGCGTCGGCATGGCCTTGCCCGCGCTGCGCAGGCGGCGCACCAGAGTCAGTCCGTCCGCGCCCGGCAGTCCGACGTCGATCACCGCCATCGCGAATTCCTCGCTCACCAGCGCGGCTTGCGCTGCCTCGGCGCTCGCGACGCGGTGCACGGAATAATGAGCGGCCGCCAGCCCCCGCGTGATGGCGTCGGCGACGATGTCATCGTCTTCTACTACCAGGAGCCGCACGTGCCGCTACGGATCGCCGACGGCCTGGCCCGGATCGATCTCATCGTTTCGCTCGCCGCCGAATGCGCTGCGGCGCGGAGGAACCAGGGTCCGCATTTTCGCCTCATAGGCTTTTGCGAAGGCTTCGGTGAACAAATGCGGAAACCCATCCGCGGGACGCTGCGCGAGACCCGCGAACATCTCGGCATAAAGATCCCAATACTTCGCCTTGTTCTGTGATCCGAAGACGCCGCGCTTGGTGGCCCGGTCAAAGCGCTCCTCCAGTTCCGCCGGGTTGACGCGCCCGAGAAATTCCTCGAAGGCTGCGCGGGTGGCGGCGAGCATGGCGGTATTCTGCGCCTTGAGCTCGCGGAAGTTATGGCGTACCGCCTCCACCGAACCCGCGCGGGTCGACAAGGTGGAGAGCAAACGCCCCAAGGCCTCATCGACTCCCCGGGAGAAGTTCAGCGGCGATTCCGCACCGTCAGCGGCGGGAGTGGGAATGCGGAAGCGGTTGCGGAATTCGTTGCGGCCCTGATTCAGGTCCATGAGCCCGAGCACGGATTCGCGCAGCAGCTGGCCGGCAAGCTGCAATGCCGCGCCGCGAGCCTCCGCGGTGAGGGTTTCCGGGCCTATCCCGGCGCCGCGGCAGAAGGCGCTCAGACCGGCGTCGATGTCGCCCTCGTACAGCAGCGGATTTTGCGACCGGCCCGGGGGCATGGAGCCGCTCTCGGCGAGGCGCTGCCGGGCCGTGCGTCCTTCGACCTTGAGCGGCCGGGTGAGCATGTGCCAGGGCGTGCCCGCCGCGTCCGCTGCGGCTTCGATTTCCTCCTGCGGGGACGGCGGCCCGCGGCCCGGCAGGACTTGACCATAGGCGTCGCGCGGGCGCGCCCCGGCGTCGCCCGCCAGCAGGTCGCTCGGCTCCAGAAGCTGACTCAGGTCGAGGTCGGCTCCCAGATCGTTGGCGGTGGATTTCTTGGCCGCCGACGATGGCGACTGCCCATCGTAGGCCACGATGGCGCTTTCCTCGGGCGGAAAGTCATTGCTCTTGTCGATGCTGACCAGCAGCTCATATTCGCCGAGGCGGACATAATCGCCGTCTTTCAGCAGGTAGTCGTGGAACTTGCCCAGGGGCACCTGGGCGCCGTTGACATAGGTCCCGTTCGAACTGGTGTCGACCAGTACGTAGGTTCCTGCACGGAAATCGACGCGGGCATGTTTGCCCGAGAGGTAACGCTCCGGGTCGGGTAGAATCCACTCATTGTCAGTCGCACGCCCGATACTGCCGCCATGCACGCCGAACACCTTGGTGGACTGCTCGCCGAGCCGGACCGCTTGTTCGCTGACAACGCGCAAACGCAAGGCCATATCAATGTCTCCCGTGGGTCGACAGGTTTGCGCTAAGTACCCGTATAATATGGTGAAATTATAGCAATCCCTGGAGCCTAGCAGATGGCCGCGAGTCACATTTTCAAAGTAATGTTCATCAATCAGGGCAAGGTCTACGAGATATACGCCCGCAAAGTGAGCCACGGCAGCCTGTTCGGCTTCATCGAAGTCGAGGAGCTGGTATTCGGCGAGCGCTCCAGCGTGGTCGTGGACCCCGCCGAGGAGAAGATAAAGGCCGAATTCAACGAAGTAAAGCGCACCTACCTGCCCATGCACTCGGTGCTGCGCATCGATGAAGTGAGAAAGCAGGGCGTCAGCAAGATCGTGGCGCTGGAAGGATCGAACGTCGCTCAATTCCCGGTCCCGATCTATACGCCCGGCGGAGATTCCAACGCCCGCAAATAGCCGCATACCTGCCGGAATGCCCGGTGTTTAGTTTGTTCGGCGCGCCGGCGCTGTCGCAGTTTCGTCTCGATCACAGCTTGCGCGCGCTCAAGGCCCTGGACCCGCGCGTCATGGCGCTGGGGTCGCGCTGGCTGCATTTCGTCGATGCTTCGCGCACCCTCGCGCCGTCCGAGCTCGAACTGCTGGGAAAGCTGCTGACCTACGGTTCGCGCGCCGAGCCGCCCGCCTACACGGGCCAGCGGATCCTCGTCACGCCGCGGGTCGGCACCGAATCACCCTGGTCGAGCAAGGCGACCGACATCGTGCATGTGTGCGGCCTCGACGCCGTCAGGCGCGTCGAGCGCGGCACCGTGTACTTCATTCGATCCACGGCAATGCTTGGCGAGGCGGAGCTTAAGCGCCTGGCGGTTCACTTGCACGACCGCATGACCGAGTCGGTGTGGCTCGATGCGGCCGATCCTTCCCGCCTTCCCGAGCCGCGAGGTCTGTTTCACGGCGCAGCCGCGCGGCCGCTGCGCATCGTCGAGCTGGGTTCGGATGGCCGCGCCGCGCTGGCTCGCGCCAATCGCGAATGGGGTCTGGCGCTTTCCGACGATGAAGTCGGCTACCTCGTGACCGCGTTCCGTCAACTCGAGCGCGATCCGACCGATGTCGAGCTGATGATGTTCGCGCAGGCGAACTCTGAGCATTGCCGGCACAAGATATTCAATGCCGAATTCGTCCTCGACGGCTTGCGTCAGCCGCTGTCGCTGTTCGCGATGATTCGCGCCACCTACGCGCGCAACTCCGGCGGCGTGCTTTCCGCCTACCGCGACAACGCCGCCGTCATCGAGGGCGGCAGCGCCACGCGCTTCTTTCCGGATCCGCTGACGTATCGATATTCAGGAACGCGCGAGCCGGTCGACATCTTGATGAAGGTCGAGACGCACAATCACCCGACGGCGATTTCTCCGTTTCCCGGCGCCGCCACCGGCGCGGGCGGGGAGATCCGCGACGAGGGCGCGACGGGAATCGGCGCCAGGCCCAAAGCCGGCTTGACCGGCTTCTCGGTGTCGAACCTGAAAATCCCCGGCATGCTGCAGCCCTGGGAGCGGGATTTCGGCAAGCCGGAGCGGATCGCCTCGGCGCTCGACATCATGATCGCCGCGCCGCTGGGGTCGGCCGGCTTCAACAATGAATTCGGGCGCCCGAACATCTGCGGCTATTTCCGAACCTTCGAGCAGCGCGGGCCGGAGTCGGGCCGCGCGGTGATTCGCGGCTACCACAAACCCATCATGATCGCGGGCGGTCTCGGCAACGTGCGCAGATCCGACGTGGAGAAGAAGGACGTGGTGATCGACGCACCGCTGGTCGTCCTCGGCGGGCCGTCGATGCTGATCGGATTGGGCGGCGGCGCGGCCTCCTCGGTCGGCAGCGGCCAGAGCTCCTCGGACCTGGATTTCGCCTCCGTGCAGCGTGCCAATGCCGAAATTCAGCGCCGCGCCCAGGAAGTCATCGACCGTTGCTGGGCCATGGGCGATGCGAACCCCATCCTGTTGATTCACGACGTGGGCGCCGGCGGATTGTCGAACGCGCTGCCCGAAGCGATCGCGCACAGCCGGCGCGGCGGACGCATCGACTTGCGCAAGATTCCGAGCGCCGAGTCGGAATTGTCGCCGATGGAGATCTGGTGCAACGAAGCCCAGGAGCGCTACGTACTCGCGCTGGCGCCCGGGAGCGTGCCGCAGTTCGCGAGGCTGTGCGAGCGCGAGCGCTGCCCCTATGCCGTGGTGGGCGAGATCACCGGGGACGGCCGGCTGCTGGTCACCGACCCCGACCTGCACGGCAGCCCCGTCGACATGCCGATCGAGATTCTGTTGGGCAAGGCGCCGCGCATGGTTCGCGACGTTCGCACGCTGCGCCGGACGGCCTCGCCGCTCACGAGCGACGGCACGACGCTCGGCGAATCCCTCGACCGCCTGCTCCGGCTGCCGACGATTGCCGACAAGTCCTTCCTGATCACGATCGGCGATCGCAGCGTCGGCGGACTGATCTGCCGCGACCAGATGGTCGGACCCTGGCAGGTCCCCGTCGCCGATGTCGCCGTGAGCTTGAACAGCTACGACGGCCATGGCGGGGAGGCGATGGCGATGGGCGAGCGGGCGCCGGCGGCGGTGTTGAACGCTCCCGCCTCGGGGCGGTTGGCGGTGGGCGAGGCAATCACCAACATCCTCGCCGCGGACATCCGCGAGCTCACCGATATTCGCCTGTCCGCCAATTGGATGGCGGCCTGCGGCGAGCCTGGCGAGGATGCCGATCTCTACGCCACGGTGCGCGCGGTGAGCGTGGAACTGTGTGCCGCGTTGGGGATCACCATCCCGGTCGGCAAGGATTCGCTGTCCATGAGAACGGCGTGGCAGGATGCCACCGGCGATCATTCGGTGATCGCGCCCATCTCCCTGATCATCTCCGCCTTCGCGCCGGTGCGGGACGCACGCCGGACGCTGACGCCGGAGCTTGATCTGTCGCAGCCGTCGCGCCTGCTGCTCATCGATCTGGGCGGCGGCAAGGACCGTCTGGGCGGCAGCTGCTGGGCGCAGGTGCACGCCAGGGGCGGCGGCGAGCCGGCGGACCTCGACAGCCCGCAGCTGTTGAGGGCGTTCTTTTCAGCGCTGCGCGAGTTGAAGGACCGAGGCTTGCTGCTTGCGTACCATGACCGCTCGGATGGAGGGGTGCTGATCACGGTGCTGGAGATGGCCTTTGCCAGCCGTTGCGGACTCACCGTCGATCTGGGTGCGGTGACGGACGTCGCCGCCGCGTGCTTTGCCGAGGAGCTGGGGGCGGTGGTGCAGGCCCCCGCGGCGCGGGTTCCGGAGGCGCTCGATGTGTTGGCGCAGCACGGGCTGGCGGCGCTGGTCCGCGACATCGGCGAACCGGTGGCGCGCGATCCTGGCGCGGCTGATCCTGGAGCGGCCGATCTTGGCGCGGCCCACCCTGGCGCGGCTGATCCTGCAGCGGCCGATCTTGGTGCAAAGCCCGCGGCATGCGACGTCGAGGTGCGGGCCAACGGCGCGGTCGTCCTCCGTGCCTCGCGCCACGAGCTGCATCGGCGCTGGAGCGAGGTGTCGTACCGTCTGCAGGAGATGCGCGACAATCCGGATTGCGCCCGAGAGGAGTTTTCGCGGCTCGCGGACTCTGCCGATCCCGGCCTGCATGCCTCGTTGAGCTACGACCCGGACGAGGATGTGGCGGGACCTTTCATCTCGAGCGGCGCGCGTCCCGCCGTCGCCATCCTGCGCGAGCAAGGTGTCAACAGCCAGACGGAGATGGCCGCCGTGTTCACGCGCGCGGGGTTCGATGCCTACGACGTACACATGACCGATATCTTGAGCCGCCGCATGCGCCTGGGACGATTCCATGGACTGGTGGCCTGCGGCGGCTTTTCGTACGGCGACGTCCTGGGCGCCGGCGAGGGGTGGGCGAAGTCGATCCTCTTCAACAACGTCGCACGCGAGGAATTCGCGGCCTTCTTCGAGCGCAACAACTCGTTCACTTTGGGCGTGTGCAATGGCTGCCAGATGCTGTCGGCGCTCAAGGAATTGATTCCCGGGGCGCAGGATTGGCCGCGCTTCGTGCGCAATCGATCCGAACAGTACGAGGCGCGGCTGACGCTGGTGCGCATCCCGGCCTCGCCCTCCGTGCTGCTGGCCGGCATGCACGGCTCGGTACTGCCCATCGTGGTGGCGCATGGCGAGGGCCAAGCCGAGTTCGATTCCGGGTCCAGCGCGGCGAGCCTGATGGCCCGGCGGCTGGTCACGCTGCAGTACGTGGACAACCGCGAGCAGCCGACGGAGAGATACCCCTTCAATCCGAACGGGTCCGCCCTGGGGCTGGCCGGCCTGTGCAGCGCCGATGGCCGCGTCACCTCGTTGATGCCGCATCCCGAGCGGGTGTTTCGCACCGTGCAAAACTCTTGGGCACCCAGGCAGTGGGCCGAAGACGGCGGGTGGATGCGCCTATTCCGCAATGCGCGAGTGTTCCTGTCCTAGAACTGCCTCCACGTGCGTCGGCGCCACGAACTTGCGGAAGGTCATCGCCTGAAGAAGACGCGCCTTGCGTACGAAGGTCTGGTACAGGAGATCGCGCATGACTTCGAGCAGCACGCCGGCGCGCTCGGCGTTGAGGTCCGGCTGGTGCGGCCAGGGATCGCTGTCGCTGCCGAACAGCACGGCGCGCAGGGCGCTGAAGGTCTCATCGTCGAGTTCGGCGAGAGCGCGAATCTCTTGCAGGGTATCGAACAGCTGCAGCTTGCCGCGCTCACCGAGTTCGCGGAACAGCGACTGCGCGGTGCGCCGGCTCATGGCCCCGAAGGCGTTGAAACAGCCGGCCGCGTAGCAACTGAGCGCCTCCTTGAACAATCCTTCCGCTTCCTCGGGCAGATAAGTCAGGGGAAAATTTTCGCGCGCGCGCTCGACTTCCGTGTAGTTGGCGGCGAGTTCCACCCGCAACGGGGTGTACGCCTTGACCGCGAACCGCAGGAATACCGGCTCGCCGCAGGCGTCGCAGCCGAACACAATGCCGAGGTGCTTCGGCTTGCGGCGGCTCAAATCCTCGAATTTTGGCACGCCGACCGCGGTCAGATGGGTCAGCGTCTGGCAGTGCGGGCAGGTGAGGGCGATGCCCTGATATTCGACGTGTAACTCGTCCTGGGGAGTGATGTACATCATACCTCTCAACCTGTCAGTGGCTTGTAGCGGATTCGGTGGGGCTGGGCGGCGTCCTCGCCCTTACGTTTCTTGTGATCCTCGACGTATTCCTGGTAATTGCCTTCAAACCACACCACTTGGGAGTCGCCCTCGAAGGCGAGAATGTGCGTGGCGATGCGGTCCAGGAACCATCGATCGTGCGAGATGACCACGGCGCAGCCCGGGAAGGCCACGAGCGCATCTTCGAGGGCGCGCAGCGTTTCGATGTCGAGATCATTGGTCGGCTCATCGAGCAGCAGTACGTTGCCGCCCGCCTTCAGCACCTTCGCCAGGTGCACGCGATTGCGTTCTCCGCCCGACAGATCGCCGATCACCTGTTGCTGTTGCACGCCTTTGAAGTTGAATCGTCCGACATAACCGCGGGACGAGGTTTCGTAATTGCCGACCTTGATGAGATCGAGTCCGCCGGAGATTTCCTGCCACACGGTGTTCTTGTCGTTGAGCGCCTGGCGCGACTGATCGACGTAGGCGAGCTTCACGCTGGGCCCGAGGCGGATCTCGCCCGAGTCGGGCTTCTCCGCCGCGGAGAGCATGCGGAACAGCGTGGTCTTGCCCGCGCCGTTGGGTCCGATGATGCCGACGATTCCCCCGGCCGGCAGGCTGAAGCTCAGCGAGTCGATCAGCAGACGCTCGCCGTACCCCTTGCGCACGTTCTTGCATTCGATGACCAGATCCCCCAGCCGATCTCCGGGCGGAATGTAAATCTCGTTCGTCTCGTTGCGCTTCTGGAATTCCTGCGACGCGAGCTCCTCATAACGCTGCAGACGCGCCTTGGATTTGGCCTGGCGCGCCTTCGGATTGGTGCGCACCCACTCGAGCTCGCGCTTCAAGGTCTTGGCGAGCGCATCCTGCTGGCGCTCTTCCTGAGCGAGGCGCTGCTCCTTCTGCTCCAACCAGGAGGAGTAGTTGCCCTGCCATGGGATGCCGTGGCCGCGGTCGAGCTCCAAAATCCACTCCGCCACGTTGTCCAGAAAATACCGGTCGTGGGTGACCGCGATCACCGTGCTCGGGTACTCCTCCAGGAAATGCTCCAGCCACGCCACGGATTCGGCGTCCAAATGGTTGGTCGGCTCATCGAGCAGCAGCATGTCGGGCTTTGACAGGAGCAGGCGGCACAGGGCCACGCGGCGCTTCTCTCCACCGGACAGCTTACCCACGATCGCGTCCCAGGGCGGCAGGCGCAGCGAGTCGGCCGCTATCTCGAGCTTTCGCTCCAGCTCCCAGCCGCCGACGGCATCGATCTTGTCCTGCAGCTTGGCCTGCTCCTCCAGCGCCTTGTTCATTTCGTCGTCCGACATCGGCTCGGCGAATCTATCGCTGATCGTGTTGAAACGATCGATCAGGCTCTGCACGTCGCCGACCCCTTCGCCGACCACCTCGCGGACCGTCTTAGTCTCATCCAGTACGGGTTCCTGAGGCAAGTAGCCCACTTTGATGCCCGCCTGCGCCCGCGCCTCGCCCTCGATATCCTTGTCTACCCCGGACATGATTTTCAGCAGCGTGGACTTGCCGGAGCCGTTCAGTCCGAGCACGCCGATCTTGGCGCCCGGGAAGAAACTCAAGGATATATCGCGCAAGATTATGCGCTTGGGCGGCACGACCTTGCCCACCCGGTTCATGGTGTAAATGAACTGAGCCATCTGCTACCTATGTTGATGGGATCGCGAATGCGCGGGGATCCAGAGCGATTATCCGCGACTCGCGCAGGCTTGTCACGGCAAGGGATGCAAGCGTGCGCAGCCGCGGGCGCTCACGCCCGGGGGTGGCCCAGTTCGCGCTAGGGAACCCCAGATATATCAGCTATACTAATCGGCTATCTCGGGGGGAATGTGCTTCATGTTCAGCGCTCAAATGACGATTGCCGGCTTCGATCCTGAACTCGCGCAGGCCATCGCGGACGAACGCAACCGCCAAGAGGATCACATCGAGCTCATCGCTTCGGAGAACTACGCGAGCCCCCGCGTACTCGAGGCCCAGGGCTCGGTACTCACGAACAAGTATGCCGAGGGCTATCCCGGCAAGCGCTACTACGGGGGCTGCGAGTTCGTCGATGTCGCCGAAAGCCTGGCGATCGACCGGGCCAAGCGGCTATTCGGCGCCGCGTATGCCAATGTTCAGCCGCATTCCGGAAGCCAGGCGAACGCCGCCGTGTACCTGGCCATGCTCAGTCCGGGGGAAACGATTCTCGGCATGAGCCTCGATCACGGCGGTCATTTGACGCATGGCGCCAAAGTGAACTTTTCGGGCAAGCTGTTCAGAGCCGTTCAGTACGGTATCAAAGCCGACAGCGGCGAAATCGATTACGACCAGGTGGCCAGCCTCGCGAAAGAGCATCGTCCCAAAGTGATTGTCGCGGGGTTCTCGGCCTATTCGCGCGTCATCGATTGGGCGCGTTTTCGCGCCATCGCCGATTCGGTGGGCGCCTATCTCTTCGTCGATATGGCGCATGTCGCGGGACTCGTGGCCGCGGGAGTTTATCCGAATCCGGTCCCGTTCGCGGACGTGGTGACGACGACGACGCACAAGACTCTGCGCGGTCCGCGCGGCGGGCTGATTCTGGCGCGGCCGCACGAGGAGCTGCACAAGAAATTCAATTCGATGGTATTTCCCGGGACTCAGGGCGGCCCGCTGATGCACGTGATCGCCGCCAAGGCAGTGGCCTTTCTCGAGGCGCTGCAGCCGGAATTCAAAGTCTATTGCGCGCAGGTGGTCAGCAATGCGCGGATCATGACGCAGGTGCTGCAGCAGCGCGGCTACAAGATCGTCTCCGGCGGCACGGACAATCACCTGTTCCTGCTCGACCTGATCGATAAGAACATAACCGGCAAGGACGCGGACGCGGCGCTCGGCCGCGCGCACATCACGGTCAACAAGAACGCGGTGCCCAACGATCCGCGTCCTCCGGCCGTCAGCAGCGGACTGCGCATCGGCACGCCCGCCGTGACGACCCGCGGGTTCAAGGAACCTGAAGTGCGTCAACTGACGAATTGGATCGCGGATGTGCTCGATCATATGGGCGATGAATCGGCGGTGGACCGCGTGCGCGCCGGTGTGGTGGACATCTGCCGGCGCTTTCCCGTGTATGGCTAGCCGCGACGCGGTCGGCTAGCCGCGACGCGGTCCTCTGCGGGACCCCTTAGGCACCGTCCATGCATTGTCCCTTTTGCGGCCACACGGAGACCAAAGTGATCGACTCTCGCCTCGCCGGAGAAGGGCGGCAGATTCGCAGGCGCCGCGAATGCCTGGAGTGTACGGAGCGATTCACCACTTTCGAGACGGCAGAGCTGTTGCTGCCCACCGTCGTCAAGGGCGATCGCAGCCGCGAGCCCTTCGACGAGAACAAGCTGCTGCTCGGAATGCAGAAGGCGCTCGAGAAGCGTCCGGTGGGCCGGGAGGCCATCGAGGCGGCGGTGGCGAGAATCTGCCACAAGCTGCGCAGCCTCGGAGAACGGGAAATCGCCTCGCGCAGCGTGGGTGAGATGGTCATGGAGGAACTGCGTCATCTGGACGAGGTGGGCTACGTGCGATTCGCTTCCGTATACCGCAGCTTCCAGGACATAGAGGCATTCCGCACCGAGATCGACCAATTGCGGCGTCATCGCCGCCGCCGCGAACCGAGCAAGGATCAACTGCCGCTGCTGCCGGGCGATGAGGACGGCAAGGAGGGCAAATGACGCACGCCCTCGCATCGCAGGCCGCGCCCACGGCGGCGCAGGAGCGGGCGCACATGGCGCGCGCGCTCGAGCTCGCCGCTCGCGGCCTCAACACCGCCGACCCGAATCCGCGCGTCGGCTGTGTGATCGTGCGCGACGGCCGGGTGATAGGCGAGGGCTGGCATGAGCGGGCCGGCGAACCTCATGCCGAAGTGCTGGCGCTGCGCGCCGCGGGCCCGCTAGCGCGGGGCGCCTGCGTCTACGTGACGCTCGAGCCGTGCAGTCACACTGGACGCACGCCGCCGTGCGCCGACGCATTGATCGCGGCCGGCGTTGCGCGCGTGGTGTGCTCGAGCGTCGATCCGAATCCCCGGGTCGCGGGCGCGGGGGCCGAGCGGCTGCGGGCCGCGGGCATCGACGTATCGGTCGGCGTGCTCGCGGCCGAAGCGCGCGAGCTCAATGTGGGGTTTTTTTCCCGCTTCGAGCGCGGCCGCCCCTTCGTGCGGCTGAAGCTGGCCATGAGCCTGGATGCGCGCACCGCGCCCGCATCGGGGGCACGGGCGTGGATCAGCGGGGAGGCGTCGCGGGCCGACGTACAGATTTGGCGGGCCCGCAGCAGCGCCATACTCACGGGGGCGGGCACGGTCCGCGCCGACGATCCGCAGCTCAACGTGCGATTGGACTATGGCCCCTGGATCAGGCAGCCGCTGCGGGTCGTGCTCGATCCCATGCTGTCGTGCGCGACCAGCGCCAAGCTGTTTCACGGCGACGGCGCGCTGGTGCTGGCGGCGCCGGATGCTCCGGTACGCTCACAGCATCCGGCCAGAGTGGAGCGTCTGCCGCGCGCCGCGGGCGGCCTGGATCTGCATGCCGTCCTCGGGCGCCTGGCGCAGCTGGAGATCAACGAGCTGTGGGTGGAATGCGGGCCGCGTCTGGCCGGCGCCTTCATGCTGTCGAATCTCGTGGATGAATTCCTGCTGTACGTGGCGCCGGCGCTGCTGGGCGCCGACGCCGCTCCGCTCCTGCACGTGAGCGGAGCGGGGCCGCCGGGTACTCTGCCCGCCTTTGATTTCAAGGACGTGCAGCGCATCGGGGCGGACATGCGCCTCATTCTCACAGCGAAGAAACCATAGCTTATGTTCACTGGAATCATACTGGCGACAGGCCGCGTAACCTCCCTGGCAGAGAGCGGCGGCGACTTGGAGCTGGGCATCGACGCCCCGGCGCTCGATCTTGGACGCATCGCAGTAGGTGACAGCGTGAGCGTGCAGGGAGCCTGCTTGACGGCGACCCGCAAGGAAGGCACGCGCTTCTATGCCGACGTATCGCGGGAAACCATGGCCAAAACGACGCTCGGCACCTTGAGTCCGGGATCGAGGGTCAACCTGGAGGCCAGCCTGCGCGCCGGGGACGCCCTCGGCGGCCACTGGGTGAGCGGGCATGTCGATGCGGTGGGCAAGCTGCGCGCGCTGGTTCAAGATGCGCGCTCGTGGCGCCTCAAGTTCGAGCTGCCGCCGCCCCTGATGCGCTTCGTGGCGCCGAAGGGCTCGATATGCGTCGACGGCGTGAGCCTGACGGTCAACGAGGTGGACGGACGCCGCTTCGACGTCAATATCATTCCGCATACCTTCAAGGTCACCACGCTCGGCGAGCTCAAGGTCGAGGACGGCGTCAACATCGAAATTGACGTGATCGCCCGATACCTGGACCGGCTGATGCAGCCTTTCACCGACTTGCACAAAGGCTGACGATAGCCCTGGAAAATAGCGGATATTCGCCCGGCGTTCGAAGACTCACCGCGGAGCACTCGATCACGAAGGCGGAATCTGGATGACCGTTGATTTCGAAAAATGTGACGAAATCGAAACCGCGATGCCTCGCGTCCGCACATAGTGCAGCCGCTTCACGGAATATGTAGCGCGTACCGAGGATTCTGTCATGTCTATGATTTCACGTTTTGCGGCCGCCGCGGTGTGCGCTCTTGTTTTGTCGGGCTGCAACTCGTCCGGCGGTGCGGCACCTGCGGCGACGGTGGAGGCCGCGCCTTCGATCTCCGGAACCGTCAAAGCGGTGGTGGGCGGCCGCCAGGAACTGAGCCTGCCGTTCACAGCGAGCGACTCGAGTCCGATCACTGATTTGACCGTGACCTCCGGTCTGTCGCCGCTGCCCGCGGGGTGGTCGGGTGAGCGCACGTTTACTTGCGCGTCGGTCGCCACGGGAAACGGATGCACGCTCGACCTCACCTTCGCGCCGAGCGCCGTCACCAGCGGGACTCTGGTCATCAAATACACCTACACCAACTCCGCGGGAGTCGCGCAGACAGGATCCGTATCGGTTCCGTATGCGTCCACCAGCAACAACAATGTAACTGGGTCGGTGTCTCCGTCCGGCCAGGTAGCTGCAATGGTTGGCGGCGGGAGCCGGGTGGTAATGGTCACCTTCGATACGGACGACGGCAATCCCGCAACGGCATTCGCCGTGACAACGAACCTGACGGGTCTGCCGGCCGGATGGAGCAGCGCTGTTCATTCGCTGAGCTGCTCCAAGGTGAGTACCGGCAACGGCTGCCAGCTCGCACTGACCTTTGCACCCACCACCGCGGTGAGCGGTACCCTGACTCTCGACTTCGGGTATGTCGACAACTCGGGCACGGCAAAAACCGGCACCCTCTCCATTCCGTACGCCTCCACCAGCAATGACAATGTCGTGGCGACGAGTTCGCCGTCGGGGCAGGTCAACGCCGTCGTGGGCGGCAATCAGGCCCTGACGGTCACCTTCACGACCGACGATGGCAAGACGGCGACATCGCTTTCGATCAGTGCGTCATCGTTGAGCTCGTTGCCCTCAGGTTGGAGCAGCTCCGTGCAGGCGCTCAGTTGTGCGACCGTGAGCACGGGCAACGCCTGCCAGCTGCATCTTTCTTACGCGCCGACCTCGGTGGGCGGTGGCTCTCTGCACCTGCCGTACAGCTACACCAACAACGCGGGCACGGCCAAGACCGGTACGGCCAACATTTCATACGCTGCCACCACACATGACAATGTCGTCGGAACCGCGTCGCCGTCGGGCAGTGTGAGTCCGTATGTCGGCCTCAGCCAGGCGGTGACGGTCACATTTACCACCGACGACGGGAATCCTGCCTCGTCACTGTCCGTGACGTCCGGCCTCGGCGCGCTGCCGGCCGGGTGGACGGGCGCGGGCAGCTTCGACTGCAGCACGGTGAGTTCCGGCACGGGCTGCCAGCTCACGCTGACCTATTCGCCGACCACGGCCACTTCGTCCGGCTCACTGAACCTGAACTTCAGCTACCTGGACGATGCCGGCACTTCCAAGACGGGCAGCGTGAGCATCCCTTACAGCGCGGCATGGGCACCGCACGTGTATGTGGGCGACCAGGGTGGAGTTTGGGTTTGTTCCCTCGCCAGCGACCAGTCGCTATCGAGCTGTGCCCTGACAGGATCGTTCAATGGCGTCACCGGTCTCGCGTTCAACGGCAATTTTGCCTATGTATCGGAATTCAACAACAATGCAGTCTATGTCTGCGCCGTGGCGACCGATGGAACCGGCACGCTGTCCGGCTGCACCTCCACCGGCAGCGGGTTCAACAGTCCCGTGCAGACGGCGGTGCACGCCTCGTATCTCTATGTTCCGGATGCCAACGGCGGAACCTACGTCACGGTGTGCGCCATCAATGCAACGGACGGGACCCTGTCCGGCTGCGCCGGAACCGCCGGCAGCGCGGGCAATCCGTCCAGCGTAGCGTTCGACGGCAGTTTCGCCTACGTGAACAATTGGGCCGGCAATCCTTCCCTGTGCACGCTCTCCGGAGTTGATCTGATCAATTGTGCAACGACCGCCGGCTCACTGGCGGGCGGCTGGAGTCTCACGGCCATGGGCGGCTACGCCTACGTGGGCCTGCTTGCCCCGAATAGCCTCGGAGTCTGCACCGTCGGCGGGGACGGAAGCCTGACGGGATGCTCCACCACCACCGTCGGCGGCACGGGGCCGGGCGATGGCGCCAGCGTGAAACAGATCGCGTTGATCGGAAACGTGGCCTATCTCGGCACGCAATATTTTGATATGAATACCTATCAAGAGAGCGATCATATCTATGTTTGCAGCGTGAGCGGTGTCACCGTCTCCGGCTGCGCCATATCGGACGGCGGAGCCTCATTCAATAACATCTGGAGCGTCGCAGAGTATTAGCGTGCTCGCCCCCGGCGAGTTTTGGATCAGATGAGCGCTCTCGTTTGATCCTCTCGTGAATTTTCCCGCGGACGCAAGACCAGGCAATCCCCAAAGACATCGGGCGCGCACGCTACAATGGCGACCCTGATGAGGGTCCGAAAGACCGCCAGCCGAGCTCAATTGAAGGTATGAATGACGGTATCATGCGCAATATCATGCGTAATATCTTTGCATAATTAGTTGAATAAACAAGACGTTGAGGCTGGATATGCGTATTCGCCCCGTGCCTGGACCAGCTTGACGAGAACCGAAGAGTGAATCCCTATGCCCGCGTTCAATACCATCGATGAAATTCTCGAGGACCTGCGCCGCGGCAAAATGGCGGTGATCATGGATGACGAGGATCGCGAGAACGAGGGCGATCTCATCATGGCCGCGGATTGCGTGCGTCCGCAGGACGTGAATTTCATGGCCCGCTATGGCCGCGGACTCATCTGCCTCACCCTGACGCGCGAGCGCTGCCGCCAGCTGCGCCTGCCGCTCATGGTGAGCGATACCGACAGCGCGCACCGCACGAACTTCACCTTGTCGATCGAGGCCGCCGAGGGCGTGACGACCGGCATATCCGCGCATGACCGCGCGCACACCGTCAAGACCGCGGTCAGCCCCAATGCGAGACCCGAGGACCTGCGTCAGCCCGGCCATATCTTCCCGCTGATGGCGCAGCCCGGCGGCGTACTGACCCGCGCCGGCCACACGGAGGCGGGCTGCGATCTGGCGCGCCTGGCCGGATTCTCCGCGGCCGCGGTGATCGTGGAGATTCTGAACGACGACGGCACCATGGCGCGCCGGCCGGATCTGGAGCTGTTTGCGCAGACGCACGGCCTGAAGATCGGCACGATCGCGGATCTCATCCGCTACCGCCTGAAGAACGAGCGCTCGGTGGAGCGCATCTACGAGGACACCGTCGAGACCGACGACGGGCGTTTCAAGCTGTCCTGCTACGAGGATCACGTCAACAAGACGGTGCACATCGCACTGGTCAAAGGGGACCTGAATTCCGACCCGCCGCCGCTGGTGCGCGTGCACATCAAGGATACGCTGCGCGACGTGCTGGGGGTCCGCAACGAGCGGCTCGGCTGGCCCCTGCGCGCGGCGATGCGGCGGGTGGCGAGCGAGCCTTCCGGCGTGATCGTGATCCTGCGGCCGGAGGAGACGCCGCGGGAATTCATGGACAGCGTGCGTCTGCTGGACGCAAAGAGCGCGAGCGCGCGCCATCCCGGCGCCACGGTGATCCGGACCTACGGCATCGGCGCGCAGATTCTCAAGGATCTTGGCCTCAAGCGGATGCGGGTATTGAGCGCGCCCAAGCAGCTGCAGGGGCTCGCCGCGTTCGACCTGGAAGTGACCAGCTACGTCGATGGCGGCGAATGAGCGCCGCGAAGGCTATACTTCGCGCCACCTTGCGAGGAAAGACTTGTGCCCAATGATCAGCCGAAGATAATCGAGGGAGAATTGCTGGCGCGCGATCTGCGCTTTGCGCTCATCGCCGCGCGGTTCAATGAATTCGTGGTGGAACCGCTGGTGCGCGGCGCGCTCGATGCGCTCAAGCGCCACGGCGTGGGCGAGAAGCAGATCGAGCTCGTGCGCGTGCCCGGCGCGTTCGACATTCCCATCGTGGCGCGCAAGCTCGCCCTGTCGCGACGCTATGAGGCGCTGATCGCGCTCGGCGCCGTGATCCGGGGCCAGACGCCGCATTTCGATTACGTCGCGGGAGAATGCGCGGGCGGCATTGCGCGAATCGCACTGGAGACCGGAGTGCCCATCGCGTTCGGCGTGTTGACGACCGACACCGCGGAGCAGGCCGTGGACCGGGCCGGCGGCAAGGCCGGCAACAAGGGCGCGGATGCCGCGCTGGTCGCGATCGAGATGGCCAATCTCCTGCGCCGCCTGGATCCTTGAGACGTGGCCGGCAAGCGCGCCGACGCCGGTAAGGGCGCTGACACAGGCAAGGGCGCTGGCAC